>SL_4KL_010_BRINEDRAFT_10000076_pt1 | contig 39411 bp, 32 predicted proteins | sample SodLak_010_BRINE_2_FD_10664 | JGI IMG/M metagenome (IMG submission 10664) | reverse complement strand
TCTCCGACATCGAAATCGAGTCGCTCGAGTTGACGACCGTCTCGATGAGTGATCTCTCGTTCGAGGAGGACGAGATGGACGAGGAAGATGACGACGTTGGCGTCGACGACGAAGACGAGGACGTCATCGACGAGGACGCCGAAGAGGTCGTCATCGAGGACGTCACCATCGAGGAGATGAACGTCGAGCACTTCACCATCGAAGAACTCACAGTCGAGGATGACGACGGCGTCCTCGACCGGATCAGCGGCTTCTTCGACGGACTGTTCGACGATGACGAGGACGACGACGCAGTCGATGACGCCGAAACCGACGACGAAGACGACGACGTTGGCGTCGACGACGAGGACGAAGACGATGACGACGTCGGTGTCGACGACGAGGACGACGACGAGATGGACGATACCGAAACTGATGATGAAGACGACGACGTTGGCGTGGACGACGACGAGAACGACGTCCAGGAGATCGAGGAACTCACCATCGAAACGTTCGACGTCGATCAGATGACCGTCGAATCGATGACGATCGAGTCACTCGAGGAGGCCGACGAGGAAGATGACGACGTCGGCGTCGACGACGAAGACGACGAAGAGATGGACGACGCCGAAACCGACGACGAGGAAGATGACGACGTCGGCGTCGACGACGAAGACGACGAAGAGATGGACGACGCCGAAACTGACGACGAGGACGATGACGTCGGCGTCGACGACGAGGACGACGAAGGAGAACACATCGAGTACGTCTCCGCTGGCGAAGTCACCATCGAGGACGCCACCGCCGAATCGGTGACCCTCGGTGATGCGAGCGACCTCGAGGACGAACTCGAGGATGACGACGACATGGACGACGACACCGACGACACCGAAGACACTGACGACGCCCCGTCGATCCCACTCCTCGGTTAGAGCACGCCGTCCTTTTTTTGACCGACCGGAACCAGTCGCCGGACTCCGAACCATTAACCCGACGCCATCCCGAGTGACAGCTATGCGACTCGCACTCCTCGGCGGAACGGGCGATATCGGCGAAGGACTGGCACTTCGATGGGCTCGAGATACCGATCACGAGGTGTTGATTGGCTCGCGCGACCCCGAAAAGGCTCGCGAAGCCGCCGACGCGTATCTCGAGACGCTCGCCGACCACGACGCCGACGGAACGATCAAGGGATTCGCCAACGAGATGGCAGCCGACCGTGCGGACGTCGCCGTCCTCGCCGTCCCCCCGTACCACGTCGGTGATACCGTCGACGCCGTGGCCGGCAAACTCGACGCTGACACGATCCTCGTGACCCCTGCCGTCGGGATGAAAGGCGACGAAGACGGCCTCCACTACCATCCACCGGGGACCGGAAGCGTGACCGCGCTGGTCGCCGAGCGTGCCCCCGAAGCCGTCCCAGTCGTCGGCGCGTTCCACAACCTCGCCGCGGGGAAACTGGCGACCCTCCAGGCGGACCTCGGCGTCGACACGCTAGTGGTTGGCGACGACCCGGACGCAAAGGCTACGGTCTCGCGGCTGGCCGAGGAGATCGAGGGGCTCCGCGCGCTCGATGCGGGGCCGATCGCGAACGCCACGGAGGTCGAGAGCGTGACCCCGCTGGTGATCAACATCGCCCGCTACAACGACGAAATGCACGACGTCGGCGTCCGATTCGATTAGTGGGCGACCCCGAGATCGTCACGGGATCCGGATCACAGCGGCAGCTGATTACGGTAACCGTCGACGAGGTGCCTCGAGGCTCACAGCGGCGGCTGGCCAGCCAGAGGCGGGGCGGTGGCTCGGTTTCGGTCCAGAAACCGGCAACGGAGCCCAGTGACGCCACTCGTCGTTGGGTCGAGGGTCGAAGGTTAACCAGCCTTGAACTAGGCTCCGGCGCTCTCGAGAGCGTCTTCGAGGTCCTCGCGCTGTGTGACCCCGACGAAGCGCTCGACGACGCCCTCATCGGTTTCGATGATGAGCGTCGGCAGCGAGCGTACCTGGTACTCGTTTGCGATGTCCTGCTGTTCGTCGACGTTTACCTTTTCGACCTCGAACCGGCCTTCCCAGTCGGACTCGAGTTCCTCGAGGATGGGGTCCTGGGTCTTACAGGGTCCACACCAGTCGGCGTAGAAGTCCTTGAGCGTGACAGTCATACCGTTCATCGACCCTTCCCGCCGGCCGCGCATAAGGGTTTCCCACCCGTGTCCACGCCCCGCAATCCACCGGAACCCGCACACATACGGTTCAGGCGAGTGACCCCGAGGTATGAACAAGGAGACGATCCGCCAGCAGGTGTGGGACGAACTCGAGGACTCGGGAACGGCCCGATTTCCGTTTCCACCACACGGCCGGATTCCGAACGTGGCGGGGGCGAGAGAAGCGGCCGAGCGATTGGCCAGCCAGCCCGAGTGGCAGCGCGCGACGGCGATCAAGGCCAACCCCGACGCACCGCAGTTACCGGTTCGTCGACGGGCGCTCCGAGATGGCAAGACCGTCTACATGGCCGTCCCTCGCCTGCGTGATGAACGCTGCTTCATCGAGTTGGATCCCGACGTGCTCGAGGACTACGATGCGGCGACGACCGTCTCCGGCTCCGCCGACCACGGCGTGCAGGTGGGACCGGATGCCATCGAGGCGATCGACCTGATCGTCTCCGGCAGCGTCGCCGTCGACGAGTCAGGTGTCCGTATCGGGAAAGGCGAGGGGTACAGCGACCTCGAGTACGCAATCCTCCGGGAACTGGGCCTCGTGGACGACGAGACGCCAGTGGCGACAACGGTCCACGAACGCCAGATCCGAGACCTCGAGGGGCTCGGGGACGACCACGACGTCGCGATGGACCTGATCGTGACGGCCGAGCGATGTCTCCGCCCCGCGTCGACCAAGCAACCGATGGGTATCGACTGGTCGCGCCTTGAGAACGACCGAATCGCCGAGATTCCAGTGCTCGAGGCGTTGGCAAAGCGATCGTGACTCGATTGACACGACCATCCCACACAGTGTCGGAGTGGTCACTCGAGGGTGGAAAATTGCAGGAGCGGTGGAGGCCGGTGCAGAGCCTCCACCGCCAACAGCTGTGAACCGGCCGCGGGAGGTGCAGGCCCGCGTCCGCAAACACAGCGCGGCAATGGTGGGGAAGGGTGCTGTGGTGGGTTGCTGGAAGTCACGGGATCGATTAGGCTTGGGGTGCCTATGTGGTGGATGCGCCCGTCGACCTCCATCAGGTATTATGGGGGATACCCTCTTGAACGGGGGAGTCAGTCCACGAACGTCGACGGGGATATACCACACTTAACCCGAGTTCAATCCCTTGATTTCGTCGGTTAGAAAGTTCATTGGGCCAATTTCCGAAATCAACATTATTGATAACGATAGTTTAATTTCGAGGATGGCGTCGTCGGTTCTATCTACCCCGGCCGTGCTCGCTCGAGGCGAGTTCGCTGGCGAGCATCGCCGGTTCGATCAGGTTCGGGTCGACCGCCAGATCGAGCTGGCCCCGGATAAACTCGGGAATCGTGTCTCGAGCGTAGACGACCGTCCGCAGGTCGTCGGTGAGATCCCTGACGATCGGAATCGTCGTCGCCTCCCCCACATCGGTTAGCACGTACAACTCTGCCTCGAGAACGCCAGCCTCCTCGAGTCCGGGGCGGGTGAGCGGTGCCCCGATTCGCGTGACAGTGACGCCCTCGACCTCGAGTGCATCGGCAATGCCGTCCGCATCTGGTCCGGCGACGATCGCGTTCATCGTATCTCGTGACTGGTGACCCGCCGATTTGTGTGTGTCGAACCTCGACGCTCGAGATTTGGGGGCTGGTTCGGTTTCCGCTACGGGTATCAACCAAGGTCGCTGTCGTGGCCACCTCGCCGAACATCGCCGGTGTGCTGGGACGCCACACCGAGCGTCGCCGGTGTTTTGACACGGGACGCCGTAGGCACGGTCATGTCTGATCCACCACAGCATCGCCTCGGCGAACTGATGGAACAGTCCGATCCCCCGTTTCGGAACGTCATGAGCTGTGTCTTCGGGATCGAAGACCACGAGACTCGTACGTATCTGACGCTCCTCGAGTACCCAGGGTGTACGATCGAGGAACTCTCGAGCGCACTGGATCGGGATCGGAGTACGGTCAACCGGTCGCTGGCGACGCTGACCGAGGTGGGACTGGCCCGTCGTGATCGTCGGCTGCTCGACGGTGGCGGCTACGTCTACCAGTACACCGCCGTCTCCCTCCCCGAGGCGAAGGCAATGCTCCACGAGGCGCTCGACGCCTGGACAGAGCAGGTCCATCGGGCTATCGAGGCGTTCGACGAGACCGACTGACGACGGTGGCAGCATCCGCAGCAACCAGCCCACTTTTGCCCGTTGATACCCTCCCCGCGAACGATGAGTGATCAGGCCGCCCACCCACTCGCACTCGAGGGAACGCCGTCGCCGACGCCGTCCGTCGCGACCGACGGCACCTGGCTCGAGTGCATCGAGTGTGGGGAGACGTTCGCGCCGTTTTCAGCGATTCGGTACACCTGCGACGACTGTACGGGCTTACTCGAGGTTCGCTACGCCGATCCCCCCGGGTTCGACGCGTTCTCGGGAACGGGTGTCTGGCGCTACCGGGACGCCCTCCCACTCGAGCGTGGCGTCTCCGCCCAGGAGGGGGACACGCCGCTGTACCGAGTCCCGCGTCTCGAGGCCGAGATCGGTGTCGAGGCGCTGCGGATCAAACACGAGGGGATGAACCCGACCGGGAGCTTCAAGGATCGCGGGATGACCGTCGGCGTCGCCGTCGCACGGGAACTCGGTGTCGACCGCCTGGCCTGTGCCTCCACGGGCAACACGAGCGCTGCGCTGGCAGCCTACGGTTCCCGAGGAGGGATGGAGACCCTCGTTCTCTTGCCCGCCGGGAAAGTGGCCGCGGGAAAGATCGCCCAGGCGAGCCTCCACGGGGCGCGCATTCTCGAGGTCGACGGCAACTTCGACACCTGTCTGGACATCGTCCAGGACCTGGCAGCCCGGGGAGCGGTCTACCTGCTCAATTCGCTCAATCCGTTCCGTCTCGAGGGCCAGAAGACGATCGGCTTCGAGATCCTCGAGACGTTCGATCGCGAGTACGGCGCGTGGCCGGACCGGATCGTGCTCCCCGTTGGAAACGCTGGTAACACCTCGGCGCTGTACAAGGCGTTTCGCGAGTTGGTCGAGGCAGGCCACCTCGAGCCCGCTGACGTGCCGAAACTCACCGGCGTCCAGGCCGAGGGAGCTGCGCCGATGGTCGAGGCCGTCGAAAACGGTACGAACGCCGTCCGACGGTGGGACGAAGTCGAGACGCGGGCGACCGCGATCCGCATCGGGAATCCGGTCAACGCCCCGAAGGCACTGCCGGGCATCCGTGAAACGGGTGGGACGGCCGTCGCCGTCTCCGACGAGGCGATCACCGACGCCCAGCGGGATCTCGCAACGGAAGGGATCGGTGTCGAACCCGCTTCAGCGGCGTCAGTGGCAGGATTGCGGGCCCTACGCGAGCGCGGGATTGTCGGCGATGACGAACGCGTCGCCTGTCTCACAACGGGGCACCTGCTCAAGGACCCCGAGGCGGCGGCCGCTGCCGGGAGCGACCCGGAGCCCGTTCCCGGCGACACCGAAGGCGTACTGGCGGCGCTCGAGGAGTGACGATGGGGCGGGGATGGAGACAGTGCTTGCTGGTGAGACGTCACGGCTCCCGACAGACACATTTATCATGGGATTGTCCTGAATGGAACGCATGACGAGACGGTACACCCGGGGGACAGTCGTCGCCGCAACGGTCCTGATGGCCGCGCTCGCCCTCCTCGTGGCGGGTGCCGCGGCCGGCCTCGCGGCGGACGACGGCCTCGAGGCACACTCGACCGACGCACCGCTGTACACCGCGGACGAGGAGCTCGTCCACGAGTGTGCAGCCGAACCGCCAGACGACTTCGCCGACCCACCAGACGGCAACGACACCATCGGCTGGTTCGACGGCTACTGGTACAACGAACCCCTCGAGATCGACGCCGAGGACGGCCTAACCCAGGACGAACTCGACGAGGTTAGCAAGCGGACGGCCGCTCGCTTCGAAGCGATGCGGTGTCTGACCTTCGACTCCCTCCCTCCGGTCGAGATCATGGACCGCGAGGAGTTCGCGGCGGAGACCGAAGCGCAATACGCCGACGTCGACGAGGCGAGCGCACAGTTCGACAACGCCCAGTTCGAAGCGATGCTCACGATCAGCAGCGACGAGGACGCAGTCGAAGTCCGCCAGGCCGACCGCGCAGCTGTCGTGGGTGGCTACTACGACTTCATCAACGACGAAGTCGTCGTGATCTCCGACGATCCCGACCAATTACAGCTCGACGAAGCCATCCTGGCTCACGAACTCGGTCACGCGCTTCAGAATCAGCATTTCGACCTGGCCCAGTACGAGCGACCGACACAGGACCTCGACAACGCCAAACTCGGGGTGATCGAGGGGGACGTCCACCGGATCGAGGATGAGTATCTCGCGTACTGCGAGGAGGAGCTGTGGAACGAGCCGTGTATTCTCGACGACAGCGAGCAAGACGACCCACAGGAACCCCCCAGCTGGGGGCTGTACTTCATGCAGTTCCAGCCCTACACCGACGGCCAGAACTTCGTCGATCACGTCTACGAGGACGGTGGGTGGGACGCCGTCGATGCCCTCTACGAGGACATGCCCAATTCCTCGGTTGACGTGATCTATCCCGAGCGCTATGGTGAGTTCGAGCCCGCCGACCTCGAAGTCGAGGACCGTTCGAGCGAGGACTGGGAGCGGCTCGATCCACCACAGGGACCGGACTACAACGTGATCGGACAGGCAGGCCTCTCCGCGATGTTCATGGGCCAGAGCTACGAGGCGATCTCGGCAGGACAGAACAACAACATCCTCGAGATAAACGAGTTCCTCCCACAGGACCCCGAGAACCCGATCAACTACGACCTCGAGCAGACGAGTGGCTGGGCCGGTGACCGTCTCTACGCCTACGGCGAGACCGACGGCGACGACCACGCCGTCGTCTGGAAACTGGCCTGGGAGGACGAGCAGGACCTCACCGATTTCGTCCGGGGCTACGAGGAACTTGCCGAGGCCCGCGGCGGCGAGCCCGTCGAGGGAACGGCCCACACGTACGCCTTTGGCGACGGGAGTGACTTCGACATGGCCGTGACGCTGTACCCCGACGAGGATCGCCTCTGGATCGTCACCGCGCCGACAACCGACGACCTGACCGCTGTCCACGACGAAATCGAGGTTCTCGATGAGGGGGCAAGCCCGCTGCCCCAGGACGATCCCACCGACGATGCCGACGAGGGTGACGACGCAGACGAAACCGACGAAACCGACGACGCGGCGGCCGACGACACCATCCCCGGCTTCGGCGTCGTCGTCGCCGCGAGTGGGGTCGCGTTCGTCGTCGTCGGACTCGCGCTGACTCGAGTCCGGGACCAGCGATCCTAGCGAGGGGCACCACTCGATGTCCGTGGGCGTCACCCGATACCGCATCCGACCCCCGAGTTGGACCCACTCGAGTGGGTGTGAACGACACACTCGAGCGGAACGATTTTGCCCGCTGCTCCCTAGCCACGACCAATGGGAAGACGCCTGGCGGCGGCGCTGGTCGTCCTGGTCGTCGTCACCGCTGGCTGTATGGCCCCGCTGGCGACGTCCGGAGACGCGCCGTCGGCCGAGGATCGGGAGCTGGGCACGATCAACGGATACAACGCGACCGACACCATCGACATCGAGGACCCCCGTGCACTCACCGAGGCCGAACTCGAGGCGCTAACTTACCGCACGATGGCGCGGATCGAGGTGTTGCGCGAGCTCCGGTTCACCGAGGACGTCGAGGTCGAGATTGCCACCCGCGAGGACATTCGTGAGCGATACGACAGCGAGGGCGACCCGGCGAGTCCGTTCGCGAACGAACGCTACCGCGGGACGTTTCTGATCGACGGTGACACCGACGTCAATGCGGCGTTCGACCGGCTCTATGGGGACGCCGTGGCGGGCTTCTACACGAACAATCGGATCGTCCTCGTCGTCGACGACCCCGACGTGGTGGCCATCAACCGCGACACATTCGTTCACGAACTCGTCCACGCCCTGCAGGACCAGCAGTTCGGGCTCGAGCGTCACGGAACGACCCACGATGAGCGACAGGCCGAGACCAGTCTGATCGAGGGCGAGGCGAATTACGTTCCCCATCTCTACGCCCAGGAGTGCGAGCGAAACGACCAGTGGACCTGCTATCCGTCCCCGGCTGAACTCGCGGCGATGAACGACGACGGTGACGGAGACGGGCTCGGTGGGAGCGTTCCCGAGGAGACCGACGGCAACGAAACCGTCGAGGCCGAGTTTAACGTCGGGCTGTTCCTCTCGATTTTTGCCCCCTATTCCGAGGGACCGACGTTCGTCCAGCATCTCCACGACACGCAGGGCTGGAGTGGCGTCGACACCGCATTCGACGAGCGCCCGATCAGCACGAGTCAGATCATCCACCCCGAAACGTACCCCGACAATCGGCCAGCCGGCGTGACCGTCGAGGACCGATCGAGGGGCGGGTGGACACCGATGACCGACGGCGACGGCGAGCGCGAGACCGACACCATCGGCGAGGCGACGCTCTTTGCAGCCCTGTTCGCCAACGGCGCGATCGACCACGACCTGACGGCGGGTGCGACCGAGATCTCGCCGTACAACTACAGCCATCCCGCGACCGCGGGCTGGGCCGGGGATACCTTCGTCGGCTACGAGGCCCCCGGTGGCGAAGTAGGCCACGTCTGGGCCCTCGAGTGGGAGAGCGACGCGGATGCCGAACGCTTCGCAGTGGCCTACGAACGGCTGCTGGCGAACCAGGGCGGGGAAGCCATCGACGGGGCAAACGACACCTACGTCATCGGGGACGGCGACCCCTTCGCGGGTGCCTACCGGGTCACCGTCGACGGCGATCGAGTGGTGATCGTCGGCGGGCCGACCGTCCAGTCCCTCGAGGCGATCCACCCACACCCCGAGGGACAGACAACAGCGCTCGAGGGGGCACCGACGACCCTCGAGGCGGCGAGTGTGACTGGCTCGGGCGCTGTGGCCGTGGGGCCGGTGCCAATCGGTTCCCCGGCCTAATGGCGAGGATCGACGCATCGGCTCGATAGTGCCGACCGAATCGGGCCGATTCGAAGGATACGACTGACCGATCACCGGGAGGTCGCGGGACCCCAACGGACCAGGACGAGTAGCTTTAACGCCCTCCACCGGCAAGCCCGAGTATGTCGAATCCGTTCGGAATCGTCGCCGACGACGCCATCCTCGAGGGTCGGGCGACCGACGCCTACTTCGAGCGAACCCGAGCGACCCTCGAACACGCCGGGCACGACCCACACGTGGTGGCCGAGGTCACCGCCGATCAGTTCCCGACCGGCGCGTTCGAGGTGTTCGCCGGCGTCCACGACGTGGCGACGCTGTTCGAGGGCCGTGCCGTCGACATCGATGCCCTGCCGGAGGGAACGCTGTTCGATGGCGGTCCAGTGATGCGAATCGAAGGCCCCTACCTCGCGTTCGCCGAACTCGAGACCGCCCTGCTTGGCTTTTGCTCCCAGCCAAGCGGGTTCGCGACGGCCGCCCTCGAGGCCAGGCTGGCGGCCCCGGATTCGACGGTCCTCTCCTTCGGGGCGCGCCACGTCCACCCGTCGATCGCAGCCGTCGTCGAGCGATCCTCGCTACTCGCGGGCCTCGACGGTTTCTCGCACGTCGCCGCCGGCGAGATCCTGGGCCGGGAAGCGAGCGGGACCATGCCCCACGGCCTCCTGCTCATCTTCGGCGAGGGCAACCAGGACGCCGCCTGGCAAGCGTTCGACGAGGCCGTGCCCGCGGACGTCCCGCGGACCGCACTCGTGGACACCTTCTGGGACGAGGGGGCGGAGACCCTGTTCGCCGCCGACACCCTCGGCGACCGCCTCGACGGGGTCCGCATCGACACCACTGGGTCCCGACGTGGGGACTTTCGTCACATCGTCCGGGAGGTCCGGTGGGAACTCGAGGCCCACGGCCACGAGGGCGTCGACATCTTCTGTAGCGGTGGACTCACCCCCGACGCTATCCGGCGACTCCAGGACGTGGCCGACGGGTTCGGCGTCGGGAGTTACATCACGAGTGCCGACAGCGTCGACTTCAGCCTGGATCTGGTCGAAATCGAGGGCGAGCCGATCTCCAAACGTGGGAAGCTCTCGGGGGACAAACGCGTCTATCGCACTCCGGACGGCGGCCACGCGATCCGGCTGGCCGATCAGCCCGCCCCGGCGGGTGATCCGCTGCTCGAGCCACTCCTCAGGGATGGCGAGATCGTCCGGGAACCCGACCTCGAGGCGGCGACCGAGCGGTGTCTGGCCGACGCCGAACGGGTGGGCTTCGGACGGGAGATAGACTCGTAGGCGGCTCAGACACGGCGCAACCGATTGATACCCGCGCCGTTAGCGCCGGGTCAGCGGAACCGATCCAGTCCCGACTGGCGTCGCTTGCGCCCCGCGGGGTCGGCCACCCACGGTGTTTCTCGGTCGCGTTCGGCCTCGAGGTCGACCGCCGGTGAATCGGCCGGTTCGTGGCCCGGGCAGTCGATCCCACACTCCGTGCCGGCGTCGACCACTCGGCCGGCCCATCGACAGCGGGGCAGCGTCGCTCCGTCCCCGCCGGGGGCACAGTTGGCACACGCCGGAAACCCGTAGGTCCGCCACCCCTTGCCGTAGGCGCGTTCGGCGAGTCGTCGACGCGCTCGCCGCTTTGCCTCGACGTCGACGACCGCGACGTCCGTCCGACCGGGGTGGCTCGAACGCGGTTCGATACCGGGCCGCTCGGGCTCGAGTTGGGTCGGCTCGCGTACCACTTCGATTTCCGTAGCCGCTTTGGAAGTCGAATCATTGGTCCGATGGACGCGCCAAACCCCGATTTCCGGGGGCAGCCGGTTGAGATGGGCACGAGTGACGTAGCTCTCGGTGGCGAGGATCGCCACGTCGACCAGCCCCAGACTCGCGTCGAGTCGGAGCTGGGCCTCGAGGTCCCCCGGCCGTCCAAGGTCGGGCTTGTTCTCGATGGCGACGATGCGGTCGACCCAGTCCGGATACCGGGCCACCTGGCGGACGTACTCCCGGCCGTTTCGACGTTCGACCTCGAAAAACCCGATCTCGAGGGCCCGGTCGACGGCCCGTCTGGCACGATCCGGATGGCAGTCGAAACAGTCCTTCCAGTACCTGGCCTGACCCGTCCCGACGTCGGCCTCGAGGGCCGCCGCCGGGATTGCATGCGGAGTGATCGCCGTCCGCGCTCGAAAGCCGGGCCCTGGCTCGATGCAGACGACGTCGAGGATGCGCCCGCCCGGATTGGCGACGCTCCCCCCGAGCTGTCGGGCGATCACGTCGTCACGACGGCTCTCGAGCGTCCGGCACAGCTCGAGTTCGAACGCGAACTCGCTCACGACCAACCTCTGGGGACGCCGACGGCTTAAACGTGTAGCTCGACGAGATCCACGCCTCGAATGTTCAGAGCAGCGTCGACGCATCGAGAAACGCAGGTGCGAGTCGCCACTGTTGTCGCCAAACGGCCGGTTTGTGGACGGAGGCGCCGAGCGACCGACGTGACCGCCACGTAGATCGGGCTCGCTGTGCTGGCCACGTGGCCCTCGTGNAGGTCGTACTCGCTATACTTGTCGCGTGCCCGTACTGGTCGTGGGAGGGCAGGCCTCGCTGGTGGGGTGGGGGTTCGCCACCCGTGGTGTGAGCACAGCGGGTGGATCGGCCACTGATACGGTTTAGTGTCACTGTTTACCGGTGAGTACCAGTCCGGGTTCGGCACTCACCGGTAAGAGACGACACTAATCCGTATGAGTCCCACGTCGACACCCGCACACCGCTCGATCACGACAGGGGCAAGACCAGACGGACCACCGTCAGGGGTGTGATGGCGAGCACACCACGATACAGGCCCTCGAGGAGGATGGCGACGAACTCGAGGCCCGCACCCGGACAGCGGGAACCGACGTTATCCTCGATGACAAACACGTCGGCGAGCACGCAGACGAGACGCCCAGGGAAAGCGAGGCCCTCGGTAACGAACCGGATCTGCGCCATTTTGCTTCGAGGGGTGGTGAATCGGTGCAGGGACCTCCGGACGGGAGTGCAAGCGACTCGTTCACTGCGCGATGAGAATAACACCGACACCCGCGAGCGCCAGTCCTGTGAGTCTCGTCGTCGTGATTTCATCACCCAGGACGGCCATCCCGATGAGTGCTGCGACGACGAAATACATGGCACCGAGCGTCGAAACGACCGTCGTCGAGCCACGTGAGAGCCCGATGTACATCGAGACGAAGCCAATGCCGGCGAACAACCCAGCCACGGCAGCGAGCGTCCCGCCCCGTGCCGTGATGGCCAGCGAAGCATCCGACACCGCGACAAACCCGACTGCAAGGATCGCTGCGACGAGATACGATATCGCGGCAGCAGTCCTCGGGTCCATGGATTCCGAGGCGGCGTTTCCCACGACGATCCAGATTCCCCACGTGACCATCGTCAGCGATCCGAACGCCACGGCCGAGTTCACCTCAGGGACTGCCATCGGTGCGTACGTTCCCCCTGTAACGGTAAAAGCACTGTTTGTCACAACGCTGTCGGAGGGATCGAGTGCACTCGGCAGTGATCGGCCTCGGGGTTGGATGGAGTCCGGCCGTCACACGGTAAACGTGGTCTTCGCAAGACACGTCGCGTCGGTCGCGTTGAGTTCGCCGATTGCGGTGTACTCACCTGCCGGCAGTTCGTCACCGGTCGCCTCGAAGGTCGCTGCCTCCCCGGGGTCGAAAGTCGCACTCGAGATGACCTGCGTAAACATTCGGTTGTCGGTCAGTCGCCAGATCTCCGAGCTATTCTCCTTGACGGCGAAATCGGCCTTACAGCCCGTGTTGAACTGACAGGATACCGGCTCGTCGCTCACGTTCTCGACGGTGAGCGCGAACGTCGGCGTCCCGTCCTCGACCGCCACGGCGAGGTCGCCTTCGAGTTGCATGGCCAGGGGTTGCGTCCCCGACCATATATTTGTTGTGACGAGTGACGAAATAATCGGCGTTCTGGGAACCCTCGACACTGTCAGCCACCGACGAGCGTCACGACTTTGAGCCGTCGCCGCCAACCGCGAGTGTGTACGTCGTCGGCTACGAACCACGTCGGCCCACCGATCAGAGCGACAGCGACGGCGATCTCCTGGCTACCTCGACACTCGAGCCGGCGACACTCCTGATTCGGGCCGACGACGAGACTGACCACCCTCGAGCAGTGACGTCCATCACGCTCAAGCCCGGAACCACCCTGGGGTACGGCCTCGGTTCCCGCCGGTGTGCCGGCGCACTCGAGGGGACGACTCACTATCCCTGCGACCGGCCAACGGGCCCCCACTGCGATCTACACGCGAGTACCTGGGTCTGTGCCCGCTGTACGGGCACCTGTCTCAAAGACGAGATGGACTGCGACGACGACCACGCCATCTACCTCGCGGCGTTCGCCCCGGACACGTTCAAAGTGGGTGTGACGAAGCGGTGGCGACTCGAGACCCGCCTGCGCGAGCAGGGGGCCGACCGGGCGGCCCACGTCGGCACCGTCTCGAACGGTCGGATCGCCAGGGAACTCGAGGCCGAAATCGCCGCGCGTTCGGGGGTGGTGGATCGAGTTCGCACCGAGTCGAAGGTGGCGAGCCTCGCCAGATCGGTCGACGGCGCGGCCTGGGAGGCGCTCCTGGCAAACAATCGGTTCGACGTCATCGCCGCGACCGACTTCGACTGGGGTCTCGGCCTCGAGACCCAGCCCGTTGCCGAGACGATGCTCACCGGGACCGTCGTCGGGACGAAGGGGCGACTCCTGGTGCTCGAGCGCGCCGGCACCACCTACGTCGTCGACATGCGGGACCTGGTCGGGCACGAACTCGAGTCGGGCGACGGCGAGGAGAGAACGCGGTTGCAGTCGTCGCTGGGATCGTTTTCGTAGCGGCTGAGGACGTGACACTCGAGAGGCTCCTGTGGGCGCCAGCCAAGTAGTGTCAAACGTCGACTGCTGCCGGTGGTTTCTGACCCAGAAGTCGTGGCCCCAATTATATTTGGATGGGACGTGGAGTAGCGGCCAATGGGACAAATAGACGACATTATCGACCGTCTGGCAGCGGTCGTCACCACTCACCATCGCCTCGTGTTGGTGGTCATGCTCGTGGCAACTGCGGGAGTCCTCGTGGGGATTCCCCAGATCGAGGCCGAACAGGAGGGGGCGTTCGGGGACGAACTCGAGACGACGACCGACGTGGCACAGGCTGGCGACTACATCGACGAACGGTATGGCGGCCTGTTCGAGGACGACGAGGATAACTCGACGGCAACTGCATCCGTGTACGTCCGCGAGGAGGACGACACCGTACTCGACAGGGAGGGGCTACTGACGGCCCTCGAGTACCAGCGGACGGTGCTCGAGGACGATGCCGTGGAGGACCCGCTACTCGAGGACGGCACCGTGGGGCCACAGAACCTCGTCGCCGTGCAGCTTTCAGGTGACGAGTCCGCCAGTCTCGCCGAGCAGCAAACTGCCCTCGAGGCCGCCGACGACGAGGAAGTGGCGGCAGTTGTCGAGGAGACGTTCGTCGGTGAGGAACCGACCCAGCAGTTCCTGCCCTCGAGTTACGAGCCGGGGACGACCGAGGCCGAATCGTTCCGGATGCACTTCCAGTTCGACATCGGCGATCATCCAGAACACGAACTGGCGACCCCGCCGAGCGACGCCCAGGAGACGCTGTACGAGACCGCCGGGGATCACGAGGACCCCGAGGTGTTCACCCTCGGCGAGTTCGCCCAGCAACCCTGGGTCGATCAGCAACAGAGCGACACGATCTGGCTCATTATCCCGCCAGCGCTCCTGCTCGTCGTTGGCGTACTCGCCTTTGCCTACCGTGACCTGGTCGACGTCCTGATCGGGTTCGTCGGGGTGGTGGTATCGGTGCTGTGGATGTTCGGGATTCTGGGCTGGCTCGGCGTCCCGGCGGGGATGACGATCGTCATCGGTCCGATTCTCATCGTCGCGCTCTCGATCGACTTCGGCCTCCACGTCTTCATGCGCTATCGAGAGCACCGCGGACCCGACGACGGCATTCTAGAGGCGATGTCGCGATCCACGGGCTCGGTTGCCGTGGCCTTCCTCCTCGTCACGCTGACGGCGGCAATCGGGTTCCTGTCGAACCTCACCAGCCCACTCTCGATGATCCGGGACCTCGGCGTCGGCATCACGCTCGGGGTGATCTGTGCGTTCGTGATCTTCGTCACGCTCGTCCCGGCGCTCAAGATCAGTGCCGACGGCCTCCTCGAGCGCGTCGAGTTCGACCGTCGAAAGACGGCGCTCGGTCACGGCCGATATCTCAAACCCGCGCTCTCGAGCGGCGTGTCGCTGGCCCGCCGGGCCGCACCGGCTGTCGTCGTGATCGCCCTCGTCGCCGGGACCGCAGGCGGGGTGGCCTACGGCGAACTCGACAGACAGGGCTTTCAGGACGACATCGAGGTCGCCGAGTGGAAGACCGAACTGCCAGGACCGATGGCCTGGGAAGCCGCCGACACCGAGTACCAGCAGAACCTGGAGTACGAACGCGATCAGTACCAGTCGGAGGCGGACTTCCTGGGTGTGACGCGATTCCTGGTCGAAGGCGACCCGACCGATCCGTCGACCCTCGAGGGCGTCGAGGCGGGCCACGAGGCCGCCGCGGACAGCGACGTGACCTTTAGCCAGGGCGGCGACGTCGAGGTCCACTCGGTGCTCACGGTCATGGAGCGGACCGCCGCGGCTGACGAGGGGTTCGCCGAGGTCTACGCAGACGCGGATACCACCGAGGACGGGATCCCGGATCAGGACCTCGAACGCGTCTACGACGCGCTCTACGAGGCAAATCCCGACGCGGCCGCCCAGGTACTCGAACGCACCGACGACGGCGAGTACGAGACGTTGCTCCTCGCCGTTCCCGTCCAGCAGGGCCTCGACGTCGGCGAGCAAGGCGAGGGCATGCACGCCATCGCCGACGAGATGGACGACGACGCGGGCTCGGTCACCCCTGTCGGCATGGCGACGCTCAACAACGCCGAACTGGCCGTGCTGGCTGACGACATCCTCGAGACAATGCTCCTCGCACTCGGAGCGATTTCGGTCGCCCTGGCCGTGGTCTACCGGTTCGAACGCGGCAGTGCCACCCTGGGGCTCGTGACCGTGATCCCGATCGCCCTCGTCGTCGGTCTCGTCATCGGGAGCATGTACCTCTTCGGCGTGCCCCTGACGTTCGTAACGGCGCTCCTGATGAGCGTCACCATCGGGCTCGGGATCGACTACAACATCCACGTCAGCGACCGCTTCGCCCAGGAACTCGCGGGGGGGCTGGCCCCCATTCCCGCCCTCGAGCGGGCCGTCACGGGGACAGGTGGGGCACTGCTCGGCAGCGCCCTGACCTCGGGTGCGGCGTTTTCAACGTTGCTCTTGCACCCCAACCCACAGATCACGTCCTTCGGCTCGATCGTCGTGTTGGCGCTCGTGCTCGCGTTCCTCCTGAGCATCCTGGTGCTCCCGAGCCTGCTGTACCTGTGGTCGATCCACCTGCGGGCGACGCCAGCTACCGACCAGCAGGGGGCGGTAGCCGACGACTGATGCGATTCACTGTACCGTGTTCCCGGTAATTCCAGACCCAATACGGATACTCCTCGGGAAGAGACGGCAAGCAACCGTCTGAGAGGGGTCGGTATTCTCACTTTCCGCCCAGCGACGGATCGCGACAGTCGGTGACCGTGCCGCAGTGACCCAACCCACTCAGGTGAATCGAACCACTGCGCCCGGGCCGACGCTGAGAACACCGACGATGCCCACACCGCTCGGGGTCGTGTCGGGCCAACAGATCGAGGTCGGGGAGCGGGGCATCAGCAGTCACGCGGCCGACTTCGATTGCGGCCGTGACTCCGGGGATAACAATCCTTTTCCGACCTGCCCCGGAACCCTCTCCCATGGCAGACGACCACGATTCCGAGTCCGAGACCGAAGCGACGCCGGAAGACGGAGGCGGAAACGGGAACGGGGCGGAAGAGGAGAAATCCTTCCGCGAGCGCGTCGAGGAGATTCGCGAGCGACGCGCCGAAGAAGCCGAAGAGGGGGAGGGCGCACCCGCGGGCCCGTTCGGCGGCGGCGAGGGCGGCCCGGGTGGCCCCGGCGGCATGGGTGGCAACCCACTCGCCCAGATGATGGGCGGGATGATGGGTGGAGGCCCCGGTGGCCCCGGTCCCGGCGGTCCCGGCCGCGAGGGTGGCGCCGACAACGAGGAACTCGTTCGCGAGGTCCGACAGGTGCGCGACGAACTTCGCGATCAGACGCGTGCGCTCAACCGGATCGCCGACGCCCTCGAGGACGAGTAGGAGTCATTAGCCGCGTTCTACCGTCGCCGCGTATATCGAGCGAAGCCGCTCGAGTGACCGCTCCACGCTCAGTTCCGAGCGCCGGCGACAGCACCTCGCCGCGAGGCGCTCGCGCTCGAGCAGCGCCGCCTCGAGGGCGTCCGCGAATGCCTCGACGTCACCGCTGGGGTAGTGTCGGCCCGTTCGACCGGTGACCGTCTCCGCAAGTGCGCCCTCGTCGGCGGCGACGACTGGCGTCCCCGAGGCGATGGCCTCGAGCGCGACGAGTCCCTGAGTTTCGACCGGGCTCGGGAAGCCGAAGACGTCGAGTGTAGCGTACAGGTCNGGGAGCGTCTGGCGGTCCAAAAAGCCGGGGAACCGTGCGTCAAGCCCTTTCANCTCGGCTCGAGCCATCAACTTCTGGCGTGCAGGGCCATCGCCCGCGACCACGAGCGTGAGGGAGTCCGTGAGACGGGTATCGAGAATCGCGGCGGCGTCGATCAGTTCCTCGAGGCGCTTTTCGTGGCCGTGACGACCCGTGTAGCCGATAAGGTGCCCGTCGGGACTGAGATCCTGACGGGCGCGGAACGCTGCCGAATCGCCTCGTTCGGGGTCGAAACACTCGAGGTCCACACCGTTTGAGACCACCGTCACAGGCGTCGAAACGCCCAGGTCATCGCGGACGTGCTCGCGAGCGGTCGCGGAGGGCGCGATGACGAGGTCGGCCCCGTCGTAGAACCAGCGTTCGTAGCCACTCGCCAGACGGCCGACGAGAGCGGTTCCGATCCCCGGAGCCAGATAGCGGGCGTACTCGGCCGCCGGCGTGTGGTAGGAGGCGACGAGGGGGACCCCGAGCGAGCGAGCGTATCGGCGAGCGGCCAGTCCCAGCGCGAAGGGCGTGTGGGCGTGGACGACCGCGGCACTCGAGAGGTCCTCGGGCACTCGCGGCTGTCCGAGCCGAACGCCGTCGTAGAAGGGGAACGGCAGACTACCGACCGGGAACTCGTGGGGCGCAGGGTCGTGATCGCTCTCGGGGAAGACGACCTCCATGCGACCCCCAGCGGCCGAGAATCGAGTCGCCCAGGTGTGGAGGGTGTAGGAGACGCCGTTCACCGTCGGCAGGTACGTGTCGGTGAACGCGGCGACCCGGTCGACCATCGTCCGGCGATCATCGGGAGAGGGGCTTAAATCGGTCGTTCGCGTCGGGCGTGGCGTCGCCACGCATTGCGATCGCGTTCACCGCCCTCACTCCCGGCCGACGAGCGGGATCCGCTCGAGGGCCTCGACCCCCTCGAGGCCGTCGTAGACTGACCAGCGACCGACGAGCGCGGTCGCGAGGGCCACCGAGAGCCACGCGAGGCCGAGACCAGCGGCGACGTCGATGGCCCAGTGGATACCCAGGTACATCGTGGAGATGGCGACGCTGATCGCGAGGACGAGTGCCACCCAGAACCAGCCGCCGTAGACGTCGCGGGTGCGATAGGCCATGAGTGCCACGGTGGCCGACAGCGAGGTGTGGAGCGAGGGAAAGACGTTCGTGTTGCGATTGACCTGTCGCGTCAGCTGCTGGTACTGGGGGTACGTGTCGTACAGCAGGCCCTGCACGAGTTCGGGCATGACGTTTCGTGGCCCGTAGGCGATGATCAAGATGTAACACAGCAATCCAATCGTGTAGTTGAACGTGTACGCCGCGAGCAGTTCTCGGAGGGGGCGCGTGTTCGAGAGCAAAAAATACGCGACGACCGGGAACACCAGCATGAAGACGTAGCCGTAGATGTATATGAACGAGAAGTACGCGGTGAGTTCGGGGGTTGCCTGTCCCTGCAACCAGAGGATGAACTGGCCCTCGATGTCGTAGATCGGTTCGGTGAACTCCCATCGGATCATCCAGGACACTTCCGGGACCAGTTCGCGCGCAAACCCGTTCAACCAGAGGACAGTTGCCAGCACCACGACGATCGGAACGACCGACTTCACCCGGCCGCGCCACTCGCGGACCGTTCGAACGACTCGCTGTCGCCCCGCGAAGAGCGCGACCCCGAGGATCGTCAGGACCGTCACGGCGACCGCGATCTGGAGGAGAACCTGGACCAACACTAGCGTCTCACCACCAGGTGGCCGTCGTCGAAGCGATATCCAGCGTCCCGGAACCAGTCACGGGCGGCCTCGAGGTCCAGCGTCCCAGTCCCGGCGTCACCGGCAAACGGGACCGACGGATCGGCGTCCTCGAAGGCGAACGCCTCGGGCGTCCACGCGTCGGTCAGGGGGGTAGCGATCGGTTCGGCGTATCCCTGGAACACCTCCTCGACGAGCCAGGCCTTATCGAGCAGTCGGGCGACGGCCTGTCGGAAGAACGGGTTCGAAAACGGTTCGCGACGGACGTTGAACCCTAACGTGTAGAAGGCGGTCGTCGGCACGTCGACGAGTTCGAGCGGTTCGGATGCCTCGATGTCGTCGATCGCGTAGGCCTCGAGTGGCGAGAACGTCACGTCGGCATCACCGGCCTCGAGAAAGGCGATGGCGGAGGGACTTCGCGGATCGATCTGGGCACGGAGTGAGTCGACGGTCACGCCGGGAAGGTCGACGTCCTCGCGCTGGGTGAAGTGGTCGTCGTAGGCCACGAGCTCGAGGGAGTCCCGAACGGCGACGTCGTCGAAGGCGAACGGGCCGCTCCCGATCGGCGGGACGTTGTCCGTCACCACGGCCTCTGTCGTCCCCTGGGCCAGCCTGACGCCGGGGACAGTCGGTTCACCGGTCCGATCGGTCCAGACGTGTTCGGGAAGGATCGGCACGAGAAGGGCCTGTAATGCGACGGCTTCGGCACCGTCGATGGTAAACTCGATGGTGTGATCGTCGACGGCCTCGACGGCCTCGACCGCCGAGGTGCGACCACGATAGCGCGGGGCTGGCGTGGGCACCTCGTCGCCCCCCAGTCGGGTATCCGCGAGCAGCTCGTAGGTGAAAACGACGTCGTCGGCCATCACGGGCTCGCCGTCGTGAAAGGCGTGATCCTCACGGATGGTGACCTCGAGACGGCCGATCTCGGCGTCGGGGTCCTCTACAGCTTCGGAGTCGGCTGCTGGGTCCCACGCCCAGTCGCTGGCCAGCCACGGCAGGAGGCCGTCCTCACCCACGCTCGAGGGATCGTCCTCAGCGCTCGGCTCGACCGTCGCCAGCGAATCGTACAGCAGTTCGACGAACAGTTCCTGGCTCCGATACTCGACCGACAGCGGGTTGAGGTTCTCCGACGTCGAGGGATAAATTACCGTCCCGCGTAACTCCGCATCCTCGGCATCGGCGACCTCGAGATCGAGATACCCCAGCCGAGAATCGAGCGCGGCGTCGTGCCAGCCATCGAAGCGATCGGTCCGGCGCAACCGGAGATCGGCCATTCGACAGATCGGGACGAACGGTTGTTCGACGGCGAGGTACTCGAGGACGCTCACGACCGCGTCCTCGCGTGCCGCCTCGGTGGCCCGTCGCTGGGTCTCGAGGAGGTCGTCGAGTCGAGGGTCGGCCACGCCGAACGGGTTCTGCCAGCCCGACTGTTCGGCGTAGCTGGAGTACAGCGCCTCGTAAAGAAAGTCGGGATCGGCGCCACCGGGATGGCGGCCGACGAAACAGTCGAAGTCGTGGTTGACGAGCGTGTCTCGGAAGAACTCCTCGGTGGATCGGAATCGAAACGAGCTATCGATGCCGACGGCCCCGAGGTTGTCGGTGAGGCGCCTGGCGACCTGGATCGCCTGGTGATCGCCATCGGCCGGCATGACCGTGATGTCGATCGACAGCTGTTCGAATCGGTCGCGATTGATCGCGCTCCGCACCTCGCGAAGACAGCCACTCGTGGCCACCGAGAGCCCCGCCGCCGTCGTTGCCAGCATCGACCGACGGTCCAGGCGACAGTCACCGCTCGAGTCGTCGGCTATCGCGGCGGCAGTCCGTCGATTGCCTGTCACGTGCTTCCCAATACTTCGCCATCGGCGATATAACAGGGTTGCGGCATCGATCGATCCGGATCCGGAGACAATACGTTACGCCTCGAGCACCCGCTCGTAGCACGCGAGCAGCTCGGTCCCCACGCGCTCGAGACGGTGGTTCCCGGCGGTTTCCCGCGCCCGCTCGCCGAGTCGTCGTCGACGCTCCGGATCGTCCGCGAGCGCACGGATCGCCTCGCGGAACCCTTGCCGGGTGTCCCTGAGCACGCAGTCAACGCCGTCGGTGTAGAACTCGCGAAAGACCGGCAGATCCCGGAGGACAACCGGCTTCCCACAGGCCATGGCCTCGAGGACCGCGATGCCCTGGTTTTCGGCGTGCGTTGGAAAGCAGAACACGTCGCCGGCGGCGAAGGCGGCACGCTTGTCCTCGATCCACCCCGTGAACGTCACGTTCGAGGGTGGATCGCGGGTCCAGCGTCGAACCGCTCGACTCGCTTGTGGCCCGGTGTCGTAGGGGCCGAACCAGACGAACTCGTAGGGGAGCGCCTGGGCGAGCCGACAGAACGTCGACAGCCCCTTTCGCTCGAAGACGTTCCCCACGGCAAAGATCACCAGCTCGTCGGGGTCGATCCCCAGTCGCGTTCGCACCGGCTCCCGAAACCCCTCGAATCCCTCGAGTGAGGCGTGGTCGACGCCGTTGGTTATCGGTTCGATCGGAGCCTCGACGGGGTAGGTCTCGAGGTGGCGTTTCGTCCCCTCGCTGGGACAGCACACCAGATCGGCCTGGGCGTAGAACCACCGGAGGTAGCGCCCGAGGGGGTCGGCGAGCGCGTTCGAGCCGCGGAAACTGTTCCGGAAGTCCTCGCTGGTGACATGGGCGTGACAGACGAGGGGGCGGCCGGTGTGGCGAGCGTGGCGGGCGACGGTCAGCGAACCGGGGCCGATGGCGTTGCAGTGAGCGATGTCGTACTCGGGAAGGACGGACTCGCCGTGGCGGAGCCGACCGATGACGGCCCTCGGGGTGTCCTGCGGCCAGGGATCAGTCACCACCTCGAGCCCACCTTGGGGCCTGTCCGCCTCGTCGACGCCGGCGAGGGCTCGCCGCTGGTGATCGGTCGCCGTCCCGATCCCGCTTCGTCGAAGGGGCCCCTCGAGTTCCAGGTAGTGCAGGACGCGCACGAGCGGCAGGTTGGCGGGCGGGCAAAAAGCCGTATCGGTGGCGGGCGAAGCGCAATCTCCATAGGGGCTCCGTGGCAATCGATGGGACATGGAGATCGCCGCCGAGCGAATCGAGCGCTTACACGCCCTCGCTCGAGCGGCGGCCGCCGAGGGAGACGAGGACCGAGCGAGAGTGTACGTCCAACTCGCACGCCGGGTGGCAGAACGGAACCGACTCTCGCTGCCAAAGCGGTTTCGCCGGTTCACGTGCGATCGCTGTGATGCCTATCTGCGACCGGGGGCCAACGCCCGTGTCCGGTTACAGAACGGGCACGTCGTGATCACCTGCGACTGTGGTCAGCAGGCCAGATATCCCTACGAGTGACCAGCAAGCGCGCTCTCGAGGCCGTTCTATTCACGAACATTGAAACCGTTCCCCTCCGTTGAGGGGGGTATGAACGAGCAGGAATTGAAACGACGAGCCCACGACCTCGACGTGACCGTCTGGGTGGGGAAACACGGCGTCGACGCCGTCGTCGATGAACTCAACACGCAACTGGAGAACGAGAATCTGGTGAAGGTGAAATTTCTTCGAGCGGCTCGAGCCGGAGCGTCGACCGAAGCCAAGGCCACAGCACTTGCCGAACAGGTGAACGCTGACCTCGTCGAGACGCGGGGGCACACGGCGGTGATCCATCGATGATCCCGCTCGCGCTTCAGGCCGAGGGGAACGGAGAGGGTGAGGGGTTGGGGTTCGTCGGCCAACAGCTCGAGACCCTGATCGGCGACGCCTCGCTGGCGTCGACCCTCGAGGGTGCGATCGTCTTCGTCGTCACGTTCCTGGTCGTCTGGCTCGTCGGCCGGCAGGTCATTGGACGGATCGTCAGGCGCGCACTCGACCGACGCGAACTCGACAGACACGCCCAGAAGCCAATCCTCTTGCTCACCCGTTTCGGCGTGGCGTTTCTCGCCATCGCCATCGCCTTCGGGGCGGCCGGCTTCGGGAACTTCCTCGTATCGATGGCCGGTATCGCCGCCGCCGGGGCGCTGGCGATCGGACTGGCGCTACAGAGCGTCATCGCGAACTTCGTGGCCGGCGTGTTCATTTACACGGACAAGCCGTTCCGCATCGGCGACTGGATCGAGTGGGACGGCCACTCGGGTGTCGTCGAGGACATCAGCCTCCGCGTCACTCGCGTTCGCACGTTCGACAACGAACTGCTGACGGTGCCAAACACCGCGCTGACCGGCGGCGTCCTCAAGAATCCCGTCGATGGCGACCGGCTCCGACTGAAGTTCGTCTTCGGCATCGGCTACGATGACGACATCGACAAGGCAACCGAGATCATCGTCGACGAGGCCCAAAAGCATCCGGACATCATGGATGACCCTGGTCCCTCCGTCCGATTGACGGAACTCAACGACTCCGACGTGGGACTCCAGTCCCGGATCTGGATCGCCGACCCCTCGAGAGCGGACTTCGTCCGCATCAAGGGTGAGTACGTCACCGCCGTCAAACAGCGGTTCGACGAGANGGGGATCGACATCCCGTACCCCATTCGGACGCTCGATGGCGCAATCGGGTTGGCGGATCGGGCACCGCTCGAGGCGGCTGACGACTGATCGGGACCCGCCGTTAGACGACCGATCGAACCCGACTGTTTACCGTGGCCGCGAGCGTGGCTCGAGGACTCTCGAGAGCCACGCGCGCCGGGGGAGGGCAGGCCCCTGCCCGATAGTAAGGTGCATACCGCGAGCGGACGGTGTCCGCGAGCGGGCCGAGGAGCGACCCCGCGGGGTCGCTTTCGGGGAGCGAGGAGTGCTTTTGCTCGAGCTTTTGGCGAGTGTCGGCGACCCGGCGAGCAATTCGCTCGCCGGGTCGCCAGAACGCAGCGCAAAAGGTCGTATGAATGCGGACCCCGCGATTGCCCGGCGTTCCGACCGAGGGAATCCCGGTTGCCTCCTCCACCCCGCGACCCGTCGAGCGACAGGTGTCCGACGGTCCACTGCTCGCTTCCGCGCCTGATGGGCTGTCGCCGACTAACCACGACGAGCCGTCCCTGCGGACGGTCGCCGTGGACCGCTGTCCCCGACGGACGAGGCTTCGACGTTGGCTCTCGGGGCCACGGCCGGTCGGCCGGACGCCCGCGGGCTTCGGTCCCCACTGAAGGCCATAGTGTGGGTTGTGAGCAGGGCCTAACTGCCCGACCTAGTCCACTTCTTGATAGTCGGGGCCAACTTAAGGGCCTTTCGTTGCAGCGGCCTTCGACCCCACGGTCGTGAGTGGCGGGGCTGCGCCGACTCGCGTCCAGGGAGCGTACCGGGTCGTCACTCGGGAGTCCGCTGGGGGACACTCAAGGGGGTGGGCTTCGCTCGAGAGACACCTGGGGCACTCGAGGGTGGCTCGAGACTCGAGCGCCCATACCCCTGGCCCCGGGATCCGGGATCCGTGGTGGCGGGGGGCAACGTTTTAACGGTGGACTGAGACACTCGAACAGAGAATGCCACCCGAGCTACCCGACAGACTCCTCGGGATCAGTATCGACGACCCGAGCGAGCGAGACGAGCCCGACGACGAGGCGGAGATCGAAGTCGAGCGATTCGTCTTCGTGCGCATCGGCGAGCACCGCCTCGCGTTTCCCGTCGACGACGTGAAGACGATCGCCGACCCGCCGGAGGCGGCGAACGTGACGAGGGTGCCGCGAGCCCCGCCCGCCGTCGAGGGACTGTTCGACCTCCGGGGGGAGATCACGGCCATCCTCGACTCGAGAGTCCACTTCCCCGTCGACGAACCCGCCCCCGAGGACCCGTCGTTGCTGGTCTTCGACCGTCCGACGGACGACCAGTCAGCAGCGCTGTTGATCGATCAGGTGCTGGGCGTTCACACCATCCCAGCCGACGACGTCCTCGAGCCAGCCGACGTCGAGGATCACTCCCGAGCCGGGAACGCCCTCGAGCATCCACTGGTCGTGGCCCTGATCGAGCGCGAGCGCGAACGCGAACGGGACCGGCGATCGAGCGCGAGACAGGGATCGGGAACGGGAGCGGGGCCGGGAACCGATCCAGCGCCCACCGGTTCGCGCCCAGGATTCGGTTCCGGCTCGAGCACCGCCAGTACCGGCCTCGGCCGTGCCGATAATCGGCCGAGTGGCGAGGGGACGGGCGTGGGTGGCGACTCGAGTGGCACCACCGACCCCGACGCCGTCGTCGCCGACGAGTTCACCTTGGAGGAGAGAGATCACGGACCAGCGGCCGAGGAGTCGACCATCGTGGTCGAACCGACCGGCGTCGTCGACGTCCAGAAGCTGTTGCTCGCATCCGGCTCGAACGTGGAAGGAAGCGGCGACAGGGGATCCGGCCAGGGTAGCTAAAACGGCCCTCGCAGGGCGTTTTCGGGCGTTTATCACGTGTGATAATCGGGAGACAGCATTTATGGTAGTCGTATGGGTATCGATGGCTGGTGTACAACTGAATGTCGACAGGGGTGCTCATCGTAGACGACTCTCATTTTATGCGGAATCTCCTGCGCCAAATTCTCGAGCAGGAGTATCGCATCGTTGGAGAGGCGTCGAACGGCGCTGAAGCAGTCAAACTGTACAAAGAAGAGAATCCCGACATCGTCATGATGGACATCGTGATGCCCAAGTGTAACGGCATCAAGGCCACGGCGGCGATCAAGAAGCTCGATCCGTCGTCTCGCGTCATCATGTGTACGAGTGTCGGCCAACGGGAGAAGATGAAACTCGCCGTCAAAGCCGGGGCGGACGGGTACGTCACGAAGCCGTTCGAAGAACCAAGCGTCAGGAAGGCACTGGCAGACGTTGCTGCGGCATGACTGACGTACTCGTTGTCGACGACTCGCAGTTCATCCGCACAGTCGTCGGGAACGCGCTCGCGGACGCTGGCTACACCGTCGAGACGGCCGCGAGCGGCGAGGAAGCAGTCGAGCACGTCCGGCGTGACGACCCCGACGTCGTCACCATGGACGTCGAAATGCCGGGCATGGGCGGTATCGAGGCCGTCGAACGCATCATGGCGACCGATCCAACGCCGATCCTCATGCTGAGTGCCTACACGAATCGGGGGACCGAGGCCACGCTTGACGCTCTCGAGCGCGGGGCCCTCGACATCCTGCAGAAACCGGACGGCACCGACGGCCGCAACGTCGGCCACCTGACCGCTGACGTCGTCGAGAGGGTCGACGAGCTCTCGGCGGCGACGGTGTCGACGCTCGCGCTGGCCCGGGCGACGGCAGCGGTGAACGCGACCGAGCGCCAGCGTGTGGCCGCGGGCACGGCGAGCGAGGACGCAATCGGCGTCAACGGGGGGACGACGGCCGACACCCCCAAGCCGCGAACGGGAACGCACACGAGCACCCCGTCGACGAGCACGCCAGGCGGACCGGCGGACCGTTCTGAGATCGCTGTGGAGCGCCCGGTCGCCGGCGTCCCCACCGTGATTATCGGCGCGTCGACGGGCGGGCCGAAGATCATCGAACGAATCGCCTCGACGCTCCCCCTGGAGTTGGGGGCGAGGATTATCATCGTCCAGCACATGCCCGCCGATTTTACCGCGCGATTGGCCGCCCGGCTGGATACCGTCAGCGAATATGCCGTCAGCGAGGCGAGTGACGGCGACCTCCTCGAGGCCGGTGAGATCGTGGTCGCGAAGGGTGGACATCACCTGCGCGTGACGGGCGTCGAGGACGACGCGCTCGTGGTCAGCCTCGACGATGGCCCCCGCGTCCACGGCGTTCGCCCCGCGATCGACGTCACGATGGAGACGGCTGCTGAGGTCGTCACCGGCTTGGGCACCCTCTGTGGCGTCGCTCTGACCGGAATGGGTCGGGACGGGGCCGCCGGTATCGAGGCGATTGCCGAGGTCGGCGGGCACACTATCGCTCAGGACGAGGCGACCAGCCCGGTCTTCGGCATCCCACAGCAGGCGATCGCGACGGGCCGAATCGACGAAACCGTCCCGGCACCGGCACTGCCCGAACGAATCGTCACCGCATGCTACGAGGAAGGTGAGCACGATGACTGACTACTGGAGCGACTTCGCTCGCGAGAGCGAGGAACAGATCACGAACCTGAACAACGCACTCCTCACCCTCGAGCGCAATCCGGGGGACGAGGCGGCGATGGACGAAATCTTCCGCATCGCCCACACCCTCAAGGGTAACTGCGGGGCGATGGGCCTCACCAGAGCGAGCGATCTCGCTCACGCCATCGAGGACCTCCTGGACGCGATCCGGCGGGGGCGTGTCGACGTCGATCCCGATATCATGGACGTTATTTTCGAGGGGCTCGACGAACTCGAGGCGATGCTCGAGGCCGCTGGTGAGGGGGGTGGCGCGGACGCGGTCGACCGCGATCCGACGACGGCGATCGAGGCACTGCGAGCGCCAGTCGGCCGGGAAAGCGACACCGAAAGCGTCGTCCCGCCGACCGAGGAGGAACTCGATCGGATTCTGGCGCGGTTCGATCCACCCGCGGATTCGGAGCACGACGCGTTCCTCGTCCGACTCTCCATCGCGCCCGCTGACGTCGATGGCGTCAATAATGGCCAGCGCGTCGTCGACGCACTGGTCGACGCCTTCGACCTGATCGGGACCGACCCGTCCCGGCAGGCGATCGAGAACGACGAGTACGGCACGAGCTTCGACGCCATCTTCGGAAGTGCTGTCGGCGAAGGGTCGATCGCCGCCGCCCTCGAGCCGGTCGACGCCGTCGAGGCGTTCGAGATCGAGACCGTGACCGATCGCCTCGAGACCGCGAGTGAGACAGTACCCGAACCGGCCGACGCCGACTCCGACTCCGATGACGACGGCGTCGAGGGGTCGTCAGTGGCGACAGGACCGGGAGATGCCGAGACACCTGCCCTCTCAGCGGACGAGGCCCAGGAGCTCGAAGTCGACGAGTTACTCGACGAGTTCGACGAATTCGACGATCTCGACGGACTCGTCGAAGACGTCGAGGACGACGAGCTGGACGTGTTCGACGACATGGGGGAAGCCGGCTCGTTCGACGATCTGTTCGACGAGGACGAGCTGGACGGTGGCCCAGGCGAGCTCGAGCCAGGAGCGCCTTCGGCGGCTGAAGCCGACGCCGAACCGACCGCGGAGCCTGCGGCGACGACTGCGCAGTCGACCGCACCGAGCGACGAGGTCGACGACGCCAGTGCCGTGTTCGCCGAACTCAAAGACGAGGTCGATATGGTCGGGTTCGAGGAACTGCAGGACGAACTCGAGGAACTCGAGTTCGACGAGTTCGACGACGACGATGAGGTCGACATGGACGAACTCCTCGGCGACGACGTCGACACCGACGACGACAGTTTCCTCGAGTTGGACGACGAGATCGAGGTCGGTGAGGAACCAACACCCCTCGATGGCGAGGGGGCGGGTCCCGCGGACGAGGATGGTCTCGAGGAGCCATTCGAAGACGACGACGCGGTCGCGGATCGCCCCACGACGGGTGGGATCGAGGCCGAAGCGGAGAACACGATCGAGGAGCCCGCAACGGCTGGCGGGCTCGAGGCCGAGGACGATCGCGCGCTCGAAGCCAACGTGGAATCATTCACCGCATCCGACCAGCGCTCCGAACCCACCGAGGAAGCGGGTCTCGAAGCCGAGGCGGCGATCGAAGCCGACGACCTCTCCGAACCCGACGCCCTCGAGGACCTCGAGGGTGGCGACGACTTCGCGGCCGATTTCGGGCTCGAGTCGGCAGATGCAGTGAGTGAGCGTGAATTCGACGGTGACGCCGAAACCGAGTTCGACGAGACGTCGTTCGCACCCGAAACAGACGATGGCTTCGGGAACGACAGTGCGAGCGACTTCGAGACCGCCGCTGACGATTCCGTCGCCTACAGCGAGGATTCGATAACAGACCCTGACCTCGAGGAGGCCTTCCCAGGGGAGGCGTTCACGACCGATTCCGCAAGCGACGAGTTTGGCGACCCCCAGACGGACTTAGACGCCGACCCAACAGTCGAGGCCGCAGGTGACAGCTTCACCGCAGAGGCGTCGGAGGACACACCTGGATTCGGCGACGATGACGAAGCCGAACCCGACGACCGAATCTACGAGGCGTGTCCACCGTTGCCGAAACCGACCGTCGAGGTCCCCGATCACCGCGACGGCCGGACCGACCAGCACGGTGGCGACGACAGTCAGTCGATCCCGGTCGACGTCGATCAGGTCGACAACCTGTTGAACCTGGTCGAAGGGCTGGTCACGGCCCGCGTCCGACTCCGTCACACCATCGACGAGGGGGCGGACCCGGGGACGATCAGTCGCGAACTCGACGCCCTCGAGGACCTCACCTCCGAACTACAGGAGACGGTGATGGACGTCAGACTCGTCCCCCTCGAGACGGCGACCAGCCGGCTTCCCCGGGTTGTCAGGGACATCAGTCGGGATCAGGGCAAAGAGGTTTCCCTCGAGATCGAGGGTGGGTCGATCGAGCTCGACCGAACGATTCTCGATCGCATCGGCGATCCACTCGTCCACTTGGTTCGCAACGCCGTCGACCACGGCATCGAGCCCCCGAAAGAACGGGAAGCCGGCGACAAGCCCCGTGTTGGAACAGTCCGACTCGAGGCCGATCGCGCTCGAGACCGAGTCCAGCTCACGATCAGCGACGACGGCCGCGGTCTCGACCCCGACGACCTGCGGGAGGCCGCGATCGAGGCGGACGTGCTCACGCCCGAGGAAGCCGCCGAGCGCAGCGACGAATCCCTGTACGACCTGATCTTCCATCCCGGCCTTTCGACGGCGTCGGCGGTGACCGACATCTCCGGTCGCGGGGTCGGGATGGACGTCGTCAAACGGACGATCGAGTCCCTCGACGGCTCCGTCTCGGTCCACAGCGAACCCGGCGAGGGGACGACCGTCAGCATGGAGCTTCCGGTGACCGTCGCCATCGCCGACGTCCTCTTCCTCGAGGCAGCCGGCGAGGAGTTCGGNGTGCCGCTGAAAGTCGTTCGCGACATCGAAGACACCCGGCGCGTCGAATCGACCGAGACCGAGCGCGTGCTCCAGACGGAGGANGGCCCGATCCCGGTCGTTGATCTCTCGACACGGCTGCAGGCGAACGCGGACTCGTCGTCGACCGACGGCGACGAGGGTATGATCGTCCGTGTCAGAGACGACGTCCGCTCGGTCGCGCTTCACTGTGATGCCGTCCACGGTCAACAGGAGGTCGTCGTGAAACCCTTCGAGGGGTTCATGAGCGGCGTCTCGGGGCTGAGTGGCGCGACCGTCCGCGGACGCGGCGAAGTGGTCAACATCCTCGACGTGAACACGCTATGAACTCCCACACCTACGCTTCAGACGGACTGCCTACCCTCGTTTTCGGGACCCGTCCACGCGGGTTGACGATCACCGACACGAGCCGACGGCAGATCGAACCAGGAGACGGTACCGCTACTGGCAACAGGACCCAGACNCCACCCCCCACTCGGGTGATGCAGTNGCACTCGAGACTCGAGCCCGCGCTGGATCGACAGTGGCGTCGGTCCGTACAGGCCCGAGACTGCAACACACGGAGGTACGTATTTCAATGACGATGATGGTCGATATCCGCAAGCTGAGCTTTATCAACGAAATGGCAAAGGTCGGGACGAACGGCGTCGCCGACAACATGAGCAAGCTGACTGGCGAGGACGCCCAGATGGAGGTGACGAAGACGAACTTCGTCGACGTCGACGACATCAGCAGCCAGCTCGAACCCGGCAAGCGGGTCGGCGTTCGCGTTCGGTTGCTCGATCCCCCCCACGGTCACATCCTGATTCTCTTCCCCGAAGCGAGCGCGAAGAAGATCACGGCGATCATGCTCAACGACGTCGTCGACGACATGTCGAACGTCTCGGGGAAGATGGCCAGAAGTGCGGTCGAAGAGATGGGGAACATGATGGCGAGTGGCTTCATCGACGGCTGGGCCGACGTCCTCGGCCGAGCGATCGACATCGCCGCGCCCCAGCTCGTGTACGCGCCGGCAGCGGACATCGTGGTTCGCACAGCGGGCCTTGGCGGGGACGACCTCGCGCTGTTCTTCGACTCGGACCTCTCGGTCCCGAGCTACCAGATCGAGGCCGAAATCTACGCCTTCCCCGATCTTGAAGCGTTCGTCGGGATGGTGAACGGTATCGACGTGACCACCACATGAAACTTGACGTCAACGCCCTTGGCACGTTCTATCGAATGGCCCGCGAGGGGGCCGGCCTCGCGGCCGGTCGACTGACGAAGATGACGGGCGTCGAGACCCAGGTCGGCGTGACGAAACTCAACTTCATGCGGGGTCGGGAGATCAATCACGATTTCGAGGACGGAGCCGAAAAGGTCGGCGTCCGCGTCGCACTCAGTGGCGGCCTCGATGGCCACTCCGTGGTCGTCTTCGACCGCAAGAGTGCCCTCCGGATCGTCGAGATGCTCATCGCCGAGTCCGGCGTCGAAGAGTTCGACGAGATGAGCCGCAGTGCCGCGACCGAAGTGGGACAGGTAATGAACAGCGGGTTCATCGACGGGTGGGCCGACGTTCTCGAGACAGTCATCGACGTCTCGACACCGACGTTCATCGAGGGGACGACCGCCGAGCCGTTCTTCGGCGACATCGAGGGGGCTCCCGGCGACGACGACCTCGCTTTACTCTTCCAGAGCCACATCGAGGCCGTCGGTACCGAGATCGGCTTCAGTCACTACCTGTTCCCCGAGCGCGACTCGATGGCCGCCCTCCTGGAACAAATCCGCTCGAGTGACGGGATCGAATACGACAAACTCGACGGGTTCGACCGCATGGCCGAACAGGGCGCAGAGGAGGTCGCCAGGACGGCGACGACGCTGACCGGGATCGAAACGCACGTCGAGATTCGTCAGTTGAACTTCGTCTCCCTCGAGGCGATTCCAGCGGCCGTCGCCGACGAACGCCTCGTGGGGGTCGCCTTCGAGTTCGAGGGGACACCGAGTGGCTACCTCCTCTTTCTGTTCGACGAGGCGTCGGCTCACCAGATCGTCGACGCCATGGTTCCGATGGAAGTCGACGAGGAGGGCGATGGGTTCGGCGAGATGGGCGAGAGCGCCATCAAGGAACTGGGCAACATCATGGCCAGTGGGTTTCTCGACGGCTGGGCGAACGTCCTCGATACGACCATCGATCACTCGCCACCGGAGTTCATCCACGATATCGGGGCGGCGGTTGTCGATCCCATCATTATCCAGCTCGGGGAAACCCAGGAGTTCGCGTTCGTCTTCGACACCCAGGTCGTCGCCGACGGCCGCGAGTTCGACTGTGAGATCTACGCGATCCCCGACGAACGCGACCTCGAGCGCGCGCTGAACGATCTCGACGTGGACCGCATCGAGGAGACACCAACTACCGCCAACTTCGAGGACGTCGAATGAAGACCTACGGCACCGAACCGGGCAAACCAGAACCCGTCCAGGTCGGCATCTCCGAACTGGTCGTCAGCGAGGGTGACGACACCCTAAAATCGTACGGGCTGGGCTCGTGTCTCGCCGTTGCCCTCTACGACCCGGACTCGGGTATCGGCGGTCTGGCCCACGTCATGTTGCCCGACGGCGACGCCGCCGAAAACAGCGACGTGAAACCCGGGAAGTACGCCGACACGGCGATCCGCGCGTTGCTCCGCCGCATGGTGGAAAACGGCGCGAGTTACACCGACGTCGAGGCCAAAATCGCCGGCGGCAGCGACATGTTCGAGTTCGAGAGTTTCGGTGACGGCGTCGGCCAGCGCAATGTCGACGCCGCGACGGCCGAACTCGAGAAACTCGGCGTCCCGGTCATCGATCAGGACGTCGGCGGGAAACACGGGCGGACAGTTGAATTCACGCCGGGAAGCGGCAAACTTATCGTTCGGACGGCGAACGGTGAACACGGAGTGACCGAGTTGTGAGCATCGATCCCGCGTTGGCCGCCCTCCTCGAGTACGTCGAGGCCGAACTCGGGTTCGTGACGAGTCACTACAACACCAGCTATCTCGACCGGCGGGTCTCCTCGCGGATGCGTCGGACCGGGTGTGACACCTACGAAGAATACCTCGAGTTGCTTCAGGCCGACCCCGAGGAGGGGACAGCGCTTCTCGAATCCCTGAGCATCAACGTCACCGGCTTCTTTCGAAACCCCGATGTCTGGGCGGGGATCCGGGACGTCCTGGCGACCCTGAGCGAAACGAACGAGACGATCCACGTCTGGAGTGCGGCCTGTGCCGACGGTCGCGAACCCTACTCGCTGTCGATGCTCGCTCACGACGACGACGCGATCGACGAGTCGGCGATCCACATCCTCGCGACCGACATCAGCGAACCCGCTCTCGAGACGGCCCGCGAGCGGACCTACACCGAATCTCGGACGGTGGACCTGGGCGACCAACTCGACTTCCTCGAGTCCTACGAGGAGTACGTCGATCACGATCCCGAGACCCGAACCTATCGGGTCGCCCGGTCGGTCGCTAATCTCGTCACCTTCGAACGCCACGACCTCATCAGCGGCGAACTGAAATCCGGGTTCGATCTCGTCATCTGTCGGAACCTGTTCATCTACATCGACAACGAGTACAAACAGTCGATCCTCGAGACCCTCGGTCGCTCGCTACGCCCCAACGGCTATCTCGTGATCGGAAAAGCCGAAACGATCCCGCCGAAGCTCAAGTCGGCGTTCGAGGTCGAGGACGGGCGTCTACGGATTTATCGGCGGGGGGCCGACTCAGGGAACCAGGAGGTCGAATCCCCCTCCCACAAGTGACGAACCGGCTGTCGGGACCCCTCCTGAGAGGCATCGATCGCACCTCTCAGTGGGCTTCGAGGGGGGTCTGTTGATCTGAGACCTTGCTCTCGGTGATCTGAGACGAGCCGCTGGTCCCGATCACGAGGGCCGTGAAACAGGGTCGAACGAGAGCGGCCGGTATTGGGCGTTCGGTGACGCTCGAGAGCCACCAGTGATGATTTCCGGGGCAGTCAGTACTGATGGCGACTCGAGGCTGTCAGCAGAAATAGCGACTCGAGTAGGCACCGCGACAGCAACCCAGCCAACGCAGGGGTCGCGGGTAGCAATCGAGCGAGCGAAACTCCCGAGGTCTGCTCAGGTATCCTCGCCGAAGCTAAAGACATCGTCGACAGTCGTGTCCTCGCGGCCCTCATCAGTCGGGTTTGCATCGTCGTCCTTGTCGATCACGACCGCGGAATCGGTATCCTCGTCGGTCATAGCCTGTGATTCGGCGTCAGCAGACGGCTCCACATCGTCGATCGCCACCTCCCCAGCCGATTCATCGGCACCTTCGAGCGCCTGCTCGCCATCGTCGACTGTAGCCTCCGGCGCTGCACCCGTCTCGTCCTGAGCTGTATCCGCTTCGTCCGACGACGCCTCGTCTGATCCCAGATCCTCTCCAGGCTCCTCGAAGGAGAGTTGCTCGTCCTCGAGGGCAGCCGCCGGATTCACGTCTGCGGTGTCGAACCGATCCAACGTCTCCGACAGTTGGGCGGCCTGGTTGGCCAGGTCGCTCGCGCTCTGTGAGACCTCCGTGAGCGCCGTCGTCTGCTCTTCGGCCGCCGCCGCAACGTTCTCGCTCTCGGCCGTCGTCTCCTCGGAGATCGTCGCCGCCTCGTCGGCCATCGCCACGACCTCCTGGGTCGAGGCCGCCTGCTCCTCGGTAGCCGCCGAAATCTCCTGGACGCCGACGTTCGTCTCCTCGGCGTAGTCGGCGATCTCGTCGAGGGCCGCGACGGCGGCCTCGATCGCTTCACGGTTGGACTCGACGCGCTCGCTGGTGGCCGTCACCGAAGAAGCCGTCTCGGCCGTCCGGGTCTGGATGGCCTCGAGGCGCTGTTCGATGTCCTCGGCGGCCGCTTTGGTCTCCTCCGCGAGATCCTTGACCTCGCCGGCGACCACCGAGAAGCCGTCGTCGCCGGCGTTCGAGCGGGAGGCCTCGATGTTGGCGTTCAGCGCCAGCATGTTCGTCTCCTTGGCGACCTCGCCGATGAACTCGATCAGTTCGTCGATCTGTTCCATCTCCGCCTCGAGGGCCTCGATGTCCGCGACGGCCGCTGCGGATTCGTCTTCGATTTCGTTCATGCCCTCGATGGCATCCTGGGCTGCCTCACGGCCTTGCTTCCCGGTCTGAGCCGTCTGTTCGGCGATGTCGGCGACCTGGTTCGAGGAGGCCGCGATCTCTTCGGTCGTCGTCGAGAGCCCGCTCATCTCGTGGTTGATCGCCTGGAGGCTCTCGTTCTGGCGTTCGGCCCCGTCGGAAATCTCCTGGACGGATTCGGTCACTTGCTCGGAGGCCGACCGAACCTCCTCGCTCGAGGCGGTGACCTGTTCGGAGGCGGTCGCCACCTCGCCGGCAAACCGCTTGACGTGGCCAGTCGTCGCCTCGAGTTCGGCCACCATCTCGTTGAACTCCTCGGCGATGGCTGCCATGGCCTCGTTCTCGCTCTCGGTGTCCATCCGCGCCGTCAGATCGCCACCAGCACAGACCTGCATCACCTCGCGGTACTCGTCGGCTTTCGTCTCGAGGTGGGTGTTGATGGCCTGAGTTTCGGCCCTGGCGCGTTCGGCTTCCTCGCGGGCCCCCTGGGCCTCGGTAATTCGGGTCTTGAGGGATCCGCGCATGTTGTCGAACCCGTCGTAGAGTTGTCCGATACTGTCGATGCGCGGGGAGTCGAGGTCGACATCGAGGTCGCCGGCTTCCATCTGCTCGGCCTTACCCGTCAGCCGATCGATGGATCGGGACGTGTTGAATCCGAGCGTCGCTCCAATGACGACGACCAGCAGGACGATACCCAGCGTCGCGTAGATGCCGTCCTGCTGGATGTCCTGGACGAAGCCGTAGGCGTTATCCGAGGAGGTGTGAGTCATCGCAACCCAGTCAGTTCCACCCACTGGCGCGGTCCCGACCACATAGGAGTCACCCTCGCCGATCTGGGTACTGCTCGACGATGTCAAAACCCCGTTGGCTTCGTCCACGTCAGTGGCTGCAGCCGATCGCCCCTCTCGCTCCTGGGCTTCGTACAACGGTGTCAATTCCTCGTCGTAGGTTTCCTCGCGGAGGCTCGAGGGTGAGGCAAAGAGGATGGTCTCGTTTTCGTCGACGATCGTGGCCGCCCCGCCACCGGCGTCCATGTTATAATCGCTGACTGGTACGGTGTAGGCGAGTACGTACCCGTCCTGAAGCGCTCCCTCCTCGGTCACGTAACCCACACGGAGTTCGGCACCGCCGGGAATGTCGCTTCGGTAGGCGTCAGTGGTCTCCGTCTCGTCAACGTCGTCGAGGTCCTCGAACCACGCACCCTCGAGGGACGTGACCGACTCGCCCGTGCCGGGGTCGCCCTTCGTACTGGCCGCCACTTCGCCAGTTTCGACGTCGATGTAGTGGAGTTGGGGGTTCGTCTGTCCCACCTGTGTCAGGCCATGTCGTTCGGTGATCTCATCCTCGAGATACGATCGAATCGCCTCCTCGTCTCCGCTCTCGATCGCACTCGAGCGAGCCATCGCCTCGACGGAATCTTCGTTATTCGAGTTCCAGTTTTCGATCGCCTGTGCCTGCTGAACCGCGGCCTCAGCGTGGTCGTCGTGAACGATCGACTCGACCTCGGTCTGTACCTGGTCGGTCGCGACGACACCGATTGCGCCTACCGCCACGCCCAATACGAGGAGGACGATGGCGAACTTGAGCGCGTAGCTGCGACGAATTGCCCGTGGAACGATCCTGCGTAACACACCAGCCATACCCCCTAGAGATCAGGCCGGCATAATAAACGTTTGTAGTGAAAGTTCATCGTAATTTCATAACGGGACATCCCTGCGCAGTGCCGCCCGAATGGCGTCATAGGGAAGGGCGATGACTGCCTCGTCGTGGGACGAAAGTCGATGCTCGCTGATGACGAGACGCCACCATCGTCTCAACCGACGTGGTCCCGAGTTGGTTCACACAGTAGCTACACCCGATGGACGCTCACTCGAGAAAGGAAAACGTGAATTCGGCTAGTTGCCGAAGGTGAACATCTCGTCGCCGTCTTCGTCGTCGTCGCCGTCTTCGTCATCGCCGGTCTCGGCCGTTCGTTCGCCGTCCGGGCCCTCCCGAGCATCAGGAGCGTCAGACCTGTGCTGATCCGACTCGACGATTCGTCCCTCGCCGCCGTCGGCGTCGGCGTCCGCGTTCGTCGCCGTGTCGTCGTCACCTGCTGTTGGGTCCGCTGTGACGGTCTCAGACCCCTCAGAGGTGGCCGCCTCCTCACCTCTCGCCGCCACATCGACCGAATCGTCGGTCAACACCGAGTCGTCGTCCGCGAAGATGTCCTCGTCGAAGGCCATGTCCTCCACGTCGGCTTCCAGATCGGCCACCGCAGCATCGGCGTCGGTGTCGAACCGATCCAAGGTCTCCGAAAGTTGGGCGGCCTGGTTGGCCAGGTCGCTCGCGCTCTGTGAGACCTCCGTGAGCGCCGTCGTCTGCTCTTCGGCCGCCGCCGCGACGTTCTCGCTCTCGGCAGTCGTCTCCTCGGAGATCGTCGCCGCCTCGTCGACCATGGAGACGACCTCCTGAGTCGAGGCCGCCTGCTCCTCGCTGGCCGCGGAGATCTCCTGGACACCGGTGTTCGTTTCGGCGGCGTAATCGGCGATCTCGTCGAGGGCGTCCGCAGCAGCCTGCACCGAGTCGGTGTGCTCGGCGACCCGATCGCTGGTCAACTGCACCTCCTCGGCCGTCCGCTCGGTCTGTTTCTGAATCGTCCCCAGAATCTCCTCGATGTCCTCGGCTGCCGTCTTCGTTTCCTCGGCCAGGTCCTTGACCTCGCCGGCGACGACGGAGAACCCTTCGCCGGAGTCACCCGACCGCGCCGCCTCGATGTTGGCGTTCAGCGCCAGCATGTTCGTCTGCTCGGCGACCTCGGTAATGAACTCGATCAGTTCGTCGATCTGTTCCATCTCCGCCTCGAGGCGCTCGATCTCCTCGACGGCCAGCTGGGACTCGTCTTCGATTTCGTTCATGCCCTCGATGGCATCCTGGGCCGCCTCACGGCCCTCCTTCCCCGTCTGGGCGGTCCGCTCGGCGATGTCTGCCACCTGGTTCGAGGAGGCCGCGATCTGCTCGATGGTGGTCGAGAGGCCGTTCATCTCGTGGTTGACCGCCTGGAGGCTCTCGTTCTGGCGTTCGGCCCCATCGGAGATCTCCTGGACGGATTCGGTCACTTGCTCGGAGGCCGAGCGGACCTCCTCGCTCGAGGCGGTGACCTGTTCGGAGGCCGTCGCCACCTCGCCGGCGAACCGTTTCACGTGGCCGGTCGTCGCCTCGAGTTCGGCCACCATCTCGTTGAACTCCTCGGCGATGGCCGCCATCGCCTCGTTCTCGCTCTCGGCGTCCATCCGCGCCGTCAGATCGCCGCCGGCAGTCACCTGCATCACCTCGCGGTACTCGTCGGCTTTCGCCTCGAGGTGGGTGTTGATCGCCTGGGTCTCCGCTCTGGCCTGCTCGGCCTCCGAACGGGCCGCCTGGGCCTCGGTGATCTGGGCCTGCAGCGAGTCCCGCATGTTCGCGAAGCCGCCGTACAGCCGGCCGATACTGTCGATGCGGTGGGTCTCGAACTCGACCTCGAGATCACCGTCTTCCATCTGTTCGGCCTTGGTGGTCAGCCGATCGATCGACCGTGAGGTGTTCCGACCGACGATGCCCCCGATGAGCATCACCAACAGGATGCCGCCGATCGAGGCGAAGATGCCGTACTGCTGGACGTCCTGGACGAACCCGAGGGCTTCGGATTCTGGCGTGTGGATGACGACAACCCACGGGCTCTCGTCGGTCACTCGCGCGGTCGAGGCGATGAACGTCTCGTCGCTGTACTGGGTTCCCACCGAAGCATTGAGGGCACCATCTT
>SL_4KL_010_BRINEDRAFT_10000075_pt1 | contig 39466 bp, 36 predicted proteins | sample SodLak_010_BRINE_2_FD_10664 | JGI IMG/M metagenome (IMG submission 10664) | reverse complement strand
AGCAGCTCCAGAGAAAGAGCCTTGAGTTGCCGGTTCGAAATGAACTCGTCTGGATCAGTAAGTACCTGCTTGAGTTTTGGAATGTTCATCAGGTGCGGATCCGGACAGCGGATGAATCAGGTTTCTGATTCACCCGCTTCCTTCATCACTACGTGTTAGCCAACTGGCTGCTTAGCCAGAGTGGACAACTAGCGACTGTTCCGAATCGAACTTGGGGACTATCAGGAGAGCACAGTCCGATTCACACAGGGAGCGATGAGTTACCGTGAGAGTCGGGACACAGTCCACCAGCAGTTCGGTGAGGACCCGTACGAGGACCTTCCCGGACATACTGACTACGTCAAAGCGGCGGTCGCAGGTGGGCTTGTCGACCCAGAGAACCAGACCGAAATTGACTCGTTTCTCGATCGGCACACGCATCCCGACCTGACGGCGGGGCACAATCCTGTCATGGTCGCCTATGACACGAACCTTTTCGGATTCCGGATTCCGGAGATTCTCGACATCGACCCTGTTACAGGCTCGACGGACGGCAGCGGTCGGCCGCCGGCAAACGGGTACGCGCTCTCGGGTGGCGTCAAGGAGGAACTCGATTGGTACTACAATCGGTTCTCGACACGGAGCCTCGAAGATGCGTTCGGACAGGAGTTTGCTCGACTGAAGGACCAGCCAGCTGGGGCAAACCGGATGGGTGTTCTGGGACTCTACGAGTTCCGTGATCGCATGGCAAACCGGGCGGTCGATATCGTCCCGTCTGAGACCGGCGACGCCGACATCGTCGATGCCTACGAACGCTACGACAAGGAGAATCGCAAACGAATACTCCTCTTCAGCAACGACTACGGGTTTGTCGACAGAGCCCGATCACAGGATATCTGGGCACACCATGTCGCGTTCCCAGTCGATCTTCCGCGGAAAGCGACTGCTCCTTGGGTGGACATCGTGAACACGCTCTACGTGATGACGGTGATGTTCGGCGTGCTCGTGCTCCCGAAGGTCACGCTGTACGGCGTCTGGACGGGCAAGACGGGATTGGAGTGGCAGCGAGAACAACTCGACATTGATGTCCGCAGCCCCGTCGTTGAGCCGCGAATCAAACGCGATGTTACACTCGTTAAGCAATTCGAAGAACTGTAGCAGCGCCGTTCCACTGATTGGCTTGCAGCTAGTGAACAACGCGGCGAGTGTTACTGTTTTAAACCCGAGTTTCACTTTCACTTTGATTGTCTGATGTTTAATAGCTGTCCGGTCAAATGTAGTTATAGACCCTCAGTCACGTAATTTGGTTCCGGTCTCGACCGAACACGGGCTGCTCAGGATTCACTCACAATGTTAACATTTGGGCATATCGCTGACACGCACCTTGGCCACCGACAGTACGGACTAAACCAACGCGAGGACGACATGATGTCCTCCACGCGTGCCGCATTTCAGGAAATGATAGAGGAACGGGAGACTGATGCGATCCTGTTACCGGGAGATCTGTTCCACTCTCGGGATCTCCGCCCGAAAGTTCTCGATCAAACTGAACGGGAACTCGCGCGCGTTCCGGATGATATCCCGGTGCTGGTGTCGCGCGGGAATCACGACGAGAATCTGACGCCACGTAAGGTGACGTGGCTGAATTATCTACATCAACGCGGGCACGTCGTGTTTTTGAAAGCAGATCTGGATGCTGACCCTGAAACGGCACGATTCGAGCGGTACAATCCTGACAATCCGGGAGAGTATGCAGGGTTCTACGATATCGATATCGAGGAGTTCGATGGCTCGATTCGTGTGTTCGGGTTGCAGTGGCGTGGGGCGAAGGCCGGGAAAGCCCTTCAACAAGTGGCGAACGGGATTCGAGCGACGAACGAGAAGCACGGTGAGCCAGCGTTCACGGTGTTGTTGGCCCACTTCGGGATGGAAGACGAGGTGCCGACGCTGGGTGGGACGGTGACACACGCTGAGCTTCGGGACGTCAAAGAGGTTGTGGATTATCTCGCGCTCGGACATATTCACAAGCGGTACGAGGCGAGTGATTGGATCTACAATCCGGGGTCGCCTGAAGCGCACAATACGCGCGAAGGTCGGGACGACTGGGAGCACGGGTATTATTCAGTCTCGCTGAACTCCGATCCGTCCGAAGGCGACAACGCAGTTGATTTTGAGGTGGCTCATCACGAGTCGAAACGCCGGCCGTACTACCGTATCGAGTTCGACGTGACGACGTACGAGTCGCCAGGCGAGTTGGAAGCGGCGTTCCAAGAATATGTGCAAAGCGAGCAGTCGGCGGTCACGGAGTACTGCCGGCAGTCGAAGTATGCGGCGCGTGGTGAGCCGCGGGATCCGATTCTTGATCTTCGGTTCACGGGGACGCTGCAGTGTAGTCGCGGGGATTTCCGGGCGGATGAGCTCGCAGCGTACGCGCAAGATGTGTGTAACGCGTTGTACGTCCAAGTGAACACGGGGATCCGAACAGCGAACGTGCAGCAACTCATTTCGGAGATCGATGAGGACGAGGTGTTCAAAGACGGGCAGTTGAACACGGCAGCGTTGGAAGATAGTGTGTTCGAGACGATCGCTCAGGAGTCGATGTACGCTGAGAACGCGTCGGATGTCGCTGACGTGCTGGGGAACGCACACCAAATGGCGCAAGCTGAGGAAGCAGTAGAAGATATTCAGGACTCGGTGAGTTCGGCGCGACGGAACTTGTTCCCGGAGTTAGCCGACGGCGTAGTCCTCGATATCGATGAAGATCCGTTCGATGATGGCAACACTGCAGAAACCGCGGGATCTGAGGAGTCACGTACTGAGGCTGATGAGGCTGCAGGGGTGGTGAACGAATGAGAATCACGGAAGTTACGCTGGAAGACATCAAGTCGTACGAAGACCAGACAGTGGTCCCGATCGAGGGTGGTGTGACGGCGGTTCTTGGTAAGAACGGTGCAGGAAAATCGACGATTCAGGAAGCGATCGGGTTCGCGTTATTCGATTCGCTCCCGTTCAACAACAAGGATTTCGTCCGGGAAGGCGCAAGTTCGGGAACCGTTGAGGTCACGTTCGACACAGAGACGAAGGACTGCACGGAGCGATTCCGCGTAACCAGATCGGTCGGCCGGGCAAACTATGGGGTGCATCGGTACGACGCTGCAAGTGACGAGTGGGTAGATCAGGACATCGATTCGAAAACGGAGTTGATGAAGTGGCTGTGTGCTCGGTTCGACGTGGAAGACGCAGGCGAGTTACAGAGTCTTTGGGAGTCCTGTATCGGGGTGCCCCAGACACGATTCCTTTCTGACTTTGCACAGACAGCGGGGAACCGCCAATCGACGTTCGATGCGTTGCTGAATCTCGATGCGTACGAAGAGTCGTGGAAGCGGCTCAAAGACATCCCGGAAACGATCGAGAAGCAACAGCAGGACCTTCGAGGGGACATCGATACGCTTACCGGCGAGGTGCAGAGCCTGCCGGACAAGCGAGCGGAATCGGAATCGTTGGCTGAAGCAGTCGAGGAGATCGAGTCGCGTATCGACCGAAAAGAGGGTGAGTTATCGGAGAAGGAAGCGGAGTACGAGGAGTTAGAGGCGGTCGAAGAGGAGATTGAGTCTCTGGAAAACGAGGTTGAGTCGTTAGACCAGGAAATCGAGTCGACAGAGGGGCAACTGGAAACGGCTGAGGGAGAGCTTGAAGCAGCCGAGAAGGCCCAAGAGAAGTGCGAGGCCAACCGTGACGGGTATCAGCAGTATCAGGACGCGAGTGATAGACTGGATGAGTTAGAGGAGGACGAGGAAGAGCGGGATGCGCTTGAAGACCGACGTGGCGAACAGAGAGAGGAGATTCAATCACTCGAATTCCAAGTTGAGCAACTTGAGGAACAGTCGGAGACGCTGAAGGACGCTCAGGCGACGCTGGAGTCGCTTGAAGCTGATAAGGGACGGTATGAGGAACTCGATGAGCGGATTGAGTCGCTGAAGAACCGCGAAGACGAAGTCGAGGAGTTACGGGAAGAGATTGAGGAACTGACGGCGGAAATCGACGAGACGGAGGCGGAGATTGAGTCGTTAGAAGAAACGATTACCGAGATCGAAGAAGAGTGGGAGGAAACGACTGACCCGGAAGACACCGCGGACGAGATCAACGACAAGGAAGCGGATCGGAGGCAACTTGGGAATGAACGAGAGCGGCTCGAAGAGCAATTAAACCGGTTGCGTAATACGGACGTCGATGCGCTGTGCCCGACATGCGACCGGCCGTTAAACGAACAGCATCGGTCGAAGACGATCGAGAAACGAGAAGGCCGACTCGAAGAGATTGAAGCGGAACGCGCGGATCTCGGTGAACAGCTCGCAGAGCTACGAGAGCGACATGAAGCGGCAAAAGAGGTCAAGCAACGCGTCGAGAAAATCTCTCATCATCAGGACAAGATTGAGTCGTTAGCAGACGATCTCGACGGACTCGAGGATGAGAAGGAAGAGACTGAGACGGAGTTATCGGAGTTAGAAGACGAGTTAGAGGAACTACCGGACTTCGAAGCTGAACGCGACGACTTGGAAGAGGCGCACACCGAGTATCAGAAGGCAGAGTTCCGGGTAGACGAGCATGCGGATGCACCAGAGGAATTGGAACAAAAGCGTACTGAGTTAGAAGAAGAACAGTCGGCGCTTGAAGAGATTGGGGACAAGCTAGACGAGTTCGACGGGCTGGATGAAGAGATCGATGAAGTCAAGCGGACGATGGAACAGATGGAGTCGGCGTATCAGACGTATCTGCAGCACGAGCAGCAGGCGTCGCAGGTGGAGGAACGCCGAGGGAAGGTCGAGGAATTGAGGGATGAGCTTGAGGATCTCGAAGTTGAGTTCGGGGAGACCGAGGCTGAACTGGAGGAGACGCAAGCATCGTTTGATGAAGAACGGTTCGAGGCACTTGATAGGGAGATCGATGGGCTCAAAGAGGATCTGGCTGGTGATCGGCGGTCATTAGAGCACAAGGAGGAAGCGCTAAAAGAGACGCGAGAGGAAATTGAGGAGTTAGAGGCGAAGTTGGCGGAGCGCCAGGAGATGCTCCAGCAGTTGAAGGAGATGAAAGCGGATCAACAGTTCGCAACGTGGGTGCGTGAGAACGTTCGGGAGGCTGGGCCGAAGATGCGCGAGATAATCACGGATCGGATTGGGACGCGAGCAAACGAGTTGTTCCGGACGATCCGTGGCGCATCCGCGGAGACGTTAGAGTGGACGAGCGATTACGAGATTGTCGTGCACGATGCGGACGTTCGGAAGTCATTCACGACGCTGAGCGGCGGTGAGAAGATGGCAGCTGCGCTCGCAGTGCGACTCGCCATCCTTGAGCAGTTAGCGTCGGTCGGTGTGGCGTTCCTGGATGAACCGACGGCGAATCTGGACCAAGAGAAAAAGCGGAACCTGGTTACGCAGTTGAAGCAACTGGATAGTTTCGAGCAACTCACGGTCATTAGTCACGACCAGACGTTCGATTCGATGACGGATTACACGGTCACAGTGGAGAAGGACCAACAGTCGTCAGAGGTGACCGTGAATTAATGCCGATCGACAAACACGGAGTCGCTACCGAGTTGGAGTCCAACGTTGAGGCGATCGAAGCGTATCTGGACGATGATACGGGGGTCGTTGAGCGGTATAAGGACGCGTTCCAGCGGCTGCCTGAGGAGTGGACGAGCGAGGAGATACGTGACGCGTTGCAGCGAGCGTCATACCCCGGGGCGTACCCGACCGACGAGTTTGATTCCGCGAGTAGCTTCGTCGTCTCGCATACGGAAAGCGATGGGTGGGAAAACCACGAGGAGATCAACGAGTGGGCGCGCGAGATTCTCAGTGACGTGCCGGTTATGGCTGTCGACGGGTCACAACTCCCGCCGACCACGGAATTCAACGTGCCACTGGCGTACGTGCAAGCAGCGTGGGCAGTCAACTACCATCACGCCGACGGGCGACTCGACCGCGGTGTCGACGGGCGACTGTTGACACCGGACGAAATCACGCAGGAATCGGAGGACGGGGAGTACCGGTTCGTCGATTCACAACTCGTCGGGCACCACCGATTCGAATACGAGGGCTCGTTACTCATCGAGCAACTCGTAGACCTGGCAGCTGCTCGTGATGCTGGTGATATCGAGCACACACCGATCGTGTTCTATGACGGGCCGTTGATCGCATCGTTTGCGACTCCATTAAAACCGGAGACGCGAGAGCGGTACATCTCGACGTTGAGCCGAGTAATTGCGGCGAGTCAGCACCACGAAATCCCGCTGGTCGGGTACGTTGCGGGCACGAGTGCGACTGAACTCGTGAAGATGACGCGACTGCTGTTGCAAGATGAGTTCAGAACAGACCGCCTCATTCCAGATGCGCACGTCTTGACCGAGTTGATGAGTCCGTGGGGCGATACCACGATCCCGTTCATATCGAAGCGTGATGGAAGTGTCGACGCGTTACAGACGACGTATGAGGGCGAGCGGTACGCGTTCCGGGATGACATCCTGTTTTCGTACCTGAACGTCCCGCCTAGTGCCGGTCTCGACCGGATCGAGTTCCCCGGGTGGCTGTGTCGAAGCGACGGGCCTGCTGGGTATGATTCGATGTACGAATACACCGTTGAAATCGTTCGGGCAGAGGCCGGTGTCGGGCGCGGCTATCCGGAGATCCTCCAGCAGGCCGATAGTGACGCCGTACTCGATCACCAGGACCGGCAACAGTTCCACCGGATCGTCCAGCGCTGGGCTGACTCGAACGACATCCCGCTCGAATGGAACGCCAAAGCACTCAGCAAAGAACGCCGCCGCCGATGACAATGCCAGCTCTCAGTACCACGTCTCCACCGATGACTCGCACCGAACAGCCACTCCGAAGCACAACCAGTCGAAACCCATGACGAACGCATCAAAACCTAGTGATTCACCGGACATCGATTCGTGTGTCCGGATCGGGAGTATTGTGTCCTCAAACAGCCACCTGGATTACGTTGCAGAGGTGTACAAGGACCGTGACTGCGACCGGCCACCAGAACTGCATGAACGCGAGTTCGGACAACCAATCTTCATCAAGAAAACCGTTGACGGGACCGAACACGCGATTGTTGGCGTGATCTACGACACACAGTTAGTAGATCCAGATCAAGGGCGGACCGGGCCGCGGTTAGCGCAGGACGATCAGGCGCAGTTCACACCTGGATACATCGAAGAACGAACGACGCTCGCAGGGATTGCGCTGCTCGGAACCGCGGTCATAACCGACGACCGGACGATCACGGATCCAAGTCACCAGATGCCGCGGTGGACGCTGGAAGTTGACGACACGGTGTACCACTGCCCGAATCAATTCACCAAAACGTTCCACCTCGTCGACGGGCAGGTACAGTTGGCGTATCTGGATCGGTTAGTAGATATTGCAGGCAGTCTCGGCGCAGAAGTTGTCGTGACACTGATCAACCGGTTACGCGAGTTGCTTCCTGAGGACGATTCGAACCAACGCGTGTTAGATGTTGTTGAGCAGAATGTGCAGTGGCAGGCGCGCCAGCAGCGAGGGGTGGTCTAATGGCGGCCCGCTCGGACGTCATCGGGACGGTCGCCGGCCCTGGGGACGGACCGAACGAGTTCGTCTTTGTGGCACCAGCGGATAGGACGATCAAGACTGGTGAGTTCATCACGTACTCGGTCCCGGTCGAAAACGAAACCCGATCAGTATTTGCTCGCGTGACGAACCGCGAATTGATTAGAGGCCTCCCGGAAGGGTTCCTTGCTGATCCGGATGTCGCTCCCGATACGGTCGCGGCGACACTTGGTGTTCCAACCGATGACACGGAATTGTACCGGTTGACAGCGACGGTTATCGGGTACTACGATACTGATATGACGACGTTCGCCAACCCGCGGCAGCTTCCTGACCCGGGAACGCCATTGTCTGTCGCACCGGATTCCCAGCTCGAAACGGTACTGCCGAACCTCGGCTGTGAAACCGATCGCGTCGACGTAGCTGAGTTGGGAGGCGTCGCGCACATTGGCTGGTTGCTGAATCGAGCCGAGGCAGCAACGAACATCCACGTCCCTATTGAGGAGTTCGTCTCGACGCACTTGGCGATCCTCGCAGAGACTGGCAGCGGAAAATCCTACACCGCGTCCGTCCTGATCGAAGAGATGATGCGACCCAGTTCTCGCGCCTCACTACTCGTTTTTGACCCGCACGGCGAGTACGGTACGCTGGGCGAAATGCAGGGTCACGAGGCCTTCGAAGGAGGGGACGGATACCAGCCGAACGTCGTGTACTACAATCCGGATCGGCTTCACGTTCGGATTTCCGAATTGGAACTCGGGGATGTCATGGCGATTCTGGATAACCCGAGTAATCGGATGCAGGAACGGCTCTCGACAGCGTGGCGCTCGATGCAGAAACGAGAGAGTCGAACGTGGGGGATCGACGATCTCATCAACGAGATGGAACAGATTTACGATCCAGATGACTCCAGCGTCGGCGCGTTGGAATGGCGGCTTCGCCGCTCGATCCAACGGAACGATTTGTTCCATCCTGAAGAGAACGTTCCGCTCGATGATATCGTGGATCCTGGACAGTGTACGGTTCTCCAGATGGACACGCTGGACAAACGGGATCAGCAGCTTATCACGACAGTTCTCGTCCGGCGACTATACCGGGAGCGCCTAGACGATGTGCGAGGACGTGACTCTGAGGTTGACCATCCTATCTTTGCACTGTTCGAAGAAGGGCATCGGTTTTCCCCTGCCTCAGGCGATGCTCCGTCACTTGGGATCATGCGGACGATCGCGTCCGAGGGGCGTAAGTTTGGATTCGGACTCGGAATCATCAGTCAACGACCGTCAAAGATTGACCCAGACGTGCTGTCGCAGTGCGGGACACAGATTTCAATGAAAATTCGAAACCCGAACGATCAAGACGCGATCAAGAAGTCCGTTGAGGCTGCCGGCGAGGATGTCACCCGTGAACTACCTGGTTTGACTCCCGGACAAGCGATCGTCTCCGGCGACGCGATGAACACGCCAGCACTCATCCAAGTGCGCCGCCGCCGCACAGAACACGGTGCTGAGAGTCGTGCGGTGATCGATGAATGGCGTGACGCTTATGATCAGCGACAGCGCGAACCATCGCGGTCCGAATCAGCTGACTTCGGTGGAGGTGATTCGACTGGTGTTCAAAGTTTGGACTAACTCTACATGGTGAGAACAGATAGATTTTTTATATACACCACTACAGGATTTTAAAATATACTCCTATTGAGAGCTCAAGAACGAGCCTTTTTAAATAGGTAGGTAATATGCCGCTTCGCGCGTCATGACGAGTTCGAAATCATCTGCTGCCATCACTCAAGAATTGCAAAGAGAGTTGGGTGATGCTGCAGAAGACGTTCAACGAACGTATAGAAACCTCCACGACTGGATGATCACTGAGGGAAAGAATCCAAGGCGAGAAATCGGCCTCAACGAATCGACGGCGGAAAATTACCTCAACCGTCTTGATCAACTCCATCGATTCTCAATTGCGCATTTTGATCCGGATGATCCGTCGAAAATTGAAGATGAGCACGCAGATGCTCTCCTGTTGATGATTGATCGAGCAGAGATCACGAAACAACGAGGGGAGAACAAAGGCGAGGAGTACGGGGAATCGACGAAGCGGAAATTCGCCGACACTCTCGAGTGCTATTTCAAATGGCGGTACTACGACGGGGAAATGAAGTACGAATGGGAACCAAAGATCAACTTTAGCGACGAGAAGGGTGAGTCCGCGTACCGGTTTACCTACCGCGAATTAGGGCTGTTGTTCGAAGAAGCAGAATCCTACGGATCGCTCCCATCGTACTACGACACACCTGCCGATGAGCGAGAGAAGATAGACGGTCTGGTTGCACAGCGCCTTGGGATTCCGAAAGAAAAAGTGACACGCAACGACTGGTTGCACGCTGATTGGAGCGGGAAAACCCATTCGATGGTGACCGTTGCGTTCGATGCTGGATTAGCACCGATCGAAATCGCAAACGCCGAAACGCATTGGTACGACCCGAAGACAAAGACGCTCACGGTCCCAACAGAGTACTCCTGCAAAGAGCGCGAGAAAGAAGAAGTGGGACTGGCTGACGAATCCGCGGATGCGATGAGCGAGTGGATGCAGGAGCGACGTCACCTCGACAAATACGACGGCAGCAACAAGATTTGGCTCAACAGAGAGGGGAATCCCTATCAATCAGGTAGCCTCTGTAATCTTCTTCGGAATCTCTGCGAAGAAGCGGGCATCGAAACAGAAGGCCGAAAGATCGTCTGGTACAGTCTCCGCCAGACGATGGGGCGGAACGTAACCGCTGAAGGAGATCTGTCGGAAGCCAACGACCAGCTACGCCACGAACGGCTTGGTACGACACAAGAGCGATACAACCAGACCCCGATCGAAAAGCTCCAAGCTCGGCTCAACGAAACGCGACGGAAAGCAGAGAAGGCAGCAGCAGATCCGGACTACAACCCTTACGAAGAAGAGCAACAGACGGCCTCGTCAGCAAGCAATGCGAACGCTCAACCAACACAGGACACAGGCGACACGTCTGCTGCGCTCACCACATTACAGGGAGGGGACATCCATATCAATGCCGTGATCCCTGACGAGACTGAAGCCCGAGTCGATATCACGAAGCAAATTCTCCATGACGAAACGGAGGACGAACTCCGTCCTTGAAAACCGAGAGCTAGCCCATTCGATCTAATGCGTTCTTTCTGTCCTCGATCGGTGCTTGATCGTACTTCATCGTCGTTTCTGGAGACTTGTGACGGAGTTGAGTCTGGGCTGCTGCGAGTCCTTCCTCACGAGCCATATAGGTTCCTGTCGAGTGCCTGATAGCGTACCAACTCATCTGGCGGTTCTCGGTGGAGATCCCTGCGATCTCACAGAGTCGGTGAAGCAAATTCCGAAGCGACGAGGACTGGTATGGGTTGTTCCGTCTCGTCAACCAAAGCGCATCCGTGTCATCGTACTTTTCGATCGTCGCTCGTTGTCCCAACCACCGATTTAGCATCTCGACAGTCTGGGTTTGAAGACTGACGATCCAGTGCTCTGTATTCTTCGAGGACTCTTCTTTCGGGATTCGAAGCACGCCGTTGTCGACATCAACCCACGACGTTCGTGCGCGTTCAACCTCGATCGGACGTAGACCCCCATCGAGGCTCGCGGCGACAAGACTCGGTGTCTTCCATTTATTCGCGCGTTCCCAGTCGGCATCCGTCACTGCTGTTTTCGGCTTCTCGAATCGTTGTGCCAGGTACGCAACCCATCGGTCGCGTTCGTCACCATGCACGCTATCACGACGAGGGACACTCCCATACTCCAGTGACGCGTCGCGGATGGCAGTCCGTTCTTCGCGCGTTAAGTAGTCCCGTGGCGTCGTTGACTGGTTTTTGCGGGAGAACGTAATCTCTGGCTCCCACTTGTCTGCACCGCGTTGATGATGGCGCCACTTGTAGAGCATCATCAGGGCCTTCCGGCACGAGTTTTTGTGCGCGTTTGATTTCTGTTGCCCGGCTAAGTGACGTAAGTAATTGTCAGCGTGGTCGTGAGTGACGTTCGTAGTGTACCCGCCTTCCTGCTCCCAAACCCAGCGGTAGAACCGGCCCATTCGGTACGCACGATTGCTGACGGTTGTTTTTGCGTACCCATCAGCTGTCTTCGGGTCTATGCCGAATGTTAACAACCAATCAAGACACTGTTCTCGCTCACTTCGGTAGTCGAGGAATTGTCGTTCATTTAGCAATTCTTCTGTCGGCCCATGGATGAGCGTGATGTCTTCAAGGGGGTCGGTTGCCTGGTCTGCGTCTTTCATTGCCTGACCTCCGTGACGGGAACCCAGGTCATTGCCTCTCGATTTCGCCAATCGCAAGACGGCGGCTGATTTTCCCCCTTGAACTTCATTGCCTCACGAGAAAGTGGAATCGCAAGACGGCGTCGGGGTCGATGCACCATCTGAATCGCATTGCCCATGAACATACGTTTACCCAAGGTTAGTTCACGGTGAAAACCACGAGAAGGCGGCGGGGTAGGATGCTCCGACTGGGATTCGAACCCAGGTCATTGCCGTGAGAGGGCAATATGATTGGCCGGACTACACCATCGGAGCACGCGTTGTGTGCACTCGTTCGTAGCGCAGACCGATGTTTAAGCATTCCGTTTCGGTTCGGGAGTGTCCGACGATGACACGCGGGCAGACTACCGAAGCCGTCACTCGTCGAACGGGGACTTCGTCGCCTCGGGTTCGAAGCCTTCGAGACTGATAATGTTCTCGCGACCGACACGGAGTTTGCTGATGATCCCCTCCTCTTCCATATCCGAGAGGAGCATGCTGACTTTCGATTTTGACCAGCCGGTATCCTCAACGATATCAACCTGTTTCATCCGTCCGCCGTTTTCGCGGATAAGTTTGACCACGCGGTCTTCGTCGGTGAGCAGTTCTTCGTCCGATAGTGGTGTCGACCTCTCATCGCTGTCGGACGTCTTCTCGGTGGGAGTCTCCGCCGGTGTCGCCGACCCGTCGGTCGCCTCGCTTTCGCCACCGTCACTCCGGCGATACCAGAGGGCCGCTCCACCGATCGCAGCCGCGAAGGCGAGAATTGCGACCAGCCAGCCAGCCGTGGGGACGTCGGAGGATGTCGGAGAGCCATCCGACCCTCCCGACGAGACGGTAGGGTCGTCGAAGACGATGCGTGGCTGGCCGGCGACGAACTCGCGTTCGCCGTCCCACCGCACCATGGTGGCGGTTTCGAGGTCGCCGGTATCGGACACTGCATCGTCCGGCGAAACCTCTTCGAAGACGAGATCACCACCCGCCCGGAAGCGGATCGACTGGTCGGACGTGATGTAGAGATCACTAAAGACGTCACCGACGATCACGGAGCCATCGTCGACAACCGCGAACTCGTCCCAGGTGAACGACATTTCGACGACACCGGTCGGGTTGAGCCCCTCCTCGATCCGTGCCGATCGGCTAAAGTCACGCGCGTCCATCTCCCGGTCCGTGACCGTTGCACCGCGTTCTGTCAACGCTTCCGCCTGGGTGGTAAAGCGATCGTAGACCCCGCTCGCCTCCGAGTCTGGGTCGTCGGACTCGAAGCTCTCCGCGAACTCCGCGAACTGCGCTTCCTCGTCGCTGTCGGCGAGGCGCTGTCTGTGTTCGAAGGTCCACTGTGCGGTCCCGTTTTCGTAGACGGTGATCTCGAATCGCGTCGAATCGAACTCCTGTGTCGGAGCCGCCGACTGTGTGGCCGGGACAGCCGTCTGCTCTCCGTTCGGGTGGGCCGTCGGTTCCGGGGACGAGACTGCCGGGGTGTCGGCCATTGCAAGCGGAGCGGTGACGCCAGCAACTGTAATGGCGACGACAAAAACGACGAGTCCAACGGAGACCGGCCGGGTCATTCGTCTACCACTACGTGCCGAAGCTAAAAATCCTTGTGAATAGCCGGAAACGGCGAGCGGTGCCATCTGCCGGCCGCTCTGCCGGTGAAAACACGATTTCGAAGTCGACGATCGACCACCCGAGGGCGACAGGGCCCAGAGACAGGCGGCTGTCGATACGCACAAACGGTTCGACGGTCTACCGGGAGGTATGATCACCAATCTGGCACAGGGAGTGCAGGCGTTTACGAGCAACGTCTATCTCGTCACCGGAGAACGGACCGTCCTGGTCGATCCGGGCGCGAACTTCGATGTCGTCTCGGCGATTCACGAACGCGTCGACGGGCTCGACGCAGTCGTACTCACACACAGCCACCGGGATCACATCGGGAACCTCGGGGCCGTTACCGATGCGTTCGACGTCGATGTCTGGGGGTACGACCCCTCTGTCGATGGCGTCGATCATGCGATCGGTGACGGGGAGACGATCGAACTCGGCGACCACGAATACGTCGCCATCCACACCCCCGGACACAAGGACGACCACCTCTGTTTCTACGCGGCCGACGCGGGTGTCCTCTTTGCGGGGGATCTCGTCTTCCAGAACGGCAGTTTCGGACGGACCGATCTCGAGGAGGGCGACCGCGAAACGCTGATCGAGAGCATCGATCGGTTACTCGAACTGATCGACGAGGAGCTCGCCGAGATGCATACCGGCCACGGGCCAAGCGTGACCCAGCGACCGTACGACCACGTCGAACTGGCGGCACAGATGGCACGGCGGGCGTAAGTCCGATACCGGGAGACTGCAGGTGGCCTCACACCGTACTGGCAGCGTCCAACAGCGCGTCGTAGGCCGAATCGTAGGCGTCTGCGATCCGTTCGGGAGCCGTCCGGTCGTCTGCTGAGAGCGCCGGCAGCCGCAGTCGATCGAGCGGATCGAGATAGTCGAGGACGTCCGGAACGCGCTTTTCGAGCGTGCCGTCTTTGGGGCTCGAACTGGCAATATCACAGGCCCGAGAGTACCGATCGCCGGGATAGATCCGCACCTGTCCGGGTTCGACGGCCGCGACGGCTGCGATCGCGGCCGGATCGAGTGCGTCGAGTGGCATGGCGATGTCGCTGTAGGACTCGACGACGGTGACGGCGGCCGACTCGATCTCGGCTGCGAGCTCTTCGAAGGCCGGCAGGTACTGACGCTGGACGATCTCGTTGAGTTCCTCGACCGTCTCGACGGGAACCGACTCCGAGACCGGCAGTGCCTCGGTGACCGCGTCCGGACGGTCGACCGTTGCATTGTGGACGAACGTTGACGACCCATGAGTGGTCCCGACGCGATCGAGGATGAACTCGCGGTCCGATCGGCCGAGCAGCCCGGTTGTGCCGTTCGGCGACGGCCGCCACAGGCGGTGGACCGGGTTGAGCTGCTCGGGCGACCGATCGCGTCCCTCCGCGGTGGCGAGGGTAGCCGCGTCCGTCCCATAGAGGCGGCCGTCGGCGAGTGCCCGCTGGCAGTCGTCGTGGTCGAACCAGTAATCGTTCCCGGCACGCGGTTTGTAGCCAGCGGCTCCGGTTCGATCGAGCAATCCGGCGGAGAACGTCGTCTTGCCTGCGTCGACACGATCAGCACCGACGACGAGGAGGATCATTCCTTCAGGCCGTAGTACCCCGGCTCGTCATCGCTCCGTGGCTCTGCGACCACGAGGTCGTCGGCGTTGGTCATGATCCACGGAATCGCCCAGTCGAGCAAGATGTCCTCGGTCTCCCGATCGATGTCCGTATCGGCTTCGAGCCCTTGCAGTAGGCGGGCGATCTCGTAGACAGTGTACATCTGGTCGTCCTCGAGCAACTCCCCGGGCGTGTAGAAGTCACACGGCGGCAGGTGGTCGAATTCGGATTTCGGCACAGGCATACTCACGACTACCAGTTCGTGACTCAAGACCGCACCGATCCACAGTCTCTGTTAGCAGATACCAATCGCTGGTGTCGTAACAACTGAACCTGTTTACACATCGATCACACAGTCCGCGGTTCTCACTCGCGTGCCCCGCTCCGAACCGCGCTGCCATCGTACGATCGGGTGTGCACTGATGTTCAGCGGCTATTATAGAACGTCGAGACGCCGATTGCCGATGCGTCGCTTGCCAATCTCGTGGGCACAAAAAAGTCAGTGTTGACCAGTTCGTCGCAGTCCGGCTACTGTCGTCGTTACTCGAAGTGGTCGAGGCACTTCTGGTACTCTTCTTCGGACTTGTCCCAGTCGACAACGTCGAAGAAGCCGTCGATGAAGCTGCCGCGGTCTGGACCGTAGTCATAGTAGTAAGAGTGTTCCCAGACGTCACACGCCAGAATCGGGTGCGAACCCCAGAGTGCGCCCTGGTCGTGTTTGTCGACGGGGACGTTTCGCAGCTGTTTGGCGACGGGGTCGTAGACCAGCAGTGCCCAGCCACCGGCAGCGCCGGCAGCGGCCTCGAACTCGCCTTTCCAGCCCTCGTAGGAGCCAAAGTCCTCCTCGATGCGGTCGGCGAGGTCTCCCGCTGGTTCGCCGCCGCCGTCGGGAGACATGTTCTCCCAGAACAGCGTGTGGAGATAGTGTCCACAGCCGTTGTGGGTGACGTTGCCGAGGGCACCGGGCGTCGAGCCGAACTCGCCCGACTCGCGGTTTTCGGCGAGGGTCTCTTCGGCTGCGTTGAGACCGTTTACGTAGCCCTGATGGTGGGTGTCGTGATGCCAGGTCACGACCTGTTCGGAAATCGATGGCTCAAGTGCGTCGTAATCGTATGGAAGTGGTGGAAGTTCGTGGTCAGTCATGGATCTCACCTATAGTTTCGAACGGTAGCTATCCTGTTAAGTGTTGAGGAGTGAAACGATATCACACCCCACAAACTGCCGGCGCTTCGCCGTCGTCGCCGGCCCGCTACGTATCCCACAACGGACGACGTGTTAAACCTTTCAGCAACGGCGATCGGATGGCGGTCGCGACCCACTCGCCAGCGGGACCATGGGTTATCAGAATTCTTTGTATTGTGCGTGTTCGACCCACTCTTCGAGCGACGGCTGGCTCCAGTAGCGTACCGTCTCGCTACGTCGATCGTGCTCGAGAAGTCCCGCTGCTTCCAGTTTCGGCAGATGGACGTGCTGAAGAGAGGTCCGGATCTGATCACGGACCGTTTCCGGCTCCTGGTCTCTCTTCTCGGCTCGGCGTGTCGCGACGACATCAGTTACTTCGTCGACCGTCGCGACGCCGTCTGGTTGCTCGGTGAGATACTAGAGGACGTACCGCCGCCGCTGATCCGAGAGGAGTTCGAAGATCAGATCGAGCGACGGCGGTTCCTCGGCTGTCGGTGACGTCGATCGACCCTCCGTTTCACGCATTCATAGACCACCTACTGTCTGTTACCATTCGAAAGTACCAACTGAAGTTACTGCAGCCGACACATTAGCTGTTGCGTTCCTCTAGAATACTACACATATCACCCGTGTATCGTAGTACCATCTCCGTTCTGTGAGACAGCGATCGAGAGATCGACGGGATCGACTCGGAGACCGATCGGAAGCACAGACGCGAGGCTAGCTGGCATCGAAACGCGATAAAACAGTACTGGAGGCTCGTTACTCGTAGAGCCACTCGGCGTCGTGTTGTTCGTAGTCGATCAGTTCGTCGTCATCGAAGTGAAGCGCGATTTCGCGTTCGTTTGCGCCCTCGTCTTCGTGGTCTGCTGCGTGGATGACGTTCCGACCGAGATCCAGCGCGTGGTCGCCCCGGATCGTTCCGGGTTCGGCCTCGAGCGGATCAGTTGCGCCGATCAGGCGACGGACCTGCCGCGTGGCGTCTTGTCCTTCCCAGACCATCGGAATGACCGGCCCCGAGGTGACGAAATCGACGAGGTCGTCGTAGAACGGCTTGCCTTCGTGTTCGCCGTAATGCTCTTCAGCCCGATCGCGGGGCATGTTCTCGACTTTGATCCCGACGAGCTTGAGGCCGCGGTCCTCGAGTCGAGAGATGACTTCGCCAACGAGCCCTCGCCCGAAGGCGTCGGGCTTGATCATCACGAAGGTGCGTTCGTGGTCGCTCATTGTTCGGCTTTGGATTCGGCGTTGTCGTCAGCGTCAGATTCGGCTGGCTCCTCGTCCTCGGCGTCAGCTTCGGTTGCCTCGTCAGCGTCCGCGTCCGCTGGCTCCTCGTTGTCGTCAGCGTCAGGTTCGGCAGCCTCCTCGTCTTCGGCGTCTGCGTCAGATTCGGTAGCCCCCTCGTCTTCGGCGTCTGCGTCTGCGTCGGCATCCGGCTCCGCCTCGGTGTCCGCTGCAGCGTCTTCGTCGTCCTCTTCTGGCTCCGGTTGCCCAGGGTCCGTTTCCTGAACCGGGCCCTTGTTGCGACGCCCCTCCTCGGTCCACTCGAGGTCGCGGGGCTCGCGGCCGAGCTTGAAGTTTTTCTCCGCCTTCGAGTCGACGAAGTGGAGCACTGTGCCATCGTTCTGGACGTACATGATGCCCGTTCCGGGCTCGATTTCTTCGCCCGTGTAGTCACAGGTTCGTTTCTCGACCATTATTGTCCTCCGATGGAGTCCGCCTCACGAGCGGTCTCACGAAGCTGGAGTACATCCCCTTCGCGGACCGGTCCGAGGCAGTTTCGGGTAATGATGCGTCCCTGGTTCTCGCCCTCCTTGATTCGGCACTTGACCTGCATCGCCTCACCGTGCATGCCGGTCTTGCCGACGATCTCGATGACCTCGGCGGGCGTAGAGCTGCTTCCTTCCTCTTCAGCACTCATCTCTACTCACCTCAGTCGAGGTCCTCGACCTTGCTTGCGATATCCTCGACGTCGTCGCCCGCCTCGCCGGCGTCGACGATCGCCGCGGCGGCCGAGCCAACTTCGAGGCCGGCCGCGTGGCCGACATCGTCCTGGGTCTCGATGAAGACGACGGGAATGCCCTTCTCTGCTGCGAGATCGGGGAGATGCATGACGATCTCTTCGGGAGAGACGTCTTCGGCGACAAAGACCAGATCGGCGTTGCCACGCTCGATCGCTTTCGTCGTTTCGTTCGTTCCTTTCTTTACTCGTCCGGTGTCTCGGGCGACCTCGAGTGCCTCGAGGGCATCGTCTGCGAGGTCGGCTGGGATGTCGGTTGTGACGTAGACTGACATTGGTTGTTCACCTCTCCTACGCGTGGGCTCGCGCTCCCCTGCTGTCCGGGGTCGTCCCCGTGCCAGGTCGATCCCGGCGGAAGTCCTGTGAAGCTAGGAGCATCATCAACCCCACGTAGGGTGTAGTACGGAGTAGCCCTGCCCCCCATAAAAGCGTGTTCAAACGGTCGGGGCCGTGCGACTACGACCCACAACAGATCGGTCTGACATGTTCTGAAATCGACGGGAGAACGCGGCCCGATCGGACGGAGCCGGTACCCCCGTTCGTCCGCGCGCTCAGCAGATCGGTTTCGACAGTTCGACGACCGGGAGCGTGACGTCGCCGTACTCGATCGACTGTGTCGTCACTCGTGTGTAGCCGCGTTTCTTGTAGAACGGGACGGCGTTTCGTGATGCCCAGAGCCCGATCGAGTCGACGCCGTGGTCTGCAACGACGCCCTCCAGTCGATCGAGAAGCGTCGATCCGATGCCGTTGCCAGCCGCCGCTGGGTGGACGTAGATCCCGGTTATCTCGCCGTCGACCGGCGCTTCGAAGGCGTCCATCGGTCCCCAGCGTGCCCAGCCGACACCGACCACGTCATCGGAGTCTTCGGCGACGAGAACGCGTGCGTCAGGGGAGTCGATCGGATACAGCGAGGGGGCGACGCCGCCAGCCCACGCGGCGAGTTGCTCGTCGTCGTAGGCGCTCGCCCCGAGTTCCTCGATCGATCGGCGCGTGAGGGCACACAGCCGTTCTGTGTCTGTCTGGGTCGCTGTCCGGACACTGACCGACATGCTGTGGTGTCAGGAGGGGAGGGTGTAAATAACTGCGTTCGTATGGGCTGTTACCGATCGGGTCGGGCCACTGATTCGACCTGATCGACACTGACAGTCTCTAACTCAGACCGATACCGGTCGACAGCAGGTACGTCGACAGATACCGATCAGGTAATGTCGCTGGTTCGGAACCGTCGGTAGCCGATTGCCATGGGGACGACGAACCACGCGAGGAGGACGAGGACGCTGACCCACTCCTGCAACAGGAGAGGCGCGTCGGTCGAAAGTTCCATCGCAAACAGCGCATCGATGATGTCGATCAGCGCCTCGTGGGCGGGGAGATTCTCGATGAACTGCATCCACGTGGTCGGCTCGTCGGGAACCGAGCCGTAGATGGCCCAGTGAATCACGCTTGGGAGCGTGTAGGCCGCAAAATAGGCGAACAGAAAGAGGCCGGTGACGACCGCGAGCGCACGGCGCGACGTCGAGACACTGGCGGAGATGGCGGCGGCAAGGACGGCGTACAGGACGCCGTTGACAACCGCCCTGAGCAGAAATTGGGCGTATTCGCCGAACGCGAACGCGCCGTAGACCAGATAGATGAACGGAATCGTCAAGAGAAATCCGATCGTGATCGGAACGAAGACGACGGCACTGCGGCCGACCAGTTTGCCGGCGAAGACGTCCCACCGATCGAGCGGGAGCGCACAGAGCAGTTGCAGGTTCCCCGACTCGCGCTCACCGGTGATCGAGCGGTAGGCGATCAGGACGGCGACGATCGGGACGAGAAGGAGCATCGTACCGGCGAGCGCGCTGATCCCTTCCTCGATCGAGGGGTCACCGAATATCTGTGGCAACGACCCGACGGCAAACGAGATGGCCAGAAACGCGACGACGAGCCCGACCACGAGGTTCGATCGAACGGCATCGGCAAACTCCTTTCGGGCGACAACGGTCCAGGACATCTTACACCTCCATACGCCCATCCTGGGTGTGCGCGGCGAACAGGGCTTCCAGCGAGGGGGCGTCGGCTGGTCGACTCTCTGCGATTGACTCTTCGGCCACGAGTTCACCCTCATTGAGGATGCCGACCCGGTCGCAGAGCTGCTCGATCTGCCCGAGGCTGTGACTCGACAGGAACACCGTCGCACCCCGTTCGTTTTCCTCGCGGACGATCGAGCGAAATTCACGGGTACCGTTCGGATCGAGACCGCTCGTCGGTTCGTCGAGAATCAACAGCTCCGGCTCGCCGACCAGCGCCATTGCAAGCCCGAGGCGCTGGCGCATGCCCGTCGAAAACTCGCCTGCCGGTCGATCGATCGCGTCGGCAAGCCCAACACGGTCACAGAGCCGATCGGGGTTGGCGTCGGCGTCTTTGACGCGACTGACGAACGCCAAGTGCTCACGCGCGGTGAGATTCGAATACAGACTGGCATCGGCGAGCAACACCCCAATCCGGTCGCATGGGTCGCTTTCGTGGCTCTCAGGCGGGTTGCCGAACAGCCGAACGGTTCCACTCGTCGGGCGAACCAGCGAGAGCAACAGCTGAATAGTCGTCGTCTTGCCGGCCCCGTTCGGCCCGAGAAAGCCGTATATATCGCCACGGCGGACCGAAAGCGACAGGTCCCGAACCGCGACGACCTCACCAAACCGTTTCGTCANGCTATCGGTTTCGATAACGTGATNGGACGTCATNACAGCCGGCAGTTCGCCTTCGTATACTATAGCCCTCATCGACGGTCAAAATCGGTTTTGACCGATCGCTACTGCCGTCAGCGCCACACCGCTTTGCTGTCAGCGTCTCCCACCGACGGCGTAGCGGAGATAAATCTGCGTCCCGACGGCGAACCAGATGGCGTAGCCGACTCCAAAAAAGAGTCCCTGGAGAAGACCGGTTAAGGGATTTCCGAGCAGCCACGCACCGCCGACAGCTGTAATTGCCCGGCCGCTGAGTTCGGGGATAGCGACGGTCGTGGTGAATCCGGTGACGACGAGCAGGGCTCGCCACCAGTAGAGCCCGGTTATCCGCCAGCTTTCCCGAAGTCCGGTCAGGGGCCCGTAGCCGCCAGCGACACAAACCTCAGGAGCGAGCCAGAATTTGAAGACGCTCAGGGCCATCACGGAACCAAACAGCAGGGTTGCGCTCGCACCGTCGAACACCGACTCGGTCGCGATTGAGGTGCCGACGAGGGCGTCGAATTCGGCGACAGCGTGCAGACCCATCCAGACGCCGATACTGGCGAGTACCAGCGCAACAGCGCTGATTACGACGATGATGAGACCAACGACGGCAATTACGGGCAGCCAGCGCTGGCTCTCGATGAACAGCTCCCGGGCTGATTGGCCGCTGTCATACTGATTAGCGTCATCAATTACCGCCGATCGCCAGTACCGGGTGGGCGATCGGCGGTAACTACGGACACTAATCAGTATCAGTCACTGTGTCGATCGTGACTGCGACGGTGTAGGCCCGAAGGATGGTCGCATGGATGGCGATATAGACGACCAGAGCCGTCCCGATCGGCCACGTCTGGGGGCCGCGTTCGAGCAGGGGCCACAGGGCTCCGGTGACGACGGTCAACACGGCGATGAGTCCGAGCACTGACGATCGCTGACCCAGCAGCCGGAAGGCCCACAGCGCGTCGCCGACGATCGATCGGCGCACTAGCTGGGAGTCGACGNGCCGACAGCGCAGNCACGGACAGCCATCNACGTCCTCGTCTCGCTTACAGTGCTCNACCACACGTCGTGGTGGGAGGTGACGGTCAAAGGCAGTTCTGACTGACACGAACTTATATGCAGATACCGATGGAGGATTGAGACGAGGATGGGGAAACTGCTGCCTACGGGCTCGGACGTGACGATCGAGCGCGACGACGAGCCACGCCTGGTCTGTATCGACGACGAGAAAGCTACCGACGTGTTTACGACGCTCTCCTCGGAGACCAGCCAGCAAATATTCCGCAGGCTCAACGAGGAGCCGATGACCGCCCAGGACATCGCCGACGATCTCGGGATGTCCGTTCAACGGGTGTCCTACCATCTTGATAACCTCGAAGAGAGCAATCTCATCACCGTTCTCGACACCTGCTATTCCGAGAAAGGACTGGAAATGGACGTCTACGGCCCGCCAGAGGAACCACTCCTGTTGTTTCTGGGACCGTCGACCGATCGGCCCGGACTGATCGCCTCGTTCAAGCGCTACGCGAGTGCGATCGGCCCCGTTGCGATCCCGCTGGCGATCGGCCAGTCGATCGCACGATTGGTCGGGAGCAACGAGTGATACTGATTAGCGTCATCAATTACCGCCGATCGCCCACCCGGTACTGGCGATCGGCGGTAACTACGGACACTAATCAGTATGAGAGAGTCGACAGTATCTTACTCGCGACCCGTCTGAGCAACGCGTATGATCGACGTCGTCGAACTTGCCCGTCGCCTCCGGTCGGAGGCAACGCAATCGAACGAGCGACGATTGCTGGTGCTTGCGGGCGATCGCGAACGCGGCTACGACACCCTCGAAGCCGTCCTCGACGACCTTCCGGTTCCGATCACACGAACGACGCTGGTCGGGCCGGACGATCGGCTTCGCTGCGAACAGGTCGCCCAGCAAAACGCCGGCGACCTCCTCGGAACGACGCGGGACGTGGTGGCGATCGACGCCCACAGCGATCTCCAGCCCAACGCGCTCGGGAAACTCGTCGGCACCGTCGACGGCGGCGGGCTCCTGGTTCTGCTGACGCCCCCACTCACCGAGTGGCCCGATCGACGTGGCCGATTCGACGGTTCTCTGGCCATCCCGCCGTACACGCTCACGGACGTCTCCGGACGATTCCGCCGCCGACTCGTCGAGACGCTTCGTGCCCATCGGGGAATCGCGATCGTCGACTGCGATACGAAGACGATCGAGGACGACGGCCGCACGAATCCGGCGCCGCGTCTGGCTACGGAGCCACCGACCGTGCCCGACGATCGTCGGTTTCCAACAGCTGCCTACGAGGCCTGTCTCACGATCGATCAGAGAGAGGCGGTTTCGACGTTCGAGGGGCTCTCCGTCGCCGACGGAACGGAAACCGAGGAGACACGACTCGACGATCCACGCGCCGTCGTTTTCGAAGCCGATCGAGGACGAGGCAAATCCAGCGCTGCGGGGCTTGCAGCTGGCGCGTTCGCCGTCGACGGCCAGGAGGTCGCCGTCACGGCACCCCAGTTCAGGAACGCAGCTGAAGTGTTCGAGCGAGCAGGCGAACTCTGTACAACACTCGACGTCGCGGCGACCCTTGACTCGACACTGATCGAGACGGAGACGGGCGGCCGAATCCAGTTTTCCGAGCCGACAGCAGCTGTCGATCGGCTCGGTGCCGACGTCGACATCGATGTGGTGATCGTCGACGAGGCGGCTGCACTCCCCGTCTCGACGCTCGAATCGTTGCTCGAGGCCGATCGAATCGCGTTCGCAACGACGACCTACGGCTACGAGGGCGCCGGCCGCGGCTTTTCCGTTCGGTTTCGCGATCGACTCGCCGAGAGCGAGCACGCAGTCACCGACTGTACGATGACGGAGCCGATCCGGTACGCCGCCGGCGATCCGATCGAGGTCTGGGCGTTCCGGGCGCTGTTGCTCGACGCCAAACCACCCGTTGAACCGCTTGTCGCGGACGCAACGCCCGAGTCGCCGGCGATCGAGTACCGTCGCCTCGATCCCGATGACCTGCTGGCTGATAGTCACCTCCTGCGGGAGGCGTTTGGCCTGCTCGTACTCGCGCACTATCGGACCGAGCCAAACGACCTCGCGCGGCTGCTCGATGCCCCAAATCTTACAGCACGGGCACTGGTCTTCGAGGGCCACGTCGTCAGCGTCGCGCTCCTCGCCCGCGAGGGGAATCTCGATGCCGACACCCGATCGATGATGTACGAGGGGGGCCGTGTCCGCGGGAACATGCTTCCCGATATCCTCACGAGCCAGCTTCGAGACGAGCAGGCGGCCGCCCCAGCCGGCGTTCGTATCGTCCGGATCGCGACCCACCACGCCGTCCGATCGCGGGGGCTCGGCTCGCGACTGCTTGGTGACGTCTCCGACGAGTTCGAATCCGAGGTCGACTGGCTCGGAACAGGGTTCGGAGCGACCCCCGGCTTGCTCGACTTCTGGCAGGAAAACGGCTATCAGACGGTTCACGTTTCGACGACCCGAAACGAGGCCAGCGGGGAGTACTCGGCGCTTATGCTCGCACCCACGAGCAACGCCGGGCAGAACCTCCATGATCGCCACGCCGACTGGTTCGCACGCCGGTTCGCGGCCGTCTGTTCGGACTCACTCACCGACCTTGATCCGGACGTTGCCCGCAGTGTCCTCCGAACTGTGGACGCGACCCCGCCGCTTGCCCTCACCGACCACGAGTGGCGCGTCGTCGCGGGGGCTGCCTACGGACCGGGCCTGTTCGACGTCGATCCAGGGCCGTTTCGGGAGCTGGTCGTTCGGTATTTTGTCGACGACCCGGCCGAAATCGATCTGACCGCACGCGAGGAGCGGCTCTTTGTCTGCCGCGTCTTGCAGGGCCAGACGTGGGAGCAGGTCACGGATCGACTCGACTACCACTCCACCGGGCAGTGTATGCGGGCGATCGGCGAGGCTTGCTGTCCGCTGGTCGACTACTACGGCTCCGACGTCGCGCTTGGGGTTCGCGATTGGTTCGTCGAACTGTGAGGACAGTATCGGAGTCTGGCCGTTCTCGAAGTCTGTCCCATTGCGGAGACCATCCGTTCCATCTCGAAGCGACAACACCTTTCACGGAGACGCCACACTTCCGATCAGGAAATCACGCGCCGAACGATGGGCTCGGGAAGCAGATCCAACACGCCGGCGACGAGTCGCCAGCGGCGAGTGACGTAGACGTGCGTGCGCTTGTTGTCGATCGCACGGGCGATCTGTGTCGCCGCCATCTCCGGCGAACACTCCCAGAACGACCCCATCGACATCTCGGTGTCGACGAATCCCGGTTCGATCGTCGTGATCGTGACGGTCGAGTCCCGNTNGTGCTCTCGCTGTCTGAGNCCGTCGAGATAGGTCGTCACGAACGCCTTCGATGCGTTGTACGCCGGTGCGTCGCCATTGCCGAGATGGGCGGCGACAGAGGAGAGTCCGACGAGGTGACCGTCCGCTTCGCTCGCGTGGTCAGGATTGGTCTCGAAGTACTCCAGTGCGGCCGTCGCGATCGCCGTGAAGCCACGGACGTTGACGTCGATCGTCCGGCGTTCGGGCTCCCACTCGAGGTCGTCGTTGATCGCTGCGAATCCTGCGCTGATGACGACGAGATCGACCGATGGCATCGCCTCGGCGAGTTCGAAAAAGCCCTCGCGAGCATCTTCAGTGTCGGTGAGGTCCATCGTCGCGACGTACGAGTTGGTCGGCAACGTAGCGCCGACCGCTTTGAGCCGTTCGGTGCGCCGCGCCGCCAATCCGATCTCGTAGCCCTCAGCAGCGAGCTCGCTGGCCAGTGCCTTGCCGATCCCCGAGGACGCGCCGATAACGATTGCACCACGTGTCATACAATGAGATTTTCACAGAGGGACGTAACGATACGGGGTCTATCCCCTGACTGCAGACGGTACGATTTTCCCACCGCCAGCCGTTGGGAGTGATATGGTCGACGCGATCACGATCGTCGCGATCGCCTTGCTGGTCGCCGGCATCGTCGGCACGCTCGTTCCGCTGGTTCCTGGCGGTCTGCTCTCCCTGTCAGGCGTCTCCCTCTACTGGTGGAACTCTGGCTTTGCCGAACCCGGGACGATCACGCTCGTCGTTCTCACGACACTGGGCGTGCTCACACTACTCGTCGAGTTTTTTGGTGGCTCGATCGCCGCCAAAGCCGGCGGCGCCTCCTGGGGAACGACCGCCGCTGCCGCCGGCGTCGGGATCGTCCTCATGATCGTTACCGGCCCGATCGGGCTGCTCGTCGGTCTGTTCGGGACCGTTTTTGTACTCGAGTTCGCCCGAAACGGGGAGTTCGATCGGAGCACCCGTTCGGCGGCGTACGCGACTGTCGGCATGCTCGCCTCGACGGCCGCCCAGGCACTGCTGACGACGACGATCCTCCTTGGATTTCTCGTGGCTGTCTTCCTGTTTTGAACCCGATCGATCGGGACCACACCCGACCCCGCGGCGGACGGCTCCACAGCCACATCCGTCCCAAAGCGCTCTGCGATCGGTCTGCCGGCGTTGAGCGATTTCAACACAGCATGCCACTAATATTCTTCCTTTCAAGACACTCTTTTTGAAACGTACGTATTTTCAGAGGGTTCTCTTGAATACGCGCGTCTTTCCCGGAAACGTTATGAGGTGGCGTTCACCTCTATCGGCAGATGACCCATTCCCGTCGAACGGTACTTGGGCGGACGAGCCTCGCCGGCGCAGCGATCGTTAGCGCCATGCACACGGTCGGCGCCGTCGGAGCGGCCGACGCTGACGACGCCGAGATTGTGGGCACGGTTACGGATTTCGGAGTGCCGGTTGCGGACGCGACCGTCACGGTCGACGGCGACACGACGACCACGACCGACGATGATGGCTCGTACTCCACGTCTCTCGAACCCGGATCGTACGCTGTGCTGGTAACAGCCGCTGGCTATGACGAGGCACGGACGTCCGTCGTTGTCGAACCCGGAACGACGGCTACTGCCGACGTTCAGCTTGACCCGGCGTGGGGTCCAGGGATGGGAGACCTCGAGGTGTTTGCGACCCCCGTTGGGGGAGGGCCGACGGTCCCGAGCTACGTGACAATCTACGGTGACGAAGAGTACGGAACCTTCCTGCCCCGTGGAGCGATCCCCGACGACAGGAGCTGGGACAGGGGGTTTCTTGTCAGTGAGGGCTGGTGGGAGGTCCGGGTTTCGAGCGCGAACGGCTACAGCGACGGCTACGAACGGATTTACGTCGAGGAGGGAGAGACCGTCCTCGCGTGGGTCGAACTCCCAGAGGGCGAGGAAACGATTTCTTGGACGGGGACGCTCAAAGGTCGGATTGTCGACAACACCGACGAACCGATCGACGACGCGACGCTCACCGTGGACGGCGAGCGCATCCCGATCGACGACGACGGTGGCTTCGAACGCGACGTCGACCACGGCCGCCACGAGGTCGCAGTGACTGCGACGGGCTACTACGGAAAACAGGGAGTCGTCGACGTCAGGTTCGCTCGAACGACGAACGTACTCGTCAGGCTCGACCCGGAACAGTAGTCTCCCGACGATCCGATCGGTCTGCGTCTCAACCAGCCCGCGTCTCGATCAGTCGTGTGCGTAGTAGACGACGGTCTCCTCGTCGTCGTGTCGATCGATTCTCGCGAAGCCGACCCGCTCGAACTGGACGAGTTCGTCCGACTCGAGATCGTCGACACCGGGCTCTGCGTGACCGGTCACGTCGCCCTCGGGCGTCCGCATCCGTACGGGAACGCTCCCGGCTGTGGGAACCCAGTGGATCACGTCGACGGTCCCCTCCCGGACCACGTCGATCGCGTCACCGGTGTACTGGAGCGTGTCATTGGTTACCCGGAAACACCCAAGTCCTTTGAGCCAGATCCGATCGTCGTCCTCCGGAATATCGTCGGGTTCGAGCAGGACCGAGTCACCGACAGGGATCTCGCGGACGCCACGGTCCTCGTGGTTCGGATGCAGCGGCGGTGTCGCTTCCTCGGGTGGGCTGCCGTCGATCGGGAGCTGGGTACCGTCGCGGACGAGGAACCGCCGATCGGTCTCCTCGTCGACCAGGTCACGGTTTGCCGCGTAGATCGAACTCATCGCGAGATCGACGTCGCTGGTCGAGGTGCCGAGGCCGACCATCGCCTCGACGATCGCCTCGCCGCGGATGCCCCGACGGCGAAGGCTCTTGAGGGTCGGTGCTCGCGGGTCGTCCCAGCCGTCGAGTTCGCCTTGTTCGATCAGTTCTGCGATCGTCGAGGTACTCATTGTCACGTCGTAGGCGTCGAGCTGGACGTGGCCCCAGTGGAGCACTTCGGGATACTCCCAGTCGAAGTAGTCGTAGACGAACTGCTGGCGCTTTGCGGAGTCCTGGAGGTCGATCCCGCGAATGATGTGGGTGATCTCGAGGCGGTGGTCGTCGACACCCGACTGGAAATCGAGCATCGGCCAGCAGCGGTACTCGCTGGCTTCCTCGCGGGGGTGTGGGGTGTCGATCATCCGGAAGGCGACCCAATCCCGGAGCGCGGGGTTTTTGTGCTCGATATCGGTTTTCACTCGAAGCACCAGCTCGCCGCTGTCGTACTCGCCGTCGATCATGGCCGCGAACTCCTCGCGGACGGTCTCGACGTCTTTGTCGCGGTGTGGACAGGGCTCGCCCGCGTTTTTCAGCTCCGAGAACGCCTCGCCGGAACACGAGCAGGTGTAGGCCCCTCCCAGGTCGATCAGTTCCCGGGCGTGGTCGTAGTAGGTTTCGAGCCGATCGCTCGCCCGGTAGGTCGCGTCGGGCTCGAAGCCGAGATAGTCGAGATCGTCGAGAATGTCGTCGTAGGCGTCGAGATCGGGCCGCTTCGTCTCCGGATCAGTGTCGTCGAACCGGACACAAAACCAGCCGTCGTATCGCTCCCGGTAGGTGCCGATCACGGCGGGCATCCGGGCATGGCCAACGTGCCAGGGGCCGTTGGGGTTCGGGGCAACTCGCATCCGAACCTCGTCGTATTCGTCTGCGTTCGACAACGCGGGAAGGTCGTGGTCGTCCTCTTCGTCTTCGGCTTCGATCTCAGCTAGCTCCTCGGGGGCAAGGTCGGCGAGCCGATCGCGTTTTGACTCGTAGTCCAGCTCGTTCACCCGGCCGATGACGCCGCCGATAACTCCTGGAATCTGGTCTCCAAACTGGCGAAAATCGGGGTTGTCGCCCATCAGCGGCCCCATGATTGCGCCGACGTCCGCGTCGCTTTCGTGTTTGACCGCGTTCAACAGCGCGTGCTTTTCAGCCTCGCGTTCGACACGCTCGCGTAACTCGTCGTCCATTACCGATCGGTAGACGCGCACTGCTCAAAACAGCCGCGATGTTACGCGGCACGGACCCGGCCGTGGTGTGGGTTAGTAGCCCCGTTCGATCAGGTAGTCCGCAAGATCACACAGCTGGTCGCGGGCCTCGTTGTCCGGGAGGACCTCGAGTCGGGCTTTCCCCTGGGCGACCAGCTCACGAGCCGTCTCGTTGGCGTATGAGATCGAGCCGACGGTTTCGAGTTCGGCAACCGCGTCGTCGATCTCCGCCTCGGTGACGGCATCGACGTCGGTCGTATCGACCAGTTGCTCCACGTCGAGGCCCTGATCGCGGGCGTGGACCGTGATCAGCGTCTGTTTGTTCTCCACCAGATCGCTACCACGCTGTTTGCCGAGTTTCTCGCTTGGGACCGTCAGATCGAGGACGTCATCCTGGATCTGGAACGCTCTGCCGATATCGAGTCCGTAGCCATAGAGCGCATCGATTGTCTCCTGGTCGGCACCGAGAAGAACGGCGGGCAACGCGGCGGAGGCAGCGTACAGCACCGCCGTCTTCTGTTCGACCATCTCGAGGTACTCTTCGGGGGAGACGTCGGCACGCTCCTCGAAGGTGACGTCGAGTGACTGGCCCTCACAGATCTTCGTACAGGTCGTCGCGAGGATTTCGAGTGCGTCGACCAATCGATCGGCATCCGCACCGGTTTCGAGCATGATCTCGAATGCCTTCGAGTAGAGGGTGTCACCGGCGAGGATCGCGGTTTCGAGGTCGTACTCTTTGTGGACTGCGGGGACGCCTCTGCGGAGGTCGTCGTCGTCCATGATATCGTCGTGGATCAGCGTAAACGACTGGATGACCTCGACGCTGATCGCCGCCGCCATGATGTCGACTGGCGACATCTCATCGTCTCCGAGTGGCTCGAACGTTCGGTACTCCTGGCTCATCGGTTCGACGTCGACGAGTGCCTCTGCGGTCGTCAACAGGACGGCCGGTCGAAGCCGCTTCCCGCCGGCATCGAGGAGGTACCGCGACGCCTCGTAGAGCCGTTCGGGCCGCTGGATCGGCAACTCATCCGGGATGGCCTCGTTGACCTGTTCGCGGCGCTTCCGGATCGCTTCGAGTACCGCTTCTTCTCGCGCCTGGGGACTCGTCATATCAGTCGACAAGCTGGATGAGGTTCCCGTTGCGGGTAACGTGTAGGTCACGGCCCATCTTGTACCCCTCTCCCTCACAGAGGTTGACGTAGCCGGACAGCCCCTTCAGGTCCTGGTGGGCGGGGATGATATGCTGGGGCTGGAGGGCATCGAGCATCGCGTAGTGGCCCTCCTGGTTCATGTGCCCGGAAACGTGGATATCGTCGTAGATCCGAGCGCCCTGCATGCCGAGCAGCTTCTCGGCCTGGTAGCGTTGACCCTCGTTGGTCGGCTCCGGAATGACGCGGGCCGAAAAGACGACTTTGTCGCCGTCGTCCAGTTCGTACGGTGTCTCGCCACGGGCCATGCGGGTGAGCATTGCACGGGGCTCACCCTGGTGACCGGTCACAACCGGGAGGAAGTTCTCTTTGCCTTCGTTCATGATCCGTTTGAACGTCCGATCGACGGATTTGCGGTGGCCGAACATCCCGAGGTCCTCGGGGAAGTCGACGAAGTCCAGGCGTTCTGCAGTCCCCGAGTACTTTTCCATCGATCGGCCGAGCAAGACCGGCTGTCGACCGATATCTTTGGCGAACTCGACCAGACTCGTCACACGCGCAATGTGACTCGAGAACGTCGTGGCGACGATCCCGCCGTCGTAGTCCTCCATACTGTAGAGGACGTCCCGGAGGTGTTCGCGGGCGACGTTTTCCGACGGCGTGCGCCCCTTCTTGTTCGCGTTCGTACAGTCTTCGATATAACAGAGGACGCCGTTGCCCTCGCGGCCAATCTCACGGAACCGCTCCATATCGATCGGATCGCCGATAACCGGCGTGTGATCCATCCGTTTGTCGAGTCCGTAGACGATTGCCCCCTCCGGCGTGTGGAGGACGGGGTTGATTGCGTCGATGATCGAGTGGGTGACGTTGACGAACTCGAGGTCGATCTGGCCGCTGTCGCCGATCGACATCGTTGCCCCGGCGTCCATCTTGATCAGGTCGTTTTCGACGCCGAACTTCTGTTCCCCTTCGATCTGCTGTTTGACCAGTTCGATCGTAAACGGCGTCGCGACGATCGGGGCGTTGTACCGGTGGGCCAGCTTGGAGATGGCACCGATGTGATCGAGGTGGCCGTGGGTCGGGACGATCGCTTGGACGTCACCTTCGAGATCGCTCATAACTCGATCGTCCGGGATCGCACCCATGTCGATCAGATCGAGACTGTGCATCCGCTCGGTTTCGACGTTGTCGTGGATCAGAACCTGTGAAAGGTTCAGACCCATATCGAAGATGACGACGTCGTCGCCGGCGCGGACGGCAGTCATCTGCCGTCCGACTTCTTCGTAGCCGCCAATGGTTGCAATTTCGATTTCCATGGTTCGTTGTACTGAAAGCCGCGTCTGGACTTGCATCGAAACGGTCCGCGGACTCCCGGTCGTACGGCCCCGGCGTCTTACAGCACGTTGGCCATCCCGCTATGCGTTCGTGGCGACCATTGTCGCCGATCGATCCACAGTATCACCGTGAATCGCGAACGCACTTGCCCGCGGGCTTCGCTATCGCCATCTACACGCCCGGGTGTTAAAAACACAGTGGGTTGACGGCCTGTCGTCGTGTAGGCATTTCCGGACGGCCGACGGTTGTCACGGGTCGACGATCACCTCCAGTTACCGCGACAGACGACCCACCCGGGCACACCCTGTCACCGCGACGAGAGAGTGCTCCCAAGAGGGCGACAGACCACAGATGCTTCAAACAGTAAATTATAGACATTATTTTTGTACTGATTTTAGTTTGGTCGCGTAAAAGGGGACACTCAAAGCAGAAATGCGAAGTTTTTGTACCCCTCGTTTGAAACACCCTCTCGATGACGAAAGATCTCGAGCGGGACCTGGGGTTGTTCGCCGTGATCGCGATCAGTATGGGGGCAATGATCGGAAGCGGTATTTTCATTTTACCGGGTGTCGCGATGGCAGAAGCGGGGCCTGCCGTGATCCTCGCGTTCGTGATCGCGGCGATACTCGTCGTTCCAGCAGCACTGAGTATCGCCGAACTCGGCACGGCAATGCCCGAAGCTGGCGGTGATTACGTCTTTATCGAACGCGGGCTCGGGCCCTCTTTCGGGACGATCGCCGGCCTCGGAACGTGGCTCATGCTGATGCTCAAGGGATCGCTCGCGCTCTATGGTGGGATGTTCTACATCAATTTCATTTACCAGCTGCCGACGTGGGAACTCGGCGTTCCCGGTCTTGGCATGGCGCTTACGATTCCTGGTGTCCGGGCACTCGGAATTACGTTCGCGATCGTGTTGATCGCTGTCAACCTTTTTGGGGTCAAACAGACCGGTGGCCTGCAGTTGATCATGGTGATCGTCATGCTTGCGATCCTCTCGGCGTTCGTTGCCGGCTCGATTATCCATGTCGAAGGGGCGAACTTCGGTGGCTTCTTCGATGAGGGGATCGACGGGATCCTCAGTGCGACGGCACTCGTGTTGGTGTCGTACGCCGGTGTCACGAAGGTCGCAGCAGTGGCCGAAGAGATCGAATACCCTGGGCGGAATCTCCCACTCGGCCTGCTTATTTCCCTGATCGCCACGGCCTTTCTCTACGCCTTGCTCGTGTTCGTCCTCGTTGGTGTCGTCGAGGGGCCCGAACTGACCGGCACGGAAGAGCCGATGGCAGAAGCGACGGCGCTCCTCTTTGGCGATCTGACGATCTGGGGCGGCATCCCGATCGGCACACTCGCCGTCGCTGCGATCGTCCTCGCAGCCCTGCTTGCACTCGTCAGCACGGCAAACGCGGGGATTCTGACGGCCTCCCGCTACCCGCTTGCGCTGAGTCGTGATAACCTCTTTCTCAACAAGTTCGAGTATATCCATCCACGCTTTTCGACGCCGTTCGTCGCGATCCTCACAACGGGTGCCATCATCATCTTCATCGTGGCCACTCAGGAGGTCGACGAGATCGCCAAGATGGCTGGTGCGTTCCAGATTCTCGTCTACATCCTCGTCTGTGGGGCACTGATCGCCTTCCGCGAACGAGACCTCGAGTGGTACAATCCGGACTTCCACACGCCGGGGTATCCCTGGGTGCAACTGTTCGGCATCTTCTCGGGGATTTTCATCATTACCCAGATGGACGCCCAGGAGATCATCGGCTCGATCGCGATCGTGGTCTTTGGCTTCGTCTGGTTCCGGTGGTATGCAAAAGACAAGATCGATCGGGAGGGCGTCGCCAAAGGCCTGGCTCGACGCGAAGCCGGCAAACAGTTCGTTCGCGACACCGAGGATCAACTCGCTCAGAACGGCCACCAGGAGGGCACTCAGTACGAACTCCTGATTCCGATCCGACAGGACGTCTCCCGGGACCAGGAAAACACCCTCATCCAGCTTGCGGCCCCGATCGCCCGCCGCAGAGAGGGCCGCATCCGCGTCGTCCGCTTCGATGAAGTACCAGACCAGGTACCACTCGACACCGCTGCAGACGAACTCTCCGAAGCGGATCTCCGGTTCGAAGAGCGGACCGACGACCTCGTCCGTGATCTCGATGTTCCAGTCGAAGTCGGCGAAATTGTCAGCCACGACACCCGCCACGCAGTCGTCAACTTCGCCGATCGAATCGACGCGGATCTCATCCTCGCCAGACAGGAGGCGACAAGCCGACTCCGAACGCTGTTCGGCCGCGACACCGACTGGATCATGGAACATGCCCCGTGTGACGTCGTGTTCGTCCAGCACGCCCACGCTGTTGAGGTCGACGAGATCGCCGTCGTCACCGATCGAAGTCCGTTCAACGATCCGCTCAAGGTCGAACTCGCAGACGCCCTGGCGGACGTCGTCGGGGCACGCGTTCGGTTCCTCTTCCCAGTCGCGGAGAACGCATCCGACGAGCTCCTCGAAACGATCGAGGACTACCACGCCGAACTGGACGACATCTGTACCGTCCCCGTCGAGTCGACGATCGTCCAGGCAGATGACACAGTCGACGGGCTCAAACGGGAACTGGCGTCGGCGGACCTCGTCATGTTGAGTACGGTGACCCACCGACGGCTCCCCGACTTGCTCGTCGAACAGCGCTCCGATCGGATCGCGGCAGTGCTCGAACAGCCGGTGTTGCTCGTCCACTCGAAGAAAACACGTCGCGGGTCGTTCCTGCGGCCCGTTCTCGATCGGGTGCTGTTCGAGTAGGGGGTGAGATTCGACTGATACGGATTGGTGTCCGTAGTTACCGCCGATCGGCTGGGACGGGATCGCCGATCGGCGGTAATTGATGACACGAATCCGTATGAAACGCGCGGTCTCACTCGATCGTCGTCCCCGGATTCTCGCCACCGAGGAAGTCATCGAGACCGTCGAGGCCGAAAATTGAGGCTCCAGCGTCGAGGGCGAGCAACGCCTGCACTTTCCCAGCCATTCCGCCCGTGACGTCCGTCGACTCGCTTTCTCCGAGCGCGTCCGCGACGTCGTCGTAGGCCTCGATCCGATCGACCACAGCGTCGTCCTCATCGAGGACGCCCGATACCGTCGAGCAGAGCCCGATCCGATCGGCGCCGAGATCACGCGCCAGTTGTGCGACGAGTTCGTCGCCGCTGACGATCGTGGCGCCCTCGCCTGCGTGAGCAATTACGTCGCCATGCAACACGGGGACGAATCCCTCTGCGAGCAGCGTCTCGACCTGGCCGGTTGGCAGCATCAGGTCGCCATCTTCGTTGCGGTGGCCTGCCGAAAATGGGTGTACCGGAACGGCCTCGACATCCCGATCGTGAAGTCGGGAGAGAACGAACCGGTTGAGCGTCTTCATCGCACCATGAATCTCGAGGACCGCACCGGCGTCGTGGGTTCCGTCAGTCGTACTTACGCCGTGTTCGCTCGCGTTGTGGTGGCCGAAGCTCCCACCCCCATGGACGAGTACGAGTCCATCTGTGAGCGCCCCATCACCGCGATCGATCGCCGTCGTGATCGCGTCTGCCATCCGATCGAGCGCCGCGCCGTCGAGCGTCTCCGGCCGATCCTTGTCGGTGATGACGCTGCCGCCCAGTTTCAACACGATCATTCGAGCCGCCGCACCCCCTCATCGGCGAGTTCTGCGCGAAAGGCCTCCTCACAGCCCGGCGTAAACGAGAGCGCCGTCTCGGTCTCCTCGGTCGGATCGAGGGCGACGATACAGCCGCCGCCGCCGGCCCCGGTCAGTTTCGCGCCGTAGGCGTCGGCACCCCGGGCCGCCCAGACCATCGTATCGAGCGATCGCGAGGAGACGCCAAGCGCCGACAGCAGTCCGTGGTTAAAATCCATCAATTGGCCGAGTTCCTCGATATCGCCCTCAATAAGCGCTTTTTCGCCGTTTCGGACGATTTCGCCGATCGTCTCGACCGTCTCCGCAGCGAACGCATACTCCTCACGCAGGTTGCGGACGCCCGCAACCAGTTTGCCCGTATCGCCAGCCCCACCATCGAAGCCGATCACGATCGGCAGCTCCGGTGCCTCGATCGATCGACAGTCGTCGCCTTCGACTCTGACTGCTCCACCGGTCGCCGAACAGAACGTATCCGCACGCGAGGCTTCGCCGTCCTGAACCGCATACTCCGTCTGGAAGGCGCGATCGGCGAGTTCGTCGGTGTCGAGCGTCACGCCAAGCTCTCGTGTCGCAGCGTCGATCGCCGCCACGACGACTGCAGCGGAGGAGCCAAGCCCCGCACCCAGTGGAATGTCGCTTTCGATCGTCACGTCGAAGCCGACGTCCGTTTCGCCGGTCACGTCACGAACCTGTTCGATCGCACCATCGACGTACCCCGTTGCGGCACTGACCAGCGACTCGGAAACGTCGACATCCGGTCGATCGTTCGGCTCCGATCCGTACTCGACGGTAAACCCGTTCAGACTGAGATCGTCCGAGTGGACTGTGAGCTTGCCATCGTCGCGGCGCTGGACGTCGACGCGTGCCCGCCGCTCGATCGCACACGGCACTGCAGGCTCGCCGTAAACGACTGCGTGCTCCCCGAACAGATACACCTTGCCGGGAGCGCTCGAACGTGTCATGGCGGGTCGTTCGCACGATGGCGCTTAATACCTTCTGTGTCCAATCGCACAGGCGTCTCCATCCCGTGAGCGAGCACACTGGCGACGAGACAACTGGAATTATAGTCACGTCGATCGAATCCGGGGGTAATGTCACTGGTCTTTCCGAGCGAACTCGTCGTCGAGCGGTTTCTCCCGACCGTTCGGGAGATGCTCGCCCGTCGACTCGCCGATCGCGGGCTGACCCAACAGGAGATCGCCACACACCTCGGCGTCACGCAAGCTGCCGTCAGCAAATACGTCAGCGGCGATCCCCAAGGGGAAGCGCGCTTCCGCGAGGATCCCGAGACGATCGCCGCCGTCGATCGGATCGCAGACGGCCTCGCCAGCGGCGAATTCGACGGCTACGACGCACTCGCCGAACTGGTCTCATTGGTCCGGACCCTCGAAGACCGCGGCCCGATCTGTGAACTTCACGAAGAAGCGATGCCCGAACTCCAGGGGCTCGGCTGTGACCTCTGTGTTCGCGGCCTCGATTCGGACGTCCGCGCCGAGCGTGACGTCCTCGCGACCGTTCGGACCGCCGCCCGATCGTTCGCCTCGATCCCCGAAATGGCCGACTTCGTCCCGAACGTCGGCACCAACATCGGGATGTGTCTGCCCGAGCCACGCGACGAGACCGACGTCGCTGCGATCCCCGGCCGAATTTACACGATCGGCGGGCGAATCGAGATTCCCGCGAATCCCGAGTTCGGAGCGTCGAAACACGTTGCAACGGCAATCCTCGCCGCCAACGCTGTCGATTCCGATACCCGGGGCGCGATCAACATCGCCACCGACGACGCCATCTTGGCGGCCGCCCGGGAGATAGGAATCGAGCCGATCGAGTTCGATCCCGAATACGACGATCGCGAGGCGCATCTTCGATCGCGCTTCGAGGAACAGGGGGGCGTTCCACGAGTTGCCTACCAGCGGGGCGCGTTCGGGATCGAGCCGACGACGTACGTGTTCGGGACTGACGCCGGTGTGGCGATCGATCTCGTCCGTGAACTGGTTACGGCAGCGTCGTAACCTGGTGAAGGGGTACTCGCGTACGTGAGTACCGTCGACACGGGATTTTAGTTAGAGACTGTCGATCGGTGACCGATCGTATCAGGAATATAGGAGCGTAGATCGAGGATTGTTGAGGGACCCGGACCAGCCGATTGGTGACCAATCAGCACTGTATCTTTCGTTGGGACGATCTGTTCGCGAACCCGTCTGTACACGATGCACGAAAACGGTATCAGAAGACGCAGCACGGTGTATTCTTCACTCGATCGGTTGGTAGTTCATATGGCAGAGACTATTTGGTTAATGAAAATGTTAGATGAGACAATGACCGATCGGAACGCACAGACGCGGCGACGCTGGCTCGGGACATGTACGGGAGTCGCAGCAACGACAGTGCTGGCAGGCTGTTTCGGGAGTGACGACGATACAAGTGGCGAGAACGGCGACAACGGAACCGACGATGGTGACCCTGACGAGGAGTCGCTGGGCGAGGACTGGCCGATGTACGGCGTCGATGTGCAGAATACGGCCCACCAACCGGATGCAACGGGTCCCGAGGGTGACGAACTGACGGCTCGGCCGATCGTTGATCTTCAAGGAAATGCTTTTGATCCACCAGCTGTCGTTGGCGGAACTGTCTACGTGCCGAGTACGAGCGGTGATACATATGCGATAGACCCAGAAAGAGAAGAAATTCTCTGGAGAAGAGAAGAGTACGGAGTTCCAATCGTTCATGATGGGACGGTTTATGGTCCGGCCGATGGTGGACAAATGTATGGATACGATACCGATACCGGCGACAAGTGGGAACCTGAAGAAATTGAAGGAATAAATGGGTTAGTAGCCCCGGTTCCCCTCGATGAAAAAATCTTGGTCGCTTCAAACGAAGTGATTTGGGAGGTGGATATAAATACAGGGGAGTACGCACGTCTTATCGACACACCGGCATTCGTCGGTAGTTCCACAAATGTGCCAGTGTATTATAGTGATATGTATTATATTGCACGTTCGTCTGTGCTGTACGGAATAGACACCGAAGATTCCAAAATAGAGTGGACGTACGAGCCAGACGATGAAGGACGACTATCAGATAGCAACCCAGCTATCAGTGGCGGCACACTTTATGTCAACAGCCGAGATCAGAAATTACATGCGATAGATACGGATTCTGGAGAGGAGGATTGGGAATTTGATACCAACAGTAATATCGAAACGAGTCCAGCAGTTGCAAACGGACTCGTCTACACCGGCCACTGGGGTTATATACTGGCGATTGACGCAGAGACCGGTGATATTGAGTGGCGGAATGAAAATATTGTTTCGGGTGAACCACTGGATATCGTAGTAGCTGACGGTATGTGTTACGTGACAACCAGGTTTGGGATGTCAGTGCACGACGCAACGTCTGGCGATCTTGAGTGGAAGTACGAGATTCCTGACGAAAGCGACATCAGCTTCATCGCGTCCCCAGCAATTTCTGGTGGAACGGCCTATGTTCCTTCTTCGGACGAAACCCTCTATGCGGTCGAAGATGCCTGAGCAAACACAGAGTTTCTAACCGCCACCGATTCCCGGATACGAATTAAATCGCACAGAGAGTTTCACGAATACCGATCGAAGCGATCGGGGCAGATTCTAAGAAGGTTTTAGAGACAGTCCTCCTCAGGTTCGGGATCGTCCTCACCGAAATCGGGTCCGATCTCGTCCCAGAGCGGTGAACACATCTCACCCGGTGCGTCCCCACCGAGGATGTTATCACCGACACCGGGAGCACCCGATGGTAGGAACTGTGGTGCGGGGACAACCACAAGTATCGTCTGGCCGTTGTCGTAGCTGACTGGATCGGTCGATCCCAACTCGACGTCGTCGCCCTCGGGCGTCTCCAGCACGACGTCTTTGTCCTCGCGGACGTACGTCGTCGAATCGGTTACCGACGGATCGCTGCTGGTCGCCTCTACCTCGAAGCGAGCGTACTC
>SL_4KL_010_BRINEDRAFT_10000071_pt1 | contig 39877 bp, 32 predicted proteins | sample SodLak_010_BRINE_2_FD_10664 | JGI IMG/M metagenome (IMG submission 10664) | reverse complement strand
TCCTCACCGTTCTCATCCTCATCATCGTCTCCGTCCTCACCGTTCTCATCCTCACCGTTCTCGTCCTCACCGTTCTCGCCGTCCTCGTCGTCTGCCGCCTCAACGGTCAGTATCCCTGTTGCGAAGTCGTCATCGGTGGAGACGACGTACTCGTACTCATCGGGCTCAAGTCCGTCGGTGGCTATCCCTTCGTAGTCGAGCGCTATCGACTCGCCACCATCGAGCTCCACGTCTTGGTCACTGATCAGATCACCGGCGAGGCGGAGTTCGACCGGCTGCACACCTGAGAGTTCACCGACGTTCTCGATCGTCGCAGAGACGTCGAACTGCTCTCCTTGCGTGACGGTTTCTGCCTCCGGATCGAGTTCGGCGACGATGAACTCGGCCTCTTGGGCCGCTTCGACGGTCAGTGTCCCCGTTTCGGAGTCGTCATCGGTGAACACACCGTGCTCGTACTCACCGGGTTCGAGCCCCGAGGTGTCGATCGCCTCGAATGCTATCGTCTCGGATGCCCCTCCATCGAGTTCAAGCGATCGGTCCTGGATCGCTTCGTCGTCGATTCGGAACTCGACCGTTTGCGTGCCCGACGCCTCGCCGACGTTTTCGACGATCGCAGAGACGTCGATCAGGTCCCCACGGTTGACGGTCACATCCACGGGATCAAGGTCCGAGACCGCAAACTCCGGCGGACGCAACACGATTAGCGTTGCCGTCTCGGAATCGTCTTCGGTAAAGACGCCGTGTTCGTACTCGTCGGGGTCCAGTTCGCTCGTGTCGATATCCTCGAAGGTGACCCGGCTCGAATCGCGTCCGTCGAGCTCCAACTCCTGGTCAGCGATGGTCGTGTCGTCGATCCGAAACTCGACAGTCTGCGTCTCGGAAACGTCGCCGACGTTTCGGATCCTCGCGGAGACATCGATCAGATCGCCCTGCGTGACGGTCACGTCCTCCGGGTCGAGGTCAGAGACTCTGAACTCCGCCGGTCGTAACACGGTGAGCGCCCCCGTCTCGGAATCGTCTTCGGTGAACACCCCGTATTCATACTCGTCTGGATCGAGGTCCTCCGTGTCGATATCCTCGAATCGAACCCGGGTCGACGAACGGCAGCGTAGCTCCAGGTCGCGCTCTGCGACCACATCGCCGTCGATACGGAGTTCGACGGTTTGGGTCTCGGTGACGTCACCGACGTTTCGGATCCGCGCGGACACGTCGATCGCTTCGCCGCGAACCACTTCGATACCGTCCGGGTCCAGTCCGGAAACGGTGAACTCCGCCGGGACCGGTTCGAGGTCGGTCTCCTGGCCGAAGTCGAAGCCGCGGATTTGTCCGCGAATCTCCCCGCCCGGATTGTGGACCGTATGGACGTTGACGTAGTACGCCTCCGGATCGTCGAGGATGGCTTCGACGAGCTCGGGGTCGTCGACGATGGTCCCTTCGATCAGCGGGGTGTCCGGACGGGTCGTGAGCGGATCGCCGTCACCGCTTCCGTCTACTTCCTCGGTGTATCCGAGAAGCGGTGCGACGACCGGTCCCTCTTCTCCCCGTTCGCCCTCGTGGATATGCGCCTGTGTGACACACTCGATATCTTCGAGCACGAGATCGATCACCAGCGTTCCCGCTTCACCCGGCATCAGGTGGGCACACCCGCTCGCGTCGGTTTCGATGCCTGCTTGGTTCCCTGACAGGACGGCGACGTATGCTTCCAGGATGTCCTCTGGAGGCCACCCTTCCGATTCGTCATCTGTTTGCGCTCGCACCTGACCGCTGGCTTCCGAACCGAGTGCGCTGAGGCCCGCACCCGTTGCGAGCCCTCCCATCACCGATCGTCGTCTATACGTTCTGTTCCCCACGGGCGTTTCAGTCGGCTCATTAGACATTGCATCCGATATACGCAGATCAATCGTTTAGACATATAGCGGCTATTTATGATAATCTGTAATTTCACAAAAACGCGATCTGACGGCGACAACGTCGGTACACGAGACCGTGAATAAGCTGATCCAAGCGGTTCACGTGTGGACGTTTCCGCGTCATCGCTGGACCGGTTTGCTGACGGCTTACCCTCGATTCAGCTCGGCTTATACAGAGCGAGGAGCATACCCGCGCCTTTGGGCGCGGGAGGATCTCAAGGGTGACCGTTTCGATTGGATTCCCGTCTTGGTAGCTGTCGCACGGAATGAACTACATCGGCTGGAGTCGTTCGACACACGGGACACCGTCGTACCGTCTCCAGATGTTCCCGCAAATCGACAGTGTGCAATCTCGATTTCGAAGTCGAACTGGCGTTTAACCGGTTGCAGGCCCGGCCAGTAGCCGGCGAACAGGAAGAGCACGGATCACGTCGCAGCCGGTGAAACGGTGATTCAGAGGAGTATCGAAACCACGGCCAGCACGAGGAAGATGATGACGAACCACTTCGCGACGGTCATGCTGATCCCAGCGATACCGCGTGCGCCGAGTACCGCTGCGACGATTGCGATGATAAAGAATACTATTGCCCAGCTCAGAAAGTCGCCGGAGAACTGTAGTGGCGTTATCCCACTGAGTACTGGTAGCAGCTGGTGTTCGACTGTCGTGACGAGCTCATTGGTAACCATACTTCAGATGCGTAGCGGTCACCGTTAGTTATGCAGCATAAATTCCGATCGGCGGCGAGTAGGACGGCCTTTGTGGGACAGCTTCGGTCTCGAATGCCAATGAGCGTTGCCACGACCGCACTGAAAACAACGAAGAGGAGGGAAACACGACTGACAGGCTAGCTTACGGTTCTACACGCAAACGCAGAGGCTCTCGATCGCCGCGCGTTTCAGGGTGTAACGCTGTTCGTACCGCTTGTTGAGACTTCGGTTACCCCAACCGTCTGGTACTCTCAACTGACCGGATGGTGTAAAAACGGAGATCCACACGAGCGCCACGTTTCAGCGACGCGCGTTCGCGTTTGATATCGCCAATACCAATATATACTACCCAAACCGGACAGTGTGTTCACCGTGGCTGACAGCGGTGTCGCTCCGCAGTGGTGTGCCGTATCGAGCCAATTTTGGCGGTTTACAGACCGAGCTCGTCCGTTAGCCCTTGCATCACCTTCGACTCGGCACGAGAGAGATGCTCCCACACTGTCGTTGAACCAAGGTCGAGCGCCGCGGCGACATCCTCAACGCCGGTTCCACCGCCGTGGTCGTAGTAGCCTAACTCGATTGCGGCTGCCAGCACCTCGCGCTGGCGGTCTGTGAGGTCCTCGAGGAAGCGAGTTAACTCCAACTGTGGCGGACGCTCAATCTCGGAGAGTGCTACGTTGCGTGCGAGCGTTACCTCGTTACCGCCGCGTTCGAGCGACCGTATCACGGCCGAGAGGTCGTCGTTGGGGTCGAGATACAGCGTCCACCGCTCGACACCGCCGTTGATCGTGGTCCCCGTTCGATAGTGGATCCCGAGATCAGAGAGGCGTTCGGAGATGCTGTCCCACGCGTCGGCGTCGACGGTGATCGCTACGTACGCGTGGTCACCCGCCAATGGAGAGAGCGGCTCCGCCTCGATCACCGAATCCGCCTCACGAAACGCGGAGAGGAAGCCCTCGATATCGGCAGTTGGCCCCCGAATCTCGATGATCCGTTTCCGCTCCGTAGTCCGTCCCGTCATTGAGGAGACCGACCGCAGTGTCACCTCTGGAAACCGTGCGCTCACCTCGCACTCCGGCTCCCCGTTGTGGCGAACGTGTAACGTCACCTCGCGCATACCGTCGCCAGACTGCCGCTGCTCAAATCGGTTTCGCCTGGCGTCGAGTGGGTCGCAGCGACTCGTCCGGACTCTCCACAAATGAACAAACGATCGATAATATCTCTATAATGTGTTGTTACACACAGAGATGTGGCGCCTGCATTGGACAACAGGTACACATATCGAGGAGGTGCGGAAATATTCGGTGTAACACTCATCATGGTAAAAGATAAAACGACATGTGACCGCATGTCACAAAATTTCGAGTCCGAAGCGCTTTCAGGTCCCCGTGTGAGCAGGCGTACCGCAGCGAAACTGTTCGGAGCGGCCGGTATTACGAGCCTCGCTGGCTGTACCGGCGGCGGCAACGGCGACGAGGGCGACGAGGAGGCGCCCCCATCGGATATCGACGAAGAGACCCTACACGGCGGGCGGCTGGCCGCCGGTTGGTACCTCGGCGAAGTGGGTGATCTGTACCCCGCACACATCAGTGTCGGCCAGTATTTCCAGATCTCGGCGAACATCTTTAACGGACTCGTCACTCTGAATGAAGACATTGAGATCGTCGGTGATTTAGCGACCGACTGGACGGTGTCGGAAGACGGGCTCCGTTACGAGTTCGAGCTTCGCGACGATGTCACGTTTCACAACGGCGAAGCGTTCACCGCCGAAGACGTCGCATACACGATCACGCACAATATCGAGACTGAGGCACCGCAGGCCTCCCGATTAGCGGACCTCGAGCCCCCCTCGGAGGGTGGCGTAGAGATTATCGACGACTACACCGTCGCACTCAACTTCGAGAGTCCGAACGCGGCGACTCTCGCACACCTCACTCGCGGTCCCGGCCGTGTCGGTTCGATCATCAACCAGACTGCACTCGAGGAGATGGGTCACGACCAGTACTCACTGGAGCCGGTCGGAACCGGTGCGTTTCAGGTGACCGAACATGAAGTAGGTTCGGAGATCACTCTCGATGCCCACGAGGACTACCACGAGACCGACGCGGACGGAAACGCTCTTCCGTACCTCGACGGCGTCGATATTCAGATGATCCCCGAACCAGGGACTATCGTGAACGCGCTCCAGTCGGGTGATATCGACTTCGCAAATCTGGTACCCCTCGAGAACGTCGACGAAGTCGAAGGGAACCCGGATGTCGAGACCAGCGGGGTCGTCGGCAACGGCTGGCTCGGTTTCGCGATGAACCACGAACGCGAGCCGTTCGACGACGTCGAGGTTCGTCAAGGGCTCGCGAAAGCGATCGACACCGAAGCGCTCGCACAAAACGCCTACTTCGGTTACGCCGAGCCCGCGACGGGCGTGTTCGGTCCGCTTCCGGAGTGGGCCGCCCGTCCGAACGAGGAGAAGGACCAGACACAGGCGTACGATCCCGAGGAGGCGGCGTCGATGCTCGACGGAACCGAGCTCGCTGAGTCTGAGGACGAGTTCCAGATCATGCAGACCAACGAGAACCTGCGAGCGGCCCGGACGATCGCCAACCAGCTGTCGGACGTCGGCGTCGACGTCGAACTCGACCAGGTGACGGACTCAACCTACTGGGAGCGCTACGCCAGTGGGGATTACGACATGACCGTCTCCGGGAGTGTTCAAAAGCCCGACCCCGAGGAGTCCGTGTGGAACTTCTATCGGCTCTCCGACATCGACGGTGTCTGGAACTGGAACAACTACGAGAGCCAAGAGGCTCACGACTTGCTCGGCGAACAGCGTGCGACGCCCGACCTGGAGGACCGCGCGGCAGTACTCCACGAGCTTGAGGATCTGCTCATCCGCGACGTCGCCGATGCGTATCTCGTCCACGATGAGGATGTTGCGGGTTACCGGTCGGACGTTCACGGGTTTACCCACATCCCGTCGTTCCTCCGTAACTTCCACGGCGTCTGGATCGAGGAATGAGGAGGTACGTCGCGAAGCGCGTCCTGCACGCCATCTTCGTGATGTGGCTCGTCGCGACCGTCGTCTTTTTCGGGCTCCGGGCGATCCCTGGTGGGCCGATCCGGGCGATGCTCGGCCCGGAGGCGACCCCGTCAGCAGTCGAGTCGCTCCGGACTCAGCTCGGGCTCGACCAGCCGCTATACGTCCAGTACGCCGAATGGTTCTCCGGGATGCTTGCCGGAGACCTCGGAACGAGCATCACGACCGGGCAGGAGATCACCACGCTGATCGCCGCGGCGTTCCCACGTACGTTCTCAATCGCGATCGTCGGTGTGATCGTTGGTCTCGGCTTGGCGATTCCCGCCGGGATCGTGAGCGCGACGCGGAAACACGAGCCCGCCGACTACGTCGCCACCGTCGCGGCGTTTCTCGGGCTCTCGATGCCAGCCTTCTTCATCGGGATCCTGCTCGCGCTCGTGTTCGGCGTTCGTCTCGGCCTGTTACCGATCTTTGGCTACACGCCGATCGGCGAGGGGTTCGTCCCGTGGCTCCGATCGATCATCCTCCCCGGCATTGCGGTCGGACTGCCGTACGCCGCGATCGTGATGCGGATGATGCGCTCGTCCCTGCTCGAAACGATGAACGAACCGTACATGACGACGGCCCGCGCGAAGGGGATCGACTCCCGCGTACAGCTGTACAAACACGCAATGCAAAACGCGCTTATCCCGGTCGTAACCGTTGCAGGGATTCAGGTCGCACTGATCCTCGTCGGCTCCGTCACCGTCGAGATCGTCTTCGGGATCCAAGGAATCGGTAGGATGCTCGTTGACTCCATCATCGACCGGAACTACCCCGTGACGCAGGCGGTCATTCTGCTGGTCGCAGCCATCATGGTGTTCGCAAATCTCGCGGTCGACATCCTGTACACGTTCATCGATCCGCGGATCCGGTACGGAGGTGAGCCATGACCGACTACGAGACGACCAATGACTGCGGTGGAACCGACAGTGATCGAGTCGACACCGACGGCGGAGTCGACGCCGAGTACCCGGGTGCTGCGCCCCCGGAGCGGTTCCGAGACGATGGGTTCGTGGAGCCGCGCCGCACGTTCCGCGAGCGGCTCGTCACCGGACTCGGAAACGACCGGAAGGCGCTTGCCGGGGCGGTCGTTGTGGTCGGCTTCATCGCTACTGCGCTCTTTGCACCGATCATCGCGCCGTACGACCCAAACACGACGTTTACGATCCTCCAAGAGCCGGCGACGAGTTCGACGACCGCCGACGGAGAGTTCTTCCATATCCTGGGCACCGACTCCTTCGGTCATGACGTGCTCTCACGGATCGTGTACGGTGCCCGCGTGTCGCTGCTCGTGGCGGCCGCGACCGTACTGTTTGCGTTCACCATTGGCACTGTGATCGGCACGGTCGCCGGCTACTACGGCGGCTGGGTTGACAGCTTACTGATGCGATACATCGACTTCCAGTGGGCGTTTCCGACGCTTATCCTCGCGGCCGGCATCATCGCGTTCGCCGGCGGGCTGGGTGTCTGGAACGTGATAATCGCTATCGGCGTCGCGTTTATCGACGACTTTGCCAGACTCGTGCGCGGCGAGGTGTTATCGATACGCGAAGAGGAGTACGTGATGGCTGCGCGGGCGGTCGGCATGGGTGACACGCGGATCATGTCGAAGGAAATTCTCCCCAACGCTGTCGCGCCGATAATCGTGCAAGTGACGCTGATGATCCCCCTGGCGATCCTCGCAGAGGCGGGGCTCTCGTTCCTCGGGCTCGGCGTCACGCCGACGACCCCCACGTGGGGGTTGATGCTGTCGGAGGGTCGCCAGTTCATCTCGCAGGCCTGGTGGATCTCCATCTTCCCCGGATTCGCGATCATGATCACCGTACTCGCATTCAACATGTTCGGCGACGGGCTCCGTGACGTCTTCGACGTCAAGGAAGGCGAGGTGAGCGACCGATGAGTTCGGCGCACTCCCCGTCCGGCTCGGCCGACGCCGATGAGGAATCGCTGCTCGATATCGCTGGACTTCACACGGTGTTTCACACCGACCGAGGAACCGTTCGGGCCGTCGACGGCGTGGACCTGTCCCTCAACTCCGGCGAGATCGTCGGGCTCGTCGGAGAGTCCGGCTCTGGAAAGAGCGTACTCGCGCGCTCGATCATGGGACTTATCGATGACCCTGGTGAGATCGCCGACGGCGACGTTCGACTCAACGGTGAGTCGCTCGTCCACGCCGAGGAGTCGCGGCTCAACGAGCTCCGCGGCGGGACGGTCTCGATGGTGTTTCAGGATCCGATGCACAGTCTCAACCCTACCCTCTCGGTTGGCGAGCAGATTGCCGAGACGGTTCGGCTCAACCAGGACATCGGCGAATCCGTCTCGCTACCCGCAGAAATCAAACGGAAGATCCTCGGCGCGGCTGAAAACAGCGAAGCGTGGCGCCGGGCGATCGAGATGTTAGAGGCGGTCCAGATCCCCGAACCCGCAGCGCGTGCCGGCGACTTCCCACACGAGTTCTCCGGCGGGATGCGCCAGCGGGCCATGCTCGCAATCGCGCTGTCGTGTGAGCCCGATCTGCTGATCGCCGACGAGCCGACGACCGCGCTCGACGTAACGATCCAAGCAGGAATCCTCGACGAACTCCGCGCGCTGAAAGACGCGTTCGACACGACGATTCTCCTCATCACGCACAACCTCGCGGTGGTCGCAGAGGCATGCGACCGGGTGAACGTCATGTATGCAGGTCGTATCGTCGAGCGCGCGCCCACAGACGTGCTGTTCGAAAACCCATCGCACCCGTACACGCAGGGGTTGATCGCCAGTACTCCCCGCGTCGACCATCCCGATGCCGACCTGCAGCCGATTCCCGGGAGCGTCCCGGACGGGATCGGCGAACAACCGGCCTGTAAGTTCGCAAAGCGCTGTCCGGAGGCGAAACCCGAGTGTTACGAGCGGCCGCCCGACTTCCGACCCGTGGGTGCGTCCCACGAGGCGGCGTGTCTCCGACGCGGCCCGACGGAGGATCGGCTATGAGCGTCGGCACGGCTGACGACGCGCTGGTCCAAGTACGTGAACTACGCAAGTACTACCCGCAGGCGGACGGGATTCTCGACAAGCTCGTCGGAGAGTCCACGAGCGTGAAGGCGGTCGACGGCGTGGACCTCGCGATCGAACGGGGCGAGACGCTAGCGGTCGTCGGGGAGTCGGGCTGCGGCAAATCAACGCTTGGTCGAACCGTTCTCAACTTGGAGGATGTCACCGACGGAGCGATCGAGTTCGACGGCGACGAGATCGCCAACCTGTCAGACCGAGATATGCGACCGTATCGACGCCGTATGCAGATGATCTTTCAGGATCCCCTTGCGTCGTTGAATCCGCGTCAGAGCGTCGGATCGATCCTGACCGCCCCGATGGAGGTCCACGGGATCGGAGACGACAACGCCGATCGACTGGAGCGCGCGCGGGACCTGCTCGAGCGTGTCGGACTCGAGCGCGGTCACGTGGACCGCTATCCGCATCAGTTCTCCGGCGGCCAACAGCAACGGGTCGCCATCGCCCGCGCGCTGACCGTCGAGCCGGAGTTCCTCGTCGCCGACGAGCCGACGAGCGCGCTCGATGTGAGCGTCCAAGCACAGATCCTCAACCTGCTGGAGGAACTGCAAGCAGAGCTCGACATCGCACTACTGTTCATCACTCACGATCTCTCGGTCGTGCGCCAGGTCGCCGACCGCGTCGCAGTCATGTATCTCGGAGAGATAGTCGAAACCGCCCCGACCGAACGGCTGTTCGCCGATCCGGCGCACCCGTACTCCGCGGCGTTGCTCTCGGCGGTGCCTCGGATCGACCCAGCGACTCGGACGGATCGAACCCTGTTGACAGGGACGGTTCCATCACCGATCGATCCGCCGTCGGGCTGTCGATTCCACACCCGGTGTCCGGCGGTGATTCCCCCGGACGACTGGGGAGGTGACCAGTCTGCGTTCCGCGCGGCATTCGCCTTCCGGAACCGTCTTCTCGACGGCGAGGTCGACCCGGAGGCGGCCGCGGCCCGTCTCGACACCGGGGATGTCGACGCGATCGCGACGTACCTCGTCGAGCAGTCGCTTCAAACGGACCTCGATGCGCTACCGGAAGCGGCCGCCAAGACCGTGTCCGAGGCCGCCCGTCTCGCGGCGACTGGAGCGGACACCGACGCGGCAGACCTCGTCGCAGACGCGTTTATTTCCCCGTGTGAGACAGAGCGTCCGCGACGGGTCGCCGCGAGGGACGGCATCGCGACCGGCGACATCGACGTTGCGGTCGGCGTGGATGCCGGATGGGCGGCGTGTCACCGGAACGATCCCGAGGGGCCAGGCACCGTCGTCGTCGACGACTGAGCTCACTGCGATCGGACGGTCTTTCGGGAGCCGTGATCGAACCGAATCGGAGACTGTGTGACGAGCGGTCAACCACCCGCAGCCGCTCGACGAGCGGTCTACACTCTGCGGGTCGCTCAGTCGGCTATCCGCTTGTGGCGTCTCTGCGAACGTCGTGAGAGGCTGTTCGAGGCGCGGAGACGGTGACGCCCCAGAGCTACGTCCACGCCTATCATCGCCGGTCGCGCCGAGCGCACCAAACGCACCGAGCGCATCGAGCGCACCGAGCGCATCGAGCGCATCGATCAGCCGCGAGACGTTCCGACGTCGACGGCATCGCTCTGGCTCCGACGCCCGACACCGAACTATTTCGGGCAGTCACTTACACCTGTCCGATCCCACCTCTCAGTATGCAACCCAATTTGGATCGGTTCACCTCGCGGCGGTCGACGGTGTACGGACAGCGCGGTGTCGTCGCGACGAGTCAGCCGCTCGCCAGCGAGGCGGGTATCAAGCTGTTGCGCGAGGGCGGGAACGCGTTCGACGCGGCGGTGGCGACCGCGGCAGCGCTCAACGTCGTCGAGCCGACGTCGACCGGGCTCGGCGGCGACGTGTTCGCACTATACCGGACCGCCGACGGAGAGGTCGGTGCAATGCGCGCTTGTGGAGGGGCGCCGGCCGACGCGACCATCGAAAACGTCCAGTCGGCCGTACAGGAGATGGATGACGCCTCGTCGTACTACCCGAACGACGGCGGGTACGCCGTCGACGAGATGGAAGACGCCGGAATGCCGTTTTACGGTCCGCACGCGGTCACGGTTCCCGGAACGGCTCGCGGGTGGGAAGCGACCGTCGAAGAGCTCGGTCGGCTCACACTCGCGGACGCGCTCGAACCCGCGATCGAGTACGCGACCGACGGATACCCCGTCTCGGAGGTCATCGCCTCGTACTGGACGAGCGCCGAGGAGCTGTTCACCGACGAGAACGCCCGAGAAGCGTTCCTCTTCGACGGAGAGTCCCCGTCGGTCGGACAGGCGGTGACGCTCCCGCGGCTCGGTCGCTCGATGGAACTGATCGCCGAGCGGGGTGCAGACGTCGTCTACGAGGGCGAGATCGCCGAGGCGATCGCTGATGAGGTTCAATCTGCGGGCGGGTTCATGACCGTCGACGACCTCGCCGAGTTCGAAGTGGAGTGGCCGGAGCCGGTTTCGACGACCTACAACGGCACAGACGTATACGAGCTGCCGCCGAACAATCAGGGACTCATCGCCTTAGAAGGGCTCAACATCGCCGCCGAGCTGGGCGCGGGCGAGCACGACTACGACTCCGCCGAGCGCGTTCATTACTTCGCGGAAGCATTGAAACTCGCCTTCCACGACGGCCACCGCTACATCGCGGACCCGAAACACGAGGAGCACCCGCCGCTGGCGTCGACCGAATGGGCGAAGCGGCGCGCGAGTGAGGTGGGCTCCGAGGCCAATCACGACGTCTCATTCGGCGTTCCGAACGCGAACGCAGAGGACGCGGACACCGTCCTTCTCACCGTCGCCGACGACGAGGGGAACGTCGTCTCCTACATCAACTCGCGGTTCGCCGGGTTCGGCTCCGGACTCGTCGCGGGTGAGACGGGGATCGCCTTACAGAATCGTGGGGCGTCGTTCTCGCTCGACCCCGAACATCCGAACAGCCTCGAACCGGGGAAGCGACCCTTCCACACGCTGATCCCCGGACTCGCCCGCTTCGGCGAGAACGACTGGGCCGCGTTCGGCGTGATGGGCGGGTATATGCAGCCGCAGGGACATATACAGATTATCTCGAACATCGTCGACTACGGGATGCCGATCCAGCGCGCACTCGACGAGGCCCGGTGGCGCTACCGGGAGAGCGGTGAACTCGCGATCGAACCACACTTCAACGACGAGGTCACCGCGAAGCTCGTCAGAAAGGGTCACGATGTCAGAACGCTCTCTCCGGTCCAGTTCGGCGGCGCACAGATCGCCCGCAACGACAACGGTGTGCTCTCGGCGGCGACCGAGCCGCGAAAGGACGGAAACGCGCAGGGATACTGAAGCGGTCCGTATACCATCCGGGGGTCATCGACGCACCGAGCGTGGAAACCCAGGCTGGCCACCTCGACGATACGCCGAGCAAAAATGACAGTTAACGCTACTAATCGGTGGTTCAAAGAAAATGTTCGATCTTCGAATTCGCTCGTAGCACACATCAGAAACGTTTAAACAGTGTCTGAGCCGCCCTCGAACATCTCACCGTGGCATTTGTGCGCGTGAATACACTTATAACCGTTCATATGGTATAGCGTAACAGCATGACGCGAAGAATACAGCGACGTGACGTACTCAGAGGAGCCGGTGCCGCAGGCATCGCCGCAATTGCGGGATGCGCGACTGAAGAGGCCGACAACGGAGCCGGCGAGGACGATGATGTGAACGGCGACGACGATATAAACGGTGACGACGGCAGCGACGTCCCCGACGCCGTGATGATGGTCGGATTCCCGCAGTCCGGTATCCAGCTGTTCCGCGACTACTACTCGGAGTTCGCGGACCAGTCCCCCGACCTCGATATCATCGTCCCCGACGGACTCATCGATCCGGATCTGCCGGGAGAGGTCGACAACGACATGAACAACGTCATCGGGACCAATCCGTCTGCAGCCGGTCCGGGCGCGGACTTCTACGCCGCAGAGTACGAGGCCGCATACGACGAGTCGCCTGGCGTGTTCACCGCACAGGCGTACGATGCGATGGCGATCAACGTTCTCGCGACCGTCGCTGCGGGTGAGAACGACGGCACCGCGATCCGTGACCGCGTCCGGACCGTCACCAACCCGGGTGGCGAGGAGTTCGGCCCGGAAACGCTCGTCGACGCCGTCGAGGCGGTCGCCGCGGGCGACCGGATCCGCTACGTCGGGGCGTCGTCGAGTTGCGACTTCGACGTCAACGGAGACATCGTCACCGCAGCGTACGACATCGTCGACTTCCAAGACGGCGAGCTGGAAACGATCGACACCGTCGAATTCGGTGCAGAGCTCACGGACGAAGACGACGCTGCGACCGCGGAGGATCCGGTCGGCGTCGACGACGGCTTTGAGGCGAGAGTCGGTGTTTTGATGCCTGAAACAGGCGATCTCGGGACGCTCGGTGGCCCGATTCGCGACGGCGCGCTCCTCGCGGCCGACCAGATCAACGATGCAGATATCGGCGTGACAGTCGACTACCGCGTCGAGGACACACAGACCGATCCGCAAGCGGGCATCTCCGGAGCGAACTCACTCGTCGACGCCGGCTACTCGTCAGTCGTCGGACCGGCAGCCTCAAACGTCAACTTCCAAGTGAGCGATCAGGTGTTCATCCCGAACGGCGTCGTCGGTATCTCGCCGTCCTCGACGGCACCGGGGATCACTGACCTCGACGACGACGGGTACATCTTCCGGACGGCCGCATCCGACGTCCTGCAGGGGCCGGCACTCGCTGAACTCGCCGTCAGCGACCGTGTCGGCGCAACGAGCAGCGGTACCCTCTACCTCAACGACGACTACGGACAGGCGCTCGAAGAGGAGTACGTCAACAGCTTCGAGAACAACGACGGAGACGTGCGTGAGCGCGTCTCCTTCGAACCCGAGCAGGCCTCCTACTCGAGCCAGTGGGGAGACGTACTGCAGCTGTGAACCGCCTCGGGGTCACGCTCTGAGGCACTCGCCTCGCTCATCTGTCGATCCGAACTAGACGCTCACGACCGACATGTTATCCGTGCACTCACCTGGCGGTAGCACTCGCGTTGGCAGCGGTAGCTCTGTTGAGAGCCCCTCTTTAGACTGAGTGTGAAATGAAACAACCGTTCGATAGAGAGACGAACTTGATCCAGCCAGCTGTACCCAATGTTCGGAGCGTCGTATAAAACGCGGTGCGCGAATATGGCGCAGACCGAAGGCGGACCCACGCGATATGGTGAACTCTCAGAGTTCGTCCAGTTCGGTACGTTCAAACAGATCGCGGAGAACATCCGGTTCGTGAAGCGATATCGAAACGGTGGCTTGTTTCTCACTCTCTGTGTTATCTGGGGAACCACGTTCGTCGCGATCAGCGCAGGTCTGTTGCACTTTCCTCCGGTGCTTTTCGCCGCGTTTCGGTACGATCTCGCCGCGATGCTGCTCCTCGCATACGTGTATTACACGGAGGATGTATGGCGGCCACGAGGGAGAGACGAGTGGACGAAGGTCGCCGTCGGCGCGGTGTTTCTCATCGCCGCCTATCACGCGCTCCTCTTTGCCGGTCAGCAACACACGACCGCCGCGACGGCCGCAATCATCGTGAGTCTCACCCCGATCCTCGCGGCCGGCTTCTCCCGAGTGTTCGTCCCAGAGTATTCGTTGACCCCGGTCGGCGTCGTTGGCCTCTTGTGCGGTGTGGCCGGCGTGGTTGTCATCGCGCGTCCCGACCCCGCGAATCTGCTATCGTCGGACGTGATCGCTACGGGTCTCATCTTCTGTGCCGCATCTGCGATGGCGCTCGGAAGCGTGCTTTCGCGCCGAATCGAGACGTCACTTCCCACGCTCACGATGCAGGCGTGGGCGATGCTCGGCGGGGCGATTCTCATGCACGCGGTGAGCAGTCTGATGGGCGAACCGGTCGACACTGGCGCTTGGACGCACCCAGAAGCGATCGGTTCGCTGGCGTTTCTCGTGATCGTCTCAAGCGTACTCGGATTTTTTCTGTATTTCACTCTGCTCGAGAACCTCGGTCCGGTCGAGCTCAACATGGTTTCGTACGTCGCACCCGTGATCGCTGCAGTTGTCGGGTGGCTCTACCTTGGCGAAGAGATCTACCTCTCGACTTTTTTCGGGTTTGTACTCATCGCCCTCGGATTCAGCCTCACGAAGCGACGGTTTATCGCGAGAGAGATTTCAGCACTGAAAAATAGACCAGCAGCCGAGTAAGCTCTCTGAGAACGGAGAGCCGTACTGTCGATTCCGCGACCGTACGAACGAGAGTCGAAGAACCAGGCGATGGTGTCTGTAGGTATCGCTCGGTATGTTGTATAAGAGACTCACAATTTCGTGAATAGATCACGAGCCACTACGGTACCTCCCTCGACTGTATTGACCGATCCAAATGGTTTGCGTGCAACCGTTCTCAGTCATCTGTCGCCGAAGACACGTGACCGCGTTCTAACGCGCTGAAGCCGCGGTCGAGGTCGGCGATCAGGTCCTCGATTCCCTCGATTCCGACGGAGACGCGAATGAGGGTGTCGGTGATCCCCAGCGCCTCTCGTTCCGCGGGCGACAGCGGTTCGTGTGTCATTCCGGCCGGTAGCTCGATGAGGCTCTCGACGCCGCCGACGGAGACCGCAAGCGTGAACTCCTCTAGCGCCTCAAGAAACCGCTTGGCATCGCTGATGTCGCCGTCGAGTTCGAACGAGAGAATGCCGCCGAACCCCGACATCTGCTCGCGGGCGAGCTCGTGGTCCGGGTGGCTCTCGAGTCCCGGATAATGAACGGCAGTCACCGACGGATGGTCCGCGAGGTACTCCGAGACGGCGGTCGCGTTCGCCTCGTGACGGTCCATACGAGCTGCGAGCGTCTTCATGCCGCGGAGGACGAGATAGCTGTCGAACGGTGAACTGATGCCACCGACGCCGACCTGCTGCAGGAAGCGGAGCTCCTCGGCGAGCTGATCGTCGTCGGTGACCGCCGCGCCGGCGACTGCGTCCGAGTGGCCGTTTAAGTACTTTGTCGTGCTGTGGACGACGACATCCGCACCGAGCGCCAGCGGCTGCTGGAAGTACGGGCTCGCAAACGTGTTGTCGACGCCGAAGACGATGTCTCGCCCCGAGGTATGCTCCGCGATAGCCGCGATGTCACACAGCGCCAGCCGCGGGTTCGTCGGCGACTCCATCCAGACGACGGCGGTCTCCGGGCGGAGCGCGGCCTCGACGTTCGCGACGTCGGTCGCGTCGACGTACGTCACGTCGACGCCGAGTCGATCGGCGAACACGGTGTCTAGCATCCGGCGGGTTCCCGCGTACAGGTCCTCGAACGCGACGAGATGGTCGCCGGGCTCGACCGACGCGAGGAAGGTCGTGAAGATCGCCGCCGTCCCGGAAGCGAAGGCGAGGCCGTGCTCGCCACCCTCCAGCGCCGCGAGCCGCCTTTCGAGCGTGTGACGCGTCGGATTCGACAGCCGAGAGTAGACGAACTCTCCCGCATCTGGATCAACGTCCTCCAGTCGCATCTCCGTGTCCAGTCCCGGGAGCGCGAACGTCGAGGCGAGATGGATCGGTGAGACGACGTCGCCCGCCTCGCTGCCGATCCCGAACGGCTCTTCGCCCTCCGTGACGGCGAGCGTGTCGAGCGTTCTCTGCGTGTGTTTAACCATATCACGTCATCGACGGCGCTGGCTGTAATAACTTATCATTTTCTAGTAATAAGATGCTAGGAATGATTATTTTGGGTAATGATACGTCTCGGAAGCCAACGGACAGGAGTCCGAAGCGGTCCCCGCGAGTGGACGTGCTCTCGGAAAGCGGTGATCGGCGCGGATGCGCGGATCGCTGCGAATGCGCTGATGGAAACGGGGGGGCCCTATCGTGGCACGCCGGCGTGAACAGTGCGTTGACGGGGCAGATGCGACCGGGACCGGTCGGCTAGCAGGCGGCGCTGGCCAGCCGGACCGGTTCACCCCCCGAGGAAGTCCTGCCGCACGTCCTCGTCGCCGAGTAACACTTCGCCGCGGTCCGTGTAACGGTTTTCGCCGTTGACGAGAACATAGCCGCGATCGCAGCGCCGGAGCGCCTCTTTGGCGTTCTGCTCGACCATCAGGATCGCTGTCCCCGCCTCGTTGACCCGGTCGATCCGGTCGAACATATCGGAGACGAGATCCGGCGCGAGGCCGGCGGACGGCTCGTCGAGCAGGAGGAGATCGGGATCAAGCATGAGCGCACGCCCCATCGCGACCATCTGTCGCTGGCCACCTGAGAGCGTCCCGGCCTTCTGTGTTTCCCGTTCACGGAGGATCGGGAACCGATCGTAGATCTCCTCGATGCGATCTTCCGGAACGCTGTCGAGGATATACGCCCCCATCTCGAGGTTCTCTCGGACGCTCAGTCCGGGAAACACGTTGTCGGTCTGGGGAACGAACCCGATCCCCTTGTGAATGATCTGTTCGGGGGCGAGCCCGTGGATCTCCTCACCCTCGAACTCGACGGTTCCGTCCATATACGTCGTGAGCCCGAAGACGGTCTTCATCACCGTCGATTTACCCGCGCCGTTCGGCCCGACGATGGTGACGTACTCCCCGTCGGCGACGTCGAGGGCGATGTCGGAGAGGATCTGGAGGTCCCCGTATCCGGCGTCTAAGTCACGGAGCCGGAGGATGGCGTCGTCGTCGATCGTGTGTTTCGATCCGGCTTCGACGGTGTCAGAGCGTGCTGTAGACTCTTCGCCGCTCATACGTCTTCCCCCAAGTACGCCTCGATGACGCGTTCGTCGTTTCTGATCTCCTCGCCGGTCCCCTCCGCGAGAACCGATCCCTGGTGCATGACGATGACGCGTTCGCAGTTGTTCATGATGACGTCCATATCGTGTTCGACGAGGAGGAACGTGTAGCCGTCCTCGCGCAGTCGGTGAATCCGGTCGAGCAGCTTCTCTTCGAGCGTCGGGTTGACGCCCGCTAGCGGCTCGTCGAGCAGGACCATCTCCGGGTCGGTCATCAGCGCGCGAGCCATCTCTAACAGCTTCCGTTGGCCGCCCGAGAGGTTCTCAGCGTTCTCGGTCGCGAGGTGTTCGATCTCGAAGAACTCGAGCGTCTCCCACGCCCGCTCGCGTATCTCGGTCTCCTCTTCGATGACGCCGCCGCGAAGTCCGGGGGCCACCGAGCGAATAGCCGACTCACCGATCTGGTTTTTCGGCGCGAGCATCAGGTTCTCCAGCACGCTCATACCGCTGAGTTCCCGGGCGATCTGGAACGTCCGGACCAACCCCTTCTGGGCGATCTGGTACGGCTCCGCTCCGGTGATATCCTCGTTCTTGAAGTAGACGTTGCCGGCCGTCGGCTCGTAGACGCCGGTGATACAGTTGAACGTCGTCGACTTTCCGGCGCCGTTCGGTCCGATCAGTCCGGTCAGTGACCCCTGCTCGACTTCGAACGAGGCGCCGTCGACGGCGGTGACACCACCGAACTGCTTGACGAGCCCCTCGACGCGGAGCGGGACGCCGGACGGTATGCGCTTTGCCGCCTCTTCGACCTCGCTGTCGTTGGCCTCCGGTTCGTCGCTCGGCACGTCCGACCGATCCGACACGGGCGTCTCGTCCGACGGGCCCGGAGCGTCGTTACTCATCGCGATCACCGCCTCGTGACCGCTCCGTGAGATCCACCGCCGCGGCCGTCTCGATCCGGTTGCCGAGCAGGCCGTCGGGCCGGCGGTGCATGATGAGGATCAGGATGAGCCCGAGGAAGACGAACTGAAGCGGCGCGACGTTGTCGGTCGCGAACGCGAGAAACGCAACGGGGTCGAGCGATGCGACGGCGTCTGCGAACGACGGCGGTGTCGGGGCGTCGATGACTCCTCGAACTGCCGCTCCGGCGCGTCGTGGTCCCTCGAACAGCACCGTCGCGAAGACGATACCGCCGATGACCGAGCCGGTGTTCGAGCCGGCGCCGCCGATGATCACGGCGACGAAGATGTAGAAAGTCAAAAGCGGCATGAACTGCGGCGTCGGCGAGACGTTCCCCTGACTACCGAACCAGAGGATGCCGGCCAGCCCCATCAGCGCACACCCGATCATGAACACCTTGATCTTGATCAGATCGACGTTCTTCCCCAGCGAGTCGGCGACGAGCTCGTCTTCGCGGATCGCCTTGAGATTCCGGCCGAACGGGGAGTGCCCGAGTCGCTCCAAGAGGACGTAGAAGCCGACCAGGAAGACCGCGAGCACGAGCACGTATCCCCAGCCGATGAGGATGTTGTTCGAGATGCCGATACCGCCCTCACCGAGGGTCCCGAAGACGGCGTCGCCGAGCGCGGTCGGGTTCCCCGAACGACCGTCGATCAAGAACAGCTCGCGGACGGGGTTGCTCGGCATCCCCATGCCGCGACCGCCCCCAGTGCCGACGCCGATCGTGTCTCTGAGGAACGTGTCGAACGCGCTTGACTGCAGCGTCAGCCGGATGATCTCCGAGAGCCCCAGCGTGACGATCGCGAGGTAGTCGGCTTTGAGCCGCAGCGCCGGCAGCGCCGCGAGCAGCCCCACAACCGCCGCGACCGCCATCCCGGCGATAATTCCGACCGGGAGCGGCAGACCGAACCCGGGGGGTCCGAACGCCGGGTCGGGCGAGCGGACGACGATCCCCATCGTGTAGACGCCGACCGCCATGAAGCCCGCGACACCGATGTTGAACAGCCCGGTGTATCCCCAGTGGAGGTTGAGCGCGAGCGCCGAAAGCGCGTACACGAGCCCGAGGAACGTCAGCGTCCGCATCAGTCCGACGACGCTGTTGAGTCCGTCGGTGAACGTCAACAGCGTCGCGCCCGCGTAGATGAGAAGCAGCGTCACCATTACGAGGCCGAGATCGCTCTGCCGGAGCGCGTCAAGCAGGACGCCGGTCGCGCTGTCCGGGTCGCTGCCGGTGTTTGGATGATTATCACTATCGGGCTCGGAGCCGCCGTCAGGACGGGTCTCGGAGTTCGTCTCGGGATTCGTCTCGTCACTCATGCGGTCGAAACACCTCCGAAGATCCCCTCGGGTCGAACGAGCAGCACGACGATCATCACGGCGAAGACCGCCGCCTCGTTGAAGTCGGAGGGGATCCAGACGGTCGATGTCGTGAACACGACACCGATGACGATCCCACCGGCGATCGCACCGTAGACGGAGCCGATTCCGCCGAGAATCACCGCGGCGAACATCAACAGGAGGAGCAGCCAGCCGAAGTCGAACTGTATCGTCCCGCGGAGCAGAACGTAGAGGTAGCCGGACGCGCCGGCGAGCCCGCCGCCGATGAGCCACGTCGCCGTGACGACTCGCTCGGCCGGAATACCCGTGACGAGCGCAAGGTCCTTGTTGTCGGCCATCGCGCGCATCGCGGTCCCGAGCTTCGTGTTCTGCAGCATGAAATGCATCGCGAGCATCAGCCCGACCGCCGCGACGACGAGCGTCAGCTGGTGTGCGTTAACAGAGAGTCCCAGCGGCGCAAAGACGAGGTTCGACGCGTCGACCGTCGCGGTGACACCTCGCCGGCTAGAGCCGTAGACGAACTGGAGGAGGTATCGGACGACCAACGCCACACCGATCGACGCGATGAGCAGGGAGATGCCGCTGCGGTCTCGCATCGGCTTGTAGAAGAGCCGATCGAGCGCGAGCGCGATAAGTGCGGTGGCGACGAACGCGACGACAAGTCCCAGCAGTACGGCTACGGGCGTCGTGAGCACGTGGGCTCCGATCTGGCCCGGCGTGACGCTGCCGGCTCCACGAACCGTTATCAGCGCTCGAAACGGCGCGTCACCGAACGCCGCGATGACGAACGCGACACCCCACCCGGTGAACGCGCCCGTACTGACGAGGTCGCCGTGCGAGAAGTTCGCGAACGAGAGGATGCTGTACGTCATCGAGAGGCCGATTCCCGCCAAGCCGATAACGAGTCCGATAACGAGTCCGTTCCAGAGGTTGGAACCGAGCCGTCCCGTCGAAAGCGATCCGCCGAGCGGGCCAAAAGAGAGGCCGGCGAGCTTCGCAGCGAGATCAACGAGAAGGAGAATCCCGAGTCCGGTGACCAGCGCGAGTCCCGGACGGGTACGTATCGAATTCGCGATCGAAGAGTCAGTTATTCCCATGTGTGCGCGTCACTTACACGTCGTCAGTTATCGACATATAAATAATTCGCTGTTCGAACAGGTGAACTTCCGCCGTGTCGGTTCGAGACGCGTCAGAACGTGACGATTGTCTTGAACACGTCGAGACGCCCGGATCGACGGATGTCTGCCGCCGGTTCGCAGTCGACGCTGGTAGGTGATTCCCAGCAGTCCTGTCGACGCTGATGGGTTATCCTCTGCGGTCTCTGTCAGTCGCCGCCCGCCGCTCGCGCTCGTTGTCGCGCGTCCTCGGCAGACCGCCCGTCGCGGACCAGTGCCTCGACGAACAGTTCGCCGGCCTTATAAGACGAGCGGACCATGGGGCCGGACGCGCAGTAGAGGAAGTCGAACTCCGCTTCCGCCACCTCACGCCACACGTCGAACACGTCGGGATTGACGTAGTCGAACACGTCGAGGTGCGAGTGCGACGGCTGGAGGTACTGGCCGAACGTGACGACATCGACCCCGACTTCCCGTAGGTCGCCGAGGGTTCGGTACACCTCGTGGTGATACTCACCGACGCCGAGCATGAGGCTCGTCTTCGTGTGAATATCACTCTCGCGGTCGACCTGATCGAGCACCGAGAGCGACTGCTCGTAGTCGGCCCGACGGTCCCGAACGGGCCACTGGAGTCGTTCGACGGTTTCGACGTTGTGGGCGATCACGTCGGGGCCGGCGTCGATGATCCGCCGTAGCGCCACGGGATCACCCTGAAAATCGGGGATGAGCGTCTCGACGAGAATAGCGGGATCGCGACGCTTGATCTCTCGGATCGTCTCTGCGAAGTGCGCAGACCCGCCGTCTGCGAGGTCGTCGCGGTCAACGGAGGTCAACACGACGTAGTCGAGCCCGATCTCGGCGACCGCGTCGGCGACGTTTGCGGGCTCGTCGGGGTCTAACGGCTTCATCCCACCGGTCTCGACGTCACAGAAGTTACAGCCGCGCGAACAGCGGTCACCCATGAGCATGAACGTCGCCGTTCCCGGCCCGTCCCGACCCGACCAACACTCCCCCATGTTCGGACAGTTGGCCTCTTCACAGACGGTGTGGAGATCGCGCTCGCGGAGCGTCTCGGTGATCTCCGTGAACCGCGTTCCGGAGGGAGGACGGGATTTCAGCCAATCCGGTTTTCGACGGCCGCGTTGCATAGCTGAATCACGACCGCCGGGTGCAAAAACATGCGGATCGGCCGATCACAAAGCGCTCGAATCGTATCCTATCTAACATCAATATACTTTTATTATACCGTTCTGATACGGAACTATCTGGATGTTCGACGTCGACAGGGCGGCTATCACCGAGGGGCCCGTGGGCCGAGTACTGCTGTTACTCGCCGCGCCGCTCGTCGCGCAAAACCTCGTCTACGTCGCGAACGCGCTCGTCGACACGTTCTGGCTCGGCCGGGTGAGCGAGGACGCGGTCGCTGCTGTCGGGCTCAGCCTCCCGATCCAGTCGTTACTCGGTGCGACGATCGTGATCGCCGCTGTCGGCACGCAGATTCTCGTCGCCCAGCGGGCAGGCGGTGACGACGATGCTGGCGCGAGGCGGGTCGCCGTCAACGGGAGCCTCATCGCACTCGCGATCACCCTCGTCGTGGCGGTTCCGGTCGTCGTCTACGCCGAGGAGTTGATCGCGTTCCTCGGCGCCGATCCCGCACTCGCCGGCGTCACCGCGACGTATCTCGCGATCATCGTTGCGGTTCTCCCCGTCGGTGCGGTCGGCGACACCGTCGAGAACTGCTTTACGGCGTACGGTGACACGCGAGCCGTGTTACACGTGAGCGTGCTCAGCGTCCTCGTGAACCTCGTGGCTGCACCGATGCTCATCTTCGGCGTCGGTCCGATCCCGACGTTGGGCGTGGCGGGCGCGGCGCTGGGCACGGCCCTCGCGGGGGTCGTCGGGCTCCTCCACATACTCGCGTACGCGACGGGGATTCGGCGAGACACGTTCCGCCTCACCCGCGACGCGTTCGCGCTTGACTTCGGCGCGCTCCGTGAAATCGTCTCGGTCGGGCTCCCCCTCGGCGGTCAACGAGGCGTCAGCGAACTCGTTCGCGTGCTGGTCGTCGGACTGGTCGCGACCGCCGGCGGCGCGGCGGGTGTCGCGGCGTACACGGTCGGCGCACGCGTCGCCACGCTCGCCATCGTCCCGGCACTCGGGATGCAGCAGGCCGCCCAGTCGATGATCGGGCAGAACCTCGGCGCGGACGCTCCGAAGCGTGCCCGGCGGACGACCACCGTCGGGACCGGTATCGTCGTCATCGGCTTTCTCGCGCTCGGCGCGGTCCAATTCCTCTTTGCGGGCGCGATCACCGACCTGCTCGCGCCGGATCTCACGGACGCGGGACGGTCGCTCTCGGTGTTATACCTCCAGTTGTTGGCAGCCTCCTACTGGGCCCTCGGGGGGACGTACACGCTGTTAGCCGGATTCAACGGCGCCTCTCGCACCCGAACTTCGTTCGCCGCCGACCTGCTCAAGTACTGGGTGATCCGGTTCCCGATCGCCGTCGCCGCGGTGCCCGCGACCGCGACGTTCAGTGCGCTCGGCATCGCGATCGCACCCGGACTCGGCTGGGGTGTCGAGGCCGTGTTCTGGGCCGTTGCCGTCTCGAACGTCATCGGATTCCTCGGATTAGGGGCGTACTTTTGGTACACCACGGAACGGGGAATGTTCGTGAACGCCGCCGAGCGCGCGAGCGGTGACGGCGGGAGTGCGGAGATGGCAGACTGAAACCAATCGGTCAGCCGAGCACGTCTGCGGCGTCGATGACCGTCGCGAACTCGCCGTGCAGGTGCGCGAGCGCGACGCGGTGAGAGGTTTCGGAGTCGATCCGGGTCCCGTCGTATCCCTCGCGGGCGTGTGTCGCGGTCGCGTCGGCGACGACGAACACGTCGTAGCCGCGATTCTCCGCCATCCGAACGGTCGTCGAGACACAGTGATCGGTGGTGAGCCCACAGACGACGAGCGTCTCGTACGTTTTTTCACGGAGCCACCCATTGAGGCCGGATTCGAGCAGTGCGCCGTTGACCGACTTCTCGAAGGTCGCCTCGTCCGCTCGCGGAGCCGTTTCCGGCTTCCACGCGAATCCCGGTGCGTCCGACCGAAGCGGAGACTCCGGTTCGGTTGAGGCGTGACGCACGTGCGCGACGGGACGGTTAGTCTCGCGCCAGTGGTCGAGGAGCGCGGCCGCGACCACCTCCGCTTCGGGGTTGTTTCGCTCGCCCCAGCCCGGTTCGTCGAAGCCGGCCTGGAAGTCGACGAGAAGGAGGAGGGCGTCGCCGGCGATCGATACCTGCTCAGTCATCGCCTAGTCCCGAGGTGACGGTTGCCGACTCCTCGTCGGCATCGGATCCGAAGCTGTCCGCGGTCGGTTCCTCGTCTGTGAACTGTCGCCATGCGCCGGGTTCGAGGAGCGATTCGGGCGCTTTCGGATGCTCACGGGTCGGCCGCAGCGGGCAGGCGTCCGGACTCGCGTCGGCGTCCTCGCGGAAGAGGTACTGTGTCCACTCGCGGTCGCCTTCGACGCCCCAGTCGCCGAGGTCGGCGTGCGGACAGACGCCGTCGTAGTCGCCCATCCGCTCGCGTATCGTCTCGCGGGCGCGCTGGCCCGCTTCGGTGTCGGCGGTGAGCCCCTCGAAGACGGCCCGCGGTTGGAACGTGATCTCCAATCCGACCGGCGAGTACCGGCTCATACGCTCGTCGTAAAAAGGCGCCCGCGACGTCGGAAACAGCGGCTCGCCGCCGAAACAGAACTCCCAGCGGGAGTCGTCGGGATCCGTGGGAATCTCGTCGGGCCACGGCTCCGGGTCGTGAACGTGGAGGAATTCGAGTACGTGCCACAGCCGTTCGTGATACCGCGCCTCGCCGGGCGCCACATCGGCGTCGACAGCGGGTTCACCGCCGGGCGGACGGAAGAACACGGCGAGCGGTGCGCGCTCGGCGTGGTCCGGGTACACGCGAAGGTACTCCAAGAGCGTGTCGCGGAGGCGGAGCAGCGCGGCCGGATCGGTCGTCGACTCGCAGGCGGCGTACAGCAGCTCCCCGTTCTGCTCGACTTCGATCCCGAAGTAGCAAGGAAACGGCGAGCCGTCGCGCTCGCCGAGCATCGACTCTCGAAAGGTTCGATAATGCTGTTGTAGCCAGTCGGGGGCGTCGTCGACCCGGTCGCGGAGGGTCTCCTGATCTAACAGCACGCCCTCGGTTCCGGGCTCGTTCATACGTTCGATACGCGTCAGGCGGTAATTTGGCTTTCGACGAGACCAGCGTCGTGAGAACGAGCGGTGTCGTTGAAACTGTTCGATCGTGAGAGAGCCCCCGTGCTGAATAGGAGCTGCAGATCGAAACTCAGTCGAGTTCGACCGCTCGATCGGCCCACGTTCGGAGACGCTGAAGCGCTTTTCGCTCCCGTCGTGACACCGCGTCGTTGCTCCCGAACTCGTCTCCCTCGTAAGCGTTGACCACGACGCAGTCTGCGCCGTCACAGTATTCGAGAAAGCGCGTGAGTTCGCCGACTTCATGCTGGAAAGCGATGGTTGCATCGTTGATGAAGACGGCTTGTGGATCCGGCGGCGCGGCGTCGAGCCACCGGTTCGCTTGCGCGGCGTTCTCTCGGGCGAGGGCACGGACCTCAGCCGTCGTCTGTCCCTGGGAGCGTGGCGCGTTGGCGTCGACGGTAGCAGTCCAGACGTCATCGGGTATCTGAGTGAACCGGTCCAGTCGACCGCCGATAACGCGGTCGTTTCGCTCTAACTCGGGACCGAACTCGAAGACGACCGTTTCACACGGGTCGTGATCGCCGAGCCACTCTGCAAGGGCCTGTGCAGTCGCCGTCGTTTTGCCGGCCCCTGACACCCCGACGATCAGCGTCGACCCGGTTAGGGGAAACGGGAGGTCGGTCATGCGAGCGAGGTCTCCTCTCGGACGTANTTGAAGAACAGAACGACTGTCGCGGCTCCGAGCACGAGCCCGAATGCGAGGACGGCGCCTGAGAGCGCGTCGACACCGCCTCCGAGCTGCTCTCGGACGAAGTTCGCTGCGAGCGTCCCGGAGATGACCAGCAAGGCGAGCCCGCCGAGGTTCGCGAGCGTGGAGGCCGGCTCGGAAACGGCGTCGCTGTTGAGCAGATACAGCACGATTGCGATGGCAAACGGCGTCCCCACGGTTCCCAATGCGAGGACGAGCACGAGCTGTCCGATGACCTCGCCACCGATGAACGCCCCGACGCCGGAGACCAGCGCGAACGCGGCAAGCAGGCCGCGGTATCGCGCGTCTTCCACGGAGGTCCCCCAGCCGAGCTTATCAGCGAGGAGAAACGGTGGCACGATCGTGTTCCCGCCGAGGGTGGAGACGGCGGCCCCACCGAGGCCGAGGAGAAACAGCAGCCGGGCGTTTTCGCCGACCAGCGGGCCCAGCGCCGCCGCGGCCCCTACGGTCGTCAATCCCGGGTCCGAGAGAACGCTCGCTGCCACGAGAAAGATCGCGACGCTATAGATGCCGAACGCTACCAGCATCGAAATGCCGACGTCGAAGGTGGCGAGTCCGTAGTCGCGGGCGGTCCAGCCTCGGGCCCGCATCGTGTACGAGTGCATCGTGATAAGCGTGATGTGGACTGCACCGCCGAGAACCCCCGCTGCGATCAGCGCGCCGCCGATGGGCAACGAGGGGACGAGACCGCTTGCGGCCGTGCCGTAATCGACCGGAACGACCAGCAACGAGGCGACAAACGCGAGGACGACGGCCGTCACGAGCAGTTTTGCGAGGAGCTCGACGAACCGGTAGCCACGCCCGGCGAGCCCGATTGCGAGGACGACGGCCCAGATCAACCCCCATATCCGGGCATCAACACCGGTGAGTGCCGCAGAGACCGATGCGGCGGTGTTCATAATCACGAGCTGTGCGACCCCGGCGGCGATGACCACGTCGGCGACGAGAATCCACGCCCACGTCTCGCCGACGTGGTCCTCGACGACACCCACGATGCCGCGTTCCGTGAGGAGGCCGAGTCGCATCGCGAGATACTGTGCGAACGCGCCTGCCACCGCCGAGAGGACGACCACCCAGAGAAGGGCGTAGTTGAAACTCGCGCCGGCAGCGATCAGGCTGGCCATCGTCGCCGGGCCGGCGGCGATCGCGCCCGCCACCCAGGACGGGCCCATATTACTGAGGTACTCACGAACCGTGCCGCCGGTTACCGCGGACACGTTCGTCGTGGTATCAGTCATGAACCGGGGTAGCGATCCGATTCGTCTGGTACACTGTCCCGTTCGGGATCCGGTCGTCGGGTTCGACAACTTGGGAGCGTCCGACGATGATCCGTCGAGTGGGATCTACGACCCTTAAAACATCGGTAAGGAACACATCTAGCAGCTATTTCTGGGGTATAATATAACTTGGTGATACAACACCGTCATAGTGCCTGGCGGTCGCGTCGCTAACCGAGGCGTGCAGCGGGGCAGCTCCATCGAAGAGGACGGCGTCGGTCGGCGCCGTTATCTGTGTCGAATTCGTACTCCGGACGTGAACTGGACCGCAGTGCTACACGCGGCTGCGACCGTCGTCGCCGTCGTCGGAGTGTTCGTGTTCGAACAGCCGGTCACAGTCGGACTGCTCGTGGTGGCAGCCGGGCTGTTCATCGGTGGGATCGTACTCGCTCGCCGAGATGAGGAACCGGGAGCGTAGCGCCGACTGCCTGAGTCAGCCGGTGCAAAAATAAACGAATTCCGTACACTGAGTACACGAAATACTTTACTTCTATCTGCGAGTGGGTAGCGGTAGAGTCCAGATAATGCCAGGCAACGTGTTCCCACAGTCGGAGTACGAACGGCGAGTCGAGCGGACCAAACAGCGGCTCCACGAGCGCGACCTCGACGCGGTCGTCGTCTCGGATCCCGCAAATATGAACTACCTCGCCGGCTACGACGGCTGGTCTTTTTACGTGCATCAGGCGGTGATCGTCACCCGCGATCACGCCGAGCCGGTCTGGGTCGGGCGCGATATGGATATAAACGGCGCGCGGGCGACGACGTGGCTCTCCGAGCCGAACATGCGGGCGTACAGCGACGACCACGTCCAGTCGCCACACGACCTCCATCCGATGGATTTCGTCGCGAACGTTCTGGAGGATCTCGACGTTGACGACGGGCGCGTCGGCCTCGAGATGGACGCTTCCTACTTCACGGCGAAGTCGTACACTCGCCTCCAGTCGAAGCTTCCGGACGCCGAGTTCGTCGATACGACGCTGCTCGTCAACTGGCTCCGCGTCCGGAAATCGGACCGAGAGATCGCGTATATGGAGGAGGCGGCGCGGATCTCCGAAGAGGCGATGCTCGCCGGGCTCGACGCCATCGAAGCCGGCGTCCCCGAGTACGAGGTCGCCGCAGAGATCTACGACCGACTGATCCGCGGAACCGACGAGTACGGCGGCGACTACCCAGCGATCGTGCCGCTCATGCCCTCCGGCGACCACACCGGAACGCCCCACCTCACCTGGACCGATCGGGAGTTCGAGGAGGGCGATCCGGTCCTCATCGAGCTGTCCGGGTGTCGGCATCGGTACCACTCGCCGCTCGCGCGGACGGCGTTCGTGGGCGACCCGCCGGACGCCGTCGAGCGAACGACCGAGATCGTTGCCGAGGGGATCGACGCTGCGCTGGACGCGATCGAACCGGGCGTCACCTGCGAGACGGTCGAGCAGGCGTGGCGTGAGACGATCGCGCAGTACGGCGTCGAAAAAGAGGACCGAATCGGCTACTCGGTGGGGCTCGGCTACCCGCCGGATTGGGGCGAACACACCGCCAGCATCCGCCCGGGCGACGAAACCGTCCTCGAAGAAGGAATGACGTTCCACATGATCCCCGGGCTCTGGGAAGACGAGTTCGGGGTCGAACTCAGCGAGACGTTCCGCGTCACGTCCACCGGCGTCGAGACGCTCGCTGACTTCCCGCGCGAGCTGTTCACGGTCTAGCTCGACCGACGAATCCGCGATTAACTCGGCCCCTGGCTACGTGTCCGCCTCAGCCGGAGCGCGAACGAGGTTCCGGAGCGCTCCGACGTCCCGACCGTCGTCGAGCGCGGCGACGTTGTCCGCGACGATCTCGGCGAGCCGATCCCAGTGCTTCGGCGTGTGTCCGCCCGTATGCGGCGTGATAAGGCAGTTCTCCAACTCCCACAGCGGATGCTCCGCAGGGAGTGGCTCTGGGTCGGTCACGTCCAATGCGGCTCCCCGGATCCCGCTGGACTGGAGCGACGAGACCAGCGCGTCGGTGTCGACGATCCCTCCGCGAGCAGCGTTGACGACGACGGCTTGTGGCGGCAGGGTCGCTAGCTCTTCCGTTCCGATCAGCCCTCGCGTGAGGTCGTTGAGCGGGCACGCGACGACGACGTAGTCGCTCCGAGCGAGCGCGTCGTGGATCGCGTCAGTCTCGAAGCCAACCACTTCGTCGGTCGGTCCGCCTTTCGAAGGCGTGTAGCGAACGCCGATTGTCTCCACGTCGAACCCGTCGAGCCGCTCGACGACGTGCTGGCCGATGGAGCCGAGCCCGATGACGGTGACCGTGCTCCCCGCGAGTTCGAACGATTGGAAGTGACGCCACTCCGCGTTCGATTTGCGCCGCCATCCCTCGTGGAGCCGCCGAGCGAAGACGAGCATGTTGCCGATCGTCTGTTCGGCGATCCCCGGCGCGTGGATGCCGCCGGCGTTGGTGACGGCGACGCCGCGATCGGCGAGCGCCTCCACCGGGACGTGATCGGTCCCGGCAAAGGTACACGCGAACAGCTCTAGGCGGTCCGCGTCGGCGATGCGGTCCTCCGCAACGGTGATCCCGGTGACGACACGAGCCCGAGGAACGAGTTCGCGCTCGGCGGCGGGGGTTCGCGCGAGGGCCACCTCGTGGTCCGGAAGGCGCTCGCGAAGCGTCTCGGTGTACGATTCCATCGACAGTCCTTCGGTCCCCTCACGGAGAACAACGATATCGGGCTGGTCGCTCATGCGTGGATACGCCGCCGTGTGGCGGAGATAATCGAGCGTTCGCCGGTCCGGTACTTACCTTTTTTGTAGTCGAAATACACGATCATCGTGTACGCTTAAGTCCGTCCGGGGGTCACGAGTACACATGACACGTCCCGTCTCCGAGCGACTCGTTGAGCTGCGCCGAGGCTTCCACGAACATCCGGAGCCCGGCTGGCGCGAGTTCTACACGACTCACCGGCTCGTCGAGGAGATCGAAGCCATCGGCGTCGACGAGCTCGCCGTCGGCAGAGAGGCGTACGATCCCGACGACCGAATGGCGGTCCTCGACGACGACGCTCACGAGCCGTGGGTCGAGCGCGCTCGCGATCGGGGGGCCCGCGAGGACGTACTTGAACGGACCGAGGGCGGTGTCACGGGCTGTGTCGCCGTGCTCGACCGCGGCGAGGGGCCGGCCGTCGGGCTCCGCGTCGACATCGACGGGCTGTTTATCGAGGAGTCGGCCGATGCCGACCACGTCCCCGCACGCGACGGGTTCAGATCCGACACCGACGGGGCGATGCACGCCTGCGGCCACGACGCGCATATGACGTGGGGGTTGGCTACTCTCGAAGCGGTCAAAACGAGCGACTTCTCCGGTCGGTTCGTCGTCTTCTTCCAGCCGGCCGAAGAGATCAGCGGCGGCGGGCACCCGATGGCTGAGAGCCGATTCGCGGACGGGCTCGACTATCTGTTTGCGGTCCACGTCGGGCTCGATCACCCGACCGGACGGGTCGTCGGCGGAATCGAACGCCCGCTCGCGATGGCACACATCGACGCGTCCTTTGCGGGCGTTTCCGCCCACGCGGGGAAATCCCCAGAGTCGGGCGAGAACGCGATGCAGGCGCTCGGAACGGCCATCTCGAACGCGTATGGGATCCCCAGACACAGCGACGGGATGACCCGCGTGAACGTCGGCTACGCGGAGGCCGGGAGCGCGAGCAACGTGATCGCTGACCACGCCCGCGTGGAGGCCGAAGCCCGCGGCGAGACGACGGCGCTGAAAGAGTTCATGAAATCCCGGTTGGAACGAGGGTTTCGGGGCGCTGCAGAGTCGCACGGCTGTGAGCTCGAGTTTAACGTCGTCAGCGAGTCGCCGCGCGCAGACAGCGATCCCGCGCTCGTCGACCACGTCTCGTCGGTCGCTCGGGAGATCGACGGCGTGACCGAGGTGGTTCCGACGGCCGACTTCGGCGCGAGCGAGGACGCGACGTTCCTGATGGAGCGCGTACAGGCGGACGGCGGGCTCGCGACGTATCTCATCGTGGGGACGGACCATCCGACCGCTCACCACACACCGACGTTCGACGTGGACGAGCGCAGCCTCCGAATCGGCGTCGACACGCTGACAGAGACCGTGTTGAGCGTCGGTGACGTCGGCTCGAACGAGCAGACAGGCGACAGCTGAGTTACGCCGCGATCGAGGCCGAATCGGCCGCCTTCGCGGCGTCGACGAAGATCGAGACGCCAAGCTCGATCTCTCGGTCGGTCGAGTCGAGCGGCGGTAACAGCCGGATCGTCTTTTTTCCGCAGCCGAGCGTGAGCAGGCCGCGCGCCAGCGCCTCGGCGACGACCGAATCGCGGCGGTCGGGCGTGTCGAACTCGACGGCGAGCATCAGCCCCTTTCCGCGTACGTCGACGACTGAGTCCGGGAGGTCGTCCGCGAGCAGTTCCGTCGCCTGACGGCCGCGCTCGGTCGCGTTCGACAGCAGGTCGTGTTCTTGAATGGCCTCTATCGTCAGCGTCCCCATCATCGACGCGAGGAGGTCACCGCCGCCGAACGTGGAGCCCAGCCGGTTCTTCTCGTCCGGGAATAGCTCTGCGCGCGCGACCGTCGCCCCGACGCGAAGCCCCTTCGCCGCAGTGATCACGTCGGGCTCGATATCGTAGTGCTCCGAGGCCCAGAACTCGCCGGTTCGGCCGACACCGGACTGGATCTCGTCGACGACGAGCGGGATGTCGTACTCGTCGGTGACAGCCCCGACCTCGGCCATGAACGATTCGCTCGGGAAGCGGTAGCCACCGACGCCTTGTATCGGTTCGAGGATCGCAAACGCGATCTCATCCGGATTGAGATGGCCGCCTTCGGGGGCAAGCGCGTTTCGGAGCCGTGACCCCTCAGCGTCGAAGAAGCCGCAGCCACACGTCTCGGGCGTACAGTCACGGTCGGCACAGAACGGAACCGTCTCGATTCCGGCGATCTCCGGGTAGTGGCGGGTGTACACCTCCTTCGACTTCGTGAGCGAGAGCGTGCCGAGAGTGCGCCCGTGGAAGCTCCCGCCGAACGTGTACCCGTACTTCGCGGCCGGCTTGTGGTTGTGGGTGATCTTCATCGCGTTCTCGACCGCCTCTGCGCCCGAGTTCGAGAGAAACACCGTGTCCATCCCGTACGTGGAGGAGACCTCGGTGAGCTTCTCCATCAGATGAGTTGAACCCGGGAACGCCGCTGACTCCGGATCCGGCCCCGACCCGAAGTAGAGGTCTTGCCCCGCTATTTTCATCGGCTCAACGAGGTCGAACGCTCGGAGTTTATCGAGTATCTTCTCGTTGTTGTACCCCAGCGGTGCGGCGCCGATGTGACAAGTGAAATCCATGAGGACGTTGCCGTCGACGTCGGTGACGAAGGGGCCGTCCGCCTCTTCGGTGACGTCCCAGACGAACTCGTGAGAGTACTCGCTCGGTGCCGCGTGTTCACGGTAGTGGGCGACCCACGCTTCGGCGTTCGGCCCCGGCAGTTTGTCGGTGTCCGGCTCCGCAGTGTCCCGGTCCATATACAGATAATGTTTATGCCGTCAACTAAATGTTTCCCGTCCGCTCGTGCGGATCGACCGCGCATCCGTCGCTCGATCCGTGCCGACTGGTACCCAGTTCGGTACTCGGGGTTGCTACCTGTCGCTCTGAGAACGACTCTGTGAAAGCCCGTTGGAACCGAGTGGTTAAAGCCCTCACTCGGTTGAGCGTCGCCCTGGAACCCACTCAGCGTCCATCTCGCGGTGAGTGAACGGCTTCGGGTCCTCGCCGGCGTACGTCGCGACGAGGTGGCCGTCACCCTCGAGATAATACTTGTACGTGGTCAACCCGTCGAGGCCGACGGGGCCTCGGGCGTGGATCTTCCCGGTCGAGATGCCGACCTCCGCACCGAGCCCGTATCGATGCCCGTCCGCAAATCGAGTCGAGGCGTTGTGGAAGACGCTCGCGGCGTCGACGCCGGTCATGAACGCCCGGGCGGTCTCCGTGTTTTCGGTGACGATCGACTCAGTGTGTTTCGATCCGTACGTGTTGACGTGGTCGATCGCCGCGTACACGCCGTCGACGACGGCGATCGATAGCTCGAGATCGCCGTACTCCGTCGACCAGTCGTCGTCCGTCGCCGCGCCGACATCGACGATTTCACGCGTTCGTTCGTCGCCGCGAATCTCGACGCCGGCCGCCTCGTATCGCTCGACGAGGGTTGGCAGGAGCGCTTCCGCGACTGACTCGGCGACGAGCAGGGTCTCGACCGCGTTACAGACGGCCGGATACTGAACCTTGGCGTCGAACGCGATGTCGGCGGCCTCGCCGAGGTCGGCGTCGTCGTCGACGTACACGTGGCAGACCCCCTCAGTATGGCCCAGTACGGGAATCTGCGTGGCGTCCTGAACGTACGACACGAACTCGGAGGAGCCGCGAGGCATCACCAGGTCGACGGCGTCGTCGCGCTCGAGCACCCGGTCGACCGCTTCGTGTGCCTCAATGAGCTGGATCCAGCCGTCCGGCAGCGTCTCCGTCGCCTCGCGGATGGTCTCGAACAGGACCCTGTTCGACTCGGTCGCCTCGCTGCCGCCCTTCAGAATGACCGCGTTTCCGGACTTCAATGCGAGTGCGGCGATCTGGACGAGCGCGTCTGGCCGCGATTCGAACACCGCTGCGACGACGCCGATCGGCACGCTGACCGTGTACAACTCGAGACCCTCGTCGAGTTCGCGCGCGGAACGGGTCGCGCCGAGCGGGTCGGCCAACTCGCCGACCGACTCGACCATGCCGGCGATAGACGCCACTTTCGTCTCGTCGAGTCGGAGGCGGTCGACGAGCGTCTCCGTGTACTCGCCACGTTCGAGCAGCGTTTCGGCCGCCTTGACGTCGTCTGCATTGGCCGACAGGATCGCGGATTCGTTCGCTCGGACCGCCTCGGCGATCGATTCCAACGCCTCGTTTCGAGTCGCCTCGTCGGTGTTCGCCAGCCGTAACGCGGCACGCCGCGCGCCGGTGATCTGTTCGTCGATATCGTGTTCGGTCTCGGATGTAGTCATCGGTCTCGTGAGTCGTGGTGGGTCGTTCAGGTGCCGCCAGCGTCGCGGTCGCCGTCGTCGCTCGCTCCGGTGTTGCTATCGCCGTCCGCTCTGTTGTGGCTATCTGCTGGGGCGAACACCGTTCCGACCGGCTTTTCCGTAGCAATACGCTCGAGTACGTCCGGATCCGCGGACCCCGCGATGATCGCCGGGATGCCGTGATTACTGGTGTCGCGGGCCGCTTCTACCTTCGTGCGGATGCCGCCGAACCCCGCGGTCGTGGTTTCGGTGACGATCGCTTGGACGGCGTCGTAGTTCGTGTCGACGACCCCGATCAACTCGGGGTTCGGATCGTCTTTCGGGTTGCTGGTGTAGAGGCCGCCGACATCAGTCAGTATCGTCAGCAGGTCGATGTCGATTCCGGTGGCGATCGACGCCGAGAGCATATCGTTGTCCCCGATTTGTAGCTCGTCGGTCGAGATCGCGTCGTTCTCGTTGAGGATCGGGACGACGCCCCAATCGATCAGCGTCTCGACCGTCGTTCGGAAGTTCTCGAAGCGCTCCGGCGCGTGGAGGTCCTGACCGGTCAGCAGGATCTGCGCGACCGTCTGGTCGTATCGATCGAAACTCTGCGTGTAGTGTCGCATCAGGTGGCTCTGTCCGATACTCGACAGCGCCTGGCTCTGTTCTATCGTGTCGCCCGCCCGCCCGACCAGTCCCGTTCCGGCTCCGACCGCTCCGGACGAGACGAGTACAACTTCTTTACCCCGCTTGCGCAGGTCCATGACATCGCTGACGAGTTTGTCGAGTTTGACGCGATCGAGGTGTGAAGACTCGTCGGTCAGCGAGTTGGTTCCGATTTTGACGAGGACGCGGTCGGCCGCAGCGGCGTGTGCGCGCACTCGACTGGCCGTCTCCGTGTCGACGGCGCCGATCGATGCGGCATCGCTCATTCGGCGACGTCCTCCGAGAGCTCCCGCGACCGACGCTCGGCCGCGCGGACTGCATCGGCGACCGCCTCATCGGCGTTGCTATCCCACAACACGTTCATCCCTTCAATGGTCGTCCCGTTCGGGGAGCAGACGGCGTCAATGAGGTCGTCGACGGAGCGGTCGTCGCGTAACACGGTTTCGGCGGCGCCTCTGAACGTCTGTGCCGCCAGCGTCTCGGCCTGGTCGGGCGTTAACCCGCCCTCGATCCCCGCGGTCTTCACCGCGTCGATGAGGTAGAAGGCGAACGCCGGTCCGCTGCCGTTGACCGCGGTCGAGATATCCATCAGCGACTCATCGACCTCGGCGAACTCGCCGACAGCGTCGAGGATCGACCGGACTTCGTCGGTGAGCCCCTCCGTCGTTACCGCCGCCGCCATCGTCCCAAACTCGGCGGCGACGTTAGGCATCACCCTGACCACTGCCGCGTCCGTCCGCTCGATGACGAACGAGCGCGGGACGCCGGCCGCCAGCGTCACCAGCGTCTGGTCTGCCGTGAGGTCCAGATCGGCTAACACGACGCCGACGAGGTCCGGCTTGACCGCAAGGACGACGATCGGCGTGTCCGCGGCCGCTCCGGGGTCGTCCGTGACCCGCGACGCGCTGTCGGCGACCGACTCGCGCGCGGCCGGATCCGGGTCGATCGCCGTGATGTCGTACGCACCGGTCCGTCCAAGCCCCTTGATGAAGGCGCCGCCCATGTTTCCACAGCCGATAACGCTCACCCGTGTCATCTCGTGGATACCAAGCTGTTTGAGAGATATACCACCTGTGATTCTCTTCGAGGGTGCTGATCGGGTCGCTGTGGCTGCTCCGGCTCGTGTTTTTACGGAGAATCGAGGAGAAAGCCTCGCGCTTTAGCGCGGGGAGGATGTCANCCGTTGATCGGCTCGGTTCGTCACGNTCTATCGGTGGACTACGTCCGACCGCGCTCNACGCGAGAACTAAGANGGTGGGTCTCACCACTGGTCGTATGACCGCACAGGGCACGACCGTACCCGTGGCTCACCGACTCGCGACGATGACCTGGCAGGAGGTCGAGTCGGCGCTCTCGGAGACCAGAACCCTCCTGATACCCGTCGGTAGCACCGAACAACACGGCCATCACCTGCCGCTCGGCGTGGACGTCTACATGCCAGAGGCGATCGCCGAACGCGTCGCTGCCGAGACCGGCTGTCTGCTCGCACCGCCGGTCTGGTACGGCGTCAGCCCGCATCACGCGTTCAAGCCAGGGACGTTCAGCGTGGAGAGCGAGACGTTTCAGCGCTACATTCGGGATATCTGTGTCTCCGCCGGCGAGTGGGGCGTCGAGAACGTCCTACTCGTGAACGGCCACTACCTCGTGCAGGACCCGGAACTCGACATTGTCGTGCGCGAACTCACGGCGGAGCACGGACTGCGGGCGTTTCACGTTCCGCTCGTCTCCGTCTTCGCTGACGCCGCACGGGCGGCGCGTCTGAGCGACGTCTCGTTTCACGCGGCCGAGTTCGAGACGAGCCTGATGCTGGCGCTGTTTCCCGACCTCGTGGACATGGACCGCGCCGAGACGGTCGACCCGCCGGACGACGCGCTCCCGCTCACCGACTACGACGCGTACGGGGACAATCGGGTCGGTTGGGCGCTCTCCGCCGAACGAATGAACGCGTTGACACACACCGGATCCCTCGGTGATCCGACGGTTGCGACCCGTGAAACGGGCGTGAAGCTGGTCGATCAGGCCGTGAAAAACATCACCACGCTCGTAGAGGCACTCGCGGGCCTCAAATCACAAAACGATCCGGAGGCGGACGAGTGAGCGGGTCCGTATTCGTCTCAGTACGTCAGTTCGCGTGAGGCGTACTCGCGACGCTTTTGGCACTCTTGAGCGACGGGGACAGTACAATCCGATCCGAAAAATAAAACGAGACCGTCAAACGAGGTCCGCGGAAGCGGTCAGTCGTCGTCCGTCGGGTTCACCGGCCCCGCATTATCAGCAGCGCTCGACCCCGAGCTATCTCCTTTCGGCGGCTCACCGACCCACCACGAGTCCTCTTGGAGGAGCAACGGCTCCCCGTCCAGAGAGAACTGATATATCAGTCCGAGCATGGCGGCCAGACAGACGAAGGCGAACGGTGCGCCGGTGATGATCGCGGCGGACTGGAGCGCGTCGACGCCACCGAGGGTCATCAGGATCGCGGCGGTCATCCCGAGAACGACGCCCCAGAAGACCCGGTTGATGTTCGACGGCTTGGCCTTTCCGCCGGTCGTCATCATCGAGACGGCCAGCGTCGAGGAGTCGGCGGACGTGATGAAGAACGTCGTCACGAGCAGCATGAACGCGATCATGAACGCAGAGCCAAGCGGGAACACCTCGAAGAGGATGAATCCGGATGCCTCGGGGCCGACGTCACCCGCGATCACGGCTCCGAAGTCTGCGATGCCGTTGTGATGGTTGTACACGGCGGTCCCGCCAACGAAAGTGAACCATGGGATCGTCGCGGCCGAGGTGGCGGCGACGCCGGTAAAGGCGATCTCACGGACCGTCCGACCCTTCGAAATGCGAGCGATAAACAGGCCGGCGAACGGGGACCACGAGAGCGCCCACGCCCAGTAGAACACCGTCCAGGCGTTCATCCACTCGGTCCCGCCGGACGCGGCGCCGGTAAAGAGGCTCATCGAAACGAAGTCGGTGAGCATCCCTCCCACCGCCTGCGTGCCGACCAACACCAAGAACGCGGTCGGACCGACGATGAGCGTCGCGAGCATCAGCGCGACGAAAAGCACCATGTTGAAATTCGAGATCCGACGGATACCCTTGTTCACGCCGAGCACCATCGAAACCGTAAACAGAAGCGTCATCCCAGTGACTACCAGGATGATCCCGGTCGTTCCAAGGTCGAGCCCCCACTGGAACGCGAGCCCCTCGACGAACTGACTGCCGATGAACCCCAACGAGGTCGCGACGCCGCCGATCGTCGCGAACACGGCGAGTACGTCCACGAGCTTTGCGACCGGTCCGTCGAGGTTCTCGCGGCCCAAAACCGGCGTCAGCGCAGAGGAGACACGTAGCGGAACGTCCTCGTAGTTGTACGCGAAGTACCCGATCGCGATGCCCATCAGCGTGAACACCGCGAGCTGCGGGATCGCCCAGTGGAACAGCGTCTGTTGGATAGCAATGGTGATCGCCGCACCGGTCCCGCCTTCGATATCGAACAGCGGCGACGGGTTAGCGTAATAGAACAGCGCCTCGGTGGGTCCCCAGAAGACGACGCCGGCAGCGAAGCCGGCGGAGTACAACATCGCAAAAAACGAAAAGAAGCTGTACTCCGGTTTCTCGTCTCCCAGCTTGAGCCGCCCCCACGGGCCGAGGATGACGAACGCGAGGAACAACACGATCAGGAAGACGATGATGAGCAGCGCCCAGTTGAGATACTCGTTCATAAACTCGTTTAACGTCCCGATTCCGCCCTCAACGAGGCTCGCGTCGAAAAAGTACAACAGAATGAGCCCGACCGTCAGCCCCGCACCGAACAGGAACACGACCGGGTCGATCTCTTCGCGGAACCGACCGACTGCACCCGCTCCGCCCTCACCGGATTTCGACGCGTCCGAGTCGCTCATTGGATATTCACCCCGATTAGCCGAACAAGCGTTTCAATTGGTTCGCGATACCTGATCGATCCCGACAGCCGCCGTACCGTGATACGTGATAGCACAATTCCCTGATTGAAACTTACTTACATAAAACTTACCCTAATTCGTATTCGATGTACACGGATTATGTGTACATATTTCGGCCAGGAGCGATCGGCAGGCAGTTTCGTGTACTGTGCGATCGAGCGACGCTCAACGGTGTCACTCCGCCGGCGAGCGATCGGTTCGCGACTGTCTGGGAGACGGTCAATCGCCGGGGAAACTTCGATCGATGGCGACGAGCTCGGCGAGAAGGTATCGGTCTGTGTTCAGTGTTGGAGCTCTTCGACGGCCTGATCGCGGCGGTCCTCGCTTTCGCGTATCTCGGCGACGAATTCGTCGACGCGCTCGTTGAGCCCTTCTCGAACGTCGTCGGGAGCGAACTCGTCGGACATCGACAGGAGCCGAACGAACGCCCGGAGCTCCTCGTCCGTGATCCGCTCGAACTCGTCGGCCTCTATCTTCTCGATCACCTCGTCGACGTCGATCTGCCCGACCGGGTCGACGTTGAACTCGACGCGAACCATTCGATAATCCGAGCCGGCGAGCCGCTGTTCGGATTTGGCGACACCTTCCGAGAGCATGTCTTTAAACGGCGTGACGTACCCCATCGTTCCGAGGTGGAGGAAGCCGAGGATATCGGTGATTCCGCGCGTGTACGCGTCTCGGTCCTCGTCGTCCGGGTCGAACACCGTTTTTCGGTCGCGGTCTTCCAGACACTCGTAGAGGATGCTAAAATCGAGGACCGCATTTCTGACCCGCCGACGGATGCGGTTCCGCTTCTGTTTTTTCGAGTGTTCGGTGTAATCGGTTTTCCGGCCGAGCAGGAAGTCGCGGTCCGACGGCGTGAGGATACCGCGTGGACGGTCGGCGTCCGCGGCCGTTTCCAGCGACGGGGAGATCTCGTCCTGTGACATGGTCGAAATCGGGACGCTCGCCTGATTAACGTTTGGGCAGAGATCGACCACAGAGGTGGCCCGGTCGACTTGCAGCGACCGACGAGACGACTACGGGCGGCTCGCAGCGACCGACGAGACGACTACGGGCGGCTCGCAGCGACCGACGAGACGACTACGGGCGGCTCGCAGC
>SL_4KL_010_BRINEDRAFT_10000070_pt1 | contig 39906 bp, 46 predicted proteins | sample SodLak_010_BRINE_2_FD_10664 | JGI IMG/M metagenome (IMG submission 10664) | reverse complement strand
TTTTTTTGAGTCGATTTTTCATGTCTAAGAAACGTAAAGACTTAGAATCTGATCAGGTCACAATGTATGTGGCTAGAAAGTTGGAAAGCAGTATTGAAGAATATTTAAGCGAATTGGGGAATTTTGCTGATGTAGAAGGTCAAGATTATATTTTAGACTATCATCAGGCCAATGATCATGAAATATATTTTAATCTTGTTTTTGAAGGTATTGAGGGTACTTTAAACTTTAGAATGGTTTATGAAGAGGGTTTTAAAAATGAAGAAGGTTTGCCTATAAGAGATTATGAGTTTGAACGTGTAGCCGGACCTAAGTTACGTTTTCATAATATCATGAGTTTTCTATCTAATGGGATGGGTGCGATTGATGAAATGGAAGGCGATTCAAGTTACGGCATAATTACTCCTAGAGATAATTATTAGTTAAAGAAGTTTTCTAGCTCTTTCCATGGTGCTTTAGTTGATTTAATGTGTGTATTCGGAGGAAAAGCTTTCCGATACTGGCTCCAGGTATATCTTTTATCCATGTATATTACTGCTCCTTTATCTCTTTTGCTTCTAATACACCGACCAGCAGCTTGGATGGCTGTATTCATAGCTGGGAAATTATATGCATAGTCCCAGCCCTTTCCAAATTTTTGGTCGTAATAGTCTATTAGGTTTTTTGTTTCTAAATCTGGTTGTCTTAACGGCAGACCTACTATAAATACGGCCTTTAACTGTTCTCCTGGCAGATCTATTCCTTCGCCGTAACTTCCTGCAGCTACTCCAGTAAGTATGGAATTATCTTCTTTTTCAGCGTATTTTTTAAATTCTGTTAGTAGTTCTGCCTTTTCTTCCTTGTTATTGTTTCTCTTTTCTGAAAATATCTTTCTGTTCGTTTGTTTTTTGAGTTGTTCTTCTACTTCTTCTTTGAACTTGTATGAAGGGAAGAATATTGCGGTGTTCCCGGGAACAGTTTCTATACTTTTCTGAAGGATCCAAGCATATTTTTGATATGTTGAATCGTCTCTTTCCTTGTATCTTGTTGTAAGTGTTTTTACCGCAAGTTCTAGCTTATTGTCGCTAGGGAATGGCGAGCTATATGCTTCTTGACTGGTTTTTTCTGTTTCTAAACCTGTTAGCTCGGTATACATGTCCATTGGAGTTAATGTGGCACTCATCAGTATGGAGGAATGAGCGTTATTTAGAGGTTTTTTTGTTGAAATTTGAGGATTCAGACAAGAATATCTTATTCTTATTTCGCGGTTGTTATTATGTCTTTTTCGTTCAATAGTTCTAGAAAATCCCTCGTCTGGACCATCCCACTGTCTTAAAGTTTCTGCAATTTGCAGGCAGTAGCTTTCCTCTTCTTTCTCTTCGTGAATTTCTTCCGCAGCAGTTTCTAAGTCTACTATTAGTTTTTCGTAATTGTAGAAATTGCTTACTATGTCTTTGAGATCTTTCTTCACAATGTTTGCTTCATGAGTTGTTTGCCCTAGTTTTTCTCTAGCGAGTCTTCTCATATTGGTGAGTAACTGTTCTAGGTTCTCTTGTTCTTGATAATATCCGAAAGTTTCTGTTTCAGTTATAGCACGGTTTAATAAGGAAAGCGAAATTGTGTATGTAAATAGGCTTCTCGTTCTGGAAGGAAGGTTGTGTGCTTCATCTACAATTAATATAGAGTCTTCTATTGTCGTTTCCGCTTTTTCTAGTATGTTATCTTTTACTCCTGGATGAAATATGTGGAAGTAGTCTGCAACTATTACGTCGGCTTTTTTACAGAGTTCTAGAGTTATGGCATAGGGACATACATTCCTACATCGTTTCTTTACTTCCTCTGCTGTGAGTTGTTGGTTTTTTAGTTCTTTTACTTTTCTTTTGGCTTCGTCTGATAAGACATGGTTTTTCTGGTATGTTTTATCGTGTCTCGGACAAGGCGGTGTCTTTCCTCCTGTTTGACCGGGAGGTGCTTCACATAAGTGGCTTTTACCTATTAAGTCGGCTGTTCTTATGTTTGTGTTATGTTTTTTGTTTATTTTTTTGACCGTGTCTATAGCTATTTCGTGTTGACTGTGTCGTGGAGTTAGAAAGAAAACCTTTCCTTTTTCTTTTCGTTTATGTTCTATACAGGGTGTTAATGTGGCGGCAGTTTTCCCTAATCCTGTTGGTGCATGTGCAACTAGATTTCTTTTATTTTCTACTGTTTCCTTGGTTTTTTCAAGTAATTTGTCTTGTTTTTCTCTAACAGTTTCAAAAGGAAATAGTTCTATTTTTGTTTTCATCTTGTCTCTTGCTATTCGTTATTTTCAATCTTTTGTAGTGAACTTTTTTTAACAATTGTAGTTCATTCTATACTCATGGTATTTCATGCTGTTGAAGCTTTAGATGATGCTATTGATGAAACCAAGGAAATTTTAGCTCCTTTTCATCTTGTTAACTGGTCTAAACTTGCCTTGGTAGGGATTTTAGCAGGGCTTGGAACAGTTATGTTTGGAGGTTCTACTGATGTTTTTGAATATCAATCTATTGCTGCTGAATTAGGTATAAGTCCGGCAATGGCGTTGACAATTGCAGGTATAGGTGTTACAATATCTTTATTGTTGCTTTTTGTAAGGTCTTGGTTTACTTTTGTAATGTATCGATGTATATCAGTGAAAGAGGTTACTCTAGTAAAGTTTATGAGAGAGGACTCTAATAAGGCATTAAGGTATTTTGGATTTCTGTTCTTGTCCGGTATTTTATCTTTCCTATTCCTTTTACCTATTGGAGCGTCTATGTGGTATGAACTACTTTTAATACCGGGTGTTATAATTTCGTTTATTCTTTTAGCTACATTGTATATTGTTAATATTTTTACCAGAGACTTAGTTGTTCCTAAAATGATTGATGATGACTTGGAATTTGTCCCGGCGTTCAAGAAGGTATTTGGAACGTTTAGAAATAATAGTTCTCAACTAGCTGTTTATTTGGTACTAAGAGCCTTTGTATCAGTTACTTTGTCAATAATGTATGGTATAGTCGTACTATCGGCTTTACTCTTGGTATTGCTAGTAGGATTACCGTTCTTTGCTATTTCATATTTAATAACGCCATTCCTACTTGTACTTCCGGCACTTCTCGCAGTTTTAATTTGGGGCGTTATAGTATTTGTGCTGGGAGCTCCAGTAAATGTCTATCTGTATAATTATGCTCTATCATTTTATCAAAGATTATTAGATGGAGATATCTACTGATAGAAATATTATCGTATTTTTTCTTATATGAAGAGAAGATAGGAAGGTTTTTGAAGGAGTTAGAACTTTCTTTGAAACTGCTTTTTCTTGATTTAAGCAAAAGAGGGGGGGAGGGGGTTTGTTCTAATCAAGTTTTTCATATTTTAGCAGTAATGTTCTAACTCCTTCCTGTATGGCCTCTGTTTTATTTTTGAATAGTCCTTCTTCTACTAGATCTTCTATTCGTTTTTCTAATTTTTCCGACATTCTAACTGATACTGTTCCCACAAGCCATACCTTTGTAATACAAATAAACATTCTACTTATAAATAACTTTTGTTTTGTAATACAAAGTAGCTATTGCTTGAGAAATAGCTCTTATGTTATTTGAGATTAAGTCTTAGAAATCGGCTAAACTTCTCTGCTGGTGTGACAAAAGCTTACTCTTGTTTTCTATTCTCTTATACAAGAATCTAAAATTCGAAGCAACAATCTCTTTCACTTCTGAATGATTATCTAAACTTTTACCATTTTCAAAACTATTTCTGACACTTTCCCTAATTATCCAAACTCCTAAAGGTGCCCAATAATCTGGGGTAACTTCCCTGACAACTAAAACTTTGGCCTGTTTCTTAATGCTAGTTAAATGCTCTAATACTGCCAATCTAGTTGCATAAAATGCTCCGGCTGTTTGTTCGGCGTAGGCTGTTCTTCCTTGGTATGGCTCATAATTATGTGCTATGTATGTATTTTGCATTTGATTCCACACTGATTTGGGTCTCTTAAGCTCCATTAACTCATATTCCCATTTGCCAGGGATTAAAAATATGTGGAACTTATTTCCTAGATATGAGTTATTATAGTATTGAATTTCACCGAGCTCTTGATAGTTTTTTACATTGCTTCTTAGTTTCTTACTTATCATATCGTCTGTAGCAGTTATGCTCCATCTTGTAGGGACTAGTTTTCTATTATTTTTTTCACCAAGTATTCCTGCTGTTAATGCTTGTTGTATTTTGTAGTTGTCTATGCCGTTGTTTGTTAGTTCGTTAATTGCTGTTTCTGCTTTTACTTCGGTATCATACCATTTTTTCTCAAGTTTTTTCTCAACACTAGGATTTTCTCCTATTTTTAGTTCGTTTAAATCGGCTGATGCAGATATTGGTTTGGTTCTACCTCCGCTTAGCGATCTAAAAGGCTTCTTGTCTAATTTTACCTCAATGTGTGCTGGTTTCTTGGTTATAGCAATTTCTTTCTTTCTTTGAAGCATTTTATTAGGCTTTTTAGTGTTTATTTTTTGTTTAGAATTAACTAATGATGTTCTTAGAGAAGCTATTTTTTTAATATTATACCTCTGTTTATACCATCTCGCAGGATTATCCATAAGTTCGGGATTTAATGTATTAGTTGGTGAAAGAGTCCCTACATTAACTTTAGGGTAATTATGACTTCCTATGAATATTGATTGCGATTTAGCTTGAAATTGTTTTTTATTCTCTATATTTGAAGGCATTACAGTCTCTAGCTTCTTTTTAACTTGGTCTTCTGAAATTCCTTTAGCTAGCTTACCATAACCCATAGTAGTATTTTTGGTATTAAAGGTTATACTTGTGATTTTGCTGGAAAAAGTAGGTCTTTCACCTAGTTTCTTGATTACGCCATCTTTTACGGGTAAGGTGGGGTTTTATAGACTTTATTTGTCCTGTTATTTCTCCTTCTATCACTGTGGCTGTTTCAACATGTTCGGCGTCTGTAAGACTTTCTTTAACAAAATTTATTGTTTCTCCGGTGTAAGAATTATCGTCAACTACTAATACTTTATTATCTTCGTAATTTGTATCAATTTCCTTAACTTCCTGATCTTTGTGATCGTTAGTGGAATATCTGACTATGTCTAGTGTTGCATCCAGTTCTCTAGCTGATATTATTCCTGGTTCGAGTCCGCCTGAAGCCACAGCAACAACATTGTCTATTTCTTGAGATTTGTAAGGGATGTTGTCTACAAAATTCTCAATTACAATTTCGTCTCCGGGTAAGCCAGATCTTCTTGTGGTTTTTTCAGTTTGTGGTAGAACTAAGCCGTTATTTGGTTCTTCTCCTAGATAATATTTTTCAACATGGTCTATGGTTGAATGTTTTACAGAATGGTATTCTTCTTTTTTTATTTCATTATCTTCGTAACTGTCAACGGCTAGCTGTAATGCTTGTAGGGAAGCATTCTTTTTCTCTCTTTGAGTTCCATGTTTGTATAGTTCTCTTAGGTCTTTGGTATTTCGGTCCCCTAATTTTTTGATATTTGAGGCATACAATATTGCTTCTCCTCTATCCTGTAACTCTTCTAGAAGACTCATAAGTTGTTATTATATAGTAACAAATTTATGTTTTTTGGGTATGGCAGCAATTAAGTGTAAAAAAGGGCTAAAAGAATTACAAAAACTAGATCTTCCAATGAGGGTTCTTCTTATCCTTAATATCAATTATCTCCTCTAAAATTTGTTTTTCTCCTTCAGAAAGATGCTGTTCTAAGTGTTGAAGCTGTTGATATTCTTTACCCGTGATATCGGTTATCAATGTTTGATCTTTTTCTATATCTCTTCCAATTGTGGCATTGCTTATACTTACTGCTAGTTCTTCTCCCCTTTCGGCTTTATCCAGTGTTTCTTGTTGATCTTGTATGCTTTTCACTTTTCCAATCCTTTCACCTTCTAATGTCATTAAGGAGCTTCCAGGTGTCAAAACCCCTTTCTCAATTTTAGTTCCTGCAACGATAGGTTTTGATTTGTTGAAGATGTGCTCCGGAAGTAGTCTTATCTTAGCCGGTCTAGATATCTGATTTAATGCTTGTTTCTGTTGTTTCTGTTCTAATTCTTCCTTCCAATCTACGTACTGTTCTATTATTTTGTATATGACTTGTTCTTGGAAGGTACGAATGTTCTTCTCTTCTATTAGTTGTTCGGCTTGTTCTGTTGTCCCTACATTGAATGCAAAAATGCTTCGATATTCTGGGCTCTCGTTTTGTACTTCTATTATGTCGCCTTTCTTGATTTCTCCTACTTCTGCTTTTTGTATAGGGATTTCGTCTGGTATCTCTCTTGAAAGCGCTTCTAGACTTCCTAAACTGTCTGCTTTTATTACAATGCCTTCGTTTTGTGTTTTAATCTCTAATTTCTCTATTTCGCTTTTAATTTGTTCTTTTGCTTCTTCCAAGTTTTCTTTGGATGTTGTTCTTACTGGTGCTCCTGCTACAACATTCTCTATATTCTTTCCTGTTATCTTTATCCCGGAAGCAGGTTCTGAGGTTTCAGATTCTCTAAACTGTTTATCTAATCTGATTTCTTTCAAAGGTCTTGGTTTTAAGAGAGCTCTTATTTCTGTTGTCTGTACATCTCCATCTTTTGTACTGTATAGAAGGATATCATCTCTATTGATAATTCCGTCGTAGTGTATTATGTCTAATGTGGTACCTAACCCTTTTTCTTGGGTTACTTCTAGTATGGTACCTTTACCCATTCCTTTCTCTACTTCTAATTGGTCTTTTAGATAGTTCTGTGCTAGGCCTGTAACTACCATTAGTAATTCAGGAACTCCTTCTCCTGTTTCAGCAGAAATTGGTACTATTGCTGCTTTTTTCTGAAAGTTATCTACTCTATCAAATCGATCTGCGCTTATCTCTGCGTATTCGTGTAGCTCCCCCATTATTTCGTAAATTCTTTCATCTATTTCCTGTTGTTTTCTATCAGATTGGTGTCTTAAGTTTTGTGTAAACAGTTCTTTTTCGCTCTTCCAACCAGGAATTGTATCTACTTTATTTAATGCGATGATGAAAGGAGTATTAGAATCTTTGAGTATGTCTATGGCTTCCTTGGTTTGAGGTTGTAAGCCTTCGTTGATATCTATAACTAATATGGCGATGTCGGAGATGCTTCCTCCACGTTTTCTTAGTGAAGAGAATGCGGCATGACCGGGCGTATCAATAAATAATAATCCTGGAATGGTTAGTTCGGTGTCTAAAGTTTGAAGTAGTTCTCCACACACATTTTCCACAGTATCTAATGGTACTTCTGTTGCACCAATCATTTGTGTGATGCCTCCTTCTTCTCCTTCTACTATTCTTGATTCTCTGATCATGTCTAAGAGACTGGTTTTACCAGAGTCAACATGACCTAGTACGGATAATATCGGTTGTCTTGGCATTACTTTTCACTCACTTCTTAGTTATTGAAAGGACTTGTTATTCTTAAAAAAACAGTTCTTGGTATAAAAGCTCTTTTTTAAGTTCTTTAAGATAAAATTAGAAGGAAAGAAATAGTAGGTAACTATTGATTGGTTTCTTTGTCCGGATACTTGTGCTTTCTCTTTTTATTGTGGTTCTTTTCACACTTTCCTGAACAAAATGTCAGTTTCTCTCCACTGTTAAGTACTAGCATTTTTCCTTCAGTTTTCGATACTTCTTCGCCGCAATAAGTACATTTCATTTTCTGTTTTTCACCTGTTTAGCCTTCCATTTCTGTTTCTTTAATGTGTACAATATCGTCTTCTCTTATTGGTCCTCGAACATTTCTTACTAGTATTTTCCCTTCTTCATCTCCTTCAAGGACTCTACATCTTACTTTTCTGACTGATCTGTGTCCTTGTTGTCCGATGACTTCGATTACTTTTGCTTTTACCATGGTTTTAACACTTTAGAGAATTTTTATTCTTCTTGTTCTTTTTCAAGTAGTTCTTGTGCTTTTGCTTGGATTTCTTCTACTTGATCTTCTGCATTGCCAGGATTAGTTATTGCTATTGTTGCGCTTTGTACATTTAGTCCAGCTGCTAGTCCTAGTTCTTCTTTATCTGGGACAAAAGTGTAGTTTATGTCTCGTTCTTCTGCTAGGCTTGGTAGATGCATTACTACTTCTGCTGGTGAGACATCTGCTGCAATTACTATCAGGTCTGCTTCGTTTCTTTCAATACTTTTTGTTACTTCGTTTGTTCCTACTCTGACTTTTCCTGTGTCTCTTGCTTTTTCTACTGTATTATAGGTTTTTTCTGCTAGTGAATCGTTTACTTCGAATTTTTGGTATGCCATTTTTTATTTTAACACCTTTCAAATTGAATTTTTCATCAAGGTTGTAATAATAAAGAAGTGATGAAACTTTTTTATACACAATTGTCTTATCAGCTTTCCTTTAATCTTTCAGCAGTATGTTCAGAGAGTTTATCAGCTTCTATATGATGAATTTTTTCTTCAAGTTCTTGTAGAAAAACATCTAGGTCGTGCCTATTTTTACTATTATTAACTTCAAGCCTTTCCAGTTTCTCAACTAGCTTTTTCTTTAGTTCTCTTGCTTCTTCTAACTCCTTCATGTGCCTTTACTAGTTTTCTTCTTCCGTATCTATTAAATCTTTAACTGTCTTCTGACGGTTCTTGAACTCATTTAGAATGCTTTGAGTATCTTCTTCCGTCTTCTTATCTTGTTCTAATCCTGTTTCCAGATTGTCCATCGTACCTTCGATCTGGTTTGAAAGTTTTTTCATTTCTTGAATAGTCTCTTTCACCTTTTCGAATCTCTTCACCTTTAGGAATAGGGTTCCGTTTCGCTCTTCTGCACCTACTTCTCTGTGTCTGTTTTCTGAAGGTTTCTGTGATTCTGCTTGGTTTTTTGGTGTCTCTCGAGTTGATGGCTGCTTATCAAATTCTGTTTGTTGTTCTTTTCTTAGAGAGTCGGATGTTGTAGTATTCATTGGGTTAGAAGTGTTCTTATCCTCTGGGAAATTATTCTTTTCTAAAGGTTGTTTTGAAGTGCTACTATTTGTTTTCTGGAGAACATCTTCTTTATCCGTACTGTTTAATCCTTGTTGTCTTTTTGATTCCTTCTCTTTTGGAAAACTGCTTCCTTTACTTAACCCTGAGGTCGGTTTAGAAGGCGCTTTATCTAGGTGTGTTGAGGATTTTGTTTGTTGTTCTTTCTGCGGCATGTTTTCTTGGTCCCCGCTGTCTATCATATTCTTAATTTCTTTCATGTTTTTCTTTAGCTTCTCTTTATCTTTTGATCCGACGTTGAACATGGTTACAATACAAGACTTGTTCAAGCTGTCGTTTAAATATAATGGTTTGTTTTCGTTGGTGGGAAGTGAGAGGGATTAGTCTAATTTTTCTGTTAGTTTTTCTAAGAAATCATCAATTCTCGAATCATAGTTTTCTGAGGTAACTTCTCCTTCCTCGCTAAAGTTATCACCTATGTTTGAGATTGGTAGTGATGGACCTGGAATACCTCCTACTGCAAGAGTGAAATCGTGTAGATGGCTTTGTTGTCTTACTCCGCCAAAACCACCTGCGGAGGTGGTGATATATGCGAATAATTTATTCTGGTACTCTGGAAAGAAATGGTCAAGCGCATTCTTCAGTACACCAGGATAAGAATGATTGTATTCTGGACTAATTATCAAGAGGATTTGTGCTTCATCAATTTTTGATCCTAGTTCCTCAACATTAGGATGAGGATCATCTGTCTTGTGCCTTCTTTCTTCGAGTTGTGGTATAGGTTTCTCTTTTAGGTCAAAAATTTCTGTTTCTAGATCCCTATCGTCTAACTTGTTTTTGGTTGCTTTTGCAACTCTTCCAGTTTTTCTACCTTTTCTAGATGATCCTAGCAGTATTAGTAAGTCTGACATTTCCTTTATTTATTCTTCTTCGTCTTCTTCTTGTTCTGTTTCAGTTTTGAAATCTTCTAATTCATAGCTGAAGTCAATTCCTTTCTCTTCGTGAATTTGTTGTGCTAATAAATAGTAAACTGTTCCAATTGAACTTTCTGCCTTGTTATTTGCTGCTATAACATGATCTATATTTTCTAAACTGTTTTCACTGTCTGCTATTGCAACTACAGGTATATTTGATTGTGCTGCTTCTTTTACTGCCTGTTGATCTTCTTCAGGATCAGTTACAATAACCATTTCTGGTTCTGTGAAATCATCGTTTTCTGGATTAGTTAATGTTCCTGGCATGAAACGTCCCATTATTACATCGGTGCCTGTGCTTTTTGAGAACATTTTGAGTGGTTTATGGCTTTCAGGCTTTCTTCCGATTACCAGAACTTCTTCTAAATTGTATCTTGCAATTTCTTTTGCGATTTCTCTTATCTGTTTGTCTGATTGTTCTACATCTAGTACTGCTAACTGGTTTTTCTTGACGTGGAATATATATGGGTCCATGTCTTTGTGTTGTGATCTTGTACCGATGTGGACGCCGTTGGCTAGGTAGTCTTCTCGGTCTATTAAAAGATCTTCTTGTTCTTCGGTCATATACTAGAATTTAGAAAAATAAGTATTAAATAGGACTCGATTAAAGAGGGTTATATCGTTTAAACTATTCTTTACTATAATATTTTAGAAGGATTTTTCAGAGCTTAAAGAGATTTTCTTCGTATTATGTATCTGCCTATTATTAAACCTATAGCTATGCCTGTGAAAACATAAACTAACGTTGTTATATTGGGGTTGCGTCCTAGTATAAGAGATTCAACGAAATAAATAAGGAATAAGGCGATTGAGGCTCCTAAAATTCCTGCAACTATGAATTCGTATCTTTCTCTTATATCTCGGGATTCATTTTCGGATTCTCCATTTGATTCCATAATTTGATCAACTTGTTTAACTTTGCTATTCTAATGTCTGCAATTCCGGCTTTGATAATCGGTATATTCCACTCTAATGCTAAATCACTTATTGTTGAGTCGCAGGTTTCTCCTGACCTGTGAGATATCACTGGGGTATAATCGTTTCTCTGAGCTAGTGATACTGTTTCTTTAGTCTGTGTAACAGTTCCAATTTGGTTAGGCTTGATGATTAAAGAGTTACATGATTTTTTTGCAATCCCTTTTTCTAATCTTTCGCTATTGGTGGTGAAGAGGTCGTCACCGTTTATTAGCACGTCAGGTTGTTTTTTGGTTAGTCTGGCATGCATTTCGAAGTCTTCTTGATCAAATGGATCTTCCACATATAATAAGTCGAATTCTTCAATTAGCTTTTCAACAAAATCTAGCTGTTCGTTGGGAGATAAGGTTTGATTCATTTTTGCATAACGATACTTTCCATCTTTATAGAATTCGCTTGCGGCCATGTCTAATCCTATTCGTGCATCATGTTTGTCGGCTACCTTTTTAAGTGCCTTAAGAGTTTTTTCATCATCCATACTTGTTATTAGTGCTCCTTCATCATTAATACCTCGTATTTTACTCTTATATCTGTCTTTAAGTTCTTGATATATCTTTGTATTGGTTTTAACTGCTTCAGGAAAGGATTTTGCATTCACGGGAATTACAAGAAATTCTTGTATGCTGGTATTTCCTCCATGTTCTCCTCCACCAATAACGTTGCTTAGAGGGTAAGGGAAGTTCTCAGTATGTTTAAATCCGTTTGCGTTTTTGAATGCTAGGCTTGAGGCTATACCTATGGCGCCTAAACGGGAAAAGTCGTCTGTTCCATCTAGTTCTTGTAGCTCTTTATCGAACTTTTCTTGTGTAAAGTTTCTTCCTTCTATTTTTGTCTTTATTTTTTCTTCTAAGTCTTCTAGATGCTTGGGTACGAAGCATTTGGCTTCATGTGTTCCTGTTGATGCTCCAGAAGGAGCTTTACCGGAAGAACTGTTTATTAATGTTTGAATAGTCGGTTTTGTTCTTGAATCTATTATTTCTATTAGTTCTATTGACTCTACTTTCATATTGGGAAAGTAGTATTTGCTTCTTATTATAAATTTTCCTTACAAAGGAAGAGTTATTTAGTTAGAAAAATGAAGATAAAAGATGTTAATTACTTTTCCACAGTTATTGGTAGTTTTTGACTATCCATTTCTTTCTTGGCTATTTCTAAAGGTCTTTCATTTCCTTGAGTCTCTACAAATATTGGTGCGCCCATTGCGATTTGTAGGCTTCTTGCTCCTAGAATTCTTGCTCTTTCATATCTTGTATAATCGGTCATATATTTACTCACTTGGAGGGTAATTTTTTTATCCTATGTAGCCTAGGTCGCTTCCGCCTTGCTTTGCTTTTTCTTTTTCAGGATTTTGTCCTTGTTGCAGTTTCTTTAATTTCTTCAAAACTTCCTGTGATTCTTCTACTTTTGTGTCTAAATCCGAATAATCTAGATCTAGTTCAAGTATATCCTCTACAGTTTCTAGCACTTTTTCGGTACTTTTTGGATCGCTTAGTAAGAATCCTGGTGTTTCTCCAAGAATACCTACACCTTCCATATCTTCTTTACGTGCTAGACCTAATAGTAGTCCAGATACTCCGACTATTTGACCTATATCGTGGTCGAATGTCAGGGACGTGTTTTCGTATTTTTCTCTTAGTTCTTCTTTAGTTGTTGCTCCAAAGACTTCAGGTTCTTCTACTACGTCTCCTGTTCCGTAACCGCCTATTGTCATTATTTCGGAAGCTTCTGCCTTTTTACCAATTTTCAGTATTTCGTTTGCTATTTCGTAATGTCCTTGGCTTGTTGACGCTTGTGCATTACCTTCTACTAATACTAGGTCGGATTTGTTATCTCTTTTGTACTGGTAGATATTATTTTTGATCAGCTCAACGGTCTTTTCTTCTGTTACTATTGTGTAAGGAGGGAAGTGTTTAGAATGAATTTCTCCTATTTTTTCTGCTTCTAAATGTTCTGCAAGGTAGCTTACTACGTTCCTACCTATGTGTCCAATTCCTGCTAGACCTTCGATTAGAACCGGATTTTCAACTTCTAAATCTTTGGTAAATTCTGTTCGTGCATCTTTCATAGTTTTACGTTCACTTTGATTTGGTGTTTATGCTTGTTTTTTAGTTTTACGCCTGTATTTCCCGTATTTATCAGGAAATGAGAATTTCGGGGGTTTAGCACTTATAGTATCTTTTTCACAATGCTTATCTGTTAAAGTATATTCTCCGCATTTAACACATTTTTTAATTGTCATATACGACTGAATTCGAAGCTTCCATTATTTTCTTGGGTTTTCTTCTTTATTGTTTCCACGGTTGAATCCATTTTCTTTTTAGTTATGTCTTTTGTTCTACCCCATGTCTTTACCGAGTATTTCGGTGCTGAGACGTATTTTATTTCTATGCCTGTTTCATCATTGGCTTCTTTGAGCGTGTCTTTTATTCTTTCTAAACCGTTTCCTTGCTTAAATTCTATTTTTATTTCTCCTTCTAGTTTTTCTTTCTTCAAGTCGATGTTATTTCTAGCAATTTCTTGAATTGCATCTACTATTTCTTTGTTAAACATTTCTCGTAGTTTTCCTTCTTCTCCTACGCTTATCTCGAATCCTTTGAATGATGAACCGAATTCTTCTTGTAACTTGAAGCCTATTTCTTCGTATGTTTGATCTAAATCTTTGCCTAGATTGTCTCCTAACTGTTCTAAGAAGGTTTGTGCTTTTTGTTCTTTGTTTAGTCGACTTAGTGCCTCTCTCTTTTGACGGTCATTAACTCTTTTAATTGAGAGATTGATATTGTCTTTATCTTCGATTTCTAGTACTTGTGCTACTGTTTTTTCTCCCTCGCTTAGTTCTTTTCTAGCATCCTGTACCCAGCTACGTGATACTTCTGAGATGTGTATAAGACCTGTTAAATCATTGTATTCTTCTAGTTGTGCATATGCTGAGTTTTTATCCACGTCTGTTATGTTTACTACTACATAATCTCCTACTTCTGGAAGTTCTTTGTACCACTTCATACTATTGAAATTGAAAGTGATTTTTAAAAGTCGGTTCCCTCTTGACAAGATATTGTATGAGTACAGAATTTGATTTCGAGGAAATAATAGCAGAAATTGAAGATATAGAGCAGGGGTATGAGAATAATTTTGAATGGATTATGGAGGAACGTATAGTAGAAACGAGAAGCCGTCGTGATTATGGTATAAATACTGAAAGTAGAGAATACGTTAGTCTAGAAGTTAGAGGATATGCGTTAGATGTCGAAATAACTAAAGATGAGATTAAAATGCCCTATTTGGATGGGGACAAAAATCACTTAACTGAAATGGATAGAGAACTTTTTGAATATTTATCAGGCTTAAGATAGAAAAATTAAGAAGATAATAATTATTCAACTTCTAGTTGTTCTACTACTTCTGCGTTCAATTCTGGTTTTCCGCCGCTTGGTCTTGCAATTGTTTCGTTACAAACCATGCAATTAACTTCGGTTGCAGCTCTTGAGAATACTATTTGTTGATTGCCACATTCATTGCATTTTACTCTGAAAAAATTTCTTGCCATTTTCTTGTTGTTCACCTATCTTTCAATTTCGAATTTTGCTGCTCTTATCGGGTTTTTCGGTTTCCAGCTTTTCCCACATTCTTTACATTCAAACTGTGTATCTCTTTTCTTGGATGTTGGGTTCTTTCGACCTCTACTTCTGTTAGCTGGGTTCTCGTATGGGAATGATCCGTATCCTTTGTCTACTTTTCTTTGCCTTTTTCTGTCCTTCTTTTTCATCGCACCGGCTGGTCTTTTAGTTACTTCCTTGATTGTCTGCTCGGTATGTGAATTACAATTCGGACAATATCTTTTCTGTTCTTTTGGAATCTTAACCATATTATCAACTCGTGTTGTTAAACTTTAAAAGGGAATCCCTACTTAGTTATGATTTCTGTGCCTTCTGCATTTTTAGGTTTTTCTATGTTTTCAGGTGTTCCAATTATTACTTCTGTTTCTATGTTTGATCTTTCTATTATTTCTAATGCGGTAGAGTCTATAAGGTCGTATCGTCCAGCTTTACTGTTTCCTTGAATCATTTTGCGGATTTCTTTAACCTCTATTTGTTCTAATTTTCTGGCCTCTGGGTTTTCTGGATTTTTATCATAGATTCCGTCTATGTTTGAGGCAATGTAGAGCTTATCAGCATTTGTAATTTCTGCTGTAATGGCGGCTACGGCATCTGTAGAATATCCGGGTGTTAACCCGCCCATAATAATATTTTTACCGGTTGATTTTACTTCAAGGATTTCTTCAGGTGTTTTAGGAGTTTTTGGATGACACTCTGTTACAGCTTTAAGAGTTTCAGCATTTAGTCTAGTAGCTTTTATTCCTATAAGATCTTTTTTCCCTTGATTAATTTCTTCGGGTACGCTGTTTATGTATTTCTTGAGTTTTCCTGCTCCGGTTATTGTTGCGGTTTGAAAATCTTTATTGTTGATTGCTTTACCGTATTCTTCAACTTTTTCAAGGTTTTCAGTTAAGATTGAACCGCCGATTGCATATACTTCTTTCATTGTTCTATCTCCTCAGCATTTCCACGATTTATCAGAATCTCTGCATTTTCTTCAGGTATTTCTGCATTTTCTCCCTCTTCAAAGGGGCCATAAGAGTTTAAATCAGTGCCCATAAATTCTGGTACCTGGTTTGTTATTTTTACCCTCGCATAACCTTCTTTAACATCCTTAGTCTCTGTTTTATTTGTTTCTACTTCTTCCCGTTCATTTTGTGTTTCTTGATTATTGGTTTCTTCTTGATTTGTTTTTTCTTCTTCGTTTTGTTTGGTGTTGGCAGGTGTTTGCTTTTTCAAAAAGTCTTGTATTTCCTTTCTATGCTCTGTAAAGTTATTTTTCAAGTTTCTGAAAAGTTTTTCTTCTCTAGGAAGAAGATTTAGGTTTTGAGGGTTTACGTCTGTTTTTACCGCAATTTTTGCTTGTTTAAATATTTTCTCTTCTCTAATAGATATTATTTTGTCTATTACTCTCTTAGCATTGTTATATTCTCTGTTATTTTCTCCTAGGTCTTCTTTTCTTTGTAGGTATTCTGCTGCATCTAGTATAAAGTTCTGATCTAGCTCTGTCAATTCGTTATTCCTTCTTTCTTTTTTCTGTATTTTTCTAAGTTCGCTAAATGTCAGTGGTTCTTCGGTCATTTTACTCACAAAGGTTTCAGTTTGTTAATTCTTTTTTACTTATTCGAAACATTGTTGTACGTGTTTTTTGTAGTACTTGTTTTCGCTTTTGTATTCCTTTCCACATACTGGACATTCTACTGGTCCTTTATTGTCTTGGTTAGAATTGTTATCTGTATTTCGCTTCTTAGCTTTTCTGAATGCATAACTTACGGGATTTGATACTTTTTCTTCCAAATTATCTCCTTCATATACGTTCATGTCTTTATAGTAGCCGTTTGAGTCATAGTTAGGTGGCGGTACATCTTCTCCTCTGTTTTCATGCCATCTTAATTGTCCCTTGACATAGCTTTCTCGTAACGGCTCTTTATTTTCCTCGTTCCATTCCCAAATCTTTGTTTCTATTTCGTTCCAGCTGTAACCAACTACTCTGTAAAAGTTTATTAGTATAAATAAGCCTCTTTTCCTCCCGTCTTCTAAACCATCCAGTATATTTTTGATTGTAGGAGGAAAGTATTGTTCTGGTATGGCTTCATCAGGTCTATCAAAGTCTTGGTTCTTGCTTTGTTCTATTCTTTCTTTTTTTCGTTCTTCCCTTCGTTCCTCTTTAAAGTCCAGAGCTTGGACTGCTAAATTAATGCTTTCTTTTTCCGTGTAATCTTCTAAAAAACCTACTTCAAAGTCCACGTTATCTATTTGTGCTTGTTCCTTTTCGAAATCTTCAATATTTTCTTTACGTATTGGTTTAGATACCAACCAGCTTCCATCGTGAAGAGAGTATGGGACTCTAAAAAGATGTCTCTGACCCCAATCGTTTTCTATGTCTGCTACTTGAAATGGATCTAAGCCGCTGTCAGTTTTCATCACGTCTTCGTATCCGTGTTCTCTGACAATTTCAATTAGATGCTTTCTTAGATTACTTCTAAGGTAGTCTATTATTGCACGTGGAAGTTCTGGGTAGAATTTTTCTAGTTTTTTACCTTCTATTTCTTCAGGGAATGATTCTCCTCTGACGCCTATATGGAATCCGCGATTACCTGAGAATTTTACTGATATATTTTCGATACCATGACTTTCTAATTCCTGGATTACTAATTTGGCTGCTTTTTTCGATACTTCAAAGCTTTCGTCACAGTCTATATCTATTACAAGATCCCAGTTAGTTCTTAGCTTATCTAAGTCTGAGATGTTGTCTATGAGTAAGGGGTTCTTCCATCTTTCTACGGAGGCATGTAGTGCTACAGCTCCTTTTTCTGTAAAGTGTTCTAAGTCTCCTCTAAAGTTAATTGCATCTGGTCGTTTCCCGTAACCTTGAGGATATGTAGGAGCTACTTCTCTATACTGGCATATTTCTAGTATTTTTTCTATTACTTCTTCTTGTTCGTAGTACTGTCTTATTTTCCAGTCTTGTGGTTTTTCCCCGTCCACTCCCATAATAATTAAGTTTTACAGAAAAGCTAAAAGCATTTACCTGTTAATTTAGAAAGGAAAAATATTAGGAGAAGAGTTATTCTTCTTCTATTCTTGGTGCTAGAACAAAGCTTAAGTTCGCTGTATCTGGTTTAATAAATTCTAATCTCATTGGAAAGTCTTCTCCAAGATTTACTGTTACTGTGTCTGCTACTTTCTTCCCTCCAATCATTTTGGAAAGATAGTCTAAGCTGAACATTGATTTGGCGTTTGTTCCTTCTAATTCGATTACGTCTTCGCTTTCATCGGTTGCTGTGAATTTTGCATTACTTTGATCTCCTTCTGCGGAGATTTCAATTTCTGAGTTTGAAGCTGTTATAGTTACTGAGTCACTGACTACCATTGCGTCTTTAATTGCGCTCTCTAGTAAGTCTGTTTCTAGTTCGCCTGTAACGGTGAAGTCTAGTTGGTCTGTGCTTGGGATGTCGTCTTCTGAAAGGTTTAGTATTGGTAGAGAGAAATTTCTTGTTGATGAGTTTTCCATTGTTATGTGGAATTTGCTGTTTTCGTCATCTAGTTCGAATGTTATCGTGTCATCTTTGTTGGCTCTTCTTAATATTGAGTATAGGTTTTCTAGATTTAATCCTACTTTGGTTTCTTCGTCTAGTTCATAGTTTTCGAAAACTTCTTCTTCTATTTTAAAGTCTACAAGTCCAACCATTGCTGGATCTGCTGCAATTAGTTTTATTCCATCTTCTGTAAATTGAAATAGACCTTCACTTATTAGATCTGAAATGGTTTTCATTGAATCTTGTAATAGTCCTACGTCTTGTGTTTGTGCTTTGAACAACTCCCGCTCACCTTGTACTTATTCAGTAGTGTTAACAACTTTTTTAACTCTGTCGAGAAGATCAGAATCGACATCGCTAAAGTCTTGAACGATTTCTCCCTGTATTTCAAAACTGTCTGGAGTAGGTAAAACACGGCCAAGTACTCTTATACGATTATTTTCCTCTATGTTTTCTAAAACATCTTCTTCTAAGAAAACTTCTACTGTGCCGGTGCTATCGTCAATGGTAACAGAATCTTCGTCTTTAGATAGCACTGTACCTAATACTCTGACTCTAATGTCATTTTGAGGATTAATATTAGTTATATCTTTTCTGATAGCAGGGGATCTCCTATTTTGTTCTTCAACCATGTAACAAAAATAGTGGTTAAACTATTTTAACTATTGACTATGTGCCCGTTGGTTTCAAATAAGAGCAAATACCAAAAATTAGTTGTAATGGATATTACTGGTAAAAAGGGAGAAAAAGCAGCTCAACAAGTAAGCAGTTTAGGACAGGAATTAAGAAAATTACAGGATAATGTAAAGTCCTTTGAGCAGAACTTAAACCAATATGACAATAATCTTTCTCAAATATATAATAAGATAGAACAACTAGAAAACGCTCAAAACCAGTCACAAGAAGCCCATCAAAGAATCGTTGGATTGGAAGAGGCTTCGACAAAGATAAGCAAATTAAACAGAAAAAATTCTGAACGTATAAGAGACTTAGAAAAAAATAAAGCAGAATTCCGAGATAGAATAGGTAAAAGATTTGATGGTTTAGAGGATGAAGTAGGTGGTTTAAGGAAGAGGATATCTAACTTGGAGCAAAAAGTTCAAGGACTAAGATCAAAGTTAAATGAGTTGAAAGAGGATACTGAGATTGAGTTTGATACTCAAGAAAATCATTTACAGAGAAAAGTAGAAAAACAAAGCTTTGAAAACAGAAATAAGAAGATAGATAAGGAATTAAGTAAATTGAGAACGTCTGTAAATGTTTTAGCTGATGAGTTAGATAGAACGGACGATATAACAATAGATTAAATTATAAATCCGTTTTCTTTTCTTACTGAATATTGTTAGTTATTATATCTATGTTTTTGATTACATTAAAATGTATTTAAATCTTTTATCAATCTTAGTAACTCCTAGTGGGTACATATAGACGAAATATAATTGGTCTAGCTGCTTTTGGAGTAGGGGCAGTTTCTACAGGAAAGCTAACGAACCTTTACAAAGATAAATCTTTTGAGATTCCTGAAGACTATATAAAAAACAATGAATTTAATCAAAATCTTAATAGCAATTATTATGACTCTTTTACTTTCGATTACGAATCTTCAAACGTTTTAATTGATTTAAGATATATTGAAGGCTTAGAAAAAAAGCCAGATGAATCTAAAAGAAACATCGAAGAATTTTATAATGATTTAGATATTAATCTAATGGTTTTAGAACGTAAAAAAGATATTTCTAAAGAAAAATATGACAATAGCGGAAGTGACTATTTTCTAGATATTCTAGGAGATGAAGATAGTCTTTGGGAAGAGGTAGTCGAGGAATACATGAAAGAGGCAGCTATACAAGCGTTTTATGTGCCTAACGATATTCTTAGGGATAAGTCTAAACAGGAATATGTTTCCGGAATCTGTATACAAGATTCACTATATCCTAGATGCGCGGTATCGGCAGAACTATCTACACAGAATAGAGAGCGTGCACTCGCTCATGAAATAGGTCATGCACTAGGTTTAGATCATTCGGATAATCCTGACAATGTAATGTATCCTAAATTAACTGAGCCAGAGTATAAAGGACTTTCAAAAGAACAAGAGAGAATAATTAAGAGTAACTTGTAGTAAAAAAGACTTTTTCTTTAATCGTATTCCTTATGAACGTTTCCACATTCCGTACATCTGTAGAATCGTGTAGGGGGTTCGTCAGAAGAACGTGTTTGTTCCATCCACCATTCACATTTATTATTACCGCATTTAGGACATTCCTTATCTGTAACCGGGTTTGTAGTTTCATCTGTGTCTCCTTCGTTCACATTAAGACGATCCATTGGATCTTCCTCTTTTTCTTCTGTAACCTTCATCTCTTCTGTTTCAACATCTTGGATGTTTCCACAGCTTCTACATTTCATCTGGGATTCGCCGTTATTTTTCTCAGAGACAAGCATGCCTCCACATTCATCGCAAAACTCCATGGTTTAACATCATTAACCATACACCTTTTTATACCCATGCCAAATTATCGCTTCAAATTTCTTCACAACGAGGGAATGAATCAATAACGAATGGTGTTGAATCCTCTAAACCTAAGAAATCTACAAGCAGAATTTTAAAGCCTCCAATTCTAGGAATTTTAAACAAAGAACGTCCTTGAATTTGTTCTTCTCTAACTTCATGTTCAAAAGGAAGTTGTTCTCTGTTGTTATCGCCTTTAGTCTCCACGTAATCGTCATGAACTTCTATAACTCTATGTACAACAGGTATGTCCATTCCTTGAGCTTCAACTAGCTCTACACGAGTTTCAGATATTGTACCAGACTCTCCTATTTCTAACTGGTAACTTTCACCTTCCACTTCAAATATGGCATAACCAGGTTCTGATCTAGAGTTTACCTCAATAAGAGTAATCTCTCCTATACTAGTTGAGTGAGTTAGTTCTTCCTTAGCCTCTGAAAAACTGTAAGTTTCGCCATCAATACTTATATTAGCCTCATCTTGAACATCATACACAATTACATCATCTACATTAATTTGGTCCATGCTTACTCCATTAACGACTAGTATGTCTCCAACGTTTAACGCAGGATACATTGAGCAAGATACTACAGACACCATAGGATTTTCTGTCTGGAAGACTGTGCCTGCAAATTGAAGACTTCCAAAAGCTAGAATCAGGGCTAAAAGTATTAGATAGAAGTTACTAGATATCTTCTCTAAACATTCGTTCTCTAAGGAAAAGCTCATATTAGAAACTTTTCAATAAATATATAAGAAAGCTTGAGGCTAAAATTAGGAGAATTTTTTAGACTTCTTCTTCTAAATCTTTTAGCCAGTCTCTTGCAGTTTCTATTGCTTCTTCTAATTCTTCTTTAGGATTTTCTGAAGAAATTACAAGATTAGATTCGTCTCCTAAGGGATGTCCTTTATCATATCCTGCTTCTCCGCCATTTTCCCAAATAGCTTTTCTTATAAGATTGGCTAATGTATGATTTTGCTCCATATCTACGATAAACTTCCCGTCTTTTTCCATCACGTTTAAACTTGCCATTTTTTGTTAGTCAAACCTCCGAACAACATTGATTTCAACTTCTGTTTTCCGATTTTCCTTTGTATGGAATCCGTAAGTTGGTGGAAGTGAAATCAAATAATTTTCCGTATCGGTTAATCTATAATCGGTATTCCTAACAAAATCTTTTATACGTTCATTAAAACCTCTTGGTGAAATACTATAGATAACATCTCCAACTCTCAATGCTGTTTCCCAGAAAACATCGGCACCTTCTTCAGAGTGATCGGAGAATGGATGATTCATTAAAACTGTTTTAAACTTATTTTCTAAGTTCTCTACATCTAGAACGTCTATCTCAAAACTTTTTGTGGTATTAACTTTTGATAAGTTATTTTTTAGTATCTCTACTGCTTCTTCATCTTTCTCTACAAATCGAACTTCTCCGCCTAGTACAAGAGCGCCTATTCCGAGCATACCTGTGCCTGAGCCTAAGTCTACAACTTTCTCATTTTCAATATCACCATTCATATAGGCAAAATAAATTAAGTCTGCTGCTAGACTTGGAGGAGTAATATATTGTTCCAAAGAAATTTTTGGTTTCTCAAAACCTTCTAATTCTCCAAGAATACGTTTTAATTCGGACTTACTCATGTTTGATCCTCTTGACAAAAAGGGCTTACAGATTCAACAATATTTCACTAATATAAGAGTTAAGATGCCAAGCTATCAAAGTAATGGTTGATAAAACTGAAAAACTGGAAAACAAATCTAAAGATGAACTGATTAAAAGAATAGAAGAACTAAGACAAGACCAAATTGTATTTTTTGAACCTCAAAGAGAAATAATACTTTCTAATCCGACTGAAGAAACGCTTAATACTATATCTTCTTTAGCCCATATGGAAACTAGCTCCGATGAGCACTTCAAGTTTGAAATTAGAGAGATGGATATATGGAACTCGGATAAATCATTAGAAGAGCTGAAACACCATTACACAGAGCTCTTGGGAAGTTATCCTCACTTTATTGAATGGGTAGAACGAACACACCACAGACAAGAAGTTTTCTCAATAGAACACAAAGGAAGATATCATGCTCTAGAAGCAGAAAACCAGGAAAGAATGGAATGGGCAAGAAGCATAGACAAAGTAAGGAAAAATCTTGCAGTAGACCTATCAGATACTTCTTCAAGAATAGCAATGGGAGCCAAAAGCAGAGCAGAAATTAAACAAGCGTTACTAAAGAAAGGATACCCTGTTCAAGACAACTCCAAATTCAGAGAAGTAGACGAAAAAATTGGAGCAGATCTAACAATTGAATTAAGAGATTATCAAAAAGAATATGTTGAAAAAGCATACGAAAAAAGAGCAGCAGTACTAGCTAACCCTGCTGGAAGTGGAAAAACAGTAACATCAATAGGACTAATGTCCAAAGTAGACTCACCGACACTAGTATTAGTACCTCAAAGAAATTTAGTGAATCAGTGGAAAAGAGAAATACTAGACAAAACAACGCTTACTGAAGATCAAATAGGAGAATACCACGGCGATGAAAAGAAAATGAATGATGTAACAATCGCAACATATCACATGGCTGGCGAAAAAACATCATTGTTCAGAAAAGACTGGGGATTAATAATTTTCGACGAAGTACACCACATCCCAAGCAAACTATTCAGAAAAACAGCATCCCTACAATCCACCAGAAGAATAGGGCTATCAGCATCACCAGTAAGAGAAGATACAAAAGAAAAAGACATATTCGCATTGATAGGACAAGAAATAGGGAGCGACTGGGCAAGATTCTTCACAAAAGGTTATGTAGTGAAACCAGAAGTAGAAATACAACTAGTAGAATTTGAATCGGATCACTACAGGTTCAAATATGAAGAAGCATCTGGTATCAAAAAAGCAATAATAGCATCTAAAAACCCTGCCAAATACCAAAATTTAGAAAATCTGCTTGAAAAACACAAGGAAGAAAAAACAATAATCTTCTGCGACTGGATAGAACAGGGAGAACAAATAAGCGAAGAATATGATATACCCTTTATTTCTGGAGAAACAGACTTCGATGAAAGAGAAGAATATTTCGAAGACTTTAGAAATGACAAACTAACCACACTGATTGTGTCCAGAATAGGAGATGAAGGCCTGGATCTACCTGACACAGAAGTAGGTATCATAATGAGTGGTCAAGGAGGTTCAAGACGACAAGCAACACAGCGAGCAGGAAGAGTGATGCGTCCTTTCGGAGATGCACAAGTTTACATGATAGCAACTAAAGGAAGTAATGAAGAGGATTTTGTGAAAAGACAGGTGGAACATCTCAAAGAGAAAGGCGTACAGGTCAAAATAAGGGATTAAGAAAAGATTTTCCACCAATACTTTTTCTTTCCTCCTATAAATATCCAATCTATTCAAAAAAACCATGGGCTAAAAATTATTTTATAATGACTATAATTGAAGCCAAAAACCTCAATAAAGAATTTAAAATATATAAGAGAGGAGATACTCTCAAAGAGTACTTTAAAGCATTCTTAACTCGAGATTATAAGATAGTAAATGCAGTAGAAGACATAAACTTAGAAATTGAAGAGGGAGAAATAGTAGGTTATATCGGAGCTAATGGCGCAGGCAAATCAACAACTGTCAAGATGCTAACAGGAATACTAGAACCTACATCAGGCGAGATAAAAGTAGATGGCAGAAACCCACATCAACAACGAATACAAAATGCCATGAACATAGGAGTGGTTTTTGGACAAAAAACTCAGCTCTGGTGGGATTTACCAGTCAAAGAATCCTTCAAAATACTCAAAGAAATATACGAAGTTTCTGATGAAGATTATGAAAAAAGAATGAACGAGTTTAAGGACGTTTTAGCTCTTGATGAGTTTATGGAACAACCTGTTAGAAAACTTTCTCTCGGACAAAAAATGAGATGCGAAATTGCTGCCGCATTTTTACATCATCCTAAGATAGTTTACTTAGATGAACCAACAATTGGGCTTGACGTGTCAGTCAAAGAAAAAATACGAGAATTCATCAAAAAAATGAACAAAGAGAAGAACATCACTGTAATGCTTACAACTCATGATATAGGCGATATAGAGGATCTTTGCGAAAGAATAATAGTGCTTGATAAAGGTAAAAAAATATATGACGGGCAATTAGATAGTTTAGTCGACCAGTTCTCTTCAAGAAGACTTATGCTAGAAATTAAAGAAGCTGAAAACTTTTCTTTAGAACAGGAAGGAGTAATAGATATACAAAGGAACGAATTCAGTGTAGAATTAACTTTCGATAGGAATAAAACATCGGCATCAAGTCTTATGAGAGAAATTTTAGAGAAATATGATGTGCTGGACTTTCAGATAAGAGAACCTGATATAGAAAACGTTGTGAAGAAAATTTATAGAGAAGGCCTAAAATAAAAAGCATTTTTTTAGAGGTGTTAAAAAATTAAATATTCAAAATATGCTGAAATAGTACGAGTAACATTCAAAGAAGCCTCTGCGTATCGTTTAGACGCAATAATGGGTCTTTTATCTTCGGTTATATTTTTAATTTTATTTTATTTTGTTTGGTTTGCTATTGACCAGTCTGGAACTATTGAAGGAGGCTTTGAACAAGTAATAGCTTATTTAGTAGCAGGACAGATTGTTTCAAATATTGCTTTTGTAGAGACAGAGAAGTTTATGGGCGAAAGAGTTCGTAGAGGAACTATAGTAAATGAACTTAAGAGACCATTGAGTTTAATGACACAGACCTATTTTCATGAAATGGCGTGGATGTTATTCAACTTTCTAACAAAAGCCGTTCCAATAGCGATAGTAGGTGTATTCTTTTTCGGTATAGATATGCCTAACTTAATTAATGGTTTGTTTTTCTTATTTAGTGTGTTTTTGGCGTTCAACGTAGTCTTTTTATTTGCTTATTCAACTTCAATGCTGGTTTTCTGGACAAAAGTAGATTGGAGCATAAGAATGATGAGAAGTACGGCCCAAAGCCTTTTCTCAGGGGTCTTGTTTCCGTTGTACCTCCTGCCTGATACGCTTAACACTGTCTTTAATTTACTGCCGTTTCAGGTGATGGTGGACGCACCTATTCAGATATTTATAATGTCGGCTACTGGAACAGAAATCTATGAAATTCTGTTGAAACAATTTATTTGGATTATAATACTTTATGGTCTTGCATATTTAGCCTGGAAAAAAGCTAGAGCAAAATTAACGGTGCAAGGAGGTTAAGAAGATTAATGAGTATCAGAAAAAAGTTGGAGAAATACATAAGGGTTTACAAAATATTTTTTACTGCTTACTGGAAATCTAGGCTTATCTATAAAACAGATTTTTTCTTAGGAGTCACAAGTCAATCAATAAATCTGGTATTTAACCTAGCATTTTTAACATTGATATTTACTCAGGTTGAATCGCTTCAAGGATGGACATTTCATGAAATGCTTTTATTAGCTGGTTTTAGCGGTTTAATACTTAATTTACATCATATATTTGGCTTCGGGCTTTATAGTCTGGGAGAAACATACATAATCGAGGGTAGATTAGACAGATATTTAGTTAGACCGTTAAATCCGTTATTCCAAGTCTACGCAAACTATATCTCTGATGATAACGTTTCTAAACTACTTGTGAATATAGGAGTTATATCTTATGCAGTTTTTCATATTGAGACGACAATTTTAACACTCACTAACTTGCTCTATGCGGTTCTAGCTATGGCAAGCGGAGTTATGATTCTAGCCAGTATCTTCCTTGCATTCTCATCGACCGCATTCTGGACAGCACGTAGTAAAGCAGTTTTCTGGCTTTTCTTTGAAGTAAGCAACTTCCGAAAATATCCTTACAGCATATTTTCTACGCCAATACAACTATTTCTAATTTCTATAATACCGATAGCTTTCGCATCCTTCTTCCCTGTAACGTTCTTCCTAGGAAGGGATGAATGGTTTATTTGGCAAATGTTGTCTCTAATTATCGGGCCATTCTTCTATCTAATATCTTATGGTATTTGGAAAATAGGGATTAGAAACTACAGTAGTACTGGTAGTTGAAAAAGAAAAAAGAAGAGAGGATAGAGGCTGTTTTTATTCAAAATTTTCCTTATAAAGTTCTCGGCTTTTTTCTATTGCTTCATGTGCTTCTGCTTTTCCGCCCCAACCTTCTATTTCCACTTCTTTCTTAGGTTCTAAGTTCTTGTATGTTTTGAAGAATTCTGCAATTTCCTTCTTCTTGTGTTCTTCTACATCATCTAAGTCTTCTACATCATCCCACCTTGGATCTTCGGTTGGAACTGCTATTATGTTATCGTCCTGTTCTCCACCATCATCCATGTAGAGAATTCCTACAGGTCTACATTCAATTACGCATCCTGGGAAGGTTCCGTGTGTAGTTAGGACTAGAATGTCCATAGGGTCTTCATCTTCATAATAGGCTTGTGGAATAAAGCCATAGTCCCCTGGATAATGGACTGCTGAATGCAGTACTCTATCTAATACTACGGATTCTTTCTCCTTATCGTATTCATACTTGTTTTTTGTTCCTGTTGGATTTTCAATAACTGCGTAAATTTCTTCAGGCGGATTAGGACCTGTTTCATAGTCTTGCCATTTGTTTACCATGATGCTTCTAATTGGAAAAGAAAATGGGAGAAACTTATATCTATTACCCGAATTATTCTTCGTTTCTTCGTTTGTGAGTGGTTGCTGAAAGTCTAATCATCGAAACGTTCTCAACATTCCCACAATTACTACAAACGATTTTCACCCAGTCGACGTTCGGTTTGTCAACCGGATTTATGTGTAAATCTTCACCGCAGTCATCACAATTTAAGGCCATTTTGAAGAATTTCCTCAACAAGTAATATGGATATCGAATTATTTAAGGCTAACTAGAGATACCAAAATACAAGGGAAAAGCATCAATTAAAAAGATGTAATCCATAATTTGGGTTCGTGGTCTAGCTTGGTTATGACACCTCCTTGACGTGGAGGAGATCCCCAGTTCAAATCTGGGCGAACCCACTATTTGGGAAAGTAGCTCAGGGGTTAGAGCGCTGCGCTCATAACAAAACGGTTTATGAGCAATGAGAAAACCTTTTGGAAGGTTTTCGATGATTATGCTACATGTTTTCCTTTGTGGGAAACGCAGAGGTCCCGGGTTCGATTCCCGGCTTTCCCAAGTTATCTTAATCAAGCTGATCTAGATTCTTGGAATTAATTAAGAAAGAAAAAGAAGTATTATTTTTTAAGCTTCTATTGCTTTTGGTCTACGGTTTTTTATGCAGTCTTTATGGCAGTATCCTTCTTTTGCTTTGAGATATTCTTGATCGGTGAAGACTCTTTTACCGCACATTGCACAAAAACCAAGTCTTAGTGGTGTTAGCTCAGACATGCAACAACATTCTCCCCCTGTTCAAAACCTTCTAGATATTTAATCCGGTAAGTCACTTAACTTAATTTTTACAATAGAACACTTACATTTGAGTTGATAAATAGATAGATGTATTAAAAAACAATATAATAGAATAAGCCAAAAAAATGGCGTTACTGGTGAGTGAAAACGTATTTTTTGTCACTCTCTTTTCTTACAAAACCGTAACGTTCAAATTGTACTATCTCTCCTTCTTCAATACTGTTTTCCTCAATTCTGCCCTTGTCAATCCTCCCAGAAGGTTGTAAAACCTTAGCCTTAGATGCGTTGACAGGAGTCCAATGAATAAAGTCTGCGTTTTTATCTAAAGCTTCCTTATGTCCCCCATCAATGAACTCTGCATTACCATCATTAATTTTTATGTTACAAAGACCTTTTAATCGGTAAAAACCATCTTCAAAGTCTTTTTCGTCTATACAAACTTTGGTCTTTCCTTCTTCAACATTCACGCTAGACTTTCTTATTCCTCTGTCAGGTTTATCTGGATGAAGGTCATTTTCTGCAGTCAAAACTCCGTCTTCGGGAATATTTCCTATGGTTAATTTTCTAGGATTGTCAACAAAGAAGTATCTATTAGCACTCTCGTCTATAATGTCTCTATTCTGTGTTTCTAATGATTGAAGACTTGCTTCAACATCGTTTTCTGTCACTCCCATTTCTATGAAGTATTCTTGGATTGCCTTAGGCTGAAACCCTCTACGTTTTAGCGCTCGTATAGTTCCACATCGAGGATCACTCCAGCCGTTCAGTTCTCCGTCTTCTATTTTTTCCGCAATGGAGGAGCCTGATAATGGTGCTTCAAATCCGGAAACTCTTACTTTACCCCAGTACTTAACTTCGGGATAGTCCCAGTTGAAGTAATCGTAGATGTATTTTTGTCTTTTAGTTGATGCTCTTAGGTCTTTACCACGGACAATATGTGTTGTTCCCATTAAATAGTCTTCAATAGCTCCTTGAAAGTCTAGTAAGGGCCATACATGATATTTGTTCCCGGTTATTGGGTGGTCGGGTTTCTCTATTATTCTGAAAGCTACGAAGTCTCTAACAGCAGGGTTTTTATGTTCTAAGTTAGTCTTAATTTTTAAGACTGCTTCACCTTCGTTTATTTCACCGTTTTTCATTTTATTCCATAATTCCATGTTTTTCTCAGGACTTTGACTTCTATATTTTGATGCTGTACCTTCTTTTCTATGTTTTTGCATCTCTTCTTGACTGGCTTTAGAGACGTATGCTTCTCCCATTTCAATTAGTTCTTCAGCATACTCGATGTATTTATCAAAGTTCTTAGATGAGTATCTGACTTCGTCAGGTTCATATCCCAGCCATTCATAATCTTCTTTATACATTTCGTATGCGTCCTTCAAAGGACGCTTAATTACGGGATCTGTGTCGTCAAAACGAAGAATTAATTTTCCATCGTATTTGTCACGAAGTTCTCCATTTATTACCATTCCTCTAGCATGTCCGAGGTGTGGAGGCCCGTTAGGATTAGGTGCAAAGCGTACAACTACTTCTTGTTCCTCAACATTTTTTAAATCAGGTATAGGGTCGTGTTCTTCTTTTTCAACTTCCTCAAACTCGTATTTTTCAATCTCTTGTTTTTGTTCTTCCAAATTAAGACTGTTTACATTTTTAACTATTTTTTGAGCTGTTTTCTGTACTTCACCCTTATCTTCATCAGCAATATCTAATTCAGCGAAAATCTTACCTATTACTGCACCAGGGTTAGCTTCTCCGTCAAATTCAATAGCATTTTTCAAGGCGTATTTACGGGCAACTTCCTCTATATCCATAATGTACAAAATACAAAGACAAATAATTAATAATCATACACCTTGCCTATGAAGTTACTATATTCTGTTCAAAAACAAAAAGCTGCTGTCTCAGCATTAATAATTTTGTTTCTAATGCTTTTTCTGTTTTTAGCAACACATTATACAACTATGAATAATCAGAATCAAGAAACGGTCGCGGCTAATTTTCTAACAGATTATGGGGGAACGGAATTTAATTTAAAAATCGCCAATAGTACAGAGTCAAGGGAGAAAGGATTACAAAATACTGAAGAACTTGAAAAAGATGGCATGATTTTTATTTATCCTGAAGAGGATCAAAGAGTCTTTTGGATGAAGAATACGACAATATCTTTAGACATTATCTTCTTGGATGAGAAAGGCAATGTACTTAATATCGAACAAGCAGATCCCGAGCCTGAAACTTCTAAGGAAGATCTCGAATTATATGAAAGTAAAGAACCGGCGAAATATGTGGTTGAAATAAAACAGGGAAAAAGCGAGTTATATAATATAACTACTGATTCTCGTCTAGAGACTGAGTCCATCAATTAATGTCTATTACTCTACCGTTCTCGCTGATAAATACATCTTCTTCTAGTGTGTAACCTTCTTCTCTAGCTAATTCTACATAGCTTCCTAACTTGTGTATGTTTCCGTGACTCGGAATTATATTTTCAGGCTTGAAGAGGTTGATGAAGTCTCGATGATCTTCTTTTTTAGCGTGTCCAGAAGTGTGGATGTCTTTGTAGATTCTTACGCCTTTATCTTTGAGTTTTTTCTCTAATTTGTATCTATTAGACTCTGATACTGGAGTAGGTATTACTGTTGAAGAGAATACGGTATGATCTCCTCTTTCTAGACTGAAGGGGTAAGTATCTGAAGATAATTTATCCATTTGACTTCCAGGTTCGCCTTGATTTCCGGTAGCTACAATCAACCATTCCTCTCTTTCATTGCTGATTTTAGAAAGAAGTTTTTCACATTCGTCATAGTAGGAAGCTACTTCTACGTTTGAAAGATCTATTAAACCTAGTTCTTCAGCTGATTTGGTGTATTCTTTCAGACTTCTACCTATGAAAGCAACTTTTCTGCGGTTATTGTTTATGTCAAGTATTGAGTTCAAACGTGAAATCTGGCTGGAGAATGTTGTTACTACTACTGCTCCTCCTGCTTCATAGCATGACTCCATTACATCTTTTAGCTCTACCTTAACAGATTTTTCTGATCTTACTCGACCAGGATCATCTACTTTAGTTGTTCCTGGAATTAAAACGTCTACACCCTCTTCACCTACTTTTTCAATTCTTTCTAGATCTGCCTGTTTTCCTATTACTGGCGAACGATCGATCTTCATGTCATTACCATAAACAACATTGCCATGAGGAGTTTTGAGATAAGACAGAGTGGTGTCGGGTATAGAGTGATTAACGTGTAAGAATTCTAGTTTGAAATCCTTGTTTATCACATGTTCAACTCCTTTTTTAACTTCAACTAGCTTGTTGTTAATATTCTTCCTGTCGTTGTTTAGAGCTCTCTCTATTATTTTTTTAGTATAGGGAGTGCAAATTATTGGTGCGTCATAAGCCCCTGCCAGCTTAGGGATTGCTCCTACGTGGTCTAAGTGGCCGTGCCCAATAATTATAGCAACTACATTCTTTTCTAGTAATTGTTCGTCTTCTGGAATTGCTCCAGTTTCTAGGGTTTGGTTTGTTGTAAGTTCATCGATTTGTTTTTCTGAAGAAATAACTTCTTCCATGTTGAAGCCCATGTCGAATATTACTACGTCTCCATCGACTTCTACTGCGGTCATGTTTTTTCCTACTTCTTCATAACCTCCTAAAGTGTGTATTTTCATTATAAATTGTCTCCTTAAAATTAAGTCTTGAAAAGTTTAGATATTTTTCTTTATAATTAAACTCAATACAGAGACTCTTTTAAATCCATACAAAAAGAACGGTGTCTCCAAGGTAAGTGTTTACTTAAGTATTCAACCAGACAAAATTTCCTATGTATGTATTCTGAAAAAATTCAGAAAAAACTTGAAGCAGAAAATATCGAAGTCGGAGACAGGATTAAGGTAAACGACCATAAAGGAACACTAATGCCTAAAACCAAAGCCAGCAGAAAAGGAACGATCGTCCTAAAATTAGAGAGCGGTTACAATATAGGACTAGAACCCGAAGAGATACAACTATTACAAAAACAACAAGGAAAAGAAACTAAACAAACTGAAACCGAATACGACGAGGAGAAGCCGAACATACTTATTCTACACACTGGCGGAACCATAGCATCGAAAGTAAGCTATGAAGAAGGAGGAGTGAAGCCAGCATTTGAGCCAGAAGAACTAATCAAAATGTATCCAGGGGTAGCAGATATAGCGAACATACACTCAGAAGTAGTTGCACAAATGTTATCCGAAGACATGGAGCCAGAACATTGGCAAGAAATAGCGCAAAAAATACACGAAGTAAAAAATGACTATGACGGAATAATAATAGGTCATGGAACGGATACAATGAGTTATACTGGAGCAGCACTATCATTAATGCTACAAAACATTGATACTGGTGTTCTACTAGTAGGAGCTCAAAGAAGCAGTGATAGACCAAGTACCGACGCAGCAACAAACATGTACGCAGCAACAAAATTACTGACAGAGACAGACTACACGGGTTTAGGAATTTGCATGCATCAAACAAGCAACGACAAAGAATGCTACGTTATACCGGCAGCTAAAGCAAGAAAAATGCATACTTCCAGAAGAGATGCGTTCGAACCTGTGAACACTCAACCTGAAGCTAGAATAAACACTCAAACAGGAAAGATAAAATACAGTAAATCCAACGAGGCAAACGGGGAATACAAGTTAGAAACGGAGCTAAATACTAACATCGGCTATCTAAAAGTAAGACCAGGATTAACAGTAGAAGAAGTAGAAAGAATACTTGAACACGACTATTCGGGTCTTATAATTGAGGGAACAGGACTAGGACATATGCCAGTTAACAGTTTTGACGACAAAACACAACACCATAAAGAAATACTTCAAACTATCGAAAAAATAGCAGAAGAGACTCTAGTAATTATGACATCTCAATGTATAAATGGGAGAATAAACATGAATGTCTACGATGCCGGTTATAAAATACAAGAAGCAGGAGTCATATCTGGCGAGGACATGCACCCTGAACTAGCTTACGTGAAACTGATGTGGTCTCTAGGTACCACAAAATCTCTAGAAAAGGCGAAAGAAAGATTCCGGGAAAATATAAGTGGCGAGAAAAACACAAGAACACCTTACACAGGTTAAAAAATAATGAAAATATTTGGAATTACTGGCTTACCTTTATCAGGTAAAACACTGGCAGCAGAAATGATGGAGAATCATGGATACACGATCGTAGATATGGGTGATGTAGTAAGGATAGAGATGGATAAAAGAGAAATAGATACTTCCCAAACTAAAGAATTTGTAAACGGTCTGAGAGAAGAACACGGAATGAACGCGATTGCTAAACTTACTAAACCTTATCTAGAAGAAATAATTGCCGAAAAAGAAAAAATAGTGATAACAGGCATGAGAAGTATTGAAGAAAAACGATATTTTGAACAACAAACAGGTCGTAAAATAAAAACTATAGCTATTTGGTCTACTAAAGAGAAAAGAAAAGAAAGAAAAAAAGAAAGACAAAGAGAAGAAGACCTAAAAGGCCAAAAATTTGATGAAAGAGATAAAAGAGAGATAGAAAACGGAGTTGCAAACCTAATGGCTCTAAGCGATTATTTAATCAAAAATAATTATGACAAAAAAGAAAAACTAAAACAGAAAATTGAGAAAAACATAATAGAGGCGTGAAAAACAAATAATATGGACTACGAAAAGCTAGGATTCAAATGTGGTATAGAAATCCACCAGCAACTAAATACGAAAACTAAACTATTCTGTAGCTGTCCGATAAACCTTGAAGATGAAACTCCTGATCATGAAGTAGAGAGATATCTAAGATCGGTCGCAGGAGAAACAGGAAAACAAGACAAAGCAGCACAAGTAGAAGCAGAAAAAACCAGAAAATTCATCTACAACTATCATCACAGAAACAACTGCTTAGTAGAATTAGATGAAGAACCGCCACATGAACTAAACCAGGAGGCGCTACAAGTAGCTTTACAGTTCAGCCAATATCTTGATGCAAAAGTACCAAGAGAAATACAAATAATGCGAAAAATAGTGGTGGATGGTTCTAACACGTCAGGTTTCCAAAGAACAGCAATGATAGCACTTAATGGAGAACTAGAAACAAGTCAAGGAACAGTTAGTATTGAAGACATAGAATTAGAAGAAGAATCTGCAGGAATAAATAACAGAGATGAAAACAAAGCAGAATACGATCTATCACGCTTGGGCGTGCCTTTAATAGAGGTAGGAACAGATGCCTCGATCCAAAATCCGGAACACGCTAAAGAAGTAGCAGAAAAATTAGGAATGTTATTAAGAAGTACGGGCAAGGTTAGGAGAGGTATAGGAACAATCCGCCAAGACGTAAATGTCTCTATAGAGGAGGGAGCACGTGTTGAAATTAAAGGATTTCAAGACATCAAAAACATTGATGAACTAATAAGAAAAGAAGTCGAGAGGCAGAAAAACCTTGTTCAGATAGGTAAAGAATTTGACAAACCGGAGGAATTACGATTAGAGGAAGTAAGCGATCTTATTAAAGGAACAGAAAATCAGATAATTTCTACTGTTTTAGAGAATGATGGGGCAGTATATGCGATTAAACTACCCCAATTGGAAGGAATGATGAAACAGAAAATCTCTGGTGAACGATATCTTGCAAAAGAACTAGTAGATTATGCAAAGAATAGAGGAGTACAAGGAATATTACACACAGATGAAAATATTGAGAGATACAATTTAGTAGAGGAATTTGGAGACATATCTGATAAACTTGGAAAAGAGGAAGGAGATGTAATTGCTTTAATAGCAGCAGAAGAAGAAAAAGCCGAAAGAGCTATGAAGGCTGTTGAAGAAAGAGCAAACAAGATATATAAGGGCGTGGTACCTGAAGAAACAAGAGGTGCTGAACAAGACCATACCACTAGCTATTTAAGACCTTTGCCTGGAGCAGCTAGGATGTATCCTGAAACAGACATTCCTCCAGTAGAAATAAAAGAAGAAAAAATAGAAGAGGTAAAAGCAAGTCTTCCGAAAACACTGAAAGAAAGAGAGGAAAGCTATGAAAAAGAAATTGGTAAGGAATTGGCGAAACAAATAACATATTCAAAACATCTGCCTCTTTTTGAAGAATTAAAAGACATAACTAGTCCTAAAATAGTGGCTAATGTATTTACAAATATTAATCCTCAGCTTCGAGATGAAGGATATGATACAGATGAACTCAGCGAAGGAGATTACAGAACAGCTTTTGAGAAATTAGATGAGCAAGAGTTACAAAAGGGAGATCTCTCAAATGTGTTAAAACAAATTATTGAATCTGGTGATGAAGCTGAAAATGTTATAAGCGAATTTATAGATAGTAAGACTGGTGAAGAAGAGATCAGAAAAGTAATTCAAAAGATTCTTGATGAAAAAGAAAGTCTCGTTCAAGAACAAGGAATGCAAGCTCAAGGGCCGTTAATGGGTGTAGTAATGCAAGAAGTTGAAGCTGATGGACAGACGGTTTCCCAAATATTACGTGAAGAGATAGAGAAAAGACTGTAGTCTATCTTTTCTACCTAATCTGTTTTTTATTTACGTCCATCAAAATCATTTTTAAGTTTTAATACATCTCTATAAAACTGAACACAACAAAACTTTTTTTCTAACACAGAGGTGCAACACAACAAAAATGGTAGGATTCGGAGGAAACCCAATATTTATCATGGGCGAAGACGCTGAACGACAACACGGCGAGGACGCTCAAGAAAACAACATAAACGCATGCAAAACCGTAGCAAAAACTGTAAGAACAACTTTAGGTCCAAAGGGTATGGATAAGATGATGGTTGATTCGGTAGGAGATCTAGTAGTCACAAATGACGGAGTGACGATACTAGAAGAAATGGATATAGAACATCCGGCAGCTAAAATGATGGTTGAAGTCGCACAAACACAGGAAGAAGAAGTAGGTGACGGAACCACGACAGCAGTAGTACTAGCAGGTGAATTGCTAAAACAAGCAGAAGAACTACTAGACCAAGAAATACACCCAACAATAATCACTCAAGGATACCGTCTAGCCCGTCAGAAAAGTACGGAAGTACTCGATGACATAAGCGAAGAAGTAACCTTAGATGACGATGAAACACTTGAAAAAGTTGCACAAACAGCAATGACTGGTAAAAGCGCAGAAACCAACAGAGAATATTTAAGTAAAATAGCGGTTAAAGCAGTAAAACAAGTAGCAGCACAAGAAAACAATCAATTAGTAGTAGATAAAGACTTAATTAAAATTGAAAAGCAGCAAGGCGGAAGCATAGAAGAAACAGAACTAGTAGAAGGAGTAATTCTAGGTAAAGAAAAAACGCACGACAACATGCCAAACAAAAAAGAAGACGCAAACATTGCACTTCTAAACACTGCGATCGAAGTAAGAGAAACAGAGACTGATGCAGAAATCAATATATCCGATCCAAGCCAAATGAAAAACTTTGTAGAACAAGAAGAACAACAACTCAAAGAAATGGTTGAGAAACTAGACCAAGCAGATGTAGACGTAGTATTCTGTCAAAAAGGAATTGACGATATGGCACAACATTACTTAGCCAAAAAAGGAATCCTAGCATTCAGAAGAGTCAGCAGCAATGATCTAGAAAAACTAAGCAAAGCAACAGGAGCAAACCAACTGACAAGTCTAGAAGAAATAGAAGCTGAAGATTTAGGAAAGGCAACAGTAGAACAAAGACATGTATCAGGCGAAGCAATGACTTATGTATACGACTGTCCGGAAGCTAAAAGCGTTTCCTTGCTAATAAGAGGAGGGACAGAACACGTAATAGACGAAATAGAAAGAGCAATTGAAGATGCAATCGGAGGAGTAACATCTGCACTCCAAAACGGGCAAGTAGTAGGAGGCGGAGGAGCAACAGAAGTAGAACTAGCGCAACAACTCCGAGATTATGCCGATACGGTAGGAGGTAGAGAACAACTAGCAATCAATGCATTCGCAGACAGTCTTGAGGTACTGCCAAGAACACTAGCAGAAAACGCAGGACATGACCCAATAGACACACTAGTAGACCTAAGAAATAAACATGAAGATGGAGAAACATGGGCAGGAATTAATGTCACATCAGGAGAAAGCGAAACATTATTCGATAAAGGAGTAGTAGAACCAAAACAAACCAAAACACAAGCAGTACAAAGCGCAAGCGAAAGTGCAGAAATGATTCTAAGAATCGATGATGTAATCGCAGCATCCGGATTCGACACAGATGATGAACCAACCGGCCCTGCTGGAGGTCCAGGCGGAGGAATGCCTGGTGGTATGGGCGGCATGGGCGGAATGATGTAAAAATCATTCGCACATAACAATACTTTCTTTCTTCTCTATTTTAGTTTCCAACAACAAGAACCTAGTAGTTCACTACACCACTCCATTGATTATAAATACCAGCAAGAATTATTCTTTAGATGTATACGAGGTTTCTGCAAAAACATGTCAGACAAAGAAGTTGAACTAAACAACGCCGCGGGAGACGATTTTGAAGTAGTACCAATAGGACCAATAAGAAAACTTGAAAGAAGAATGGACAAACTCCAAGAAGAAGCTCAGAAAGGTGGAGGAAGCAACCAAGAACTAGTCAGAGATATAATGGATATAATGAAGTCCAATCAAAGAATCGTCAACGAAATGACCGAAAGCACACACGAACTTAAGAACAGTGTCCAGGACTTGACACACAAAATGGATGAGGTAGTAGACAACATGAACGCATTCATGGAAATGCTGAAAGAAGCTTCAGAGGTAGACATGGAAGGAGAAGTAATGGGAGACATGCAAAGTAGAATAGCAGATGCCATAGGCAATCAAATGCAAGATGTGGCAACTGAGATAACCAGATCTAACAAAGAGCTAATTGAAAAACTAGAAAATATGGATGCTCAACAACCCGCAGCACCAGCAAGACCAACACCGCAACAGCAAAGTAACACAGCACCAAGACCTCAAAACAATTCTCAAAATAATAGTTCTACAAACTTAGGAAATATCGGAAATAAAAATTCCTCAGAGAGAATGGAGAAGCTAAAAAATAAATTCGGCGAAAATGATAACTGAAACAAGGAAAGGAGTAACACCTGTAATAGCAACAGTACTTCTAATAACTATAGCAATAGGTGCAGTAAGTAGTGCTGCAGTATTCTTTTCCGAGGTTTCCGATGAAATAACTGGTGGAGTAGAAGACCAATTATCAGAGGAAGAAAGGATAGAAAGAACATCTATTTCAATTGAAAATGGTTTTGAAGACCAGGGCGACTTAGTAATAGATGTGAGGAATACAGGACAAGAAACAATGCCTATAAGAGAAGATAACCAAGACAGATGGAGCTTCTTTATAGACGACATACCCCAAGAACGCGGAACTGATTGGGAGTATCAGGGAGACATAGAGGATAATGAAGATTACTATGTAAACCCTCAAGAGTCAGTTAGAATTGAATTCTCAGATCAATATCCGGATGATCAAGAATCTGTAATTATCAGTATTAGTGCTCCATACGAATCGAGTACTTCCACTACCTGCCACAATTCAGGAGACGGAGACCAATCATGTTAAAATCTATATAAACAATCCAACTAAAAATTATATTATAATTCGTGATAAAATGCTAAGAACAAAAAGAAAAGGTATAACACCTGTAATCGCGATTGTACTTCTCCTACTAGTAACTGTAGGAGCAGTCGGAGTAGTCTACACACAATTCCAAGAACTAGTAGAAGATCCGGATACAGACTTCCTAGACGATGCTGAAATTGAAATAATGACAGTATCTAGAGAGGGAGATGATCCTGGAACTATGGAATTAAGACTACAGAATCAAGACGACGCTGAGTACAATCTAAGTGAAGTAGCGAGAGTTGAGTACAGTGTACCTGGCGAAGGAAGTCAAGAACCCTTCTCAGCAGTAGAAGACTATGATGAGTTAAGCAGTGAATTAGATCTCTTANATGATGATCCAGAATGTTTCACTGCAGAAGCTGAAGACGAGATTCAAAACTTTGGACCCGGAGACACTGCAACTTGTGACACAGGTATAGACATGGTTAATCCTAACGATGAAGTTACAATTCATCTGATGGATGATGGTTCAGGAGAAGAAATTGATTCCTACACATGTAGTCCATCTACATCAGAAAGTAGTACCTGTTAAAAAATTATTTCTCATTTTTTTACCTTTATTTTTATATTCTCGAGACAATCAAACTAAGATATGAATAAAGGTCAAACCCAAGCAGTGACTGCTGTTCTAATAACAAGTATTACATTAGGTGCTGTGGCTGCGACTTATGTATGGGGAACACCTATTCTTGAAAAAAGAGAAGCTGAACAGGAAGTCATTGATGCAGAAAACCAAATGCTTGATTTAAGAGAAGAGATAATAGAATTAAGTCAAACTGGTGAGGGCGCATCTACTGAGTTCGAATTAGACGTGCCTTCAGATGCGTCATTAGATATAGTGGAAGCACCTAAAAACTCGTCCGAACAGAGCGACAGGGATGGAAATTATTTGGAATTAGAAGTATCCTCGGATGCAACACCTTACGCAACCGACATATGGTTCCTAATAGATGGAGAATCACTACAAGGACTATCCTTTGGTGAAGGAGTTTATGGTTCAGACGGTTCTGATCAAGAAGGAATAGTAGGAGTTCGAGCCGATGGATTAGAAGGATCTTCAATAATAACATACCGTACAGAGTTTCGTAATATCATGACTGAAACTCCTACAGGAGACGTAATAGAACTAATTAACCTAGAGGTTGATGGCGGTTCACAGGCAACAGGAGATACAACGTTAACATTACGAAATGATGGTGTTTCTGAAAATACGGGTGAAGAAGGAGTCCTATTAGAAGATGGCGAAAGGGTAGATCACGAAAAAACCGATATAACAATAGATATTGACT
>SL_4KL_010_BRINEDRAFT_10000068_pt1 | contig 40228 bp, 42 predicted proteins | sample SodLak_010_BRINE_2_FD_10664 | JGI IMG/M metagenome (IMG submission 10664) | reverse complement strand
TATTATTTTTATCATCTTCTTTAGTCATTTGCGTGTATAATAATAATATCCGATGTTTAAAAAAGTAATGGTGTTTTTACATATTAGTTATTCCCAAGGTCCATAATAATCTGAATAATCAGGTTCTTTTATTTCAAAATCAAGATTTTCATACGAATTATCTTCATCTTCATCATCTTCTGGTGGAATAAGACCATGTTTTTCTAATTCTTTTCTTACATATTCATCATATTCTTCTTTTGTATGATGTTTTTTCATGAATTTTTTCTCATCCATTAATAATAAAATAACTCCATCAAAAACAGATTTTATAATAGGAATTAATGTCCAAATAAATACAATATACAAAATAGTTGTCTTTTTCTTACCGACATAATATTTATGTGCACCAAACCATCCCGTTGGTAAAAAAGAAAGCATTACGGCAATATCTTTATTTTTCATTACTTATTTATAAGTATATATTAGTGTATATATGTTTCGTTGATTTTAAAAATATAAATTACGAAAGATAAATACCATTTAAATTAAAAATATTATATATGAATTATAAACCAGCAATTTTTATTTATTTTGACGGTAGTTATAAAAAATTCAAAAGTGGGGAATCAATAGGTTCAATTGGATTTTATATAGAAACACAATTTGGTGAAAAATTAATAGACAATAATGAAATATTTTATTCTATTGAATCAAACACAGAAGCAGAATATAAATCATTAGAATTAGCTTTAAAAACTGTTTTACAAAAATATGGTAAAGATAATAGATTATTTATATTTGGTGATGAAAAAACAATTATAAATCAATTAAATTCAAATTCAAATAAAAATTATAAATATAAAAACATTTTAGATTCAATAATTAATCTTAAATGTAAATTTAACGAAGTTAATTTTACGCACATTTCTCAAAACGAAAATAAAAAAGCACATAGATTATCAAATTCTGCATTAAAATAATTGGGAAAGAATTATACAATACTAATACTTTAATTAATTTACATGGATTCGAATAAAGATTATAAAAAAGGTTATTCTGTTTTTGGTCCAGAAGGTGATTTACATCAAATAGAACATGCGAAGAAAGTTGTTAATAATTCTACGCCATCAATTGGTATTCAAGTAAATGATGGTATAGTATTATTGTCACAAAACACAAAAGAAAATTCTTCACTGTTAATTCATAATAGTATTAATAGAATATATAAATTAGATAAAAAATTTGCAATGACAGTATCTGGACATTCTACAGATGGAAGGATACTATCAGATACGATTCGAAAACATATAAAAGATGAAAAATCTAGATACGGAGAAGTATCAGATACAAAAATAATTGTTAATAAAATTTCGAATAATATTCAAGAAACCATACAATCTACTGAATTAAGACCATACGGTGTTTCATTACTCATAGGTGGGATAAATAGAGATGGTTTACCAAGATTATATAAAATTGACCCGGATGGAGAATCTTCTGCTTGGAAAGGTATAGCAATAGGTAAAGATAATCAAAAAATTGTAAAACAAATAGAATCAGAATATGATGAAGATATAAATCTAAATGATGCTGTAGAATTACTTATAAATATATTTAATAAATCGACAAATGAAGATATATCAGAAAAAATGATTAGTGTTGTGAAAATAACAGATGAACACGGCGTTGAAAACGTAGAAAATGATAATATAAAAAAGGTGATAAACAATGAATAATAATTATAATAATGCAATAAAAGAACAAAACAGTAATGATTATAATAATGCCGTAAAAGAACCAAATGGTACAACAGTGGTAGGTATTAAATCAAAAGAAGGTGTTGTTATTGCGTCTGATACGAGAACATCATCTTTCTTTACGACAATGAAAAAAGATAGTTATAAAATAATGAAAGTTAATGAGAATGTTTTAATAGGTACAGCAGGATTTGTTGGACATCATCAACAATTAAAATCTGCTATAAAAAACGAATCAGATTTATACGAAGCAGAAAGAGGACGTAATATGTCTACAAAATCTGTTGCACATTTCTCTCAAAATCAATTTATAAATAATCATTATCATGCTTCAGCATTAGTTGTTGGATTTGATGAAGAACCTAAGCTTTATTATAATGGTGGTGCTGGTTCTGTAATTGAATATGATAATTATATCCCTATTGGTAGTGGAGGTTCATATGCACTTGGAGTATTAGAACAACATTATAAAAAAGATATTAGTTTAGAAGAAGCAAAATTACTAGCGAAAAAAGTGATTGAAACCTCACATAAAAGAGATAATATGTCTGGTGATGGATTATTGCTTGGATATGTGACAGAATATGAAATTGATATACAATTTTATGAAAGTATTCCTGAAGAATTATAAATACGCGTAGCTATTTTTTTACAAATAATTTATAAAATAAAAATTTATTCTAATTAACTATTCTAGTTGTTACGTCGAATTGCGAGAAGTGCTGCTCCAACAAGAGCCACAAGAGCTATTACAGCACCAAATCCGGGCGTATCATCATCTGTTACATCATCTTCACCATCGTCTGTAGCGTCGTCTGTATCGTCTGTAGCATCATCTGTATCGTCTGTAGCATCATCTGTATCATCTGTAGAGTCGTCTGTATCGTCTGTATCGTCTGTAGCATCATCTGTATCATCTGTAGCATCACTTTCAACAATTACAGAATCTACACGGTCAGTTTCACCGTTAATCCTAACAGTAAATTCATCACCAACACTAAGAGATTCACCATCAACAGCACTACTAAATTGACCCTCTTCTACAGTAACATCATAAGAATCAACAAATGAATCATCACCTGTTTTTCTTACGTTGAGTGTATCTTCCGTATTTTCAGCAACATTAGTATCTGCTGTTACTTCAAATTCATCCCCTTCTTCAAATTCAAGAACACCATTTTCACCGACAAATTCTGTTGTTCTTTCTTCACCATCAAAGCTTACTTCAACGATTTCTTCATCATCTTCTTCTTCAATGTATTGATTGTTTTCATCTAGTCCAGCTTCAACATCAAATTGAACAGGGTCTTCATCAAATTCAAATTCATCAGAAGAAGTATCAAATACGACATAGAATACACCTTCTGAGGAGTCTGTAAATGTATCTGATTCAGACATATCAAGAGGGTCTGATGAACCTACATTTGGTGATGTAGGTGCTTCTGTAACTTCTAGATATAATCCGTGTTCATCATAATCGCTACCTTCTTTTGATAAGTCATAATCGCTATCAAGGAATGAGTATATTCCTGTCATTTCAACTTGAAGAACAAGCGTATCATTTTCTGCTACTACATCAGATTCTGTTGCTTGTTCAACATATTCAAGTTCATCAGCATCTGCATCTTCAGGAAGTACGTGCGTATTAACTCCTGTTGTAGACCGTTCTACAATATTTAATGTACTAACATCATTTTCCGAACTATCTGTTAATACAGATAAATCATATGTTTCTGGAACTAATGGGTCTGAGAGGTCGTCTGTTTCATCGTTAACACTCACTTCACCATCATAATCATCATGTACTGTAAGAACATCTGAATCACCATTTCCTGCAACGTAGGAATCAAATAATAATGTTACGTTAGTTTCATCTTCATCAAGGTCACTAACAGTAACATCAAGTTCGTATCCTACATCATCTTCATCTCCAACAACAATATCAAATTCATCTGTATTTTCATATTCTACAACAATTTCAGAAACGTCTCCTTCTGCGATTGATTCAACGCTTTCAAATAAGGTTGTAGCATCTCCCGGTTCAGAAACCGTTATATTTGTAGAATAGGATGCTGTTGAATCTACAACATCAAATGCAAATTCATATTCATCAGCATCAACATCATCAAAGTCAACTGTTACTTCACTTGGAACTTCTTCAAGTGTAAGGTAATCATCTTCAACATCATCTTCTTCGAAGTCATATGCTTCATCAGCACTAAATACTTGTGCTAAATCAGAATCACTCATATTTTCTGATGAAACATTTACATCATATGTATTTCGGTTACTGCTGAAATCAAGTTCTGTTTCTGTATCATCCCCTTCATTATGAACTTGAACATCTTCTGGTTCAACAGTTAAGTTTTGTTCAGAAAGGTCAAATGATACAACTTGTTCTCCTTCTGAACTATCATATGTTAAATTATATGAGCCAGATTCAAAATCAGAACTTTCGGTATCAATTTCAACATAATCGTTTCCATCGTCATTTTCTGACACGGTTAATTGAGTGATGAATTCATTGTCATCATCATCTTTAAGAACTTCTGCATCTTCTATACCATCTTCATCTTCATGAACAAGTAATTGACCAAGCCAATGTCGTTCATCTTCTTCAAGGTCTGTTGTTCTATCAGCCATTCCAACACCTACGAACGCAACACTCATACTGAGTACAAGAATTGCGGCCATAAATATACTTAAGTAACGATAATTATTTCCTGTCATGTTTATGCGTTTATTATTTATAACTAGGTGTATTTATACTTTGTGTATTTTTTAGCTAAAAATTGCAATAATCATGGAGCTTGTTATTAAATTTCACGCTTTTATCTAATATCCAATGTTTTATATTGTTTGAACTATTTATGTATATTAATGAGTTCAGAACAATATGAAAACCATTATAAAAAATATATATCTATTTATAAAAAATTATCAAAAATTAATAATGGTAAAACAGTTTGGATTCCTACAGATGAGCATGATGGTTGGTATGTTTCTAATACAGTTACAGAAAATGATAAAAGAGCATGGGAAGAAGGATATCCATATAAATCTAGACCGAGTATTTTACCTGATGATTTAACTCCAGAAGTTGAAAGAACAGCCTTTACAACTATTACCTATGCACCTGATGAAGCATATAAAACAAAATATTATAAAAAACCCGAATATAGTGAAGATAATAATGGTTATGAATGGATGGATAATGATTCAAATAGATTGCCCAATTATGGTGATATGGTTGCATGGGCATTATTTGTAGATATTGATATTAAAAATGAATATAAAAAGAGACCATTACCTGATAAACATAAAAAAATATTAGAAAACCGATTAAAAGTATGGGTTAAAGCATTTTCAAAAATGGTTGGTGATAAAAATGTTGTAAAATTATTAGATTCTGGTGGTGGAGTATATGTATTTACGCCACCATCTATCTTATCACCTATCGCAGATAAATATAATAAAGAAGATAGAGAATTAATATTTAGTGAAATTGGTTCTCGTATGCGCGAAGTTACAGGTAAATTAAATTCATTAATTTGTGATGCGGATGATGCACCTGATGAATTATTCTCTGCAGATAAAGTACAAAATAAAAATAGACAGTTTAAAACAATTGGTGCAATACATAAATCATTAGATGCTGTTGTTCACCCTATTAATCCAAATAATATCGTTATTGAACATAAGAAAGTTTCAGATATTACGAAAAAAGATATTAATAAAGCTGATGAATGGGTTGAAGATTTTACAGATGAATCTCATTCTAAATATATTGATAATGTTATTGAATATTTATTCCAAGGTAAATTTACGCGTTCAGAAAATGTTAATATTGATTATGTTGAAGGAATGAATTGGGAAGATATTCTTGATACATGGTTAGATGAAAAGAAAACAGAAATTGAACGTTGGGAAACTTCTTTAGAAGAACAAAAAGAATTAACAACAGAACAACTCCAAACAGAATTAACAAGTAATAAGGCAATAGCCAGAGAAGCAACAAGAAGAGTGAATAATGATAAGTTAAAAGAATATATAGTTAATTTTGTTGGCAAAGATAATGTATATGAAAAAAGTAATCAAGAAATGGATTTTTTCCCATTTTGGAGAGCAGATACGACGCAATCTGGTAGGAGTGCATTTTATGATGTTTATAAAGGTGATGCGCGATTTACAGATAAAGCAGATGGAACAAGTCGTGGAATTGCTCATTGGGTAGCTTTAGAAATGACATATGATGATAAAAATTATCCAAATGTTGATTTAATTGATAACCCCGGTGAACCTTTGACCGGTTATAAATACATACAAGCATTAACAGAACTTAGAAAAAGAGGTGAAGATATACCTATTCTTGTTGAAGAACCAAATGGAAATGATGAAATGGATGAAAAATACCTTATTGGAAAAGCTAAAGAAGCTAATTTAATTGAAGATGATGAGATTGTTACGGTTCAAGATAATAACGCATCAGATGGTAAAAGACAAACATTAATTCCATCTGCCTATAATAGAGTATTAAAAAAATTTGATGAAGCAGATATAAAACATAATTGTGAAGAAAAAGAATATATAAAATCTAAAAACATAACTCCAGCATACGAAGAATATAATTTAGAAAAACTAACAAAATCTGAAATAAATAAGAAATTTTATAAATCTTCTGATGATGTTTGGTTAATGCCAGAATTTGATTCAAAAGAAGAATTTGAATCGTTTATGAATAAAGTTCCAGAGGAAATGGTGGTTTTTAAATATGATGATAAAATAAGTGGTGGGCCAGCTAATGGAATTTTATTGGGGGCATTTATTTCAGAAGATAAAAAAACAATGACAATGACGCATTTTGAATTTGCTCCATTAGAAAAAATTGATACTATCAAATCCGTTGAACATCTAAGTCTTCAAAAAGAAATAACACTAGATAAAACAAAAATGACTGTATTGCTTAAACCAGAAGAAAAAAGAAATTAATTATTTGTTGTTACAACTACAGGAACAGGTGATTTACTAATCATTTCTTTTGCAAAACTTCCATATAATTTTTCATGTTTTTCATCCATTGCTCTATGGCCAATAAATACTTGATATACATTTTGTTCAGAAACAAAATCAATTATTGATTGAACAGGATGTGAGTCAGAATCTAATATAACTGTTTCTATATCTATATCTGATTTAGATTTTTCTAATGCTCTTTCCTTAAGATTATTAATTAGTTTATCATACTTATCTATAGCTTCTTCTGTAGATTGTTTTACAAGACCATGATTTTTATGGTTAATTTCTTTATCTAAACTGTTAACTAATAAAATTTTAACATTTTCTAAATTATTTGCAAATTCTACAGCTTTATCTAATGCTAATCTACTCGGTTCCGTTTCATCAACGCAGACAACTATCTTCATATTTAATGATAAACATTAACACATAAAAAATGTTTCTACTATCTAAAGAAAATTAGTTAATATATTTAGTTGGATTAACAATAACAAATAATTCATCTGATGGATTATCTACAATTAAACCTTCAAAATAATTTTTAATATTATTTTTAACAGTATTTATGCTATAATTTGACTTAATACAAATATGATACGTCAATGGTTTATTTATATAATTATAAGATATGTCTGATATATTCTTGATACCATTTATATTTAATAAATCTGATTCTAATTCTTTCTTTGAATTCCACGGTTTATTTTTAAATGTAATAATATGCTTTTTATGTTTAATTTTCCAATTAGATTCAAATTCTCTAATAGATATATTATATTTATCTAACATAATATCTCTTGCTTTATTATAAGAATTTATATTATTTGAACTATGTATTTTAATATGTTCAGATTTATTTGATGTGCTCACAAATTTATATTTAAAAATATGATTTAGTTTTATATTATTTTTCATAATATATTATATATTTAATAATAATCATATTAAAATATATACCTCAATTAATTGGATTATGAATACATATTTAACTTTTAATTTAATATATTATATATGATGAATAAAGGTACAGGGGATTATGTAAATATAGACAAACATAAAGTTAAAAATAAAAACATTTTAATTACAGGTAGTACAAGTGGAATTGGTCGTGAAGCAGCAATTTATTTTGGAGAAATGGGTGCTAATGTATATATCCATGGTCAAAATAAAAAAGAAGGTAAACTATTAGAAAAACATCTTCGTGAAAGAATTGGAACAAAATCAAAATTTTTTAGAAGTGATTTTTCTAAATTGCAAGAAGTAAGAGCAATGTCTGATATGGTAAAAGAAGAAATAGATGAATTAGATATATTAATAAATAATGCTGGTGGATTTTATAAAGGAAATAAAGCTGGAGCAAATGGTATAGAATATACTTTTGTTGTAAACTATTTATCTGGTTTTGTATTAACATTAAATCTTATCCCATTACTATTGAAAGCAAATAATCCATCTCATATTGTATTTACATCTTCTTCTGCACATAATTCTATAGATACATTTAGCTTAAATTCTGTTGAAAATAATACGATAAATAATTGGGAATCTTATGCTCGTTCAAAATTAGCAAACATAATGTTTTCTATCTCATTAGCTCAAAGATTAGATGATAATAAAATCATAACAAGTTCTGTTCATCCCGGCGTTATATCAGGTACAAAATTTTTAAGAACGTTTCCAAAACCAATCACAAAATTAAATTATGTATTCGATAAATTACCTCTGCCGGGTATTTCATCAAAGCATGAAGGAGCAGCTACACTTGTTAATACGATAGATATAACAGAATATAGTAGTATATATTATAATAAATTTGAACCTCAAAGACCATCTAAGATAGCACAAAATACAAGATTACAAAATATGTTATGGGATTATAGTGTAGATGTGACCGGTGAAAAATTAATAGATGAGGCTCAAGATTAAATTATTCATATGTTAAAACATATGCTGAATCTCCAAACATATCTTCTGTACCAATTCTAGATATATCATCGATTTCCCACTTGTCATTTTTACGTAATCTAATAAATTTGTTTCCTAGTTCTGGATGGAACATAAAAGAAATATTACCTTCACCTAAAGCTCTACAATATTGACAATCATATCTATTTAATTTAACAGAATTATTACGTTCTAATAAATCTATTACATAATCATTATTGCCACCATAATTATTTTTTGTTAGTGAAATACTCCCTATATTATCTAATCTTACATCTTCTCCAACAATATTATCATCAATATCTTGAATTTTTAAAAAATCATGTGAATGGTCACAATAAACAATTTTCACCATATAATAAATATATATCTACAACCTTATAATTCATTCTAAATTAATAAAAATCGTAAAATTATTTATTCATCTAGCACACCATGCGTTCCATTTCTAACAGTTACAGATGGTGTGATACGAACAAAGTCAACATTTTCTCTTCCTTTTTCAAGCGTATGTGCTCCTACATAACTTAATGCCGAACGCGTTCCAGCAGATAACTCATCTACAACAGATTCGGCAGGACCCTTACAAGGAATTAACCCTGAATCTCCTTCAACGGCTTCTTCCGTATCAATATCATTTTTATCTCTAGCTTCCCCAGATGCCATTCCGTGCGTGCGTTTATACTTACCTGATTTTGTTTTAACAATTGGTGCTGGTGATTCATTGCAACCCCCAAACAATCCACCAACCATAATCGAATCTGCACCAAGCAATAGTGCTTTTGACATATCTCCCGGTTTTTGAATTCCTCCATCTGCAACAATTGTTACGTCATGAGAAATTTCTCCAAGAGATTTTAGATAATCTATTGCCTCTCTACATTCTCTAATCGCTGTTACTTGAGGAACACCAACGCCAGCTACTTCTCTTGTCAAACAATGACTTCCGGGGCCAATTCCAACTTTAATACTTTCTGCGCCCGCCAATGCTAAATCTTTAGCACCGTCTCCTGTGGAAACATTACCGGCCATGACCGGAATATCTACTATATCCGATGTTTCTGAAACAACAGATATTGCCTTTTCCATATGACCATGAGCTACATCAATACAAACAAAGTCTGCTCCTGCATCTACAGTCTTTTCAAGTCTTTCTCTCCAACCATCATTAATTCCAATCGTTGTTCCTACAATTCCATCTACATTACTAACTTGTTCCGCCTGTTCTTCAGGTTCAAGATATCTATGAATAATACCTACAGCACCAGCATCATGCATAGCTTGAGCCATTTCATTTTCTGTAACGGTATCCATTGGAGCACTAATTATTGGATTTTCTACAGTAATATCTCTAATTAGTGTTGATTCTAATGAAACATCTGAACGAGACTTTACGCTTGAACGTTGCGGTCGAATCAAAATGTCATCGTATGACAAAGCTGTTTCTAAATTCATTTTTACATAATACCAGTAGGATTCGTTGTATAAATAAGTGTTGTTTTTGTATTATACAAAATGGGATATGTTATTATTCATATGAATATCTAATTATTTGTTAATAATTGATAGTTTTTGTTTGTTTTAAAATCTCTCCACGGTTTATCTATATTAGATATTTCTCTTGGTGCAACAATTCCTGTCAAATCCAAATTACGAGATTTAATTATTAATAATCCTTTTTTTGTAACATAAAATAAATCCATATTATTTTTTATAGAATCAATATCAAGCACAGAACAAACAATGTCAATATACTTTGTATTAAATGATGATATTCTATAATTATCTTCTGGAAAACCATCAAAATATGCATTATCAATAATTTCTTTATCAGCATTTGTAAATAAATATATACTTATTTTTTTACTTTTATCATATTCAAATAATATTAAATTATTCACAGACTCACCTTTCTTGTTAATACCACTATATTCTGTAGCAAAATATGGATTTTTATTTATTAAAATTTGGTTATAATAATCAACGTTAACAATGTCTGAACCCCACAATTCTTTTATCGAATGTCTATTTCCATCTTTACATATAACATCAGAATTAGAAATTAATGCAAATAAACAAAGTCTAAATTCTTCTTCTGTTTTAATATGTTTATCAGATATATCATCTATTGAAATATCAGAATTCATAATATCTGCAATAACATTATATCTAGATTCACGTTTCATCCATTTTGGAAGTTGATAGCGTTTTATAAATAAATCTTGAATAGTCTGAATTTCTTCAGCAATATCTTCCGATGTTTTATATTTTTTATCTTTTAATCCTGTTATAGAACTAATTTTTGAATTAATTGTTATTTCATTTCTATATTCTGGTGGCAAATTATTCATAATTACTCACCTCCTGTAAATCAATATTACTATTATTAATTTCATTCAATAAATTCAAAATTGATTTCCTCACACCTGTTAATGATTCATCATAAAATATTTTCTCATCTATTTCTTGAATAATGTCTGTATTTCTATTTTCAAATTCATTCAAATATAGTTTACATTGAGCATAACTTGGACCATCTATTGTCTCCTCAACTGGTGCATATGGAACATTTGTTTTAAGTATAATAGTTTTATTTATAACCGGGAAAATTGTATACAACATAGATTTAGTTATTGGAATGTATATTTCTTTAGATGGTGTATTTACAGATGAAAAAATAGATTCATTAAACAATATATTCATTTTTTCACAATTTTCTTCTGTTGATATATTTGAATACATTGAATCATTCATAATATGTAAAACAGATTCTTCAAAGTCAATATCTTTACAAGATTTTTTTCCTTCAGAAGTTAATAATTCAACATTTTTAAAATTACTTATAAATTCATCTATTGATATTGATATCGGCATACTTTTTAATTCTGTTTCTATATTTTTATTTTCAACATTAACAAGAGCATATTTATCACATCTTAACCAGTTATATTCTGATATATTATAATTAGAATCTTTTGTGAATAAAATTAATTTTTTAATATCATATTTCTCTAATTGTAATATATATTCACTATCTATAGTTTTGATATTCTTTTTTAATTTATCTAAATCAAATTTTTTCATTGTATTTCCAAAATAAATAGGTAAAGATACTTTTTCTTTAGTACATTGTTTTTTATTTATAGGTTTTTTGTCCGAATTTTCTTTAACATCTAACGAATTATTATCACAAATAGGATGACCTTTTTTAACGTCTTTTAATTTATCCCAATTTAATGTATCCTCATAAAAATCATACCAATTTACGTTTTCAATTTTAACAAAAATATATGAACTATTTGATTCATTAATTTTTATAGCTTTTTCATCATTTATATTATTAATAAACATAAATACATAATCATAACGTTCATTTATTATTTCATATACTTTTACATCTTCTCCTGTTCGTATTCTACTATTATTAAAATTATATTTATATGTATTTGTAGATTGTAATAAGGCATATAATCTTTGTACAAATTCCTCAGAATATAATTCTTTATATTTAGATTTCATAAATATATCAAATCTTTTATACCCGTCTAATTGCATAAATAAAGAATTTTCTAAAAATTTGTATTCATTTATATCCGCATTGGTTATATCATTTTTTAAACAACTTATTATATCTTTAGTTTTATTTTCATATTCTTTTTTAATTTGTTCTCCAACATGATTCCAAAACTGTTCATTTTCATTAAGTTTTTCTCTCGTTCCAGTTGGTGATGGCGTAATTGGAACACTTTCATTTACTTTACTTTCTACGACATATAATTCTTTTCTTTCTTCAGATAATTGATTATACTCACTATCCCGAATAACCATTTTACCTTTATATTGACCTTTCATAGCAACAGGATGTTCTTGTTTTAATCTAATTGCAATATCATCAAATGGTAAATATGGAATATCAACATTACCTCTATCAATCAATACATCCAATAAAATTGTTGGTGTCTCTGATAATTCATTAGAACAAATAACCTTATAAAATTCATTTTCTACTACAACAAATGGATTATTATCTTTAATTAATGATTCTAATTTTGATACACCAAATTCATCAGAATGTATTCCATTTTCTGTTTTATCTTCATACAAAATTGGTATACGAGACCATTTCGCTACATCTTCAACCCATTTACGAATATCTTCTGAAGAAATATCTTCTCTAAGAATAATTTCAAATCTTGTACCGTTCATATTTTCTATAGAATTATTTTCAAAACATGAAAATCCACCATCTTTCCAAACGCCACTTATAGGTTCAGAATCTTCTTTTCGTGAATTTGTATGCATAAAAAATCCACCATCATAACCACATAAAGAAAATAATGCAAGAAAACCCATTCCAAATTGTCCAGGTTTATTATTATCATCTCTTACGGTTGAACGTCCAATATAAGAAACAACTTTACGTATTGTCTGCATAGTCATGCCAATACCATTATCTTCAATAATCAAATATGGTCTGTCTGTTTTTTCATCATCTAAACGAATATTTATGATTGGTTCAAAATCATCATCTTTTACTTTTTTAGTTGCTGTGATTGCATTTGTAATTGCCTCTCTTATTCCAACTTTAGGTGATGGATAAATGTCTTCAGCTAATCTTCTGAATACAACACTAGATTCCATTTTAAACGGAACAAATTCTCCATCACCAACAGCAGATTGGTCTACAGCAGAAGCACCTAATTGATAATCAATCTTTTCATCTGTCATATATATATGTCTTGTATTATACAAACTTAAAACTTAAGATTAAATAATATATTCGGGGTATATTTTTATAAACTATGAAATTTTAATATTAAATAACATGATAAAAGCTACGAGTGTCGGAGCAATAGTTTTCCGAACAACAAGAAACAAAATTGAATATCTTGTACTAAAAGGAAGAACAGGTGATTGGGAATTTCCAAAAGGTGGTGTAGAAGAAGGTGAAGAATATCAACAAACGGCAATTAGAGAAATAAAAGAAGAAGCAGGAATAACAGATTTAAAATTATTACCCGGTTTTAAAAAATCATATGGATACGAATTTTATTCTAATGGAGAAAAAATAGATAAAACCGTTCATTTATTTATTTGTCATTCTTATCAAGCTTCCGTAGATTTATCAAAAGAACATACAGACCATCAATGGAGAACATATGAACAAGCTAGAGGAACATTAACACATAACGCTGTCAAAGAAATACTTGATGATGCTCATAAATATATTAAGAAAAATATCGTAAATATCTAATATCAATAGTTTTATATTGACATAATCTAATTATACATTAATGACAGAACCTCTTATTTATAATGAAATTGAATCCGTATTTAAAAATATTAACTCAGCTATAGGTGACAAAAATATTGATGAACCAGATGCAAAAGAAATAATTTCACACTTAGTAAAAGAAGGTGGAGGAATAGAAGTATACGGAGATACATTTGAACCTCAACACGAAAAAGCAGAAAAAGTACAAAAAAGAGCAAATAATAAATATAAATCAGCATGTGGAATTGATGGAAGCACAACAAAAGATTTAACATATAATAATGGTCTTATTTTATCCGCAAGTGTTGCTGGCGTATCATTTACAGGTAAAAAAACAATATCAGACATAAATGATACAAAAAATATTTGCGTTTCAGCATATTTTGATGATAATAAATTAGGAATTGACCAATCATACACAAATAATAACACAAACGTAACAGTGAATCAATTAGACCGTGTTAATCATTTAACAAAAGATTTATCTAAATGGATATCTTCATTATCGCGCTCATACGCAGAAGGAAAACAATTTGAATATATATCAAAAAATGTAACACAACCTATTTTCATTGATGGACCACTATTTCCAACAGATATTCTTATCTGGATTTTATACCATCAAAAAGGTGATTCAAAAAGAACACCAATGGAAAATTGGCCTGAATATATTCAAGAAATAATGCAATTTTATATTAACGGAATTGAAAATTGTATATTATCTAATACACCTGTTTTTGGCGTTCAAAAAACAACGTATTCTACACGTATACTTGATGCAATTTCTGAAAAAGAACCTACATTAACAAGAAAAGATATACCGTGGACAAATGATTCGGTATTATTCACAAAAGCTCTTAAACAAGACGAAATAAACGGTGCCGTTATAAGTTATACGCCATGGTATGTAGAAAATAATATTAAAATTGGAGGTAATCATGGTCGTGTTATACCATTTAAAAATTATGATGGTATATCTTTAAAACACGGTTCTGCTGAAGAATATAGAAGAGCATTTTTCTATGCCAAACCACCAAATAAACAAACCGTGTACAGAATTGGTGTTCCAGAAATGCTATTTGAAAGAGGATACGATAAAAATGTATTACGAGATATTGCACTAGCAGAAATGGCTCCTAAATTTAGTGAACCTCTACCAATTGTATTAGCAGATGAAAAAATAAGAATATCGAGAAATGTCAGAGAAAAAATAAGAAAACTTATTACGACAGAAGAACCAAATATTAATCATAACGAATCCAGAAATTATGAGTGATAAATATGACAAATGATGAATTAACAGAAATTGACAATGAATTTGATGAGATTACAAATGAATCTATAACAACAGGTAAAATACCACCTGAACCATTTAATAATGCTCTTCCTGAAAATCCAATCGGGCACATATCTGCTTCACAAACAGGTTTAAAGATAGGAAGGCAAGAAAATATTATTAATGCGTCTATTCACCCAAATGAAATAGAACGCGTGCAAGTTGGCGATTATATACGCGTTCCATATTATATTCCTGATAAAAATAAAAAAGACGAAAATATTGATGTAAACATTCAATTACTTGCCTCAATAGAATCTTTAAAATATCAAACAGAACTTGAAGACCAAAGACACACAACAACAGATAATTATGGTTCCGAACAATACAATTATTTTGCTAAGTTAAACCCAATTTCATTAATAAAATTAAAAGACAATTGGGATTCTACAGATGACCCATTTGAAGGGGATTTTGTTAGTTCTCCACCAAAACCAACCGTTAGATTAGATAAAGTAAACCAAAATGAATTCCTACGATGTGGTTTAGATATTCCAAAAGAAGGTATCTATGTTGGAGATATGTCTGTGAATGGAAACCGTGTTCCTGATAAAGATAATCCATTAGAATATTATTTATTCAATCCTACAGAAGATGAAGGTGGAGAACCTACAATATTTAGACATGTTTTAGTTGCAGGTTCAACAGGTACAGGTAAGACACATACAAGTAAAAATATTTTAAGACAATTTGCGCAAAATAATAAATACAATATAGATGTTCCACATGGTGACCCTGCTAGTGAAAATATAAAAGAAAGAAATAGAGCACTTAACATCACTATAATTGACCCTGAAGAAGAATATGCAGAAATGGGCGAAGACCCAGACGATTCTGATATGAAACGTGTAAAAGAACTTGCAGAATCAAGAGACGGATTACAATATGGAGGTATTGGCGATAAAGATATTGATTTTAAAGTATATGCTCCAACAACAAGAGATAGTACGACGCAAGAATTAAATACAAAAGGTAGCGAAGTAATTGATTTTGGAATTCCATTTGAAATCGTAAATCAATATCCTGAATTAATGATGCCAAGTGACCCACAAGGTCCAACAAGACAACTTATATCGCAAACAATCAATGCTTATTTCAGAACCGTAAATAAAAATTCAGATGCTACATATTCTGAATTCATAAATTGGTTTGATGATGAATATAAACCAATGTTGCTTGAAGGAAGTCAATTTAGTGATAGTATTATTAGTGCTGCCGAAAGACGATTTAAACGTGGTGAATATCCAGACGTATTCGACCACTCTAAATCATTACTTGATAAAAAATTAGTTCAAGATATGTTCTCACCCGGACAAGTATCTGTTATTACAACAGGACATCTCCGTGGCACATCCGAACAACTTGTTATTCAATCAATCGCCTCTCATATTGTCGAAAATAAAATAAGTAGTGATGTAGATTATCCACAAATAAAAGGTACGCCATTAATTCTTGCTCTAGATGAAGCACATGAATATGTGAACGAACCCGAAACAACAAGAGAAAAATTCATCGTAAACAAATTTAGACGAGCGGCAAGAAGAGGTCGAAAAGATAAATTTGGATTATATTTCATATCACAAAATCCTGAAGATATTGATGGTGAAGCAAGAAATCAATTTAATACAAAGATTTATCTTCAATTAGATAGGCGCGTTGTAGAATCATCTGACGTATTCGTACCTCGTGAATTTGCAAACCAACTACCACAATTTGATAAAGGTCAAATGGTTGTAACACAACCAGATGTTAATCCTGTTGAAATTGTAGGTTTAGATACTTGTCTCACAAAACATTCTAAATAAAAATATTTATAATTGTATTTATATATTATATGGATATAACAATACATCATGAAGATATTTTAGAAATTACATATTCTGTATCTAATCATACAGATAAAATTGAAGAAAAAAATAGACCTCAGTTCATATAGTGGTGAAATTGATATTCAAATCGGTAACACCTATGGTTCAAGAAGTGGGAGTGGTGAAATATATATTGGAAAAATACATTTTAATTAATATTCAAATATATTATATATTCCACATCAGTTGTTTGTGTATAAAATCTAAAATTGTAAAAACAATTTTGTTATAATAAAATATTATCTAATAAAAAGTAATAAAAAGGATTCGTAATAATAAACTGAATATTTATCAACTTGATTTATTTATCTAATAAATAATAATTAATAACTATTTTCGTAATCTTTGACCTGATTTAATTGGTAATCCTACTTCTTTAATTTTATTAATTGTTTTTTCAATATCGTATTCAACACGATTTAACTGTACTTTATGTGTATTTGTATTAAGTATTGCATATGCTGCTTTAGAATCACCGTCACGAGGTTGTCCAACACTACCCGGATTAATTATTAATTTATTTTCTTTTGTATATTCTGCATGTTGTTTATGCGTGTGACCCATAATTAAACCATCACAATTTTCAATATACTTGCCCATGTATTTAAAATCATCTGGATATACATACAAATCTGTTTGAACAGGATGACTATGAACAATCATATAATTATCCAAGTATCGTTTTTCAGGTAATGATTGTAACCAAGAAATCTCTGATTCTGAAAGCGTATTTAATGCATGTTTAAGCCCTTCATATGCACCTTTATTTTGACTATATACTACAGGATTATTAACTTGTCTATCATGATTTCCTTGAACAGTTAAATCACATTTTTCACGAACAATATTTAAGCATTCTTTTGGCCATGGACCATAACCAATAATGTCTCCGGTGCATACGATTTTATCTATATCATCTGGAATATCATCTAATACTTCACGTAAAGCTGGAAGGTTAGAATGAATATCAGATATAAATGCAATTTCCATAGTAATTATTTAGTTTGGTTATTATTTAATATTTTTGTTTTGTCGTAGTGTCGTCAAATTTATTACTCATATATACATTAATAATACTATGAGAAAATATAATATATCTGATAACACATTAATCAAAGAAAAAAATATATCTAAAATAATTGAATCTTATTTTGGAACCGTTTCAAAAAAAGATGAAAATGCGTTTGTTGTAGATGAACCTGATAATCCTACTTTAGAAGAAATTTTTGTAGAAGTACAATATGAATCTAAAACTATTATTTTAGATATTGAAGAAAAAGAATTATCAGAAATTAAATCTAATAATTTATTATCAAACGTTCCTGAAGCTGTTAAATCAAAAAATAAATTTTTAAAAGAAGTTACAGGTACAACTGTAGAAGATAGAAAAAATAAATGGAGAAAAGATGTAATGCCAACAAAAGAAAATGTTATTAGAGTAAAATAACTATATATTTCCTCTGGCTTTGATACATAATCCCCAATTGTAATGATTGTATGAATTTATATACTGAAAATTATATTTATTTAAAAATTTCATAACAGGGTCTTGTTTTGAACCATCATCCATAGCTTGTATATTTACGGTTGCAGATTGTATATTATTTTCTTTTAACACTTCTAATAATGCTTCAAATAATATGGTACCATAACCTTTTCTTCTTTTATTTTTCGCTACAACAAAATGTCAGATTTCAACGTGTGTTGGACTTTCTTTTATAGCATTAATTGAACAATGTTCACTATGATAATCAAATTCATCTCCAGATGTATTTTTTAATTCTTGAATAACAGATTCTTTTGAAATTGTCATCATATGAATAATTATACTTACAGGTTATATATTTGACTTGATTTTAAAAACATATTAAACGTTATAGAATAATAAAATAATAATGAATATATTAAATATATATGAAGGTGCATTATATTATTTTGATGAGGCAATAATGCATATAGATGTTGAAGAATATGATAAGGCAATGAATTCTCTTACAAAAGGTTATAAACATTTACAAGGAACACCTGTAAATAAAGAAACCAAATCAAAATTTTATATAGATATGTCTGTTAAAGAAATACAAAATAAACATTTTGATAGAGCAAAACATAATTTGAAAGAGTTAAGAGATACTATTGAGAAATGGCTTCAAAAAAATGTAATAAAAGCTAATTAAAGTTTAATATAGTATTTTTTATATTAATAGTAAAGTTTTTAATTTATGTATACTATATTCATTTAATGGAACTTAATTTAAATCGAGAAGAAAAAACGGTTTTAACAGATGCAACAAATTGGTATATTGATTATACAAAAGATTCTATGTTTGTTGAAGAATTGACAGAAGAAGAAAAAACAGAATTAAAAAGATTAAGTTCAGAATTAAATAAGAATAGTAAATGTATTTTAACAGATGATTTATGTAATACAATAATGGATGATATTTTACCAAATTTTGGAAGAGAATTAAAAGAACATATAAATAATTCAGATGTTGAAAATAAACAAAAAACAGGCAATTTTTATAGAGTACAATTTAATAATATAGACACAAAAATAAATGAATTGAAAAAAGAACAAAATCCTTTCTTTTAATTTCGTGGGTCTTTTTCGTATCCTTCAAATTCAATTACCCAAACTTCTTCGTTTTCATTCCATTCGTCATGAATATCTATCCATACATTTTTAAATTCTTCAAGCGTATATCCGCCTTCTTTTTTAGCATCTTCTTCAGACATATCTCCTAGCTTTTCTTTATATACATCTGTAACTACAATATATGCTGGTGATTCTTTTCGTGTAGTAAATATTGATTCACACGCTCGATAAGAATTTCCTACTTTAACGTTTTTAGAATCACTTTTTCTTCTTGTTTGCGTTTTATTACCGTTTATTATTTGTCTAATATGTTTTTCAGAAAATAACATATGTATAAAAATACGGTTTTTTATATTAAAACTATATGTATTTTAAATATTCTATTCTACATAGTCAATATCTTCTAAAGCATCTGTTGTTGTGGATTCAACATCTTCTTCTACATTATTTCCACCATAAATTTGCGGAGACTCTACCCCCGTTATAACAATCATAGTTTGAATCTCACCTTCTAATTCTGGGTCAACTCCTGAACCCCAAATTATTCGTGCATTATCAGAAACCCGTTCATTAAGTACTTCGACAACACCTTGTGCTTCTTCAATTTGCATATCTTTACCACCAGTTACATTAACAAGTACATTAGATGCATTTGAAACATTAACATCTAAAAGTGGAGATTGAAGTGCTCCAGTTACGCTTTCTTGTGCTTTATCTGTTGTAGAATCTGAATTTCCAAGACCAATCATGGCAACACCACCACCTTCCATAATTGTTTTAACGTCAGCAAAGTCTAAATTCACAAGATTTGGTTTTGTAATTAATTCTGTAATTCCTTTTACAGAACGCATTAATACTTCATCACAGATTTTAAATGCTTGTTGAAGTGGCAATTGTGGTGCAAAATCAAGAAGTTTATCATTTGGAACAACAATGACGGTATCTGCATGTTTTCTTAAATTTTTAAGACCGCCGTCTGCATTATCTCTTCTTGCTTGGCCTTCTGCTGTAAATGGTGTTGTAACAATTGCGACTGTTAATGCGTGTTTGCTTGCTAATTCTGCAACAACAGGGGCAGAACCAGTTCCTGTACCGCCACCCATACCTGCTGTAATAAATATCATATCTTGGTCTTTTACAATATTTTCAATTTGTTCTTCATCTTCACGGGCTGCTTTTTCGCCTTGTTGTGGAACGCTTCCGGCACCTCTCCCACCACAAGTTTCTCTACCAATTAATAATTTTGTATCTGCATAACTATTCTGAAGGTCTTGAGCATCTGTATTTATTGCTACAAGTTCTGCACCTTCAATTCCTTCTTTTGCAATTCTGTTAATTGTATTACATCCACCACCACCACATCCAACAACACTAATTCGTGTTTTTAATGATTCAGCAATTTTATTAATTTCTTCATCTGACATTCCTTTGTCAGATTTCGTTTGTTTGTCTTTTAATTTTTCTTCTGTTTCTTTATCTATTGCGTCTTCATTTTCTATTGCGTCTTCAACTATTGATTCCATATTTGTTCCATTTAGTTTACATACTAATTATACTTACGCCTTTTTTACAAAAAAGTATACATGTTTATGTACATATGTATATAATATTTGAGATAAATCAAAGGGTTTAAATACCCACCTCTATAAATAAGATATTAGACACAAAAGATGGTTGACACTGCACATAATATATTGATTCGAGACGTTGATATCAGGTCTTTAGCCGTAGTAACACTTACGGTTTTGGTGAGTGAATTCTGGGGTGCGCCTGAGATTATCACCGTTCTCGTAGTAGGTATGTTCTGGGCATTTTTGTCAACACCAGATTCTAAAGAAATTGTTAATTCCACGATTTATAAATTTGAAAATTCTGTAAAACCAATTACAGATACAAAAATCTGGAAAAAATATGGCCGCCCAGTATCATATATTGTCATATTTACAATTATTACGAGTCTTACAGTATTATAATTAAAATTATTAATAATTATTATAATTTTGTTTTATTGATATAGCTAGTTTCTGTAGCAGGATTTTTCGTTACTTCATATGATACATCAGCATTTTGTATTAAATTATCTTTATGACTAACAACAATAACTTGTGGAACATCCCAACTATTAATTGTATCTATGACTCCTTGTAGATTTGAAACATGATTCGTATCTAAGAATGTTGTTGGCTCATCAAGAATAAAGGGAGGTAATTTATTAGCATTTCCATTTCTTTCAACAAGTAATCTATATACACCAGCACGAATAGCTAAACTAACAATTGTTTCTTCTCCACCAGATAATTCTTCAGGATTAATTCGAACACCATCTCCTGTAATTAAATCTATAGAGTAATTTGAATCAATTTCTAATCTTTGGTATACTTTGCTGTGATATACAGATTTAAATACTTCATTTGCATATTTATTTAATAATCCAATATTTTCTTTACGAAGTTGCGTTTTAACGTTTTTATATGTTTCAATAACACTTTCTGCTTCAACTTCTTTTTCAGATGCATCAATTTTTTTATTTTCTAATTCAGCATATCTTTCTTCAAGAGAATTAATTTGTGTTAACTTTTGTTTAATATCGGCTATATCATCTCTGGTATTGTTTAAATTATTTTCAATTTTATTTGTTAAATTATCTAACTTTTGTAATTCTTTTTCTTTATTCGTATGTTTATCTTTTAATTCTTTGTCATCAATGTTTTCTATTTCTTGTTTTAACTTAGAAACTTCTTGTTCTTTATCTAATCTTTGATTTCGAATTTCTTTTTTCATCTCTTTTGCATGTTTAATTGTTGACTCACGAGAATCAATCTCATTTTCTAAATCATATAAAGATGAAAACATATTAATAATATTTTCTAATTTATCTATTTTTTGTTTATATTCCTCTAAAGATATTTCTTTTTCATTAATTTCCGAAATAATAGATTCTTTTTCTTCTTCTTTATTTTCAACTGTTTGTTTTTTATCGGACAAGTCATTTTGTGAATCTATAATTTTATCTTCAATTTTAGATAATCTAGAGCTTTTATCTTCAAATTTTTGTTTTATTTGTTTTAAATTACTTTTTGTTTGTGCTAATTCTAACTTTATATCTGAAATAGAATCAATATATTTATTTGCTTTATCAAATAATTCTTGTTGTTTTTTCATTGAATCTGCTTTTTGATTCAATTCTTCTTTTTTATGTTTAAGTTTTTCTACATCATGTGTTTCATTTTCATGTTTACTATTACACAAAGGGCAAATCCCTTTTTCATTTAACTCTATTTTTTGAACTAATTTGACAGACTCACTACCAAGAGATTCATATATTTTTCTTGACCTATCTAATAAATTATTTCTTTCATTGGGTATATGTATATCACGAAGTTCTTCAGGTGTAGCATTTTTTGGAAGGTCAACAGAATCACATATAGAATATAGTTTATCTTTTTTATTTTCTAATTTTTCTTCAAGATTAGATATTTCTGATTCTGTTTTTTCTTTATTTTCTTTAATAGTATTTAATTTTTCATTTAATTTTGTTTTATCAGATTTGTATTGTTTTATTTGATTTTCAATTTTATTTATTTGTTTATTTATTTGGTCAATCGAATTGTTTATCGAATTAAGTTTTCCTTTTTTAAGAGATGAAATATCCGCATTAATCTCATTATATTTTTCTTCAACAGAATTTAATTTATTATCTACTTTATTTTTATCAAATTCTATTTCTATATTTTCACATTTTTGTTTTAAGGATTCTTCAATTACATTTTTTTCAATAGATATAGCTTCTTTTTCACTTTCAGCATTTTCTTGCCTTTGTTGTTTTTCTTCTTGTTTTTTTACTAAAGTATCTAATTTAGATTGTTCAAGATTATATTTTTCAATTCTTTCTTGATATGTGTCTAATTGATTTTTAATATTATTTTTCTCGTTTTTAATTTTTTCAATTTCTGATTGGACTTTTTCTTTACGTTGAACGAATTCTTGTTTTTTAGATTTTAATTCAGATAATTGTTTATTGAGCTTTGATTTATTATCATATTTATTTAATTGTCTTTCTTTTTCTTCTATAAGTTCACTGTATGTTCTTACCTGTGCACCTATTTCTTTTCGGACTTCATCCATACGTTCAATATAATTATCTAATTTACTTAAACCAAGTAATCCATCAATAATTTCTTTTCTTTCATCATCATTTGCATCAACCATACGAGTTATATCTCCTTGTTGAACATAAACACTATTTACAAATGATTCTGGACTCATTCCAATAATCTCTTGTATAGTAGAATTTACAGATTTGACACCTTCAATCGGTTCATCAATTGTATCTCCTGTTAATGTGCATGATGTTGAAGATGCACTTCTTTCTCCATCTTTTTCTGTAACAGATATTTCCCAATCAACCGTATATTTATCATCACCAATACTAAATGTTAATGATATTTTTCCTTTATCTTTTGTCCGGCGAACTAATGAATCAAGTGTAAGGTCTTTATCAATATAATCAAGAACATTACTAAGATAAAGCCCTCCAAATATACTACTTAGTAAAGAACTTTTACCAGAGCCATTATCTCCATGAATTAACATTAATCCATTATCAAATTCTACATTTTCTTCATCATAACTTCGAATATTTTTAATTGAAACATTTTCTATTTTCATTCATTATCACCTTTATTAAATTCGTCATCAACCATTTGTCGTATATGAGATTTTGGAATTGATAAATCTCTTGCTATTTCTGAATCAAATTTTTTCACAGTATTAGATATATCTTCTCTTTCTTCGTTAATTAAGTTTTCTATATCAATTTTTGTCGGGTCTGCCGTATCTACAGAATCAAATTGTAATGTTTCTGGTACGCGTTTATCATTAACATATGGTACGAGAACATTTAATTGTTCAAGTATTGAATATGCTTCACTAGATGTGATAGAAGATTCTGTAGAACCATCAATATTTAATACAACAACAGATTTTTCTAAATGTTCTTTAGGTACATCATCTTCAATACGTTGGCGAACAAACGTTCTACTTGAATTATCTTGAAGTGTAATATTAATTGGATAAAATGGCCGAGGAATATTTTCTTTTATATCATTTATTTTTCTCCATGGATAATTTTCTAATTCATTATCTTTAAATCGAATCATTCTCACTGTTGGGTCAGCCGTAGTTGTACTTGTTCTTTCCGTTGCCCCTGCATAAAAAACAGGAACATCCATAATAACTTCATCTGTTGCTGCATGATAATCACCAAGAGCAATCGCATCTGGTTTTATATTTATATTTTCAAGAACAGGTTTAATACTCCGTTTAGCTTTAATAGGTGGTATTAATTCTTTAAATAATTCATGCATACATAGTAAAATACCATATTCTTTATTTTCTGGTGGTAGATTTAATTGGAAATTTGTGTTTTCCCATTCAAGATTTCTAAATGAATCAAAACCATATATTGCTACGTTATCATTAATTAGAAATGGTTCATCTGGAGATAATCTGTGAACATTATCTAAATTATTAAATATATCAATCCATTGCTTATTCCATTTTCTTTCATGATTTCCAACAATAGCTAAAAATGGAATATTTTCATTATCTAATCGCTTAATAGTTTTAAATGCTTGAAATATTGTATTCGTATTTGGTTGCCTATCATCAAACAAATCCCCTGTATGAATGACAGCATCAACATTTTCATTAATTGCAATTGTTGCTGTAACATCAAATGCTTCTGCATAATCATTAGCTCGTATATCACTCCCATATTGCTCTTTTCCGAGATGTGTATCACTTACATGCAAAATATTAGTTTCCATTAGTTGCCTATTTGAACTTCTATAGTGTAAATGTTACGGTTAAACACCGAATAAATTAAGTGAAAGTATTAAATATTTTATATTAATGAAATTTATTAATTACAATTTGAATTTAAAATCACATTTAAAAACAGGCCAATATATTTTTTATTTATTACTTTTATCTGTAAATTCTACCTTAATATTAACTGGTGGTGAATGGATTATATTAAATATTTTAGCCGTAATTTCTATTTGTATTGGTATTTGGTATTCATATTAAAATTTCTTTGATATAAGCTTTATATTTATAAATTTTTAACGATTTGTTTTATATATGTAGTATATAAATGTAAAAAAATCTTAATAAATATTATATGTTAGATGATTTATTATATAAATGTTATAATGACATCCACAAACGTACCCACAGCAGAAGAGTTTGAACAAATAGAACCAAGTAAAAATTCTATAGTACAAAAAAATGAAGATGAAGGAATTTCTTTTACCATTCATATTATCAATGGTGATTCTATTAATCAAACATCAGCTAGAACATATAAAAGAACATATGGACATTATTTTATAGATAAAGACTCAATATGTGCTGATATCCTTGATGAAATAATTGCTGATTTTGCTGCAGAAAATGGAATAATATCAAGTTTTAATAGAGAAATATTTGAATCATATGAACTAATGATTGAACTTAATGATATTATGTCTGAAAATAGTGAATTTGATGGTAAAGATAGATGTAAAATTGAATTAAGTTCTCAAAGTAAACACATTAAAAAAGTAAATAAATTTTTATCTGAATTAGAAAAAGAAATATAATTATTTATACCATATCTTGTATATTTTTGTATTATAAGTATAAACTATTTTAAATATTTTGCGAAATATTTTTAAGTGTAAAGAATATCATTTATAATGAAATGGTTGAAAGAGAAAGAAATAGACGTAAAAATGAAAAAGAAGATAAAGAAATTAGGGAAGAAAAAGCCATAGAACAAAATATTTGTCCCGAATGTTCTGGTGATTTAAATCTTGAATCAGATGAACTTGTTTGTCAAGATTGTGGCTTAGTTATGGAAACATCACAAATTGATAGAGGTCCTGAATGGAGAGCATTTAATCATTCAGAACGCGAATCAAAATCTCGTGTCGGTGCTCCAACAACGCAAACAATGCATGATAAAGGATTATCTACAACAATAGATTGGAAAAATAAAGATGCTTATGGTCGAAATATTTCATCAAAAAAGCGTTCCCAAATGAATAGATTACGAAAATGGCAAGAAAGAATTCGAACAAAAGATGCTGGTGAAAGAAATCTTCAATTTGCTCTTTCGGAAATTGATAGAATGTCTAGTTCTCTCGGAATTCCAGACAGTGTAAGAGAAGTTGCGAGCGTATTATACAGGAAGTCTCTTTCAGAAGACTTAATTCGAGGACGTTCTATTGAAGGTGTTGCAACAGCATGTTTATATGCTGCGTGCAGGCGTGAAGGATTACCGCGTTCATTAGAGGAAATTGAAGCTGTATCTCGTGTTGAAAGAAAAGAAATAGGTAGAACATATAGATATGTTTCACAAGCATTAGGTTTAGAAATGCAACCTGTAGACCCAAAACAATATGTCCCACGATATTGTTCTCAACTTGATTTGAGTGAAAAAGTTAAAACAAAAGCTATGGAAATCATAGATGTTACAGCAGAAAAAGGATTACTTAGTGGAAAATCACCTACAGGATATGCTGCTGCAGCAATTTATGCTGCTGCTTTACTTTGTAATGAAAAGAAAACGCAAAGAGAAGTTGCAGAAGTAGCACAAGTAACAGAAGTAACAATTCGAAATAGGTATCAAGAACAAATCGAGGCAATGCAACTTCAATAAAAATTATACCAAATTTTGTATTCATATACTCTATATGTTAAAATTTTAGAAATATCAATCGAAACATTTATTATTACACATATATTATTTGAAAGTGGGTTGATTAAAAATGTATGAACTTACAGGATTCCAGCGCGATTTACTATACATTGTTGCTGGTCTTGACGAACCACACGGTCTAGCCGTTAAAAATGAAGCAGATGAATATTACGAAGATGAAATTCATCATGGACGATTGTATCCTAATCTAGATACACTTGTTGAAAATGGTCTTATCGAAAAGTCTGCTAAAGACCGACGAACAAATGAATATGCACTAACACAAAAAGGAGAACAAGAAATTGAAGCAAGACGAGAATGGGAACAAAAATGGGAAGAAGATAATACACGTACTGTTTTCCCGTAAATATTAAAAAACACGTATTTTTTAGTGAATAATCAAAATACTAAATACATTTATACAAAACGAAAAGTATTATAAGATGTAATTCTTAACATCTTTTAATGGAATTTAAATATAATGGCGAATATAACATGCCTATTGATTTACGTACAACTATAGAAAGTGGTCAAACATTTTTATGGAATAAAACAAATGGAAATATGTTTGAAGACGACATAAATAATCCAATATATTCAACAGTTAGAAATATAAATGATGAAATTATGGTATTAAAAATACAAAATAATAATGATAATAATTTAAAATGGAAATCTACTCATCAACAAGCCGAAAAATATATCTATAATGTTTTTCAATTTGACAAGAATATTAGAGAAATACAAGATACATTAATTAAAAAAGATGATACAGAAATAATTAAAAAATCGATAAATGAATTTCCAAATTTAAGAATTATTCATGAACCATTATTCCCTACATTAATTTCATTTATTTGTTCAACACAAATGCGCGTTGAAAGAATACATGAAATGGTTCAATCTCTATCAAAAGAATTTGGAAAATCAATAGAAATAGATGCAGAAAAATATTATTCATTTCCAACAGTAAATGAACTATCTAATGCGACAAAAAAGGATTTAGATAAATTAAAACTAGGTTATCGTTCAAAATACGTTATAGAAACTACAAAAATGATTAAAGATAATCCATTGGAATTATCATCTGAGGTATCAAAAGCTCGTAAACAATTACAAGAATATATGGGTGTAGGTCCAAAAGTTGCTGACTGCGTTCTTTTGTATGGTGCAGGCTTTCAATCGGTCGTACCGGTTGATGTATGGATTGAGAGAGCAGCTAAAGAATATTATCCCGAATTATCTGATAAAAGTAGAAATAAAATCGCACGTAATTTAGAAAATAAATATGGTGATTACGCTGGATTTGCTCAAGCATATTTATTTCATTATATGAGAATGAAAAATCAATTTTGAATATATCATAATAAGTTAATCTCGAAACAACTATATATCTACAGTATCATATTAAAAATAATATGCTTAATCAACCTGATAAAGCTACACTAAGTGCATTTGGTGTACCTGATGAAGTATTTAATAAATTAGAATTAGAGGAATTAAAAGATGCACTTACAGACGTAGAATCAAAAAGGGTTGAATCTGCAACAAATGAACGTTTTTATGTTTATCCAAGAGCCGTAGGTCAATATGTTATTGTATCTGTTAAAAAAGGAAAAATTGTTAGTGAATATCAAATTAATTTAAATAGTGAAGCTGCATGTTCCTGTGATGATTTTATGTTCAATTGCTCACCTAACGGTATTTCTTGCAAACATATTTGGAGAATTCGATTCTTAATAAAATTAGACTGTTTACCAAGTAAAACTACAGACCCTTATTCATGGATAATTAGTGAAATATATAGAGACATTAATTGGTTAGAAAAACAAGATTCAGACACAACAGAATCAATTAATAAACTTCGAGATTTAGATTCTATAATAACACAATTAGGTCCTAACAGAACGGATTTCAGAGTTGCGTTACGGAAAAGAGGACATATAATGATGAAGAGTAATGCTTACTCATTGTAAATTATGTCATATGTTTATGAATATAATAATATAATTTAAATTATATTAACCAAAAATTACTAATAGTTAGTATCCTGAATAACATATGTTATGACAAAATTTATTTTATTTGGAGGTAAAGGTGGCGTTGGAAAAACAACTTGTGCTTCTGCAACAGCAATATCATTGTCAAAAGACGGGTATAATACGCTTGTAATTTCAACAGACCCGGCACATTCTATATCAGATATTTTTGATATAAATATTGGACCGAAACCAACAGAAATTGAATCATATGAAAATTTATATGCTTTAGAAGTAGACCCAGAACATAGATTCACAGAAAAATATTCAGGAACCGTACAATCATTATTAAATGAAGCTGAAAATCTCGGCGTGAATATTAATACAGATGAATTTGCGAATGTTGAGGGTGGTGTTATTGGAAGTGATGAAGCAGCAGTTATTGATTTGTTTGCGGAATATGATGATAGTGAATGGGATTATATTGTATTTGATACAGCACCAACAGGACATACGTTAAGAATGCTTAAATTACCAGATGTTTTAAATTCAACTTTTGGAACAATACTAAATGTAAAATCTCAAGTGGATGGCGTAAGGAATACCGTTTCAACATTACTAGGTAAAAATAAAGATGAAGATAAAAAAGATTTAGATGATGTAGATATTGATAAAACAAAAAATAAATTAAAAAATGTTAGTGAAATACTTGTTGAATCTGATAAAACGCAATTTTTTGCTGTTATGGAACCTGAAAAATTATCATTACATGAAACAAAAAGATTAATTTCTCAATTAAATCAATATGAAATTCCGACAGGTGGTGTTATTATTAATAAAGTATTAACGGATATTGATACATCTTGTAATTTATGTAATTCAAGATATGAACAACAACAAAATGTAATTAATAAAGCTAATTCTGAAATAGATATTGCACTATTACAAATTGAATTAAAACAATCAACACCTACAGGTAAAAAACTTGATTCTATTGCAGAAAAAATAAGTGTATCTTAAATTATACTTAACAATATAATTTAATATAATGGCGTAATAAAAAATAATTAATGGAGAGTCAAATTAATAAACAAAAAACAGATGAAGAATTAGAATCTCTTATACAAAAAGAAAATAAGTTAGATTCTATTACATTTTCAGAAAATTCATCTCAAAAAAACGCGTTAAGTCTTTTAAATACTAAAGAAACAAAAGGCAAAATTATAAATGTAAAAAATGCAGGAGATGATATAGGACTTGAAATATCATATAAAAATACACAATTTTGTATTAAACTAGAATTACCAAAAAGTAAACACGCAAACAAAGAAGAATTTATTATTTTTGATTTACTTAAATATTATAATATACCAAATAATAAATTTTTAAATCTTGAAGGTAAAGAAATATATATTATTGAATCAAAAGATGAAAATATAGATATGACAAAAAATTATACATTATCTCTACCACGTAATATAAATAATAAATCTAATAAAATTTTTTCATACATACAATTAGCAAGAGAAAAAGGATTTTTAAACTTATATAAAATAAAAAATAAAACCAAAATTAAGATAGAACCTATTACGACATTTCCTATTTTATTATCTACATTCATATTATTTTATACAAAAAGTATATTTTTAAATAACATATTATCATTTACAAGTTCAGATATTATATCAGCTATGATTATGATTATTCATAATATTTCTATATCTATTGCATTTATTTCTGCTTTTTATTTTGTTATCTTTTTCTTATTTTTAATGTTAGCTATTATAGACAAATTATATGAAAAATTTGTTATTAATAAGATTAAAAAATATTGGCCTTTTTAATTAATAACATTCTGTAATTTTGTATATGTATGGTTATATGGAGAATCAGATACATAACAAATTAATAATGATTCTAAATCTTTTTTACGCCCGAATGATGTATTTACAAGACCTTTATTTTTATTTTCATCCGTAAACTGATTAATAGCACCATCTATAATTAGTGGTTTTGTACCAGTATAATCTTCAGGATTTATATATACAAACATATGTGGACTTTTATTATTTTCATTATCTGAAATATATCCTTGAGCTAAATATACGTTAGATATTTGGTCAATATCATAATGAATATCTTGAACAATACAAGAATTAATTTGACCACAATTATTTAAAGAATCCAAATTAAGATATGGTTTATTTTGTAATTCTCTTTTTAATTTATTAATTAACATATTTTATAAAACAAAATGATATGTTATAAATTAACCGATACAGTAAAATATATATACCTATTGTTAACACATTAACATATGAATGATATTGAAAAGTTTGCTATTGACTTACATAATGAATTTAATCCACCATGGAAATTATCTGAATCAATCGATTATGTGTGGAAATTTAAATTAAATTGTTTTTCAGATTCGGATATTATAACATGGTTTGAAAAAATGAAACAAGAAAAACAAAAAGACATAGATATTCAAATAGAAAACCTTCCAGAAAAATTTAAACGAAAAGATTGGCGTTAGAGTAATCTTTTCGCCGGATTCATAAACATAGATTTATTCTGAATTTCAACACCTTCATCATGCGCAGGTAGAATCGAATCAATAATGTTTGTAAATTCGATAAAGTTACAATGACTTTTAACGGTATTAATCATTTGATTATCATACCAAAGTGGCAATTTAGTATACGCATAAATGAAATATTTAGCATTACTATGTACGCCCCGCCCAATAATAGTTACATCATCAGAGATATAATCTGATACACGGGTGTATTCAGATTGTAACATCGGAACATACACAGTTTTTGAATTAGTTGATTCAATTTTTGGAACATTTTCGATATCTCCTAATTTTTCACCAACTGTATTAATTACATCATCTTGTTCCAATTTAAGTAGAACTTCCGTATTATCAACAACATGTAGCACAACATTGTTGAAATCTACATATTTTTCAAGTTCATTAAATCTCATTTCTCCAAACTTTGTTTTAACAGTAGGCATTCTAACCTCTTTGTTATCTTTTTCTTTTTCACTAGCAAACGAACCTGTTAATTTATGCGATTTAATAAGCATCTTAAGCATGTTAACAGATTCATCATTAATACTATCATACATTGAAATTAATCGTTTAACTTCTTTAGATTCATATTGTTCTTCTGTCAAACATGCTTTAGCGTACAATTTCATTTCATTTTCATATCGTGTTGAAGCATATCTATATCCTGAACTATACGAATCTGTTGTTGTCAATAAATTGATGTTATTTGTAATCTCTTTATCATACACAGATTCAAGATGATTTAGCATAGAAATACTAATAATACTATACAATGGTACGGAATCAAATTGACTATATTTTGGTTCAATTTGTTCTGCAAGTGAATTTAGAATAATACGATTATTCAAGTATGAATCATTTACATTAGATTTTGGTGTAAGTACAACATCCTTATTTCTTGTTGAAGAATTCGATAACGAAATCAAATTTTCAATAGTTTTCAAACCTTTAGATGTAATTACTTTTTGTGATTTGACCCACTGTTCGTAATCTTTATAAGTCATAATTCCTTCAGCATTTTCTGTAAGATATTCCGTCATTTTCTTTGTATTGACAGAAGCAACGCAACATCTATTATTTGCCATATGATAGTAATCACTTACTTTATGTTCACTACTTAGAGGGAATAAAACAAGAATATCTCCGTACCGCGTATATCGGTCAGAAATATTAATGTGTTTATATTTTTCAATAAGACTATCTGCTGTCCGTTTAAACGTATTTCTACCACCACTAGCATGATGAACAGTTAATCTTTTTTCATCAATATTATCATCCGTTGTTTTAGTACGATTTGTAATTTCTTCAATTTGTTCTTCTGATACGCCAAGAATTTCATTAGCTGTAGATTTTTTAATATTTTTTAGCGGAGTCCATCCGAGATGTTTTTCAAATGCATCATAATCGCTTGCTTGACTAATTTTTACAAGAGATGTTTCTTTAGAAGAAATATCTAATGCATCTGCCTTCCATGAATTTGAAGAGACACACATAAATACTTCTGAATCTTCTTCAGACATTTTATATGCCATTTTTCGCGGATATCGATTACTATAATTTTTACCATCTGAAATGACGCTAACTTCTTGCGTCATTGCTAAGATAAATTCTGCAAGATTTTCATCTAGATTTTTATAATCATATTCTGATTCTAATCTATTTTGAACATCTGATACAGAATAATCTTCATCTTTATCAAAATGTTTAAAAATTCGCATGAAGATTTGTCTTTGCATATCATTTGCAGATGTAAGACCATCTTTTGGGTCAAATGAATCTAACGTATCTTTAACAACTTTAAAGTATTTTTCTTTAAGTTGTTTATTAACATGTTGTAAGAATTCATTATGGCGGCGAACATTTTCTCTTGTACCTGTAGCTTCAGGAAGTGTTAAATCATCTTCTGTAAGCTGTTTTTTAGATACATGTTTGGACTTTCTTTCATCATCCATCATATTGTACTGTTTTTCAGAAACAGGAATGAGACCTTCATTAGGACCCTTAACGACAATTCCATTTTCATATTTTAGTCGAAGGTCTACACCCCAAGGCAAACCGCTTCTAAGTGAACCTTTTCCTCTCATATTAACAGGTGAGGAAATTAAGATAATATCATTATTAGCCTTTGGCGAAGTTGCAGCTTCATAATAAGGCGTATCAATGTGCAAATATGGTGTGTCTCCATATACATCTTTCAATGTAGTTGCGTAATAATCTTCATTATATTGTTCTTCACCATTTTCATCTAATTCTCGATAAATAATTGGAACAGGTGAATAACGTGAATGCTTATCAACCCATTCTCGAACTTGTTCTGTTTCAATATCTGGTTTGAGGAAATACTCAAAAACAGTTCCATATTCATCTTCATCTAGAAGGGAAGGAATTTCGTTATTTTTATCTGGTTCAAAAGCACCGGGTTTAAACAAACCAGTATATGGACCATCAGAACTATCACGCGAATTTGTATGCATGATAAATCCTCCATTCATACCAACTAACGTATAAGACGCAAGGAAACCCATTCCATATTGTCCAGACAGTTCACCATCATCTCTTGCCGTAGAACGACCAATATACAGAAGAACTTCTTCTAACAATTCTTTAGAAATACCTTCGCCCATATCACGAAGACGAAGCATTCTTTGTTTTCCATCTTTCACCGTAATTTCAATAACAGGGTCATCACATTGATTATTATTTACGACGCGGCGGGAAGTAGTAATTGAATTTGTAAGTGGTTCACGCAATCCAGCTTCTGCACTCTCATAAATATCTTCTGCTAGTCGTTTGAAAATTGCTTCTGATTCATATTTGAACTTCATAACGTCATCATCATCAGCAATACTTCCTGACATATCAAGGTCTTCTACGCCAAGTTGATATTCAATTCCATCATCCATGTTTGCTTGTTCTGTCTGGCTCATATGTATTACAAGATTTAGTTGGAACATACTTTAAGCTAACGATTTGCGGTGGAAAGAATATCTTATATACACGCATACATATATTATATATTCTTAAATTTCAAAAATTATTCTTCAGATTTTTCAGCTTGTTCTATTTTATCTAATTCTTGTATAGTTCTTTTAGCTAAATCAGATTTATACCATAATCCTCCACGTATTACTATTGAACCTAATGTAAGAAATCCAAAAAGTAACACTAATATAAACGGTATCATCTCGNTATTTACTACTTGAGCAATACCATCAAATAATATAACAGTACAGATTAATAATATAAAATTTATACNAAACAATTTTGAATATTTATGCATTATCAATTATATATTATATTTAAAGATATATGTATTTTTTTATTGGATTTATGATAATAACAGAAAATATTATACCTGAAGGATTATAAATTAAATTACATGGGAAATTCTGATATACGTCAAATTGGAAATATAGAAGAAGTTGCTCAAGATGAAATATCTGGTCAATTTGTTGCTGTCGATGCTTCAAATTGGTTATATAAATATATGACAACAGTAACTCGATTTACAGATACAAAATCATATACAAATAAAGATGGATATGAATTACCAAATTTAATTGGTGTTACTCAAGGAATTAAAAAATTTGTGAAATATAATGTCAACCCTGTATTTGTTTTTGATGGAAAACCTAATGTATTAAAAACAGGTGAAATACAACGACGAAAAAATATTAGACAAGAAGCCGCTAAAAAAGCAAAAAATAGTGATAACAAAATTGATAAGGCAAAATATAAATCACGTTCACAATCATTAAATGATAAAATAATTGAAACTACAAAAGAGTTGTTAGATAGAATCTCTGTCCCATATATAACCGCACCGCAAGCGGCTGAAGCACAAACAGCATATATGGCACAATCATCTCAATTTTATGCTGCATTAACAGAAGATTATGATAGTCTTATTTTTGGTGCACCTATTACAATTCGTCAATATACAACAAGTGATAATACAATAGAAAAAATGAATTTAGATAATACATTACATACACAAAATATTTCTTATGACCAATTAATATATGCAACTATATTATGTGGAACAGATTATAATGATGGCGTATCTGGTATTGGTCCTAAAACAAGCATAAAACTTGTTAAAGAACATGATTCTATATCAAAATTAAGATTACATTTAGAAGAACCTCTTGAAAATGCCGAAGAAATTTTTGATTTGTATAAAAATCCAAAAGTTACTGATGAATGGCCAGAACCTAAAAGATTAAATCCAAATTCTAATGCTATTAAATCATATTTAGAAGAACAAGAAATCAATATCTCTGAAGTAGAATCTACGCTAGATAAAATAAAAGAAAATAGTTCACAAACAGGTTTAAACTCATATTAAATCGGTGATTTTATATTTGTATAATACAAATATAGTTATATATGACAAGCAATTCTAATAGTAAAAATATCCGATTTGAACCAGAGCTTGGTGAACACAATATTGGAAAAGATATTGATTCATCAAATGTAAAAAATAAGTATGATTTTGAAGTTGAATCAGAAACTGTTTTTAAACGATTAGCAAGTGATATTTACAACGGTAAAAAAGCTGGCGTGCGTGAACCTTTAACAAATGGAATCACGGCTATCTTTAAAGCAATAGAAGATGGATATATGGAAGATTCTTCTGAAGGTATTATTTTATTTGAATTATATGAATCAAATAATGATAGAAGATTAAAAATTAGAGATAATGGCGTAGGTATGACAAGAGATGAAATTGATGACATTATTTCTGTTATTGGAACATCAACATCTCGTTCATCAAATAATTTAACAGGAAAATTCGGAATGGGTTTTCTTGCAACATGGATGCTTGTTGGAGGTGTCAAAGGCGGTTTTATTATGCATACAAACCCAAGAGGCGTTGACGAGGGACCAATTAGTGGAATTTGGAATAGTAAAAGTTTCTTTGAATATGATAAAGATGTATTGACAGGTGGATTAGAAAAAGACGAATATGGAACAGAATTTGATATTATGATTGGAACAGATATTGATACAAATGATGTTATTGATTGGATTTATGAATATTCTGAATGGTCAAGAATCCCTGTATTATTCAGACATTATACGGATGATGGTGTAGAAGATGAAGAATTTATGCCTAAAAAAATAACAGATAGGTATGAAAAAATTAAAAATGGAGATTTAGAACAAAATTCTGATATTATTGTTCCAGAAGAATTCAACTATTATGTATTAGAATCAGAATATTTCACGGCAGTCAATTCAAATCTTTCTGTTAATGACAGAGGATTACTAAACAGACCATTAAATAATATTATTCTTTTAGATGTTCCAATAGATAATGTTGGAGAGCTTGAAAATAAAAGAAAGTATCCATTAAAATCTCTTGAACTAAGAATTAACTCCGAAACACCTATCGTTGTTGATGGTCCACATGAAGGAAAATATGTTGTTTCAGAAAATGAAGCTGAAAATCTAGGAGAAGAATATATAAGTGAAGAATTATTAAATGTAGATGATATTGTTACGCCTTCACCAACAGGTACAAGAGATATGCTTCAAAATACGGAAGAATTTTCAAATTGGTTATCTGAAAAATTTTACGAAATTCATTATAGAGAAATATCTGACCTCATAAGAAAAGTTGATTCATTAGATGATTATTATAATTTATCATCAGATGAACGAGATGAATTCCATGATAAACTATTAGAAATATGTGATGCAGATTATAACCTTAAATATAAAGATATAACGCAAGTTGAATCAAGAGCAAAAACAAAATTTGATTCCGACCTTAAAAAAATGCTTCCTGAACTTCATAAAGAATTAATAAGCGTTGCTCCAAAGAACAAATTAGGAATATCTAAAATGAGTAATAGGGAAAATGTATCTGTTAAAAAATTATTCTTAGAAACATATGATAGTGATAGAACTGTATATATGGGTCATAGATTAACGCAACAAAAAGCTGAATTTATATGGGCTTCAGAAAAAAATCATTTTGTCGTTCGTGTAGCAAGTGAAAACCAAGAAAAATATCAAAAATACTTTGGTTGGAAATCTATATCAGATTTAGACTTTGAAACAAGTTTAGAAATGTCTGATGAAAAACGAAAAGAATTTACAAATCCTGAAACAAAAGTAGAAGATGAAAAAATTAAAGTTCATGTTAATACATACAGTAATATTAAAAATATTAAAGCATCTGAAATAAAAGATGTTGTAAAAAATAGAGATACAATAATATTTGAGGGTGATGATACAACATATAACATTCATAAATTAATTATATTTAAAAGAGGTAAAACAAGTATATCTAATCATAAATATATGGTTAGTGAAGTAGTTGCAACAACCAGTGTATCATCTGATGTATATGATTATCTAATTGATACACCTAATATCTGGGGTGCTGAAAAAGCTATTAATAAAACCATTAGGCTCCCTGCTTCAGATGGTAAAAAATATGATATAAGTAATGAAATAAAAGAAAATATTGTAACACATATTGTAGATGAAGAAACACTAAAAGACTTTAGGAAACCAAAATTCTTAAAAAATATTGGAGAATACATCAAAAATCATAAATATTCACCTGAAAATGCCGTTTATATGCCTATGAGTAGATTTGAATATGAATTTGCATTTGACAAAAATCGTGATAGTAGATTTACGAAAGATAGAAATAATGTAAATACACAAAATATATCTGGTAGTTCTATAAGAAGCATTACGACAACAGATGTTAAATTATATTTAGAGGCTTTTGTAGATGAAGAAACACCTGAAGTAAAAGCATTAAAAACGGTATCTACAAATTGGAGCGAAGGTGGCAAAGAAATTGTGCAAATGTTTGAAAATAGTAAATCGTAAAATTTATATACTTACGCACAATAGTATATATCAAGATGTACTTCCGAACATATAATTTAACATACGCTATATTTTCTCTTAGTTCATCATCCAGTTATTAAATTATATGTTCGGTAAAGATTTAGTAAGTGTTTTCAACACAAACTTTAACTCCCTACCGTTTTAAAATCATAAGATAATTATGATATGAAAGTTTTAAACTCATACAAATAGAAAGATTTATTATAAACTAAATCTAATAAAATAATACGCTTGCCGTGGTACTCAAGTGGTCTAAGAGGCTGCCTTGCTAAGGCAGTAGAGGCTTGAAATATAGCCGCCTCGGTTCGAATCCGAGTCACGGCGTTTGGAGATGGCTTGAAACCATTCTCCATATAAAAAGGCACGAATTGAAACCGTGTCCCTTACGGAATTCTGTGCCGTTGGCTGAGCAGTCTGGTTCGCTCACCGGTCTTGAAAACCGGCCACGTTAGTAGCGTGATGAGAGTTCAAATCTCTCCCACGGCGTTTGAAGTGAAAATAAGTGAAAGCCCCACGGTCATTTGTCGTATCAGTACCGCTATAGAGGTTGGGAAAAATACCCGAAATAAAACTGGAAAAAAATGGCCAAGGTATGTTGGATAACATCCGCATATACGAGAAATCGGGAGTTGAGCTACTGTACGAGGGTGTAGTCATGGTACACACACATACTCGTTTTGAAATTTTCACTTCAAAAACATTTGCCGTCATGTCCGAATCTGGCAAGGGGCCTGATTAGAAATCAGGTTAAGGCTTTTATAGCCGTCTCGGTTCAAATCCGAGTGGCGGCGTCAAAGAACTGGTGCAGAAGGTAATTAAAGAGAGGTTGAACTTATGGCAACATAAGGACTCTCGGTGAACCTTACTGCTCTGTACAGTACCTTATTTAGTACGAGATAAATAAGGTTTGAGGGTTCGAATCCCTCCACCGGTATTTTAAGGTATGCCGTTGGTTGAGCAATCTGGTAGCTCGCTTGCTTGGAGAGCAAGTCACTGTAACAGGTGATGAGAGTTCAAATCTCTCCCACGGCGTTATTATTTTAATTATTATAAAAATAATACTTATTAAATTTAATTAAAACTTTTTATTTCAACAGGATTATAATTTGATAATTCAAATAATAATTTTTCTTCATCTGTCGGCATAATACGAACGCGTTTCTCTATATCTTCTGTCCATATAATAGCTTCACTATAATTTTGATTAATTATTCCTGTGCTAAGATTTGTATAATTATTTTTTAAGTCCAAATCTATGTTACTTTCATTTT
>SL_4KL_010_BRINEDRAFT_10000067_pt1 | contig 40277 bp, 62 predicted proteins | sample SodLak_010_BRINE_2_FD_10664 | JGI IMG/M metagenome (IMG submission 10664) | reverse complement strand
GATAAAAATATAGATATAATAAGAAACACTGATATTAAAATCAGATCAATTCATACGCCACACGTATGGAAAACAGAATTAGATTATATTCAAGATACGGCAGATTTAGCTAAAATATTAGATGTTCCTGTGTGTGTTCATTCATCGGGTATTGTACTACAATATGCAGATGATTTAGAAAAGGAGATAGAATTTTCAACTCCACATGGATATGAGAGTAGTACAGGTGAGAGTTGGAAATATATAGATAACTGTGCGTGTTCAAGAGGTTTTGATTTTATATTTGATTTTGCTCATGTTTATATGGGTGTTGTTAATTTTGAGCAAGCATTTGAAAAACTCATAATGAATCATAAAGATAAAATTCCTATTATATATGTTTGTGATTCTACGAACCGTCGAGATGGATTGCCAATTGGAGAAGGTGAAATAGATGTTGAATACTATTTGAATCGATTGTATGAAGAAAATTATACTGGTGAGATAATAATGGAAGTACCTCTTGAAAAACAAGTTGAAGCTATTATAAGGTGAAATTTAATGGATCATATTTTTGATAATATATGGATAGGTGATGCTGAGGAAGCAAATATGAGAAACCGATTAGAGATTAATGAAATTGTATACGTTGTAACGTTAAATTCGGAAAGTCATACTTACACAACAGCTCATCAACCTATTGAAGATGGCGTCAATGAGCAAGATGAATTTGACTCTGCTGTTCAAGTTGTAAAAAAGGCATTTAACCAAGATGATAATATATTAATACATTGTAAGTCTGGAATGTCAAAAAGCGTCACGTGCGTTGCAACAGCGTTAGCTGAACGAAAAGATTGGAATTTAGATAAATCACTAGATTTTGTGAGTGAGAAACGTTCTGTAGCTAACCCTCATTCTGATTTGCTGGATCATGCGGAAGTGTATTTAAACAATTAAAATCAACGGGTTTTTTAATTTTTATATAATTTTAAAATAAAAATTAATAAGTAGGAGGAGGTTTTATTTTAATATAATTATGGAATATACAGAACGAGACGATATAGCGGATGAAGACCTTGAGGATAGTTATGAAGGTCCTCCACACCCTTTTTCATGTTGGTTTTGTAATGAAGGAAATGGTGAAGAGGATGACGATATGTATTTTGATATGGAATTTGATACTTACTATCATGAAGATTGTTTACCAGAAGATAACGATTCAATACTTGAATATGCCAAAGATTCGTAACGAATCGATGCCTTTAAAGGGTTTATTGTATATAGTTCATATATGAGTTATTCAGATGTTCAAAGAGAACGAATTGTACGAGATATTGTTAATAATATGTGTGAAAGTAGTCATCTTAGTAATGATTTAGGTAGTGAAGACGATTTTGACGCAAAAGCAGAGGAACTTAGAGAACTAAGCGATTCAAATCTGAAAAGCTTCTGGGAAAGTTGGGTTGGAGAATGGCTTTGTTCCATTGGTTCTGAATATCCATCATTTATTGAATCATGGGAATCTGTTGAAGACGAGTTTGATAATCCTGCTGATTGGCAATTTGAAAAACTGCTGAATAATGGCAAAGTAAATTATAGTTATAATTATCCAATGTATTCATCAAATTATGAGAAAATTTCAAAAGATATGTTTGAAGATTAAATAAAAATTAACTATTCCAATGTGCATTTATTTTATATATAAGGATTATTCTTAAACCAATTAAAAAGTTATAAGTGATTGAATATTATATATTCAATTATAATGAGACGAGATAATTTAAAAGATTTATTTACAGGTCCTGATGAGGATTCTAGTTTAATACACGTAACTTTATATTTCTTTTTGTGGTGGAGAATTTGGACTGTTATATTTTTAATTACTTTTGGTTTGTATTTATCCCTCTGGACCATTGCTTATCTCGAACCTTTTTACGCTGTTATGGTTTCATTTACAATTGGTTTATCTATTGGAAGGTATATACTGAAAGTTAGTCCTAAGTATTCATTAGATAAAAATTACTAAATAGTGTTAAAACCAAATCCTAAATATAACTATTTTATATAATTATTAGGAAAGAACAAGATTTGAAAAATCGTTAATTTAAACAATATAGTTAAGTTTCTGATATTTTAAGGACCCTTGAATTAATTGTTAAAGTCGGATAATATCAGTTGTTGGTAGTACAGTAATTTTATTCAGTTTTCTACCTTTAATAAACCAATTAACCACTTTATTAATTAAAATTATGTAGTAAAATTTATAATATATAAGAATGAAAATCATAATATGGTAGATATTATAAATACAAATGAATTTCCAGATGATAGAGAAGTTGATGAAGTTTTAGGTGTTGTAAGAGGAAATACTGTTGAAGCTAGAAATGTCGGTAGAGATATAACTCAATCAATTAGAAATATATTTGGAGGTGAATTAAAAGCGTATTCTGAATTATTAACAAAATCAAGAGAAAAAGCTATTAGAGAGGTTAAAGAAGAAGCTGAAGAACTTGGTGCGGATGCCGTCATAAATCTTAGAATGGATACGTCTCAAATAGCAGATCAAGGATCAGAGGTATTGGCTTATGGAACAGCCGTAACTGTTAAAAAAGATTAATTATTTACTATATTTTAATTTATAACGAAAGATTTATATTTGTACGTGCAAACTATTAAATGTCGTTGTGCCGTCGTTGGACAATCTGGTCGTCCGCCTGTCTTGAGAACAGGAGCCGAAAGGCATGTGGGTTCAAATCCCATCGACGGCGTATTTTTTAACAAAATTAATTCAAAATTCTTATATTCCTAACTATATTATATTTAGGCATGACGAGCAAGAATTCAAATTTAACGGTAAATATTAGATAATCTAATTGAAAATAAAAATTATTAATGAAGATGAATGGATTGAATCCGAAGTAGTTGATGTTAAATCTATAATTTTGTATAATGGAGGTATTAAAACTCCTATACAATATAATTCAAACTTTGAATTATGTGAATTTACAACTAATAAACATGAATTATATGAATATTTAAATAAAAACTGGTAAAATTTATAATCCTAGAAAAACATTAATTACAAAAGATTTTGCTTTTTCAATTAAATTTAAAACGAGGTATGGTACGGAACGTTTTTTAATTTCAGAAAATTATAATGAATTATTTATTATGGTTATGAAAAATATATTTAATATAAATAAAAATTTTACAGTTGATAAACTTATAGGTTCTAAATTTGATTTCAAAATTCAAGATAATAATTATCATTTTAAGAAAGGTTGCTCTGTATATGTAATTAAAAAAATTACAATTTAAAAATTACTGATAAGTTTAATGGTAAATATCATAATAATTATAAATCAAATATAATTCTTAGTAAATTATATTTATATAATAAATTATTAAATAATAATGGTATAATATCAGCAGATGTTGAATATATAAAATTTGATAAATGTATTTGACGTTATAATTAGTTAATGTAATATGTAATAGAAAGTTTTATAACTATATAATAATAAATTTTTATTATGGATAAAAAAATTCCTGATCCACTTGTTGATTTAGAATTACCTTCTAACTGGCAATTTATTCCTGAAGAATGTAATGAATATGGACTTGGATATCAATACTGTGTAAAAAATAATAAATATAAAATACAGATTGATAATAATGGTGCAAAACATACTATATCTGTTCATTTATTAAATTCAAACAAAGATAACGAAGTAAAAATTCATAGTACGCACACCGATAAGAAAACAGCTTTAGAAGAATTCGTAAAATCCATGAAATCGTATAATTAACAGTAGATAGTAATATGGTTTCTTTATTTAGTCTTTAGGTTGTAATAAAGTGTTTATACAGATAAAATAAAAAAGAAATAAATATTACCTTTATTTATGATTTCCAAATCTTCCAGATCATATAGAACCTGAGTATTATCAGAATACAAATAAAGATGGTTCTTTGTTTAGAGCAGTATATACTATTGATTCTAATAATATAACTTATGTGGTAAGACCAGCAAATGTATTAAAAATTATTTAATAATTTTATATTAAAAAACTTTCACCACGGAACCTCACGGTCAAATTCTTTTTCAAATTCTGTTTTTGTCATTACTTCATGAAGGACTCCCATATATTCTTCAGTTTGCATTAATTCTTCCATCACTTCTATAGCTCTTTCTTTTGATTCATAACCCCATCCTTGAAGACCTGGATTTCTATCAATATAAGCTACAATAACCCATTCTCCATTTTTCCTAGTTCTAGACGCTTCTTTCATATTTTGTCTTTCTTTGAAATGTTCATTTGAATATGATACCATATATATATTTTAAACAGTAAATGTTAAATAAGTTACTATTTTATAACTAACATAAATCAATATATTTACATAGAATAAAAATTTATTATAAGTATAGTAAAAACAGATATTCTTAAAAAATCCGCGTCATTCGATTCTTTTAATAATAATATAGATTTAAACAATATAGAATCTAAACAAAGTATCGAAGATAATATTCGTAATACTGGTTTTAGACCTGAACCTGAAACTTATGCTGTTTCTAAAGAATTATATAAAGAACAATTAATGTTAAATGAACAATCAGGAAATAGCATTTCCTACAGAACAAATTATCAATTATATTTATGTTAAAGTTGTATTTAAGTTGCCTTTTGGTGGAGAATTTTCACAAAAATTTACTAAATATGATTTTTCAATATACAAAAAACTTCTTATACTGAATTACTTGAAAACTTAGGATTTGAATATAGAAAATCTTGAAAAATTAACAGAAGCTAAGGAAATATATATTAAAAAATTCAAAAGGGAATTGGAAATTTAGTAAAAAACAAATAAATAAGGATAATATATTTACAAAATATCAAAAGAAAGCTCTATTATTTGCTTATACAAGATTTTTTTATATTTACTTTAAGTTTGATATCTATATATTATTTATTTTCTACATATAACTTGTTATCTATTTTCATTACAATTATATTTTTATTTCAGTATATTTTAATTTATTATTATAGCTCAAAAAATAATAATTCTCTTTATCAATTAATTCTGTTTATTAGGTGATAGAATGAATTCAATAAACAATATAGTCAGACAAAAGCTGAACCTCAAATGGGAAAATAATGAATGAAAAATAAAATTTAAAGATTCTTTAAATTCTCAAAAAAATAATGATGATAACAATTCTAATAATGTACTATCTTTTGTTTTAAAAATGACTATATCTATGATTATAGCATATTATATTAGCGTAATGTTTATGATAGGTTTTTTATAAAACCAGAGTTCTATGACAGATCTATCTGTATTTATTTTTAGTGTATTTTTAATTATTTTCTTTTGTTGGAATTTAATAAGAATTAAAAAATTATATTATGGTGAATACAATTAGATTAAAAAATAATAATAATTATAGGGTTGTTGTATTATTATATTACTATGCCAAAAACTGTAGGTTATAGAATACGACATAACTATCTTGGAAAAACAACAATATGTAAAGAATGTGCAGAAGCTATTTCATTAAATTCATCAGAATATGAAAAAATGAATACTGGAGAATATTCAAGTAATCCGTGTATTGTATGTCAAAAAGATATTACAAATGGAAATGGTTTTGGATCAAGACCAAAATATCCTGAAGAAATAACTATTTTATTAGAAGAAAGATTTAAAAATGTTGGACCTAGATTTGGTGGTGTTAAACCAAGAATTGATAATGCAGGCGCAGAAAAAGAACAAATAAAACCAGGCATAACAAAATCCACACCTATAAAAACAAAATATGATCCCGTTATTATAATGTTATCTGATCAAAATATTGCTCAAAAATTAGAATCTGTATTAGATACTATAACTCAAAGAGGTTGTATTAGATATCAAAAAGAAACATATATGGATGATAATGATGATGTAATTGGATATGATTATGAAATTTTTGCAATTCAATCATAAATATAATTTAAATTATAAATATAAAATTATATAACATTATATTGTTTATCATTATATATGACAATAGATCAAATTCCAACCGTAGTGCATTTATTAATTATATTTTAGAATTAAATGAAGTTTATTACAATGAAGAAACAGAAAAAATTAACTTTAATAATATAAATTCAAGACCTGCTTTAATTTTTGAATTACTTGTTAAAGCTATAGATGCAGACGTGAACTGCCTCGGGAGTCAAGCCCCGATGAACTTTCTCTATCCTACCTGTAAATTCTCTTTATGTTGGAATTTTTGACGTTAGAAAACAAGGATCTGGAAAATGGGATATAGTGATATACGATAAATAATATTTATGTATTTTTACTAATTTTAAAAAATAATTAAATTGGAATGCTTTTCGGAGATTCCAATGATGGTACACTATATTATATGATGTATTAGTATAACAATCTTATGATTTAAGATTCAATATTCAATTTAAAACGCTTATAAATAAATAGTTTTATAATGTATAATAATAAAAAAAATATACATGGCTAGTCTTGAACTTGATAAATTTGAAAAACACATGTTTGAACATACAGCTTCAGGATATGGAGCTGTTATAACAGGAGGGACCGTGAACTACCTCGGGGTCGAGCCCCGAGGCTTCTTCCCGTGGATTAACCAATAATACTCCCATTTCCACCATCGACCGTATCGTCTCGAACGGTGGGATGGGTCACGGACGGCTGGTTCACACAGCCCGATACCGACCGTCGCAACTCTCCAGTACGAATCACTGGGAGTGTATAGAGAGTCGGCACATTCCAATCAACTTCTGTTTCACTAACGCCTTTTACGGCGATATTGACGCCTGCATTCCTGTCAGAGTGGTCTTGATGACTGCACTCTCGACATTTGAATCGCTTCCGCTTCCGATTCGCCTTCTCAGCGTGTCCGCACATCGTACATCGCTGCGACGTGTACTCAGGATTAATCCATGCTACAGGAATCCCTTCGAACGCTGCTTTGTACGAGACGAACCGTTGGATAAGATTGAACGGCAAGTGGTGCAGGCGTCGATTCATTCGAGTACCATAGTCGATGTCCTCACGCATCTCCTTGAGGTCTTCAAGGACAATGCACGGGTCTTCAAACTGCTGGCACCATTCTACGACTTGCCGTGAAACTTTGTGCGTTTTATCCTGCACGAACCGCTTCTCTTTATCTCCGAGAGCGTGGAAAACACTGTACTTTTCAGCGTTTTGCACCCGCTTTCGAATCGTGAAATACCGATGACGCTCGAACTTAATTTCAGGGAACTCTATAACTTTCGAGTCCTGTACGCCATCCTCATCGAGTGCTGCGAGAGCGACGTTATCCTCGTTGACATCGAGTCCAATAAGCGTCTGACTGTCCTGCTTATCTCGAATTGTTAAATCCTCGTTCGTGACGTTCACGTGGAGTTCGGGCTCGTCGTCATAGTATACGACTTCACTCGTGCCAATACTCCACTCGTCGCTTTGTAACGCTGTTCGGAGCAGGTCGAGCTGTTCAGGACTCCCATCAAGCGTACCCTTGACGTGCTTGTATGGTTTTGCACTGACTCGGAACGCTATCTCGCCTTCATCAGAAAGCGACAAAGTGTATCCTTCTTCGTAGTTCGACCGTAGTGGGTACGAGCCGTCTTTCGTGTGACTTGGGATTTCGAAGTCGTCGTACTCGTAGTAGTTTTCCATCGCTTCGAGGGCCTTTGCGACGATTCGCTGGGCAGTGTTTTTCACGAGGTCGAACTTCTCGGCTACGATGTCATCTATATCATCCCAGTCCATGCCTTGTTTGGCGAGTCGGATGGTTTCATTGTACGCTTTCCGAGCCTCTACGGTTCCATCGTACAGCACCCCCTCGTTGCCACTCTCGATGTTCATTTGAAAGTCGAGAGTTTTCGTGAGAGATTGCTGTTTCCGAGTCATGGATAGTTACTCATCGTTGTCTTCGTCGGGTTGGACGTGTCTGTAGTGCAGGATGAGCGTTCGAAGTACGCTGTCGAAGCTCTTGTGGTCTTCCTCCTCTTTTATTGCTTCGAGGTCGTCATGCACTTTCTCAGAGATATTCAGTTGCGTCACGATATGTACTTCGTATTGGATTGTTATATATTTTGTGGAAATCTTAGAGACACACTATTAGTATTTTAACAAAATAGGTATGAGTATGTCTGAGAAACGGTCGAATCACACAGTATACAATATCAACTATCACTTCGTCTGGTGTCCGAAGTATCGGCACCCAGTGTTAGAGGAAGAAGTCGAAACCACTGTTGAGAATAGTATTTGGACGGTGTGTTCTGAGTATGAGTATGATATACGGTCGTTACACATTTCACCCGACCATGTTCACTTGTTCGTCTCTGCTCACCCAAAACACTCACCGAGTAAGATGATTCGAGTGCTGAAAAGCATCACCGCACGAGATGCATGGAGTGAACACGGAGAGGTGTTAGAAGAGTATTTCTGGGGTGGTGGGTTTTGGGAAGAGTCATACTATGTTGGAACGGCAGGCGATGTTTCAAGTACAGTTATTCAGGATTATATTAATCGTTCCGAACACGTGTAGGTGGACGGGATTCACCCTCGGGGTCAAGCCCCGAGGCACTATCCCTCGCTATCTGTAGAAGAAAGAAGAGAGTCTATTAAGAAATTTATTCCTGATTCAAAAAATACTATTTTAATTGATGGTAGGAATATTTCATCAGAAGATAATTTTTATAACAGTATTGTTTCAAGTTCTGGAATAATTGAAGATAATAGAGAAGAAAAAAGTTATACGCCAACAGAATCACGTAGAGTTCTAGCTCAATCTAATTCTAATTTAATTATAATTGAATTTGATTCTATGAACAAAAATGTTCAAAGAACTGTAGCTCAAACTATTAAAATGTTTGCTGAAACTAAAGATTGGAAAGGTTATATAGGATATACTTGTCAAGAAGGAGATGCTGTTGTAAGAGCAAATCCTGATTTAAGTATGAGAGTCAAATCTTGGGAATTAAAATAATTTACCAATAATTTTATTTTTTCTACATTATTAATAAAAGATATATATAAAAATAATTAAATTAGAACATACAATATATAATATTGTTTCATAATATAAAAATATTATAATTTAAGACTCAATCTCCAATTCAAAACGCTTAAATGAATACACTACAAAATACATATTGTATGTCAGACCTTAAGTGCCAGAAGTGCGGAATGACAGCTTCATACGCAGATGCTAACATTGCAGATTTACGCGAAACTTGTGGATCAGTATTACAACCTGAAAATACTACGCGTCGTGGAACAGCAATAGGTGGCGAAAAACACAATTGGGTAGAAAATTTCTAAAAATAATAAAAACGTTTTTAAATAATCATTTGTAAAATCTAAATCAAAAAACATTAATATATTTGAAAATAAAAATTAATACTATGAATAAACCACACATATAATTGTATCTGCTGTACACGAACCAGATGTAAGTATTAAAAAATGGTAGAAAGAAAATAAAAACGATTTAGATACATTTAAAAAAGAATATGATTATAATGATGAAGTTGATTGGAATTTTTGTACGGGAGAATTTAAAAGCAAGTGTTATCTTGAAAAATTTCCTGTTAGGAGAACATATCATAGTGGTAGAGGAAAAGATGTAATTGAAATAATTTTATCTGATGAAAATAATATAAAAAATACGCAAATTACTTCTTTAGAAAAAATTTTATCTGAAATTAATAATAGATTAGAACCTAATTTTACACTTGATGTTTATTATTAGTATGATGGAGTTGATAGGTCAGGAGATAAATTTTTTTCTCCATGATAATTTAATAAAAATTCAATATAATATATAAAAATAATATATTAAAAAATGTTTTTTCAAATTATATGGTATTTTCAATTTCTCTCGTGTTATTACATTTCGGAATATTAATAACAGGTTCTTTTTTATTTATATTGTCATTTGAAAGATATTCATATATTCCTGGGGCATGTGTAGCACCAACTAAAACAACGGCTGATTTAAATTCATCTGAAATCCATTTCAGATGACAGGACATAGATTTATCACGTTTGTCAATTAAATGGTAATGATCTTCTGGATATAATCGTTTAAACTCATTCATGACTTCTTCTGTTTCGTTTAAAGAAAGCGTATGAGCTTTATTATTCCATTCAAAACCTAAACTATCATAAATATCTTCTCTTACTTTCTTATAGAGTAAATTAGAGTCTAAAACAGTACGTTCATCATATGATGAATCAATAAGAGCTACAGGTACCTCCATTTTTTTAGCCATTTCTAACCCACAGTAAACATCATTTGGTTTAAGTTCTTTATAGATCCCTCTTTTTAATCTTCTCTCGTCGTATTCTACAGCAATAATTGATGGTTTTATTTCTTTAATGAGTTGTTTAATTCGCTGCATTCTTTTTTCATTCAGATGAACGCCTCCATCTATGTACATATTTTTAAATTGAACTTGCATTTTTTCACTCTCTGATAAACAACGTTATGTATTATATACTGTATTGTATGAATATAAGTTTACTGATTTCGTATGATCTTATTAATTCTCAATTTTATAGTTTTTAAATAGTCTTATTATATTATAATATTAAAGTTTTTAATTATAAATTTTATTTTTTAAAAACAATTTTTTATTATATTGTCAACATTATATTTTTTTGGTTTAATTTTTCCAAAAATATTAATTTTAACGGGATGTAGAGGAATATTAAACATTTGAATAAATATAAAAGTTTTAAATAATTTATTTAAATCTGAATAAGATTCCATATATTTTGCTAGTAAATACACAATTTTCTAAGCATATCTATATCTTCTTCCGTTGCTTTTACAAGTTTCATATATTATATTATAAATTATAAAAATATAAAATTATATCTTATCTTAATCTAAAACTATAGTATATGTAAATACATAGTGTGATGAATTTGTATTTGTCTCGTCAAATTCTGGTCTACTAACACTTGAAAAACCACCTTCAGTAAGTTCACTCCTAATAGTAGAATCTACGGACATAAGTTGATCTACGTTAGATAGTGAATTTCTATTATAAGGATTAAAATTATTAAAAGCATTTCTATCAACTAAAAGAGAAGCTACTACATAACTTTGTTTAACATCTTCATCAAATGGATTATCAAAATGGAATATTACATCTCCATCATAAAACTCAATTTCTTTATCTACGGGCGTTCCATTTGTAAATTTTTCTGCAATTTCTCTTACTTGATTTGATTTCATATATTAACAAAAACAGAAGGACCTTATAAATTTAATGAATATAAATATTTCAGAGATCAAACTCTGTTAAATCGTTAAATATATAAAGTCGCCAATAGATTGTACTACTATGCGTGATTTTAAATCTCCAGATCCACACTGGTCAGAAAGGGCATATGAAAACAGATTTGTTGAACAACAGAGTACAGAAGAAGAATATGGAATATCTGATGAAGAAATCAATAGACGTATAGATGAGTGGGACGCAAATATAAACAAGATCATAGAAATTACTTATAAAGAATTTGACGTTGATGATATTCTTATTGAAAAACATGTTAGAGATAATGAATATGAAGAATATTCTACCGTAACTAATATGACGTTTGTATTTTATGACGAAAATGAAAAAAAGCTTACGGATGATGAACTTAAAAATACGGTTGATCAATTTATGAAACGATTTGATAAAGAGAATATTACTTATCTAAATACATTTAAATATAATGGAGCCGAATTACGCACGGAAACCTGGGACTCTTTTTCAATCGAAGTTCCTGATTTCTATGATCCTCGGTGAATATTAAATTTTTAATACAAGTAGTATTAATTTTTTTAAGTATAGTAAATATATACATATATAGAATTTACAAAAGAGTCAACTGCTCGGGGTCAAGCCCCGAGGTATCCGCCTTGTTTCTTGATGAATCTTGGTTAAATACAGATACAGAAATTAAATGCACTCTCCAAATCTGATCAATTAATTAGAAATATATTATATAATGAAAAAAATGTTATTTCTAAATATGTATGTAATAAATAAAAATTAATTTATATTATAATGTTTTTAATTGTTTTTTGAAATATACGAATAAAGATCGTAGTTTTGAATAGATGTATTAATAACTTTAATTTTATATAACATGTATTCTAATTCACTAGCTTTCTTTTTTAATGTTTGGATTTGTTTGACATCTTCCACTTCTGATGCTTTTTTCTTAATTCTTCTGGTTTTAAAATATTATATTCGGATTTAATTGAATTAATAGATTGTTTTAATGAAATTTTTTCGTTAATAAGTTCATTTTTATTATAATTATCATATAAGTCACGTAGTAATTTCATTTGAATATAAAGAGGTTCAGGATAATAATAGTTGGCACTTTTTTCTGGTTTTTCATGAACAATATACAAATCAACAAGACGTTTTAAATGAGAACGTGCCGTATTTTCTGATAAATGTGCTTTTTTTGAAACATAACTAACTGACTTAGGTTCTTCAATGCTTAAAATAATTGTACTAACTCTATCAAAAGATGTTGTATTTTCGATCCATTTTTGAATACTCTCTTTTGTCATAGTTATTATTATGTTTTAAGTATAATAAATTTTTTTATTTTAATGTAAATAATTAAGTTTAATAATTAAATAATATAATATTAATATTTTATATATAAATAAAGAAAACTTTATACTCTATTGTTATTTTTTATATTATATGATAAGAGATGAAATAATATTAAAAATAGGTTATGAACCTTATATATGTTTTAGAAATCACGAATACGATCAATCTATAGATATTTTAAACCACAAAACTAAAGACTTATTTAGTAAAAAAGATATTGATATTGATAAAATACCTGAAAATACTATTTTAGGCACGGCTAATTATAATGTAGAAGAAAATACGATTACGAATATTGAATTATTTGAAGAATTAATTGAGGATAGTAATTATAGAATAAATTAATAATTCTTTGAAATAGTAATATTTATATTTTTTCTATCTTTTTTCCATTCATTTTTCGTTCCATTTTGTATTAGTGTTAAAACATGAGGTATAGTTTCATTTTCAAGTAAATTTTTTATTTCTTGTTCTGTAACGTTTTCTGGTACAGTAAATTCATAAGTTGCCTCTAATCGAACTTTTTTAGGATCTAATTTTTTATTTGACATTATATATTAATTAGATTATATATTTATAAATATTACGAATAATCTAATTATCTATAAATAACTGTTCTACACTATTAACTATAAATAACTGTTCTACACTATTAACATCTTTGTCTTTTAATAATAATGATAATTCTTTTTGTGTGTATCTATATTCAATATCACCTTTTTCATCTTGCCAAGACCACGGTTCAATTATAAGTAAATCATTTTCTCTAATCCATACTTTTTTCTGGAATCTTCCTGGTATTCTACAGAGTCTTAATTCTCCATCAATACATTGGACTTTTACTTTATTATCAGCAACTAAATCTTTAGCAATGCCAAACATTTGATCATCGTTAGGATATGTTATATTTGTGTTTTCATCCATAATAACAATAAATACAATACACCCTCTTAAATATAACGAAAAATAATACGCCTACCCTAGGACTCGAACCTAGAACCACTTCGTTAACAGCGAAGTGCTCTACCACTTGAGCTAGGTAGGCTTGTAACTAACTATTATAGCGTGTACATAATAAATCTTTCGATATTAAATTTCAATTGTGCGTAGTTTTAAATGATATTAGTTAATTTTTATTTAATAATACAATAGTATTTTATATTTTAACCTTTATAATACTAACATGGACCAAGATACAACCGTAAACAATGAACAACAAATTGGATACTTAATACATAATACAGTAAATAAAGATAGTAAAGTTATAATAGATATTGGACTAAACAAAACAATAGAACTTAAAATACATGATAAAAACAAATTAGATGATAACGAAAAAGTAGAATTATTAACAAAGAATTCAAATACAAATAATAATAAAAATATAATATATGCTATTTATTCAAAAATAAATAAAACAAGTAAAAATGAAATCCAATACAATAATTATGTGTTGAAAATTGATGAAACTAATTTGACCGTTAAAGAACATCAAATAAAATCGTTAACACTAATTTAAATTAAATAATAATTTATAACCTTTGAAATATAATATATAGTATGATAAGAAAATTATACAATTTAATAACATGGCCATTTAGAATAATTAAATTCATAATAGAATTACCATATAAAATTATGAAGTTTACAATTGTAACATTTATATTCCTAACCGTTGTTTACATTATGTATCTTGTATTAACCACCTACCCTCACTTAATACCTCTTTTGATGTAGTATTATTATCAATTATTTTAACTTACAGCGTTGATAGTGAACCGTAACATATCAGAAATTTTCACTTACAGTGTTGGTAGTGAGATTTAGAGGAAAACGGTTAGTAGGTACCGTTCTAACCGTTATCTGTTANTATACTTACGACTATTCAGACCGATTTAAACAAGTAAATTATAGGTTTAATACAACCAAAGTTGTATAATTCACCTGTTTTCGGTCACTCGCTAACAGTTACCCTTGAAATCTCGCTACCAACACTGGTAGTGAGATGGTAGTAAATTCAGTTCTTAACATAAAAAAGTTTCGATTTTATATTAAAATTTTAATTATAGTATATTAATATTTTATTATCTATTTTCGTAATTGAAATGCAAATTTCTTCCATTTTTTATTTACTGTTAAGTAAGCTTTATTATTTTCAGTAGATACAGTACCAATATCAATCCAACTAGGGAGTTCTGAATATAGTTTTGTTTTATGTATATTTGGTTTTAATTCTGCACTAAATGTTTTTACATCATATAAATAATTAACGCTATTAATTACAGATATATTTTCTTCTAAATATAATTTAATATTTTCCATATCTTGTTTTGATAACTGATTTTCCATAATAATATTATAATAATGAAATACTAAAAGTTTTAACATTAAAACTATATGAAAAGAGTTAAAGTATTATGGAACTAATTTATAATTAATATGAGGAAGATTAAAAAATTAGGTATTTTAATTCTTGCTATTGGTTTAATAGCTACTATAATGCCTATATACGCCTCCTCAGTTAATATAAGTTCAGATAGAGGCGTAGATATAATTTTAGCAGAAAATAAAGAGGATTTATTAGGGGTAGAAGAAACTCCAGAAGATGTTACAAATAATCCAAATTCAGGTGAAATATTAGAATTGATAGATAATGGGGCTGAAGTTGAAACGGCAAATGAAATATTCGTAATAGAATTTAATAATGAAAGCAATCCTGATTTAGAAGCAGATTTACAATCGTCAGGAAATAATGAATATACAATACAAGTGTCATGTGATGAAACTGAATATGATGCAACAGATAATATGAAATTGTTTATATCTGTTGACGGGAGTGCAAATATAGATATGATATATGAAACAGATAATGAAATTACGGTTGATTGTAATAGGGGTGGTGGAGGTCCACCTGATGAACCTCCTAGATGACAGTAAATATTAATTATATTAATATATACTTGCAACCTTTAACACATAATCCCCATTGGTAAGTATCTACATATTCTAAATTTTGGAAATTATTTTCTTTTAAAAATATATAAGTTGGATCTTCCCATTTATTATTTTCTTCTGATTTTTTCTCTTGTAATTCTTGTAAATTATTACAATTTGTAGCTCCAAGTTCTATATTTATTTGATTAATATTATCTTGACGTGCAACGGTTTCTATACATTCTAAAAGTAAATCTGCTAAACCATTTCTTCTGTATTTTTTTACAATAACAAAATGTGTTATTTCTAATGTTGTTGGACTAATTAGATCTCCACCAATATCACATATTTCTTCATTACGGTAATGATATTCATCACCATTTTCTTTTAGTTTGTTTATAATTTTTTGTTTATCTAACATATTAAGAAATTATAATTAAATTGTTAAATTAATTTCTATAATAACGATTTATTCATTTATATTTATATTTTCTACTTTTAATCCTCTATTTTTTATTTGTTCTATTTGACCTTTCTTATTTAATTTAGGTTTTGATTCACACTCATATAATTTATATCCTGATTTATCATTTCCTAATATAATATAATATGAATTTGAATCATTCGGATGTTTTAGATGAAGGTTTCTGTTTTTATCAATATTATAGATTAGAAAATCAAGCGTTATATGATCTTCTAGATTAACATTTATGATTTCAGCTTCTCTTAGTTCTTGTATATTAGGTCTTATCATTATATGGTTATTTTATATATAACCTTATAAATATTGTTATTTAATATCATTATATAAATTATTTAAAAAATCATCTACTTTCTCAATATAAGTACTTGAAGGAGATAATTCAAATTGAACGTTATTTGTACCTTTATAACAAGCCGTTGTTTTATCTATACTATCATCAACTTCTATAATGATTTCATACGAATCACCTGGTGCTCTTCTTAAACCATTAATAATCGATTTATCATCAGCTATTTTTCTAATAAGATCATCTATAATTTCAATATTTGAATTATCATTAGGTATTTTATAATTTCCAAGTTTTCTTCCATAAGTATTTGAAACAACATCATTTATACACTGTCCTGATATAACGTGAATTTCTACATTATATCCTTCATCATTTTCACGTACTACAACATCAGATTTTTTAGATTCTATTTTTTCAAGATTTTTATTGTTAAACATTTGTACTATAACTTATAATAGTAATATTACTTAATAGTTTTTAAATATATTTTACATATAATTAAATTAATTATATTAGATTATATTTATATATTGATTTTAATGTTTATTTAATTGTATAACTTTCTTGTAATAATCAAAGATCAATATTGTTAAATAAGGTTTAAATGGTTAGGACTCAAAATATAACAAAATGAGCACGCGAATACTCCATATAAGTGATACACATTTAGGATATAGACAATATGACAGTAATATTAGAAAACAAGATTTTGCTACGGCTTTTGACGAAGTAATCGAATATGCAATTAAAGAAGACGTTGATGCTGTAATACATACAGGAGATTTATTCCATTCTCCGAACCCAAACACATATTCAATAAGAAAATCTAGTTCTACAATGAAAAAATTAGATAGTCATGATATTCCATTTTTATCTATTGTTGGAAATCACGAGCGAAAATTCAAAGATCAATGGATGGATGTTTTTTCAGGATTAGTTAATAACGTATACAGATTAGACCAATCAAAAGCATTTGTTATTAATGATGAAGTTGCTGTATATGGTGTTGATTCCTTAAAAGAACAAGAATGGAGTAATTTACAAATTGAACTACCAGAACCAAAAGATAATTGTATGTATACAATTCTTTGTATGCATGAATTATTACAACCTCTTGTACCTTCTTATCAATCAGATAAAACACTCCAAATGGTATTTGATAGTCTTAGTTTTGAACCAAATATATTAGCGTTAGGGGATTATCATGGTCCAGAAGGTACTAAATATAATGACACAAAAGTTTTTTATGCTGGTGCAACAGAACGAACAAGCGTAAAACAAGGAGAACCAACAATTAGATTAATAGAAACAAAAGAAAATTCAATAGATGAAGAATTAATATATATTAATTCTATTAGTGATAAATCGCCTCGCCCGTTTTATTCTATAGATTATACAGTTACAGATAATTCATCAATCAGTGACATAGAAGAATCTGTTCAAGAGATAACGGATAATTATAGAGAAGTAGATTTAAGTAGAAGTGTTGTAGTTGTTACTCTTAAGGGACAGAAAAAATCATCTATAACAGTTAAAGATGTATTTGGTGTGTTAGATCAATTAAATGTACTGGTTCCACATGTTATTGATAATAGATTAACTTCACAAGTTGAAACAGAAGCAAATGACTTAGAAGATATAGAAAAACTAGATATGGATTCTCTTATAGATAATGAATTAACAGAAAGAGAAATAAATGATACAGTACGTAATGTTGATAATATCGTAAGAGATATAACAACGCCGAAATCAGAAATAAGAAATGAGGTTAAAAATATAGTTGGTGATAATAAATGAAAATTAATAAATTGAATATAAATAATGTTCGTAGTTATGATGAAGAACAGATAGAATTTGATGAAGGTGCTTTATTAATACATGGAGATAATGGTGCTGGAAAATCAACCATTCTTCAAAGTTTGTTTGGTGGTTTATATCAAACCGATATGATCCAGTATCTTAACAGTGATTTAACATTAGATAATATTGTTCGTAGAGGTGAAAAAGAAGCTGAAATAGAATTAGAGTTTACCGTAAATAATGAGATATATACTGTCAATTGGGTTATTAAAGTTTCAGAAGATGAAAATGGAGATCTTTCAGGTAGAACAGCAAAATGTACTTTAGATAATAATAATATGGAGATTGTTGAAGGAGTTACAAATGTTCAAAAACAAATAGAACATATTTTAGGATTAGACTCTAAATCATTTATTAATAGTGTATATGTTCAACAAGGAGATATAACAAGATTAGTAAATGCAAATTCTGATACACGGTCTGAAATTTTAGATGGGTTATTAGGATTAAATAAATTAGATACGTATATTGAGAGAATGAAAATCGCACGTCGTGAAATTAAAAAACAAAGAGATGATGCTAAGAGTAGATTATCTGAACAGAAAAATCGGCTTATTGATTTAACAGATACTGATGATATTGAAGATCAATTATCCAAACTTAAAAATGAGAAAAAAGATATTAGTGAAAAAATCAATAAGTTAACAGATGAAATTGAAACTAATAAAGAAAATAAAAGAGCTATAGAAGCACGATTAGAAGAAATTATAGAGTTAGAAGAAAAAATTGAGGAATTAGAATCAGATTGTAATCGTATAGAAAAATCTATAGATAATATAAATTTTGATATAAAGTCATTTAAAAATAAAATAAAAGTTATAGAAAATGAACGGGAAACCGAGAAAGACATATTAAATGAAAAAATCAGCAATTTTAATTCAGAAATAAATGATAAAAATGAAGCTGACAATATAAAAACTATATTGAATGAAAAGCAAGATGAACTCAATCAAATGTATAATGAAACGAAAGAAAATAAATTACAAAAAGTTTCAACAAAATCCGAAATAGAGTTAAAAATAGATAATAAAAAAAGTAATATATTAAACATTGAAACGCAAATTGATAATAATAAAAATAGTTTGAGTGACTTAGAAGAACAGGAGAAAACAAAAAATCAAGAACTAAAAGATATTAAAAATAACTTAGATAATTTAAAAGATACTATAGATAAACTATGTAATTTATTAGATTTAGAAAATTATTCATCTATTTCAAATTTAGAACAAGAATTGATACCTGAAGCAAAAGAGAATGTAATACAGAGAATATCTAATTCGAATAGAAATCTTGGAAGAACAGAAGTAAAGTTTGAACTGTTAGAAAACTTGATAGATTCAAAGGTATGTTCTATATGTGAGCAAAAACATGATGATATAGAATTTGCTCATGATAAGAAAGATGCCATTAATTTAGAAGAACAACAAGATAAAGTAGATTCAATATTAAACCAAAATTCTAATTTAGATAAATTAAATAATATTATAAATAAATATAATTCTGTTAAAAAAGATAAAAGCACGGTTGAAAATAACATTAATTCTTTGGAAAATAAAATAGAAGATAGAAAAGAAAAGATAGAATCTTTAGAATCAGATGTAGTAGATTATCAGGATGAAATTAGTGATTTAAAAGATAAGAAGAAATCCGTTACTTCAGACATTAATAATTTAGAAAAAGAATTAATAGATATTGAAAATAATTTAAATACTGTTAATAGTAAAATAGATGATGTTAAAGATATAATATCTAAGTTTAAAACAATAGAGGAAATAAATACGAAGATAGAAAAATTACGTAATAATATTGAACATAAACAGGAATTATGTAATGAAAAACAAGATAGAAGAGATGAAAAAGAAAGAGAAATGGAACAGAAAGAAAAAGATATAGAGAATAAAAAAGATAAAAAAACATACAAAAAAGCATATGAAAAGTTAGATGAGAAGATAGAATCAAAGTCAGAAGAAAAACGGAAATTAGATAAGAAACTATCGAATATAAGGGATGAAATTGCAACGAATAAACAAAAATTAAAACAAATTAAGAAAACGAAAGAAAGATGTAATAAGCTTGAAGATGATGTTGAAAGATTAAGCAAAGATGTAGAGGAATCTACAAGCAGTATAAAAAGTTATAGGACTGTAAAGAAACAACTAAGATCTGAAAACATTGGGTTATTAAATAAATATGCCAATGATATATTCAAATCGTTCTATCATAATCAGACATATCAAGAATTAATTATAACGGAGGATTATGATATTAAGCTCGTAAATAGTTCTGGCGTTGAAATAGAACCACATTTATCAAGTGGTGGTGAAGGAACCGTTATTAGTTTTGCAATAAGAGCAGGAGTTTATAAATTATTATCGGAAAGAAGTGGTGGAAGAACAACATTACCACCTTTCATATTAGATGAACCAACTACATTCTTAGATAATTCTCACGTATCGAGATTAAAAAATGTACTTGAAACAATTAGGTCTTGGAATGTTACGCAAATATTTGTTGTTAGCCATAATGAAGAATTAATACAAAATTCAGATATCAATTATACTGTTGAAAAAGATAGGGCAGATAATACAAGTAAAATATCTAAAAATATGTAATAGGATGTTTATTGTTTTGTAAGTTTATTAATATTCGTTATTAAGTTATAAATTACTATTATATTCTCAACATGTTAAGAAATGTTTATATATTAAAGTACATTATGTGACTATATGACCGATGTAGGAAAATATAATGTTTTAGAAGATATTTTTTCACGTATAGATAATGAAGTTAGTTTAATGTCAGATAAAACAGATGCTATTGGAACATTAGAATATTTATTAGAAGATGGTGGGGGAATAGAAGTTATTGGTGATACATTTGAACCACAATTTGATAATCCAAGAGATGTTATAGATAGATCTCCAAACTTTGAAACAATTTATGGATTAGATGGTAGTACGACAGGATCAATAACATTTAATAATGGATTAATGTTAAATGCTTCTATTGCACAATTAGGATCTTCTGGTAAAGTAAATAGAAAATTAAATGATAGAGAAACAATTAATTTTCATTCCTATTATGGGAATCAGGAATTAGATGTTGAAATGCCTATGTATGATAATAGACAAGTATTTTATGATCAATTAGATTATTCAGAAATTACATATAATAATATAACTAAATGGTTAACAGAAATATCAAGAACAAAAGCAGAAGGGGAGCATTTGAGATGGAATTCGATAGAAATTGATAAACCGTTATTTGTAGATGGTCCATTATATCCTACTGTTCTTTTTACATGGTTTATTCAATATTATGAAGGATCTAATCATAAAAATCCTATGAATTACTATCAAGAGACTATAGAAAATATTTTATCTGCATATATTGAAAGCGTAGAACGTTTTATAAGAGATGATATTCCCATTTTTGGTCTTCAGAAAACAACGTCAGCTTCTAGAGTTATTGATTCTCTGAAACTTAAAAAGCCAGAAAAATTTGATACAGGTAGTATGCCGTGGAAAAGTGATTCCCAGTTATTTAATAAAGCATTAGAACAAAATACAAATAAAACTACTATTAGTTATACACCTTGGTATACAGAAAATAAACTATTGCTTAATGATAATTTAATAGAACCATTTTATAACAATGAAGAATATGAATATATAAAATTAAAACGGAGTGATCATAAATATTATAGAAGATCATTTTTTTATGTTAAACCACCGACAAATAATACGGTTTTCAGAATAGGCGTTCCAACAGAATTGTTAGATTCAAAGTATTCTAAAGAGGAATTAAGAGATATTGCATTATCGGAAATTTCTCAACAATATAAAGAACCAAGAGCCATAACAGATGCAGATGATAAAGTAAGAATTATAAGAGAAGCTAGACAAAGATTCAAAAATATTATTAATGAGGAAGTACATACAGATTATAATGAACAAAGAAATTATAATAATTTCCAGAAAGGTGATGATTGATGACAGATGATGATATAGATTCTTTTGTTGATGACGTTATAGATGAATCAAAAGAGAAAGAACAAAAACAGCAAAATATAACTATTCCAGAATCATTTAAAGATCCTATTCCTGAAGATGAAATTGGACATATAACTGCTCAAGAAAGTGATCTTATAATTGGGAGACAAGAAAATACTATTAAAGTATTTATTCAACCTGATAATCGAGATGATATTCAAGTTGGTGATTATTTAAGAATACCAATATATAAAACAGAAAATATAAAAATTGAAAATAAAGATGTAAATGTCAAAGAGCAATTATTAGCGACCGTAGATTCTTTAGAATATAATACAAGAAAAGGAGTTCGTGATGAGACAGAAGTATCTGTAGATTCATTTGGTGATACAAATTATATATATAAAGCAACATTAAAACCTATATCAATCGTATCTTATGATCCAAATGAAGATGATCCAACTATTAAACCAGAACAAGTTAATAAACCACCACAACCAACAACGAGAGTAGGTCAAGTTCAGAATAAAGAATTTTTAAGGTGCGGATTAGAAATACCTGAAAATGGTGTATTTGTAGGAGATATGGCTGTTCATGGAAAAGTAATACCATCTGAAAATAATCCTCTTGAATATTATATGTTTAATCCTAACTGTGATGATAATAATTCAGATGAGGGAGAACCAACAATATTTAGACATGCTCTTGTAGCTGGATCAACAGGAACAGGGAAAACACATACAAGTAAAAATATTCTCAGACAATATGCAAAGTGCAAGAGATATGAAATTAAAATACCAGAAAGTGAAGCAACCGAAAAGAAAGATATAAGGCAAAGAAGAATGAATTTGACGATTATTGACCCAGAAAATGAATATGCTTCAATGGGTAATGATCCATCAAATATTAAAGAAGTTGAAAAAATAGCTGAAAAAAGAGAAGGATTAGCATATGGGGGTATTGATACGGCTAAATCGGATACAGATTTTCAGATATTTGCACCTGGAGTAAAAAATGTTGATCCAGCAACTACGGGTCATAAAACAACTGTTTTTGGAATACCATTTGAAATTGTAAAGTATCATAGACAGTTAATGATGCCAGCAGATCCTGGCGAACCAACACAACAAGCTATTAATACGATTTTAGGACAGTACTTTACAATAAAAACTCACCATACATATAGAGATTTTAGAAACTGGTTTGCAGCAGAAGAAGTAGATTTTAAAGAACAATTTGGTGATAGCATATTTGATGCTGCTAAAAGAAGATTAACCGATCCCGTATATGATAAAGTATTTGATCAAGGGACCAAAAGTTTAACAGATAATGGATTTGCTGAAGAAATGTTTGCAGCAGGACAAGTATCTGTTATAACAACAGGACATTTAAGAGGAAAAGCAGAATCGTTTATTATTCAATCTCTCTTATCTTATGTAGTAGATAATAAGATTAGTAGTAATGTTAATGAACCACATATAAAAGGAACACCATTAGTACTAGCTCTTGATGAAGCTCATGAATATTTAACAGAACCTGAAACGACAAGAGAATCATATATTGTAAACAAATTTAGAAGAGCAGCAAGGAGAGGTAGGAAAGATAAATTTGGATTATATTTAATAACGCAAAATCCTCAAGATATAGATGGAGAAGTTAGAAATCAACTCAACTCAAAAATATATCTTAAATTAGATAGAAGAGTTGTTGAATCTGGAGATGTATTTATACCTCCTGATTTTAAACATCAAGTTCCTCAATTTAAACTCGGTCAGATGGTTGTATCTCAACCTAATGTTCAAGATGTTGAAGTTAAAGGATTAGATGTTTGCTTAACAGAACATAACAATTAATAATTTCTATTATTTAATTCTTCTAAAGCTTCTTCAAATCTCTTATCTTTTCTGATTATATTTGACTGTTTATTCCATTCTATAATATTTGCATCATTTAATAATGGTAAAGATATATGACATAATGTTATTTTTGGTTTTTGTATGTCTGTATTATTTTCTAAATAGATAACTATATCTATTATATTAATTTCGTTTTTATCTTCCATATAATATAATAATTTTCTTCTATCATTTTTTCTTAAACATCTATCAATTGATATATTCATATAATAACACATATATATTATTATCTTATATATTTATTGAAAATATATTATATTATCAATAGTTATAATTAATTTAATAAGGTTATAAATACAATCAACTATTATGAATTTATCTTTCAAAATATACACTTATCAAAATAGATTAATTGCTGTGATATTTCCTTCTGAAGGAGGATCTGCTCACGTAAGAAAGACATGGAAATTAGATTCTATTGGTTTAGAAAAAACAGGAAAATCTAAACCTGATATTGAAATGTCTTATGGAAATTTCAAAGTAAAAAGAGAAAAGGCATTACAAAAAGGTGGTCTGGAATTACATATAGATTATAATAATGGGACAATAACTGTTATACCTAAAACTGAACAAAATACAAAAATATATTCTAAACAAGTTGTATATTCGTTTGATGATTTAATGATTAAAGATAATAGAATGACAGATATACAAAAAGCTAAAAATAAAGTTAAATTAACGATTAGACAAGATAAAAAACCTCTTTCGGATGAAAAATATAAATCTATAGAATAATTTTAATATTAATTATTTTTTAATTGGTGGAAAATTAATATTATATAATATTAATACAATATATATTATATGAGATACTTTGAAACAAGTCAATCAACACAAGTTACAAAATTTGAATTAAAAGATTATGCAAGAAAACATTTTGGTAGTATATCAAAAGAAAAAAAGAAAAAAATAATTATCGAAGATCCTCAAAGTGATATAGCTAAAAAAATAATTATCGAACATAAAAATAAAAATAAAATTGGATTGAAAATAAACACATTAAGTATAAAAAAATTAAAAGAAAAAAAACTTCTCTCTAACGTTCCAAATTTGAATAGATCTAAAAATAATTTTCTAAGAAATATAACTGGACGTACAGTTTCAGATAGAAAAAGAAAAATGAAAAAAGAAGTTATGGAGAGTAATTTTAATTGATTTCAGCTTTATTTGAAACTGCTAACCATTGATCTATTGCAGATAAAGAAATCGTATCATTATTTTTATATCTATATTCTTTTATTTCTTCTTCTGTTATATTATCAAAAGGCCAAAATTTTGTTGCATTATAGTAATCAATAACATTTTGATCTGAAGTGATCAATTTAACTTCATGACCTTCTAATTGTAATCTAAATGTACCAATATCTAATGTAACATCTATACTATAATCATTATTTTTCAAATAATTATAAGTATCTTTTTCTAGATCAACGACATTTTTCTGAACATAGTATTTTTCATCACATTTATTGTATAAATAATCTACATCTATATCGCTCATAGTTATGTATAAAAATACAAGCGTTAAATACTTTATGAATTTTTTATTTGTTTTTACATATTAAGTTCGCTTTAAAATTTCCTATACCTTTAATATTAACGAGTTCATTTTTATCTGCTCCCATAACCGATTTTACATCCCCAAACTGATCGATTAATAAGGAAATCGTTTTATAGAAATTGTGGGAGAAAACCCACGAGTTTACTCGTGGGAGAGTTCACTACCAATACCTTCTATATGACCGATTTTATTATTTAACATTTCTTTTTCATCATATATACCTAAATCATATTTAACTTTATCTAATTTAGATTTATCTTCAAATTTTCCAATTGTTCTTCTTTCAGCAGTTAAATATTCCATAAGACTTTTTTCTCTGTCAGAACTTGTAACATTTTTCATAACTCCTGCTTTATTATCATTTAATATAAGTGACTTAATCAAAGCTTTTGAGTCATCTAAATTATCGTAAACTAAAACAGGTATTTTCATATCTATATTTCGACAAACTAAAACGCGTTTCCAACCATCAAATACAAAAATTTCATTATTTATATTTCTTGCATGTATAGGTTCTACAATTTTACCAATTTTTTCAATATTTTGTTTTAAATTATTTGATGGATTATTAGGAGTTAATCTAACATGTCCTTCATTATCCTATTTAAGTTCAGTAGGGTTGCAATATTCTATATTCATTAATATACTATAAACGCCTTTTCTTTATAAAATTAATTATAAAAAATGTGTGCGTACCTAAGAGGCAGGTGGAGTGGTTTGTAGTATTTCAACCCGAAAGGAGCGTGTGAACAGGGCTTTTTCGGTTGAAAGTGACTACAGTAGTACGATGGATAGCCACATTATTAAATATTTTTTATAGTATATTGATAATAAAATATTAAAATAATAAAAAAATTATAAAAATTTATAATGTTATAAAAAACTATAATATATATGGTTTCATTAGAAGAATTTTTTAAAGATATTAAAAGAAAAACAATAGCAGAACATAAACAAAATGGAGATTATATTATTCAACTAGAAAATGAAGAAGATGGTAAATGTATAATTAAAGTATTTAAACCATTAGAAAAAGATGGTGAATATGTTTCTCCTAAAGGTTTGAATTACCAATGGTATGTCATAGCTAAAAAAGAATATAATTGGGATTGGGAAACAGGAATAGATAGATTACAAGCTTTAGCAAATCCTAGAAAAGATTACTTAGCAGATTTCATAGATATGCATAAATTTGATTGTCCACGAAAAAACACGTATTAATTTAATCCCAAATAGTTAATTTATCTGTATCTTTTTCAATATTAGAAGTATCTGTATTTTCTGGAGTATTTTCAATAATATGATTCCAATCATTAAAATCATTTTCACTATTAGTTCCATCACTGAAATCATAATAGTAATATTCATAAGTGACATTATAATTCATAACGCTTGGATATTCATCTTTATCATATTTTCTTGAATCAACACCGTCATGATCTTCTGAATTTATTCCTAAACTATGACCTAATTCATGTAATAATATTTGCTCTGTAACATATTCTGATTTTTCAACATTTGAACCTGGTTTATTTCTAATAGCAAAACCTCCTACATCATCACCATGTAATGTTATATTATTTGTTATCAGTATATGATGAAATCCATATCCTTTATATTCAAATGTTTCTTTAAAATAATTATTAATATATTTTTCTCTTGTTAATTCTTCAACGTCTTCAACAGGCTCATCAGGTATATAAAAATGAATATCTATTCCCTTTGAATTATCATAATTATGAACTGGAGCATTATTAAAAGTATTTTCTATTATACTAAAATCAATTTTATCTATATCAATACCTTCTGTATAATCTATTTCAACTAAAATAGTAAATGTTTTCGGATCAGTATCTAAAATATTTATTTCTTTATAGTCTGATAATCCATCCTCTGTCGTATATTTAGATGTAGGATCAGTACCATACTTTGTAACTTCATCAACATCTTTCAATCCATCTCCTGTTGTATCTGTAGTTGTAGGATCTGTCCCATATTCATTTATTTCATCATAGTCAGATAATCCATCCCCTGTTGTGTCTGTAGTTGTGGGATTAGTTCCATATTTGTATATTTCATCATAATCAGATAATCCATCTCTTGTTGTATCTATTTGTGAGATGGTTTTTTTATAATTTTTAAAATCATCATAATTGAAACTAGTATTGTTATCTTTTTTATCTGTATCTATAGTTATAAAAATAATAAAAATAATAAAAATAATAAAAATAATAAAAATAAATACTTTTTTATTTTTAAACATATATCATAATATATGATATTTATATTATTTAATTATTTTGATATAAATTCGAATCATAAATTATTTAAATAACGAAATAAAATATATAAATATGAAGCAAAGAAAATTAGAACAAGATATTATAGAATATTTAAAAATTCATCCATTCGGTAAAACAGAAGATGAAATCATAGACAAATTAACACATAAAAATGATAATAACATATCTGAAAATGATATTAAAAATGCAATTAAAAATTTAAAAACTAATGAAGATGTTATAGTCGTAGGAAATAAAATTAGATGTTAATTTTTTAAAAATTAATATCATTGTGTACCCGTTCTAAATATAATATATAAAATAGTTTTTATAACATATATAACACTGGTAAAACCAATTGTTATCTGTGAACTACCTCGGGGTCGAGCCCCGAGGCACTATCCCTCGCTATCTGTAGAAGTGGATCTTGAATATAACCATTGAATATTGATAAGTGAAATTATTGCTAATATACTTAATATAATATAAATATTAAGTTCCATTTTGTAATATATTTATTTTATGCGTAATAAGTTTTATTATATTTTTTATAATTTATAAGTCAAGATCTGTATCTTCCGTAAGTAAATCAGATCTTGGTTTAAATTCTTCAAAATTTTCTATTATATGTTTCCAATCATTAAAATCACCACTTCCACTTGAACCATCACTAAATTGATATGGATTATTGGATTGAGCTAAGAAGTTATAATTCATAATGCTTGGATATTCTGTTATCTCATAATCTGTAGAATCAACGCCTTCGTGATCTTCTGGCATTATACCTAAACTATGACCTAATTCATGTAATAATACAGGACCCATTAATTCATCGGTATCTTGAACAACCATTCCTGGTTCATCTCTTAACGCAAATCCTTCAACATCTATTCCATCTTCACTATAAGCATTTTCTCCCGTAATTAAAGCATGATGAAATCCATAACCATTATTTTCAAATGTTTCATTATAATAGGAATCTATATATTTCATTGGCGTAACTTCATCAACGTCTTCAACAGGTTCTTCAGATATATAAACATGCAATTCAATACCATAAGTATCTTCATAATCGCTTACGGAAGCACTATTAAATACATTTTTAATTTTATCAATTTCTTCATCTGGAACTGTTCCAACTTCTTCTGTATAATCAATTTCCAATAAAACTGTATGAGTATATGGATTAGTATCTAATATTTTAATTTCTTCATAATCTGAAAAACCATCTTCTGTAGTATATTTTGTTGTTGGATCTGTACCGTATTCTGTTAATTCATCATAGTCAGATAATCCGTCTCCTGTTGTATCTGTAGTTGTAGGATCTGTCCCATATTCATTTATTTCATCATAGTCAGATAATCCATCTCCTGTCGTATCTATTTTGGTTGGATCTGTACCGTATTTATTTATTTCATCGTAATCTGATAACCCGTCATCACTTGTATCTTTTGTATTTGGATCTGTTCCATATTTATGAATTTCTTCATAGTCAGATAATCCATCTCCTGTTGTATCTGTAGTTGTAGGATCTGTCCCATATTTTGTAACTTCATCAACATCTTTCAATCCATCTCCTGTTGTATCTGTAGTTGTAGGATCTGTTCCTAATTCATATATTTCATCATAATCTGCTAATTGATCTCCTGTTGTATCTACTGTTGTTGGATCTGTTCCATATTTATGAATTTCTTCATAGTCAGATAATCCATCTCCTGTCGTATCAGTAGTTGTAGGATCTGTTCCATATTTATGAATTTCTTCATAATCTGTTAGTCCATCTCCTGTTGTATCTTGTGATAGTGGGTTTGTTCCATATTGTATATCTTCAAATAATATTGTACCATCTCCTGAAAAATCTATAAATAACAAACCAGGTGATATTATAATTACTAAAGCTAAAATAATTATGATATATTTTTTAATATTATTTTTCATTACTACTATATTTATTTAAAAAGGTTATATTTTTATTGATTCATAATGTTTTTAGCTTCATTATATAATTTTTTATCTTCCAAAGTCTCTATCTGTATATCATTAGTTTCTTTTGGATTACCATTTTTATCAACAGCAACCATTGTAAAACGTGCCGTTGTAGCTACGGTTGAATCTTTATTTGATTCTAATTTTTCTCTTTTAACCTTAACAAATACTTTTAAACTTGTTTCACCTGTTTCATAAACATATGATTTAACATTAACAATATTACCTTCTCTAACAGGCGTATGAAAATTGACCGTACTTATACGTGCTGTTACGCATTGTTCATTAGCAACTCTTGAAGAACAGAGTGCAGCTATCTCATCCATTATCTTCATTAATTCACCACCATGTGCATTTCCATGAAAATTTGTTTGTGGGGGTTTGATTTGTTCATTTGTTATAATTATCGAATTAGATATAGTAACCATAATTTAACTATATTCATTATTGTATAAAAATTATTCTATCAAATTTATTAAATAGCATAAAATATTTATACTAAATACGTNATATGAATAAATATGTTTAAACTCATCAGAATATTCATGGGTTTTCTCATAATAGCTANAGCTTTTATAATGTTATTATATTATATTGTTTAAAAATTATATTATAGAAATATAATTTATACTTGAATTTGTTCCAATTGATAAGATTTGTGAATTTTTTAAAAAATATTTTTTATCATGAGTTGAATAAATTTTAGTATCTACAGGTTGTAGAGGGAGAGTGCCTCGGGGCTTGACCCCGAGCAGTTGACAGTAAGGTATTATTGTAGAGTCAATATATAGTTTTATACTTTTAATATGAAAGTTGTTATTTTAATAATTAAATACTAAATATATTATAGGTTTTTAAAATAGAAATAGGTACTATTAAGTCTATAGTGCTCATATATACAGCATATATGAGTGGGTCATTAAGAAAATCATCAGGTTTCGAAGAAGGACAACTTGTTAGAGATAAGAATCCAAAAAGTGATAATATTGATATGGTTGTTATTGATATAACAAATAAAAGATCAGATACTGTTGTTATTAATTGGGATTGGAATATGAATGAAGTTATGGTTTCAGATCAAGATTACAATAAACAAAATCATTCACCAGAAGATGAAGTTATCAAAGTAGTGTATAAAAATCAATTAGATAAAAGATTCCCTCGTTGGGAGAAAAAAGGAGGAATAGATTATGTTAAATCATTAGTTGAACAAGATAAATTAAAAGCTTACTCGTTTCCCTTTACAAGATTAAATAAAATTCGTTAAAATCGGCTATATTTTTAACTTTAATTATTATTTAGTAGTATTATTATTTATATTTCTATATAGAGCAACATATAACCACAATAAAGCTGCAACAAAAGTAGATATTGTCGGCCAATATAAACCTAAAGCAGCATATGGGTAAACAAAGAAAACAATTAATATTATAACATATGGTATACTCTGTGTTCTAGGAACAGCAGCGTCTTCATTAAATACTGTTGGCAAAACAAATACGTTTAAAAACATACCTCCTAAAAATAACATTATTTCATTCATGTGTATATAATACATTTACTAAAATATATATTTAATTATAATATAATAAATATAAAATTATAAGATTAAAATTTTAAAATTTTGAAAATACTATATTAATTCACATCTATAACCACGATAACTATCATTGAATTCGACAATAAAATCATTTTTTTCATATTTAGATATCATATTTAGCATATGATTTTCGAATTCTTGTTCAGTATAATACATAGGTTTATATATGTACATTTTTTGCAGATTTGCTGTAGCCGTTATATATTCACTATTATTACTTAAAAAATTATAAAATTTAATATATTTTTTGTTTGCTTTTTTATTTGGCATCGTATACATACTAAATATAAAATATGGATATATAGGGTATATAAGTTTCTATTCTTATTTTTCAATTAAATTATATTAAAAATAAAATATAATATTTAAATAAAAATTATTTAATATTTTTTAGTTCACAAAAATATTTATATTTTTACAAAAAATATATATTGTATATGATTGAACTTAAAGAATTAACAGGAGATATATACGTTGAAGAAATAAATGAAGATAATTCAATGGTAAAAAATACAAATAATTTATATCGATATATGATTTTTGAATCTAATAAATTATCTATATATTTATGTAATAACTTTTATTTACCAATAAAAGAAGAACATTTTGAAAAAAATGGAGAAAATATGTATTATTATCCAACATTTAATGAAACGAGAGCTATTTTACATTTAAATGAACTAGATAAAAATAATCTTAAAAAATATAAAGAAAATGTTACGATAAAATACCTTGTTTTAAATGATACTATATATATAAATTCACAATCTGATATTACAGCATATGGGGGTTTACACATTTATTTTGAAAATAATATATATAGAATACATGATCCTTTATTAGTTAATTGTGAAAAAGATTTTAATTCTGATCCTCTTTTAGATATTGAAAGTAAAAATAATTCTATATTAGTAGAAAATTTATACACAGGTGTTAAATATCCCGTAGAAAAAAACATAATTAATGAATTAATAAAAAATAATGATAATAATGGTTTTATTGAGGTAGAGAAACCTGATAATATAATAAGATCAATAATAGATAAATTAAATAATTGAATTATCTTTCACTGTTTTTTATATCTAAAAGGTTTGTATTTAAGTTACAAAATTGAATGATAATGTTTAAGTGGTGGGACTGAATAGCTTAGAATAAGGATTATCAATACCTATGGTACTCATAGATGATATTACGGAAAACAGAACGCGGAAAGCGTTCTTTAACTGCCAGCGATTTGAATTGTTGAACGCTCTCGTTCATACAGATGCATATGTGAGTCACACTCACTATAGCAACCATCATACGACAGTGATGTTATGTACAGACGACTTTCTCCAATCGGTCGATATAATGCAATCTACTCATCCAAATACTGAACTCTCTTTTGATGACTTCTTCTCAGGGCCAGATGAAGACGAAACTGAAGAATGGTCGTATGTCTCTACAGCAATTATTTCGCCATATATTGAGCATTCTGACCTGGTAGAGAAAACGGGGCGAGATTACCTTGCTGAAAAGGATGCGTGTATGGAGTTTGTCAAACAGCAGGCGCAAACGATTTCGTAGGACTTGACGCAAATCTGTAGTAAGTATCGCACATCCAACTCCAGATAGTTGATGTCAACGTACTTGTCAGGTTACTCTTAAATATCTTTGTTTTTAGAATATTCCAATAAATTTCATCTTTAAACAGAGATTCGACTTGTTTCTTTTTTGTTCATCTTGGAATATGTTTTGAATCATTCTTGCATGACTTTTGAAAAAAGATTCTTTATGATGATTATGTTTTGCGTGAATTATTTCATGCATTAATGTGTATAGTCTATATGTGTCATCTAAATAATCATGCCATGAATTCCATTTTACTCCTAATTTAAAATTATAATTTTGATTAGAAAAAGCAGGTCCAAAATGTATAATCTTTTTATAACTGCGAACTGTTGTTATTTTTAAATGATTTTCACTAATTTCTTCTAAATTTTTATTATTTTCAAATTTATAGGCTTCATTATCTTCCGTACAAACGCCATAATCACTCCATTCAATTTTCCATAATTGAATTGTTTTTCTTTTTAATATTTTCTTTGCATTTATCTATAGGAGATATATCAATTACAGATACATTCTTAATATAATATCGAAATACATCTTTTTTAATGACTCCTTGAATAATTAGTTGCTGGTATCCTTTTTTATGTGAAATGTCTTCACCTATTTTTGGTTTTTTATGTCGTTTATATACACCTTTAATAATCCATTCTACTTTTTTATGATCATCATATCTTAGATAATAAATACATACTTTATCACCATCTTCAACGGTTTTATTATTGTTTTCATATAAAATATTTTTTGATGATTCAACAGCTTTAATAAGTCCATCTTTTGCATACGTGATGTTCATCAAGAAACAAGGCGGATACCTCGGGACTTGATCCCGAGGCAGTTGACTGATTTTTATAAACGTGGTAGAACCTTATAAATATTTACATATATAAATTTACATAAGTAAAAACCATAACTTTTATAACGATTGATCTTCAATAGTATTTTAAGAAATAATTTTTGGGCTTGTAGTTCAATGGCAGAACGCCTGCTTTGCAAGCAGGAGGCTTTGAGTTCGAATCTCAACAAGTCCATTAGTGAGATGGTCTAGTCTGATCTAGGACGCTAGGCTCATAACCTAGAGGTCAATGGTTTAAATCCATTTCTCACTACTATTCTATATAAACTTACAAATAGAAATATTTATTATTATTTATTACTTATAATATGAATGTTATCATAAAAGATAAAGCCAGAAAAAGCATTAAATCATAAATATGTTACATATTTAGCTATTGATTATTTAGAAAAAATGCTATATTAGATTGCGTTTCAGATGAATACCTTAATATAATAGACGAAAATAAATTGATTGTAAAAGATATTAGCGTTAAAGAAAATGGATCTATATATGAAGTTAGTTTATATAGTAAAAATGTTTATACTGGTACGCAAAGTAACACATATGAACATCTTGTTGTTGAATATAACAGATATAACTTAGATTTTTACGTAATTGGTGTTTCCGTAATTTCTGATTAAATTTATAAAATAATTTATTTCATATGTTATTTTTAATTATTTAATAACAAATTATTTATTATAAATAAATTAAAATAATAATATAGAAAAAATAACCAAATAGAAAAACCTATTCTTGATATAAAACACTCGTCGTCAACTGCCTCGGGGTCAAACTTTGCGTCAAACCTCGGGTCATTCGCCTCGAACGCCAGTTAATTTGTCATATATAGTTATATACTTATACAGGTGATAAATCTTTTTATTTAAATCTAATAACAAAATATATAAGCTTACGATTTTAATCTATAAATATGACTACTAAAGAACAACGTAGTAATATTATTTCAGATCCAACCGTTGATACTCTTCAAAAAGGTTCTGTTTTTTGCAAAGAAACTATGAATGGTAGATTTCATAAAAAAAGGGGTTATATAGTTGTTAAAGCTATAAATAAACCTAGAAATGAAGTTACTTTTGTATCAGAAACAGGACTAAATATTCAAGAAACGACATTTAATATTGACGAATTTTTAACTTGTTATTCATATCTACCAGATGTTGATTGTAAAGAAATTGGTTATCATAAATATATACAATAGAAAAAGTTAAAACGTTTTAATATTATTTATATATATATATATGGAATTAAATAAAAATACATATATTAAAGTTATAGACAGTAAGAATAATGATATTAAAAAAGATACTATAATCAAAATACTAGATGTTTCACAAGATGACATAACTAATAAAAAAGTTTATACAGCTAAATTTGAAAATGATGAAAATAAAGACGATAAATTTAAAATATTTGAATTAAGAACTACAGATACAAAAGATATGCTGGAAAAAATTACGGTAGGAAAAGATAATGAATTTATCATCTTTAGAGTAGAATCCTCCGAGGCTTGACTAGGGGTGATTCACAATATATACAATCGTAAAATTTTAAATATTATTTTTAAAAGGCCCGATCATTAGTATATTCTTTTGGACTATTATTACTAATGACAGCTTTATTTGAATCTTCCGTTATTATGGTATTACAAGAAATTATATATCTTATTGTATCTTTAATTTACTTTAATAATAAGTGAAGATTTGGTAATTTAATCTAATTTGATATAAAACATATATTAAAATAAAAAGTATTATATTTGTACATATTTAATAGTATAGTATGAAGAATTTAATTAAGAATAATGATCGTAAAAATATAATTAAATTTATTAATAATTACTGTAATTTTAAAAATGGTGATAATGTATATATTTTGCATTTATTAGCACGAAAAAAAGAAAACGAATTTTTATCTAACGTGATTAGTTTTAGAGAAATAATAACGAGTGAAAAATATATTGAAGAGAAATATAATAAATTATTATCTATTTCAAAAAACTTTAAATCAAAAGAAAATCCTGAAAAGAACGTAATATTTAGATTATATATTTCTGTTAACTCACGTAATGTGAAAAAATCATATTATATGTATCAAAAACATTTAATTGATTTAGATTTTAATATTAAAAATAATCATGAGCCTTCTATACATAAAATGAAACGTTTAGATAAAGAATGGATTAAAATATTATCAAAAAATAAAAATAAATATACAAGAAATTTTCTTATTGATATTGATGATAATTCTATAAATTATTATAAACAAGTAAATAATATATTAAAAAACAATACAACTATTATTACGAAAATTAAATCACCTAATGGTTATCATATTATTACGAAGCCATTTTCATATCCTAACACAAATATAACAGATTTAGAAAAAGTTGAAATTAAAACAGATGGTTTATTATTTATAACCATATTAAAATAAAAAAAACTATAAATCTTTATAAACTACCCCACTACTCGTTCGTTTTATTCTATTGTTGAGTAAGGAGTCCTTGACCTTTATTTTAGATAAAATCTATAAACAAATCAAAACACTTATTATAGAACAGGTTCATGTATTATTATGGTTAGATTTTATGCTCTAAATCATCGCGTTAATGATAAAAAATTGTTATCTACAGAAATTACACAACAAGAAATTAAAGACATATATCAAAAATATAATGAAATTCAAGATGAATGCGTATATTCTGTTAGTTTAAAAAAAGAACTTAAACCATTAAAAAATAATCATGGTAATTTATATTTAAAACAAGATAAAAATACCATTATTTATTACGGTAATATGGAAAATATATATGTAATAGGTCATTATGATATTAACAAAAAATCATGGTCAGAAAAAATTACTAAAAATGTTATATTTGATCATTCTTTGTTATTTTTAGCAACACATGAATTAGATGAGTATAATTCTGAAAAAGAATTTGCTAAACAAGAATTTTTAGATGATGATGGAGAATTATGGCTTAATTGGAAACAAAAATACTGGGATTAAATATTTTTATGATTTTTTATTTTTAATCCTGCATATATCATTTTAATATAAGCAATAATTAGCAACATAATTCCGTTAATATTCCTATGAATTACTATAATCCCCAAAAATTAAAGAAACTATTGTCATATAAGCAATTCCAATAATAAGTCCTGATGAAGCTAACATAATTATTTCTGTGATTTTGTGAGCGTTTGTATTTGTTTTATTAATAACTGATAAAACTTACGATTTTTTTAATTATTAGTCTATAACAGTTGTAAATTCTTCGAAGTAATTGGATGATCCCTGCCCGTGTTCAAGTTTTAAATGTCTCTTCATTTCTATATAATTACCGATAAATCCACATTCTTCTTGACACATTTTTTCACGATTGTCAACTAACATTTGACATTTATATTCTTTTTTATCACTATTCATGAAAACCACCTACCATTGGCGTCGTTTCATATTTAGGTTTAATTTCTTCAATTTTTTGCCCGTTATTTGTTGCAATTTTTTTACAATATTTATTATTTGAATTTTTAAATCTATCTAATACAATATTAACATTAACCAATTCTTCTGATTTCATAATTTAATATAAAATGTTTACGTTTATTAATGTTACAAATTGATTTTTAAATTCATAAATATTAAGTTTATGTAAATCAAAATAATATATCATGTATAAAAAATTAATAAAAGATGACAATAATATTTATCATATAGTTTATGCACTATCTTATAATGAGTCTACAACTAAATCGATGACCAAATGCGGACAGAGAATTAAAATAAATAACGAATCTGATAATATATATGTACCCGTAGATTTATTAAATATAAAATCAATTTGTTGGAAGTGTAATAGAAGTCAAATGTACTTAGATGATAAAAGATTTCCACCATATGATAATAATAGTAAATATACGTTTTTTATAAAAGCAACTTTCAAATATGGTAAAAATAGAGGAGATTTACATATGGAAATAATACATGCAGATAGTGTTAAAAAAGCAAAAAATAAATTTGAAACTATATACCATAATTTAGAATTACATGAATATCACCAAATATCAAAACGTGTTGAAACTGATTGGATTACTATTTACGAAAAATGATGAGTTAAAAATTATAATTAATATTTTAATTTATAATTGTTTCATACAATTTTCTTTAATAAGTTCAATTGCTGCATTTTTTATCTAAAATCGAGGGAAAAACCCCTTCCTCAACGAGTGAGTCCGTTAGGACGAACGAGTAGGGTGGGGTAGTTCACTTAAATCTATTTATTTTATATTTTTGGCAAATATAATAAGTTATAATACTAACTATTAAACCCCAAGTAAAACCTGTTACATGTGCCAAACTAGATAAATAAGTGTAATTACTTGTACTTTCAAGTATAATTGAAAACGGAAATATAATATCATTAATAATATTAAATACTATAAGTTTATCAAATATTAATTGTAATAAAGATGGTGAAAATATAATTAATATACCTACTTTAAATAATAACTTATAATATATATTATTAAACACTAAATCTATCACGTACAAAACTGTATATAAAGATATTGCAAATAAACTAGAGGTAAATAAACTAAATCCAATAACTGTACTATAATATAAATTAAATAATAAAGAAATAATACCAATTACCAATAATTGATAAATTGTTATAATATCTTTTTGAAATCCTGTGATAGAATATAAAAACATAATCATTATGAGAACATTTGATTTTAAATGTATTTCATCATTATGTGATATTAATCTAAAAAATGAATCTCTAACTGTTTGTTCAAAATTTATGTAAAAATTATAACCTAATATCGTATTATTTTGAAATACAAAAAACCAAACCGTAAGTATAGAAGACATTAAAAATGGTATAACGGACATACGAAGTATAATTTTTATTATTTTTATATGCTTTTTTTTATAAAACATTATATTATAATAGTACGTATGATAATAAAAATAATTGGGTTGATCGTTAAAATATATAATATTAAAAATATATTTATAAAAAATTATTTTTAATATAAAAAACACAAAATATAAAAAATTAGATTATTTGTTAAATTCCCAATTATCTAAATATGGAGATTTATCAAATGGTATTAATTCTAATTCATCATTATTGTATTTACTTGATGAAAGTACATCACGAACATGATCTTCTGACATAATACCAATTTTACTATCACTAACATTTCTATCACCCCATACCGTCGTCATTATTCCACTAGGGAAACGAAATACATATTGATCTGTTGGCCTCTAAAAGGTACGCGAAGTACTGTTTCAAAATCAAGTTGGATAATCAAATCATCAATTTCTTTCGAATTATTGTTTTCTGTTATTTAGTATTACCTCGTTTCTTATGATTTTTATATTGAACCATACTAAACATATATTACAACATAACTTATAATTTATCATTTTATATTTAATTCTTTTTTAATGAATCAACGCTTGTATACTCCTTTTTTACCATCTGATGTATATTTAGGGCGACCAACATTTAATTTGTTATTTACTCCAAAACTTCCAGTTCCATTACCATATTCACACTTATTACAATTTGATGCATTTTGATGATTTTTATGTCCACAGTCAGCACACCAAACATGCCATTTGCCAGCCATGTGATGACGTTTAGCTTTTTCCCATGCTTCTTGATCACTATTTGCAATAAAACGAGAAGAATTTTTATCTTTCTTCATATATAAAAATAGTATATTTGAAATGTTTTATAAGTTTTGATCATTTTATAAATTTCATTTTTGTTGTTGGACCACGTATTTTTTCAACATATTTAGAATTAATAGCTTCCTTTTCATCTTCTGAAGTTGAATTTGCAAAAACAGGAATATCAACACCTCCAATAACTTTATCATTAATCCATGATGAAGGAATGTTCAAACATTTTCGCTTAGGACCATCTGTGTTATACCTGATTTTTCCCGTCGATATGGAGAAATACCTCGAACAATCCATAACTGTTCTCCATCTGACTTTTTGTTGTTATTCATACATATTTTATGATTATATTTATACTTATATTTATCTATTTCTTTTTTTTTGAAAAAATTTTTATAAAAATTAGATAAAAATATTATTTAATTTAAATTATTTATAAATAATTTAAATACTATTTTTTGTATATTTTCACTATAGCACTGTATACATGTAACATATTTTCCTTCGTAAGTATATTGTTTCCATTTATTTTTACAATCATTACAAA
>SL_4KL_010_BRINEDRAFT_10000064_pt1 | contig 40455 bp, 47 predicted proteins | sample SodLak_010_BRINE_2_FD_10664 | JGI IMG/M metagenome (IMG submission 10664) | reverse complement strand
CGTTCAGAAAATGCTCCGACGGGGATTTGAACCCCGGTCATTACCGTGAGAGGGTAATATGATTGGCCGGACTACACCATCAGAGCGTGCTGTCGCGTTCGTGTGAACGCATTCTGTCGTATCCCACTGGCGAACAAAACAGTTCCGTTTTGCGTTCTCGTATGGGGAACACTGACGCACCTCGAAATCCACCGACTGGGGTTGCTTTCCCCAGACGGCTAATTCGTCGGTGAGGCCGACCTATCCATCGTCGACACCAACGTACGCGTCGACGGCAGCGAACCGCTCGCCAACGACAACGCTGTCGCCAACGCTGAGCGTTTCGCCCCAACTGGCCTCCGGGACGGCAGTGTTGACCATCAACCGGAAGTCGTGATCGAACCAGTCACCGCCGCTCCACTGCGGCATGGTTTTGCGCCGCTGTTCGACAAACGTTGACTGAAACCCGGCGTACTCCTCACCGGTGTCGGGATTCCGTGTGGGAACTACACACCGCTGACACGGGTTGACGCCGACAAAGGGCGTGCCACCGATTGAAAACCGAACCCGATGGTCGCGGTCGGCAAACAGGTTATCCTCCCAAAATGCGGGGACACCACCCACTTCGACGTTTGCCCGCAGGCGACGGCGCATTCCGTTGACGGAGATTCCGTCGAACCACGAAGCGACCGCTTCGATCGTTGCCGTGCTGATGATTGTCGGACCCGACGCGGTCGTGTCGTCGGGAAACCCGCCGGCGGTGTCCTGTTGGAGCCGAACCGGGTATTCGAACCAGTCGGTGAGCCACGTAGCCATCACCTCGGTGTCGCTGTCAGCGGAGTCGGCGGCTGCGCTGACACCGTCCGAGCCGAGTTCGAACGTTGCCGACTCGCCGTCGGGTCTCGATAGCGTCACCGACTCGGCACGCGTTGTCGTGCCGGTATAGTCGGCGCGAATCGGGTGCACACGTTGCTCGCGTTTCCCGTTGACGTAGTTTTCCTCGGCATCGAAGAGCGCGTACTCGCGGTCGCCAACGAGTCCGCCGTTGGGTGCGATGTCAGCCGAATCGACCGGCCGGCCGTCGAGCGATTTGATCGGATAGATTGTCAGTCGCTCGACGGTTGCCGTTCGTTGTGTCATTGGTCACTGCTTCGACCAACGGGACAAAAATGTCGCTCATTACGTCGACAGGCCGCGAAAAAACGAAAACCGTCGCGGCGTGTCCTCAGGAGTCGTCTTCGGTGGTGTCGGCCTCGTCGTCGGCTGATTCCTCTTCGTCGCCGTGAGCGAGGTCTGCGGCCTCGAAGATGTCCGTAATCTCGTCGACCGTCAGCGAGCGGTAGCCGTCGTCGGCCGTAATCGAGGCAATCGAGACCTCCGCAGGACCGAGTTCGTCGTTGGCAACGCGGAGCGATTCGGCGGCCAACGCAAGGCCGTCGTCGTGGCTGATTCCCTCGCTCCACTCGGCTTCGAGATGTTCCTGAATGTCGGCGCTCGAGCCGCCGATCACGGTCGCTTTCCACTCGTTCGGGGTACCCGATGGATCGGCCGCGAACAACCGCGGCGTGCCGTTTTGTGAGCCACCGATCAGGAGCGCCGCCCCGTAGGGTCGGGTGCCACCGCGCTGGGTGTTTTCCTGTATGTGGTCCGTGAGGAACTTCGTCAGCGCCTCGACATCGATCGGTTCGCCGTAGCGAAGTCGGTTGACCTGTGCCTGCCGGCGTGCGAAGTCGATCAGCTGGCGGGCGTCGGCAACGTGGCCCGCGCTGGCCGCTCCGATGTTGTCGTCGAGTTTGTGGAGTTTTTCGATGCTTTCGCTCTCCATGAGCGACGATCCTGCACGACTCTGGGCCGCGAGGACGACGCCGTCGGCCGTTCGGATGCCGACGCTCGGTGCCCCGCGCGAGACGGCCTCGCGGGCGTACTCGACCTGGTAGATTCGTCCGTCAGGAGAGAACAGCGAGGTTCCGCGGTCGTACGCCTGCTGGTCATTTCCTCTCATCGTAGGCCTCCGAACCGGCGACAGACTCCGTGCTGATTCATCTGAGCGGTGGTAGGACTCGGGAGCGGAAAAACCCTTGTGAACCGGTCGGGACGCCTTGGGGTTACGGTAGCTTCGCCGATGCCAACACGAATCGCGCGGCGTCGACGCCCACACTGGTCAATTCTTCCCTGCGTAAATCGTCTTCTGCGTTGGTCACGCGGTACGGCCGAACCGCGCAAGCATATCCTGCCAGTTGTCAGCGACAACGGCGTCGGGAACGGCGGTCGGATCGCTGTACGGCTGTTTGAACAGCCCGGCAGCCTTGCCCGCGGCCAGCGCGTTCGCGACGTTGTAGTGATAGTCGTCAATGAGGAGGTCGCCCCCGAGCGCGCCCTTGTTTTCCGGCACCTCTTCGATGTACGTCTCATAGGGAATGTCGTGTTCGGCTAACCACTGGCGAGTCAACTGATGGGTTTCCGGCGGCCGGTGGGTCGCGATGGCAACCGTGTGCCCGCGGTCGGCGAACCACGCCGCGGCCTCGCGTGCGCCCTCGATTGGTTCGGCCCCGAGCAGGAACCATTCGGGGCGTTCGGCGGTCACCTCCTGAATGATCTCGCCAATGTGGTACTCCGTTTCGGGCACCGAAAACGTCCAGTCGGTGATGGATTCTGGCGCGAGATCGACACCGTACTCGCTGGCGAGGTACTCGATTACTCGAGACATGTTGTCACACAGCGTTCCGTCGACATCGAGAAGCACCGTCCGGCCGGGCTTCGAATCGAATCTGGTACTCATTGGTCAGTGTAACCCGTCCAGCATCCTGAACGTGTCTGTTGGCGACCGACTGTCTCCGGTGGTGACTGAACGTCTCCGTTGGCGACGACCTGCTGTTTGCGACTCTCGCCGCCGGTTGCGACGTCCGGAATCGGGTCAGGCCGATTCCGTATCCGACGCTGTTCGGACGTATTCGACAAACGCAAACGTCTCGTGGTTCTCGCGTGCGTGTTCGATCCACGCCTCGTCGTCCCACTCGGGAAACCGCGTGTCGCCGTCATACGCGTCGTCGAGTTCGGTCAGGACAAGCCGGTCGGCCAGCGGCAGAAACTGCTCGTAAACGGTCGCGCCGCCAACGACGAATATTTCGTCGGCCTCCGCGTCCAGTGTGCAGACCGCACGGGCCTCGGCGAGCGCTGTCCCGACCGAGTCCACGACAACGACGCCCTCGTGGAGGTCGGGATCGCGTCGGCTGAGCACGATGTTCATCCGTCCCGGAAGCGGGCCGTCGAGGTGGGCGGCGATGCTCTCGTAGGTTCGCCGTCCCATAATGACCGGATTGCCCATCGTCTGTCGCTTGAAATGTGCGAGGTCGGCCGGGAGGTGCCACGGCATTTCGCCGTCGACGCCGATGACGCCGTTGGCGGCGACCGCCGCGATCAACGCGATCGGTGGCTGCTGGGAGTTGGGTTCGTCGCCATCGGTTGTTACCGCGTTCTCGCCATCCTCGCTGTTGTCGCTGCCCTTGACGTCGGTTGTGTCGCTGTTGCTGGTTCCATTTCCTCTGCCGATCGGAATCGGGTCGTCATCGGGCATGATTACTCGGCCACCGCAAACCGGATTCCTGCGGCCGGGTCGTAGTCGACGAGTTCGATATCCTCGAAGGTGAGTTGGTCGAGCGGTTTGTCGGCAATCTCGATCGCTGGCCGGTCACGCGGCTCACGCGCGAGTTGCGTCAACAGCCCCGGAACGTGATCGTAACCGGCTGTCGATTTGGTTTCATCGGGCGCACGCGCGGTGAGCCAGTCGCGAACCGCGAGGTAGTCGTCGGTCTCGTCGACAGCGGCGAGCTTCGACTGCAACGCATCGAGGTTGTCGGCGTACCACGCGCCGCGCTCGTCGGTGCCGCAGTAGACGTGGGCGTCGACGACGGTGTGGCCGAACGTGCCGACCTCGAAGCCGGTTTCTTGGGCGACCGCATGCGTCAACAGCGAGTAGGCCGCGATGTTGAACGGAATGCCGAGCGCGATATCGCCGGATCGCTGGGTGAGATGGCAGTTGAGCCGGTCGCCTTGAACGTTGAACACGAAGGTGTAGTGACACGGTGGCAACGTGCTGACTGCGGCGTTGGCTGGATGCCACGCCGAAACGACAAGGCGGCGGCTGTTTGGCGATTCAGTGAGGGTGTCGATCACGTACTGCAACTGATCGAACGTGCCGTCCGCGTTGCGCCAGCGGTGATCCTCGTCGGGCCACGTCTCGCCGTCGAGTCCCGACTCGGGAACCGGGAAGCGTCGCCAAAAACGGCCGTATGCGGTGTCGAGTCGGCCCTCCTCGTCGGCCCAGGCGTTCCAGATGCCGGTGTGTTCGCGAAGCGAACGGATGTGTTCGTCGCCCGAGAGATACCACAGAAATTCGTAGATGAGCGACTGCCACCGGAAGCCCGAGAGGTCTTTCGTGGTGAGCAACGGAAACCCCTGCTGGAGGTCGACGGTGTAGTGCTGGCTGAACGACGCGACGGTGTCGACGCCGGTTCGGTTCGGTTTGTACTGGCCCGCGGTGAGCGTCGAATCGACGAGGTCGAGATACTGCTGCATGGTGAGTTGGTGTCGGTTTGGTGAGTCGCGTTCTGTCTGCGGTGGTGTCGGCTACGCTGCAGTTCGTCCACGTGTGCAACCCGGTTGGTATCGACTCAACGACCAGCGATTACAAGGATGTTTGGAAAATCCGGCCCGTCGATAGCGGCATCCAATCGGCACACCGCCTGAGTTCAAGGGTTGACGACACCGCGTGCTGGTGGGTTCGGTCGACGCCATCACGTGAGTCTGACACACCTTCTTATAGCTTCAATACAATGAGTCTGATAGTTATGGTCACCGTCCCGCCATCCGTTCGACTGCTGTCAGCGCTGCGCACCATCTCGGTCCGTTCTTCGGGGGTGACGCGATGAAACTCGCCACCATCGGCGTCGGCAACGCCGGGAGCAAGGTCATCGACCGCATGCTCGAGTTCGAAGCCGACACGGGTCGAAACCTCTGCCGACATGTTCTCGTCATCAACACCGCCCGCACCGACCTTGCAAAGCCTAAACACGTTCCGGCCGATCGCCGAATCCTCATCGGAGACACCCACCAGAAGGCCAAAGGCCACGGCGTCGGCGGCGACGGCGAGGTCGGCGCAGAGGTCGCCCAGAACGATATCGACGAGATTCGCCGAATTTTCGATGATGTCGAGATCCACGAGGTCGACGCCATTCTCGTCGCCGCCGGACTCGGCGGCGGCACCGGCAGCGGCGCCGGCCCCGTCGTGATCGACGAGCTCCAAAAAATGTACGACGAACCGGTGTACGGTCTCGGGATTCTGCCGGGACAGTACGAGGGTGGTCGGCCCGCGCTCAACGCGGCGCGCTCGCTGCAGTCGTTTGTCACCAAGGTGGACAACTTCATCGCGTTCGACAACGATGCCTGGCGCTCGCGCGGGCAGTCAGTCGAACAAGGGTACGAGGAGATGAACAAGGAGCTCGCGACGCGAATCGTCACCCTGCTCGCCGCCGGCGAAGTCGACGACAGCGACATCGGCGAGAACGCCATGGACTCCAGCGACATCATGCGCACGCTCGATGTCGGCGGCGTCTCCTCGATTGGCTACGCCTCCTCGAAAATCGACCGCGAGACAGGTGGGTTGCTTTCGCGGTTCAGCAACGACGCCGAACCCGAAATCAACTCGACCAATGCCGCCCAGATCAAAGGGCTCGTCCGTCGAGCGGTCAACTCCCGGCTGACGATTCCGTGTGATGTCTCGAGTGCCGATCGCGCGCTGATCGTCTTTGCGGGACCACCGTCGATGATTTCGCGGAAAGGAATCGAGGCCTCTCGCGAGTGGCTCGAAGACCGCGCAGACACCGTCGAGGTGCTTGCCGGCGACGACCCACGGGCGGGGTCGGATACGCTTGCGGCAGCCGTGTTGCTCTCGAACGTGACCGAAACTCCCCGAATCAAGGAGATTCAGGCACAGGCAGTCGACGCGCAGAACAAGATCCGCGAGCTCGATGCGGTTCGCGAGGAGGAGATTGCCTCGCTTATCACCGACGACAACAATGAGCTCGACCCGATTATCTAATCCGGTGGTCGCTCGCCAGACGATGTGTGGTCGGCCGTCCCAGCGGGCCCAGCGACAGGCTCGCCGTTTGCTTCCACGTCGTCCACGCGTGACGGTGGAGGAACGATGAAACTCGCCCTCTTTGGTGTCGGCAACGCGGGCATCCGGCTGGTCGACGAAATCTGTGCTACCCAGCAACAACAGGGAATCGACTTCACCACGGGTCATGTGCTCGCGTTTAACACCGCGTCCGCTGCGGGCCGAAACGCGACGCACATTCCGCCCAAACGACACCTTCTCATCGGCGATACGCATCCAAACATCATCACCGAGTCGCCGGCGGCCGATGACGACGAGGCGCGGCGACAAATCAAACCCGGCGTCGCGGGTGATCCCGAACTCGCCGTGACGGTCGCTCGCGAGGAACTCCCCGAAATGCGCCGTGAGATCGACCGTATCGACGACACCGAGGTCGACGCCTCGCTGGTCGTCGTCGGCCTCGGCGGCGGAACCGGGGCCGGCATCGGGAGCGTTCTCGTTGAGGAACTCAAAACGATCTATGAGTCGCCGGTGTACGTTCTCGGGATTCTCCCGGCCGCCAACGAATCGGAACAACGACAACTGAACGCCGCCCGCGCGGTTCGGACGTTCGTGCCGCTGGCCGACTCGGTCATCACTGTCGACAACGAGGCATGGAAGCCGGGTGACGGCCCGGTTGAGGATCACTACGATGAAATCAACGAACGGATTGCGACCCGCGTCGTCGCGCTGTTCGGGTCGGGCGAGTCGAAGACGAACGCTCGGTCGGAGGTGCATATGGATCCCAGCGACATTCGTCGCACGCTCGATCCGGGCGGGTTGGCCTCGCTGGGCTACGCCGAAATCGACCTCGGCGACGACTCGGCGGGGCTCATTGCGTGGCTCCGCAGCCTCTTTGCCGCCGACGAAGACGAGGACGACTCGCCCGTCGATGCGGCGACAATCAAGCGACTGGTCAGCCGAACGGTCGAATCGAAACTCACGCTCCCGTGTGCCGTGTCGAGCGCGGATCGCGTCTTGTTAATCCTCTCGGGACCGCCCGAAGAACTCTCACGGAAAGGGTTCGAAACCGGCCGCCATCTACTCGAATCCGAGGCCGACACGGTCGACGTGCTCGCAGGTGATGAGCCGATTCCGCATGCGACCCAGATCACCGCAACCGTGTTGCTCTCGAACGTCACCGAGGTGCCACGGCTTGCGGCGATTCAAGACCGTGCAGTAGGGTTGTTGGCTGGTGACTCCACGGGCGAAAAACCGGAGAAGTTTGCTCGCGAGACCACGGATTCTGCCGATCGGTTCGATGACGACACGGTCAGTCACTCTTCAAACCAGTCGTAACGAACTCCCTGCTGGTCGTAACGGTACTGTTTCGCTCGCATCGTTGTGATCGCTGTTTCGGTGCCGTCGGGGCAGTTGTTCCGTCTTTACTCGTTTTTAGCGTCGTCGGTAGCCTGCTCGGCCTCAGCGGTCGCCTCGGGTCGCAGCCCGTAAAATCCGGGATCCTCATCCGTTGGTGGCTCGGCAATCGCCAGCTGTTCGCTATTGTGCATGATCCACGGAATCGCCCAGTCGAGGAGAATATCCTCGATTCCCTCGTCGATTTCGGCATCGACTTCGAGGCCCTGAAGCAGGCGCGCAATTTCGTACACCGAGTACATTTTGTCGTCGTCGAGCAGCTCCTGTGGCGTGTAGAACTCACACGGATAGAGTTCGGCAAAATCGCGTTTTTGTCGTGGCATACGCGGTGTACGACGTGTAGACCCGAAAACAATGCGGATTTGCGTCGTCGGCGTGTTGAGCTCTCAGCAGTCGCCGGGATTCTGCGCGTCAACAATGCCGTCGCTGACCGGCCAGCGGCAAAAAAATCGAGTGAACTGCCCTTACTCGAACAGCTCGACGGCCTGTTCGTACCGTGCGCTCGGTTCCTCCCAGTCGACGACCTCGAAGAAGGCGTCGATGAAGCCGCCACGGTCGGGGCCGAACTGGTAGTAGTACGAGTGCTCCCAGACGTCGAGTGCGAGAATCGGGTGACCGCCCCAGATTGCGCCCTGGTCGTGTTTGTCAACCACGACGTTGCGAAGCTGGTTCGAAAATGAGTCGTAGACGAGGAGTGCCCAGCCACCGGCGTTTTTGCCCGCGGCTTCGAACTCGCCTTTCCACGCCTCATACGACCCGAAGTCTTCGGCAATGCGGTCGGCGAGCGCACCGGATGGCTCGTCACCGCCCTCGGGCGACATGTTCTGCCAGAAGAGATCGTGCAGAATGTGGCCCGAGGAGTTGTGGGTCACCGAACGCAGCGCACCGCCGCTCGAACCGAACTCACCGCTTTCACGGTTGTCAGCGAGGGTTTCTTCGGCCGAGTTCCAGCCGTTGACGTAGCTCTGATGGTGGGTGTCGTGGTGCCATTTCAGAATCTGCTCGTCAATGTGCGGCTCAAGGGCGTCATAGTCGTACGGCAGTGGGTCTAATTCGTAGCTCATGGGTTTCCTCCATCTACTGATTGGATGTGATTCCTGTTAAAGGTTGAGAAGCACGACGGGGATCGTTCACACACCACTTGCGAAAGGTGATTACATCCCGTTTTGAATGAATAAAATGTAACCGAAAAAAATGTCTTTTTGCGACCGCGCCGGTGGTGATGCCCACCGTCTTTTTTATAGAAGTGGACACACGTATCGTGTATGACAGAAGAACCGAAATCGGCGTCGACGGCGGAACACCGCACGCTGTCGCGACTCGGCCGGGTTGCACTCGGCGTCGGCCTTGCGATGCAGGCGAGCGAGGACTTTCGCGACATGGATGACACCATCGAGTACGCCGAATCGGCGGGCGTTCCCCTGCCCGACCTCGCCGCTCCGTTTGCATCCGGCATGATGCTCACTGCGGGTCTCGGCATTGCGCTCTGGCGACTCCCACGCGTGGCGACCGGCGCGGCGGCCTCGTTCCTCATCGTCGTCACCGCGACCATGCACGACTTCTGGAACGCCGATCCCGACGACGCCTCCGGCGAACGGCTGGCATTCTTTGGCAACCTCGCGATGCTCGGTGGCGTGTTGGTGTTTCTGCGACGGGCGTACAAGCGCTAAACTTTGCGGGCCAACACACGTCGCTCAGTCGTTCCGAACAGCCTCGTAACTTCAGTCGCCTCTGGCGGCCTCAAACATCGCGAGCGCCTGTTCGCGGCGCTCGCTGTGGTCGACAATCGGGTCGGGGTAGTCGGGAGCCGACCGGCGGCGCTGGGTCAGCGAGGCTTCGTGCCAGTTGTGAATAATGTCTGGGTCGGCGTCGCGGAGCTCCGGGACGTACTGTTTGATGTAGGTCGCGTCGGCGTCGTAGCGTTCGCCCTGGGTCATCGGGTTGAAAATCCGGAAGTACGGCTGGGCGTCGGTGCCCGTTGAGGCGGCCCACTGCCAGCCGCCGTTGTCGTTGGCCGTGTCGTGGTCGACGAGCATTCGTCGGAACCAGTCATAGCCCTCCCGCCAGTCGGTGAGCAAATCCTTGGTGAGAAACGAGGCGACGATCATCCGCACCCGGTTGTGCATGTACCCCTCGGCGCGGAGTTGGCGCATGCCGGCATCGACGATCGGATAGCCGGTTTCGCCGGTTTTCCACGCTTCCACCAGTTCGGGATCGTTTTCCCACTCGATTTCGTTCTCGTATGTTTTGTAGTTCTCGTTGACGACGTGTGGGTGAAACCACAACACGTGGGTGTAAAACTCCCGCCAAGCAAGCTGTGATTGGAACTCCTCGATTTCTTCAGTTTGGGTCTCGCTCGCATCTTGTTTGGCGTTCTCGCTGGCCCAGTACACCTCGCGAATCCCGATCGTCCCGTATTTGAGATCCGCCGAGAGCCGCGAGGTCGACTCCCGTTTTGGATAGTCCCGATCCGACTCGTAGCGGTAGATGCCGTCGTTACAGAACTCGCTGAGTCGCTCGCGGGCCGCCGCGGATCCCGCCGGCTGCAACGCGGCTTCGGGCTCGTCGAACCCCAACTTTTCGATGGTGGGAAGTGTGCCAGCGTCGACGCCGGCTGTCTCGCTGTCGACGAGCTGGGCCGACTCGGGTGCGGGATACGGGTCGTTTTTTCCGCGGTCATGCCATTTTCGCCCGAAGTAGGTGAACACCGAGTAGGGGTCACCCGCGTTGGTCGTGATCGACCCGGGTTCGTGACAGATCGCATCATGAAACGACTCGCGGGCGATGTCGCGTTCGGCGAGCGCCCGACGGACAGCCGCGTCGCGCTCGCGGGCGAGTCCCGAGTAGTCCGTGTTCCAGCCGACGCGGTCGGCATCGATGGCCGCAGCCACCTGCGGAATGATTGCTTGGGGGTCGCCGTGGCGGATCAGGAGATCGCCACCGCGGTCGCGGTACCACGTTCGCAGCGCTCGCACTGCCTCTAACAAAAATGCAACGCGGGGCGAACTGGCGTGTTCGAGCACTGCTGGGTCGAAGACGAACACCGCCACCACGCCGTCGTCAGCGTGTGTGGTTTCGGCGGCCGCCGCGGCCAGCGCCCGGTTGTCCGCGCCACGAAGATCACGCCGGTGCCAGTGAAGCTGCATACATCCTTCACGGGCCGGTTCGTAAGGAAAGTTGTGGCGTCCGGATGATGGCTCACACTCACGGCTTGGTGTCTCACCGTGAGCCAACCACCAGCAAATCGCGAAAACACCCAACACAGCAGACCAACGGAAACACAGCAGACCAACGGCAACAAACGCGTTCGCGTACACAGTAGAGTTTTTATGCCACTCTGGAAACACGGTGTATGGACCTCCAAAATCCGATCGTTCGCTGGGGCATTGGCCTCTGGGGCGGACTCACGATTGCCGCAGTAGCCCTCCTGTTTCTCGACGGAACTGTTCAACTCATCGCGCTTGGCATTGCGGTCGTTGACATCGCCGTCACCCCACTGATTCTGAAGGTGGCGGCAGAAAACTAGTCGTAACGGCCGAATCCGCGTGGTGTTTGCACGCCTTATTTCGTCGACAGCGCGAGAAGATTCGTCGACAACGACTCCCTTCGGCCGGCAAGCGCGTCGAACCGCTCGCCGCGACGTTTTTCGAGCCAGAAAAGGAGGTGTTCGGCCCAGCGGAGTTTGCGTGCCTTCATCGGATCGACCGTGGGATCGTCAAAGTTCCACCCCGAAAACCGGAGGGTCGACGCCCCAAGCGCGTCGGCGAGAAACGCCGCGCGGTCGCCATCGGTGAAGCCGCCGTAGTTGGCGACCGGCCCGCGGGGAGCGGCTTGCGTTGTCACCAGCGTTGCACCGAGATCGAACTGTGGCAACCACTCGCGCACCACGGGAATGTTGTCGCCGTGGACGTGGGCGACGACGGGGATGCCACGCGAGGTGAGTTCACAGGCTGTCTCGACGTTTTTGTCGAGATCAGTCACCATGCAGTCAACATCGATTCCATGGTCGGCCAGCACGTCGGCGGCGGTTGAGGCGGCGATGACGACGTCATTCTCATCGATCGCGGCCGACTCCAGCTCCGCCGACAGCGACGGGGCCGCGCCAACGACGCGAACCGTCTCGGTTTCAATCTGTGACGTGAGGTCGACTCGTTCGGCCAGGTCGATAGCGGCAGTTACGCCAGTGGCGGTGGGGGTGTTGCTGTCGGTGGCGATGAATTCGTCAGGATCCGAAGCTGTGCCGCGCTGGTCGGCGAGTATCTCTGCTGCACAGTCGCGAGCGTGTTCGTCAGCCGCGCGGTCGTAACCGAAATCGGCGAGAATCGCCTCGTAGATCGGTTCCCATTCGGCAAACCGTAGCGGTGTCGTCATGGCACTTACTCGCCAGCCGCCGCAAAGCGATCGGCGAGGAAGTCCGCGTCGACAGCGGATTCGGTGTACAGTCGATCGGCCATCGCTTGGAAGCCGGCGCGCGTTGCACTTACCAACAGATGGCCCGTGTCGGTTCCCTCGACACACGAACCAGCGGCGGCTTCACTCGCCGTGTTCAGCGCGCGAGCCGTCTCAACGTCGACCCCGCGGAGCTCGAACGTCCGGGCGACAGCGTGGTCGGCGGTGGCCGACCCATCCGCGTTATTTTCGGCACTTACGATCCGGTCGACGTGCCGGCGAGCCTCGCGAGCGGTCGTGATGTCGAGTTCTTCGATGGTGAGGTCGTCATCGGTCTCGCGGATTCGTGCGCGCGAAAACTCGTGGCCAATGAGCGTGGCGTCGCGGGTTTCGGCCACGTCGTGCGTCCGGATCACGTGGGCGCCGCGCTCGACCGCCATCGCGGTCGCCGCAAGCGAAACCGGGAGTGCGCCGTCGGTGTCGCGGCCTGCGACCGAGCGCAAGAAGTTTTTCCGGTTGATCGAGACGAGAATCGGCTGGCCGTAGCCACGAAACTCCCGCAGTCGGTGAAAGGTTTCGCGGTCATCTGCGAGCGTTTTGTCCTCGCTCCAGCCGCCGAAGGCGGGGTCGACGATCGTTTTGTCAGTCAGCCCGTTTCGCGCGAGTGCATCGTAAATTTCATCGACATCTTCGATCGCACCGGGGCGTTCGAGATCCGGCGGCGACGCCATTTTGGCCACCGCCACGTCGTGTTCTTGACACACTTCCGGCATTTTCGGATCAGCAAACCCGCAGATATCGTTGACCATGTCGAAGCCGCCCGCGATGGCCGCTTCGGCGACCTCGTGGTACCGGGTTTCGATCGAAAACACCGCGTCGCCGGAGACGCTTGCGATGGTGTCGAGCGCCACATCGAGGCGGGCGAGTTCCTCCCCGGCCGATAACACCGCAAACCGTTTGTTTGCCGATTCGAGGCCGACGTCGACGATGTCCGCACCCTCGTCGATGAGTTCGCGGTCGACATATTCGGCCGCCTCACCGGGACTGTTGAACACGCTCGGTTTGTACGGCGACTCCGAACTCACGTTCAACACGCCCATGATTCGCGGCGGGTGATCGTCGCCAATCGGCAGGCCGGCCGCATCGACAGTTCGCATACGTGTTGTTGACCGCAGACGGTGATAGTGACCGCGGTCTTTCCGCCACCGATAGAGATTTATAAGCGGTGTATCGCCCCGGCTGCCGGCCGAGCCAGTCAGTTTTTATTATCGGGGCCGGTAGGTCGGCTATGGGAAAAGTCAGCGTCGGGCTTCGCGGCTGGCGGTTCGACGAACAGGAAATTTTCACTGACGACGAGCAGTTCAAACCGCTCGACGAGATTCCAGCCGACCCGCGACAGCGACTTCTTCGCCTTTTGAGTTTGGTCGACAAGCCGTGTGACTGCTGTTACATTATTCACGGTGCCGAAAACAAACAGCAGTGCAACCGTGCGCGGGCGGTCTACGGCGAGGCGCTCGACGAGGTGCTGCTCTGTGACGACCACGAGACCGATTTTATTTACTGGTACCAACACGCCGGCGGCAGCGACCTCCGTGGCTCGGCACATTTCTCCGACCAGTTCCACGAATGGTTCGCGTCGGGAAAGCGTGCGCCCGACTCGTTTGGACGGATCGAACACGTCGAAACCGACCCCGAGGCGCTGCCGGAGCTGCCGAGTCCCGACGAAATCCAAGCCCGTTTTGAGGCGACCTACGAGCCCCGAACAATCGACCTCCGCGACTACATGGAAACCCCCGAGAACGCGTCGCTTTCGCCGGCCGACCGGTTCGACGACGAGGAACTCGCTGAACTGGAAACCAGCTATCCGACCGACGAATGAGTCCGTCATCTTCGAACCACCGTTCGCGCCCCGTTGTCGTCGTTGTCGACGCCGAAACCCCCGGAAACGTCGGCACCATCGCGCGAGCAATGAAGAATTTCGGCCTCTCGGAGCTCAAGCTCGTCAATCCGCCCGCACTCGACCCTGACGGCGAGGCGTATGGTTTTGCGGGTCACGCCCGCGAGGACGTTCTACCGAACGCCGAAGAAGTGACCTTCGACGAAATCATCGAAACCTATCACACCGTCGGCTGCACGGCGATCACCGGCGAGGACAGTCGTCGACACCGCCGGTTTCCGTTCAAAACACCCGCCCAACTCCGCGAGTCGCTGTCGACGGTCGACACGCAAACGGCCCTCGTCTTTGGTCGCGAAGGTCGTGGGCTCCACAACCGTGAAATCGAGCAGCTCGACGAAATCTGCTCGATTCCCGCCAGCAGCGAGTACCCCGTGTTGAATCTCGGCCAGGCCGCCACGATCATGTTCTATGAGCTTCGCGAGTTGACGGTCGACGAAACCCAACTGCCCACCGTCGGTCACTTCCGGGCCGACGAACCCGACATCGAGCGGTTGTACGCGTACGTCTCGGGCTTTCTTGTGGCCCAACAGTACAATGACCGCAAGCGGGCGAAAACCGAGCGGCTCGTGCGTCGACTGGTTGGCCGCGCACACCCGACCGACCGCGAGGTTCACACGCTGATGGGCGTGTTTCGGCGGGCGACCGCCCAACTGGAGCATCGCCGCGAACTGCTCGATCGCTACGATGAGCCCGATACGCTCGACGGCCCGGCGGAGTGACAATGCCGCTGCGCTCGCTTGTGTCGCGACTCATGGCCGAGGCGGAACGGGCCAACGAGCGCCGTATGCTCGTGCTTGCAGGCGATCGAGACCGCGGCTTCGACGCAGCGTACGATGTCATTGAGCAGGTCGCCGATCCGCCGCCGACGGGTTCGGTCGAGGGCGTGACCTTGGTGACGGCGCGCAAGGGATTCCGCTACACTCGCGTTGCGCCCGCACAGGCCGACAAACTGCTGGGGACGACCCAGCAGACCCTCGTTCTCGACTGCCATGAGGCGTTTTCGGCGAACTCGCTCGGTGCGGTGACCGGCGTCGTCGACGGCGGCGGCCTGTTGGTTCTGTTGACGCCGCCACTCGACCAGTTTCCCACCGCATTTTCTGCCCTCGTCGACCGTGTGTTGGTGCCACCGTATGCCGCAGTAGATGTCGGCAATCGGTTTCGCAAACGGTTGGCAACGACGCTCGAAACCCATCCAGGCATCGCCATTGTCGACTGTTCGAACTCGGAACTGCAGGTCGTTCGCAATGGGCTCACTGATCCACAGTCAGCCGTGTCGAAGTCGGCGTCCCACAATCAGGATGCGGCGCAGCCGACACACAATCTCATCAAATACAGTCAAAGCCCGTTTCCCGACGCGGCATTCGAAGCCTGTCTGACCGGTGATCAGGCGCGGGCGGTCGACCGGCTGTCGCGACTCGCCGCCCCGGGTAACGCGGTCGTCGTCGACGCCGACCGCGGCCGGGGAAAATCGAGTGCCGCCGGGCTCGCTGCGGGGGCGCTGGCGGCCAGCGGCCGCGACGTGCTCGTGACGGCACCCGCTGTCGACAACGCGCGGGAGCTGCTTGAGCGAGCGACCGAACTGCTCGTGAAACTCGACGCAGTTGCTGACGACACCAGCCCCGTTGACAGCGTTGCCGACGTCGATGCCAATGACTCTGCTGCCGACGGGCTCTCCACGTCGGCTGCGACTGGTGACCCGATTTCGACGACGACTGGCGGCCGACTCAGGTTTCTCTCGCCGGCCGACGCCGCGGCCGACGCCGACACCGTCGATGTCCTGATTGTCGACGAGGCGGCGGCGATTTCGGTCTGGTTGCTGACGCGTTTTCTCGATGCAGCCGCCGTTGCATGCTGCACGACAGTCCACGGCTACGAGGGAACGGGACGCGGCTTCACCGTCCGGTTTCGCGACCGCCTCACCGCGTCTGCACACCGCGTAACCGACGTGAGCATGGACGAACCGATCCGCTACGCCCGCGGCGACCCGATTGAGTCGTGGCTGTTTCGCACACTTTGTCTCGACGCCGCCCCGCCTGCCTCACAACTCGTCGATGCGGCAACACCCGAAACCGTTCGCCATCAACGGCTCGACCGCGACGCGCTCGCGACCGATGAACCGCTGCTTCGGTCCGTGTTCGGCCTGCTCGTTTCGGCACACTACAAAACCGAGCCGACGGATCTGCTCCGCCTGCTCGATGCGCCAAACGTCGCGGTCTGCGTGCTGACCCACGACGGGCACGTTGTCTCGGTCGCGCTACTTGCCCGAGAGGGCGGACTTGACCGCGATACACGGCGGCAAATCTACCGTGGCGGGCGCGTACGCGGCAACATGCTCCCCGACGTGCTGACCAGCCAACTCCGCGACCCTGACGCGGCCGAGCCGGAGGGCTACCGCATCATGCGCATTGCGACGCACCACGCCGCCCGGTCGCGGGGACTCGGCTCGCACTTGCTCTCCTGTTGTCACCGTGCGTTCGGCACCGATGTCGACTGGTTCGGTGTCGGCTACGGCGCAACGCCCGAACTGCTCGATTTCTGGCGCGACAATGCGTATCGGACGGTTCATCTGTCGACGACACGCAACGACACGAGCGGTGAGCATTCAGCGCTCATGCTGCGGCCCTGTTCGCAAGTTGGTCGAAGGCTTACCGACCGTCACGTCGGCTGGTTTCGCGACCGCGTCGGCGGCGTACTGGCCGACGCGCTGTCGTCGCTCGATGCGGATGTCGTCCGCGGGGCGTTACGGGCCGCGCAGTCGTCGGGAACTGACTCAACCGGTCTTGCCATCACGTTGCTCACCGAACGCGACTGGCGGCTGCTTGCGGGCGTCGGCTACGGGCCGGGAACCTACGAAACCTCGCCCGGCGTGTTTCGAACGTTGGCGCTCGCACACCTGTTCGACCCGCGAGCCTCGCTGTCTGCCCGGCAGGAACGGCTGCTCGTCCGGAAAGTGCTCCAGTGTGAGTCATGGGAGTCGGTCGCGATGGGATTGGACTATCCATCGACCAGCCAGTGTATGCGGGAGTTCGGCACAATCGCGAGACGATTTTGTGAGCGCGTCGGCGACCCAGCAGGCATCGTCGCCGACGAGAAACGCCGCTACGATGTCGGCGATCAAGCGTGAATTTTTCGTCTCCTGACACCCACTCGGCGTGAGGGGATATTTAGTCGACTGGCCCGAGAGGAACCTATGGTTGAGATCGTACTCTGGGTCGCCATTGGGCTTCTTGTCTTGGGCATGATCGGGAGCGTTCTCCCGCTCGTTCCCTCGGGGTTGCTCTCGCTGGCTGGCGTTTGGATCTACGCGCTGTTTGGTAGTGAGCCGATCGGCCCGCTCGCGTTGGCGGTGTTGACGGTGACCGCGTTGGCGGCGGCCGTGCTCGAACAGCTCGGCGGCCCGATTGCCGCAAAGCTCAGCGGCTCGTCGAACCGCGTGATGGTCGCTGCTACGCTCGGCGGGGTAGTTCTCATGTTCGTGCTCGGCCCCATTGGCATCATCGTCGGCGTCGTCGGCGTCGTGTTCGCGCTCGAACTGTGGGAGGGAACCGCTGCCGACACGGCTGCCCGCCGATCCCTGTACACCGCCGCGGGTATTCTCGCGTCGTCGGTCGTCCAGTTGTTGCTCACGTTCTCGATTCTCGCGTTGTTCGTGCTGGTTGTCGTCATCCTCTGATGGAAATACCAATGGGCCGTCGCGCCCGTAGACACCTATGGTTCACGACCGAATTCATGCCCAACCGCCCAGCCATCATGTCGACCGATGGTCGACCGGAACGATTGCGTCGGTTACCGAACGAGACGGTCACTGTCTCGTCCGGGTGATTCCCGACCCCGATGGACGTGTCGACGTCGACGAAGGCTGCGTTGTGGACGGCGATCACGACGCTGTCGATCTTCAGGTGACTCTCGCCGTTCGTGAGCTGTTCGTCAGTCGTCTTGATCTCGCCGCCGACGAGTCACCTGTCGGTAACCGCGTTTGGTACCGCAAGCACGGCGGCTAAGCCCAGCGTGTCGTGGTCGCTTGATCCCTCCCTCTCGTTGTGAAAATTTGTGAACTCACGACCCTGATTTATCATTATTACGACATCCCGAAACCGGTAGTAACAACCTGTTTAGGTGTCCTCGCCGGATGACTGCTATGGACATTGGCCTCGTTGTTGCGGTCATGGGTTTGGGCGTCGTCCACGGTGTGCTCCCGGACCACGGCTGGCCGATTGCGGCAAGCTATGCGCTGGGCTACTCGCAAAAGTGGATTCGCGGTACGATTGCCGCGCTGATTTTGGGCGTTGGCCATCTCATCAGCAGTGTCGCACTTGTGTTGGCGTACTTCTGGATTAGTCGGTTTGCAGCGTTTGCTGATGGCCCGTACATGAAACCGCTAGCCGGCGGACTCCTCATTGCACTCGGTATCTACGAGTTGGTTAGTGGCGGTCACGGTCATCACGGTCACGAGGATCATGATCGCAGCCACGGCCGCGACCATGAGGGTCACGATCACGACCATAGCCACGCTCACGATGGCCATGATGAACACGGCCACGCCCACCATGATCACAGTCATGACGACCACGACCACGACGACGATCACAGCCACGACGACGACAAGAGCGTGCTCGGCCGAATTCGAGATCGACTCCCCGGTGGCGGCCACATGCATCCGACACAGGAACACGCCGAACAGGGGCTGTTCACGCTTGGAATGACCGCGCTGGTGCTTGGATTCGCCCACGAGGAACCGGTTCAGATTCTGGCCATCTGTGCAGGCACCGACTTTTGTCTCGAACTGATGTTGCTCTACTCGCTGGCCGTTATCGGCGCGATTCTCGCGCCGACACTCCTGCTCATTGCAGGCTACAAACACCACCAAGAGCGCATCGAACAGTACACGCCGTACCTACCAACGCTCACGGGCATCGTCCTGATCGGCGTCGGTCTCGCGTTCGTCGTCGGCATCTTCTAACACTGTTTTGTGGGCTCGACCGACGGTCGCCCGATTCAGCCCACCAATTTCGGTGCGGGGCGTTTATTCGCACCGGGATGCTCAGGTCGACGTATGCTTACGTTCATTGGCCTCGGTCTCTACAACGAGCACTCGATCACGCGCGAGGGCGCACGGGCGATCCGCGCGGCCGACCGCGTGTTCGCGGAGTTCTACACCAGCCAACTGCTTGGCACGTCGGTCAAGCAACTCGAAGCCCACTACGGCGTCGATATCGCGGTTCGTGACCGTGCGGGCGTCGAACAGGATCCCGAGCCCATGCTTGCGGCGGCCGCCGAGGAGTCGGTCGCCTTTCTCACCGCCGGCGATACGATGATCTCGACGACCCACACGGACCTCCGGATTCGCGCCGAATCCCGTGGGATCGAGACGCACGTAATCCACGGCGTCACCGCCGAAACGGCCGCAAGCGGGCTGACCGGCCTCCAAAACTATCGGTTCGGCAAGGCCGTCACGCTCCCGTTTCCGTTCGTCCACGGCGCGGGCGACGTCCCGCCGAGCGTCATCGAATCGATCGAGGCCAACGAGTCACGTGGGTTACACACGCTCGTCTATCTCGACATCAAGATTGACTATCACCAACGCCGCGACGGCCCCGCCGACCACGACCCGTATATGACCGCCGACGTCGCTGCGAAGTTGCTTGCTGACGACTGGCGGGCCGACCAACTCGGTGTCGTCGTTGCCCGCGCGGGAAGTCCTGAACCGCTCGTCGTTGCCGACCGCCTCGGTTCGCTCGCTGTAGACTCCTTCGGCGACCCGCTTCACATGCTCGTGATTCCCGGCGACCTCCACCACGTCGAATCCGACGCGCTGTCGGCGCTGGCCGATGCGCCCGCAGATCTCGTTGCCGTCGATGACTGATTTTCGGTTCGGGTTCGCTGGCGATGACTACCTGAAATAGCCGTTTTTGATTCTGAAACGGCTATATTTGCCGAAACATAATTATTAATTCGGTTCTGAGTAAACTATGGGAAAACTTATTACTACACAAGTAGTACCTATTTGTGAGCACATGAACACGATACTGCTAGCCATTGGCGACTCCGACGAGAACCGAATCGACCAACTCCTCGACGAAACGATTGCCATCGCCGGGCCAACCGGCGCAACCGTCGTGCTCGGCCACGTCTTCACACACGAGGCGTACGACAAAGCACGCACAGACCTCTCGTTCGACGGTCCTGCCGCGGAGGTCACCCCCGATGTGGTCGCCGAGCGGTACTCGATCATTCGAGAGGCGGCCAAAACGTTGGCCGACCACGGCATCGACACGGAAATCCGCGGCATTCTCGGCGAGGACGGCGAGGCTGTTGTCGACCTCGCAGAGCGAATCGAGGCCGACCGCATTCTGATCGGCGGCCGTCGCCGCACCCCGGCCGGCAAGGCCGTCTTCGGCAGCACCGCGCAGGCGATTTTGTTGTCGGCACCGTGCCCCGTCACGTTCGTTCGCGCGACTGCACCGAAGCAAGTCGCCTAAGACAGTCCATAACGGTCTATTTCTGTGACAGAATGAATCATGACCTCCACTATTACCTACATATTGACGGCCGAACGAACACGACAAAAGCGCCCTAATTAAGTGCAACCGACGCACCTGTGAAACTGATGGCGTACTACGTTGGTGTTGACCTCGGCGCGACGAACGTTCGAGCCGTTCTTGCCGACGGCACAGGGACCATTTTGGCCAGTGCGCACGAGTCGACACCGCGCGGCCCAACCGGGATCGCGGTCACCGAAGCCGTCCTCTCGTTGATTCGGGCGGTCTGCAACGAAACCGGCGTCACACCCGGATCGGTGACCGCCTGCGGAATCGGCTCGATTGGCCCGCTTGATCTCGCTGCCGGTGCGGTCGAAAACCCCGCCAACCTGCCCGATCGCATCGACCGCATTCCACTGACCGGCCCCGTTTCGAACCTGCTGCAAACCGATGAGGTGTATCTCCACAATGACACGAACGCGGGCGTGATCGGCGAGCGGTTCCACTCCGAGCGCAACCCTGACGACATGGTGTACGTGACGTTTTCGTCGGGTATCGGTGCGGGCGTCTGTGTCGATGGCAACGTGATTTCGGGCTGGGACGGCAATGCGGGCGAGGTCGGTCACCTGACGCTCGACCCGAGCGGATTTATGACCTGTGGCTGTGGCCACGAGGGCCACTGGGAGGCGTACTGTTCGGGCAACAACATCCCGTTTTATACGAAACGACTCCATGACGACGATCCGATCGACACGGTGCTGCCGCTCGAATCGCCCGACTTTTCGGCCGTCGACGTCTTCGAACACGCCGGCCGCGACCGGTTTGCCGACCACGTCATCGAGCAACTCGGCCACTGGAACGCGATGGGAATCGCCAACATCGTCCACGCGTACGCCCCGCTCGTGATCAGCGTCGGCGGCGCGGTTGCGCTCAACAATCCGAATCTCGTTCTTGACCCGATTCGCACCAAACTCGACGAGATGGTGATGTCAAACATCCCCGAAATCACGCTCACCGACCTTGGCGACGAGGTCGTTGTCAAAGGCGCGGTCGCCAGCGCGCTCACCGGCGGGACGGGCGACCGGTCGAAGCTCTAATCCTGCATCAGTGAGCCGTCTGCTCGCGAAATGCGCACAATCAATCATTTGTGTTTGGTCGAGAAAACCACAACTTACCCATAGCTGGAGCCCCTACAGAGTGGCATGACCGACCAGCATGAAGAGAGCCTCAAGTCGCGCGTCGAGACTTGGATGGTCAAACAGATGCCGATCATCCAGATGCACGGCGGGACGAGCTGTGTGCGCGAGGCCGACCCCGAAAGCGGCCAGGTCGTCGTCGAACTCGGCGGCACCTGCTCGGGCTGTGGCATCTCGAACATCACCGCCCAGAACATCCAGCGTGACCTGTTCATGGAGTTCGAAGAGATACAGGACGTCCAGATCAAAGTCCCCTCGACGGGTGATATGGGCGCAGACACAGTCGAGGGCGGTCGCGGTGGCGACGTCCAGTTTTCGAACGAGTCGGCCGGGCACTTCTAAGCGCGATCGACGCCGACGTTCGATCTCGCTCTCTTTTCGACTTCAGAGTGCGGTTTCGAGCGCACTCGCCACTGACCGGGCTTTTTCAGCGAGCGCCTCGTGTACGTTTTCGGCGTCGACTGCCGCCTCGAGTTCGTCGTCGTCAACGCGTTCGACACGGCCATCGCCGTGTTTGATCACGTCGACGTGGAGGTCGACGTAGCGAACCGAATCGGGAAAACACTCGACGGGCGTACAGATATTGACGTACGTACCGAGCACGTCGTCGTCGCGACGATAGACGGTCGGATACCACCAGCGGCCCTCGCGGAACGTCGTCACCGCGATGTCGCCGTTTTTGCGGGGGATGTCGAGTGCGTCGTAGCTTCCGCCGCCGGAGAGTTCGCGCTGCAGGGTCACCGAGTCGTCATCGCGGTCAGTCACGGTTCCCGATCCCAGCGAAATGAGTCGGCCGTCGGGCTTGCCGTGGCCGATGTCGACCTGATCGCCGACCGATGGGCCGAAACAGTCGGCGACAACGCTGAACGGAAACGTGTCGATTCCATCTTCATCGCTCGTCTCGCCACTCCAGTCGCTTCCACAGAGCGCCTCCGCGAGGTCGACACCGGCGCTCGCCGCGTCGGCACCGGTTTTGATTCGGTGGTGGCCCGGAAGCGTCGTCGTCACTGATCGGCGCAGCCCGTCGAGGACGAACCGTGACTCGCGGCCGAACCAGAACCAGCGACCGGCACGCTCGGCGAACAGGCCGGTTGGCTCGGTGCGATCAGCAGCCGGCGGCGCGTCGTCAAGCACGCCCGCAAGGGTGTCGGCCTGCACAACGGCCCGATTGAGTGCCGATTTCAGCACGTCCATCGAGGCCTCGGTTGCGGCGTGTTCCCACTGAATCCGCCAGCCGTCGGGGGCCTCGACACCGAGCAGCTCGGTCATGCCGACCAGTTCGCGGGCGGCGGCCGCATCGCGGGTTGAAACCGTTGGCGTGCCCGACTCGGGCAACAGCGTCGCGAGTCCGGTCGAAACCCGAATGTCGGTATCGAGCAGCGGTCGGTCGTCAGTCCACGGCGCGGCCGACTCGCGAACCTGAACGCGAACCATTTCGCCGACATCGACGTGGTCGTCGGTGTTTCGAAACGGTAGATAGCCCGTTTCCGTACCGAGATCGACCAGCGCACCACGGCGGCGGGTGTCGGTGATTTTGCCGTCAATAACCGACCCCACTGGGGCTGCGTCCTCCCACGAGAGGGTATCGATCCCAACCGACAGCAACGCCGCCGCCTCGTCGACGGCGGTCGGCGTTCCCTGGACACCGACACCCTGTCTGTCGGCCGTGGTTTCGGCCGAGATGGTCGGTGCTGTAGCGTCGAACTCGGTGTCGAACCGCCGGCGGATCGGCTCGCTTGCGTCGACGACCATCCAGCCGGCATCGAGAAACAACCGCGTGAGCGCCGTCGTGTAGATGCCACGGATTCGGACGGCGTGGCTCGCTGGGTCGGCCCCACTCATCTGAATCGTCCTCGCTCGATGTTGTGCATACGCCGCGTTGGCACCGCCTCCATTTCAAACAGCATCGTTTCTCCCAGTGGGGTGGAAAGATGAATCCAGTTCGGTCGCCCCAGAGATTATGTACTGGCGGGCCGACGGCAAATCTAATGATCGCCGGCACGGCTTCCCTCCCAGACACCCATCCCGCCGGCCGCACGGTCCGACACCTGCCACGCGGTCGCGTGAGACGGAACGAAACCAAACAGGAGTGCCGCTGCGGGGTGGTCGACGGTGCGTGACTGGCTGGCCGACCGCGCGGCTGCAACGCCGGGCGCGCTCGCGCTCATCGACACCGAGACCGACACGCAGTGGTCTTACAGCGGGCTCAACGCGGCTGTTGACGAGACGGCCGGGCGACTCGCCGCGCTTGGCGTCGCCGCCGGCGACCAGGTCGGGATGCTCACGACGACGCGGTTCAAATCGGTCTGTCTGGTTCATGCTGCCCAGCGTCTTGGCGTTCAACTCGTTCCGCTCAACACCCGACTCACGTCGGGCGAACTCGCCGCCCAACTCGATCAGGTCGACCTCACGCTGCTCGTCTGTGACGCTGAAACCGAACGGTTCGCCAAGCGTGCGTCGGAGTCGACGGCCGACACCGCCCGGATGCCGATCGCCTCCGTCGATGACCCCGAGTCGGCAACGATCAAATCCTTCCGCGAGGTCGACCCGGATTCTATCGAATCGGTCGACTGGGCGTTTGATGATCCACAACTGATCGTTTTTACCTCCGGCACAACGGGATCGCCAAAGGCGGTCGTGCTGACGATGGGAAATCTGCTTGCAAGCGCCGTCGCCTCGGGCTTTCGGCTGGGAATCGATCCGAACGACCGCTGGCTCGTGACGCTCGGACTCTACCACGTCGGTGGGCTCGCGCCGTTGTTTCGCTCGACGCTGTACGGCACGGCCGTCGTGCTCCGGTCGTCGTTCGACCCCGGCCCCACGGCCGACGACATCGGTCGGTACGACGTAACGGTCGCCTCGTTGGTGCCGACGATGCTCTCGGCGATGCTTGACCGGCGTGGAACGCTGTCGGATTCGCTCCGGGCGGTACTGCTTGGCGGCGCGCCGGCGCCCGCCTCGCTCATCGAACGCTGTCGGAACTACTCGGTTCGCGTGTATCCAACCTACGGCATGACCGAAGCCGCCTCCCAGATCGCGACCGCACGCCCTGAAACGGCGTTTTCACAGCCGGCGTCGGTCGGCCGGCCGTTGTTGTGGACCGACCTCACGCTCATTGACGACACCGGCGAACCGGTCGATTCCGGCGAATCGGGCGAGATCGTTATTGACGGCCCGACCGTCTCGCCGGGCTACTACAACACCCCCGAGGCCACCGCGGCGGCTCGGTGCGAATACGGCTTTCGCACAGGTGATGTGGGCTCGTTCACGGAGCTCGGACTGCTCGTCGTTCACAACCGGCTTGACGACCGGATTCTCACCGGCGGGGAGAACGTCGATCCCGGCGAAGTTCGCGATGTCATTCGCACACACCCGGCCGTTGTGGAAGCGGCGGTCGTCGGCCTCGCCGATGAGACGTGGGGTCAACGGGTAGCTGCGTTCGTCGTCCCAACTGATTCGGGGTGTTCGGTCGCCGAATTCGACGCACACTGTCGCGAGCGCCTGGCCGGCTACAAACTCCCCCGAACGATCGCCTTCGGCGACGCACTCCCGCGAACGGCTTCGGGAACGATCGATCGTGACGCGGTCAGACAGCGGCTCAAAGCGGACGGGGTTGCCACGAGCGGGGCGGATCGTGCGCCCTCCGGTGACGACGAAATCGCCGGTCGCGACACGGCTGTTGACGACGTTGACACCGGTCGCGACGCAGACGCCGGTCGCGATGCTGACTCCAACACGGATGGCTCCGCTGTCCCGTCGTCTTCGGTTGGCCGTCAACGCCCACCGGTCGCCACCGACGAGACGCCTGCTACCGAGGAAGGCTCCGGGACGAATACGAAGCGTGACGACGATGATCCGCCTGCGTAACCTCGTCGACAACCGAAAACGAAACCCACAGGCTCCCTGGCAGCGTCGCTCCCGACATGCAAGACAGCCACGAGGTCGTTGTGCTCCGTTTCGGCCACCGCCCCGGCCGCGACGACCGGATGACGACCCACGTCGGACTCACCGCTCGTGCGCTCGGCGCAGACCGGGTGATTCTCCCGGACAACGCAACCCAGTCGGCCGAGACCGTCGCCGACATCACCGGCCGGTTTGGCGGCCCGTTTGCGATCGAACAACGCGAGAGCCAAGCGGCAGTCGTTCGCAACTGGGAGGGATCGGTTGTCCACCTGACAATGTATGGCCTGCCGGTTCAAGACGTCCAAAACGACGTGCGGGCAGACCTCAAAACGGACTCGTTGCTCATTGTTGTCGGCGGCGAAAAGGTGCCGTTCGAACTCTACGAACGCGCCGACTGGAACGTGGCGGTGACGAACCAGCCACACTCGGAGGTGGCGGGACTCGCCGTGTTTCTCGACCGACTCTTCGACGGTCGAGAACTCGAGCAGTCGTGGCCCGATGCCGACCGCCACGTGATTCCGAAAGCAACAGGGAAAAAAGTCGTTCCGGCCGATGCGGCCGACGATTCTGAAACCGTTGGCACCCCCTCCGACAGCAACACAGCCGATTCTTCTCGGTAGTCTGGGATGCCACCCAGCCGACCCCGAAGCCCGACAGTCGGTGCTTTTAACCGAGTTCATCGCTGAGGAACACCAATGGCTTTTGAGGATCTACTAAACGACCCGGTCATCCAGAAGTACCTCCACGAACTGGTTGGCCCAACGGGCATGCCGGTTGCGGCGGCCCCGCCGGACGGCGAAGTCACCGACGAGGAACTCGCCGAGCAGTTGGATCTCGAACTCAACGACGTCCGCCGGGCGCTGTTCATTCTCTACGAGAACGACCTGGCCTCCTACCGTCGGGTTCGCGACGAGGACTCGGGCTGGCTGACGTATCTCTGGACGTTTCACTACGACAACATTCCGGAAAATCTCGAATCCGAGATGCACCGACTGCTCGAAGCAATCGAGGAGCGCGACGAGTACGAGCGCACCCACGAGTTCTACCTGTGTGAGGTGTGTTCGATTCGCTTCGAGTTCGGTGAGGCGATGGACTTCGGCTTCGAGTGTCCCGAATGTGCCTCCCCGCTGGAGTCAATGGAGAACGACCGACTCGTTGAGGCGATGGAACACCGTCTTGCGGCGCTTCGTGACGAACTCAACGTGGACATCCACGCGGAAGCGAACTAATGGTCGTTCTTGCCACCAAATGCTACGTCGAGGGCGATGCCCGCGAGCGATCGCTCAAAAGCCTCGGCTCGCTGGTCGACAACGAACTCCACCAGCTGTCTGTCGACAGCGACATCGGCATCCGCCACGACGACTTCGTGACGGTAACGCTCAGCGGTGACGACGAAACGGTCGCGCGTAACATCCTCCGCGAGCAGTGGGGCGAAATCACCGACCACTTCGACGAGGGCGAGACGTACACGGGCACACTCAAATCCTGGGGCGACGACGGCTTCGTTCTCGACGCCGGTGTCGACATCCACATCCCCACAAGCGAGTTCGGGTTGGGCCAGGGAACCCCCTCGCAGATTCGCGACCGCTTCGGGTTGGTGCAGCACCTCCCGATGCAGTTCGTCTACGGCGAGCCGTGTTCGTTGGCGGCGGCCGAACAGGATCGACTCTACGAATGGCGGCGTGGCCCCGGCCGGGTCAACGTCAACAGCGCCACTCGCGGTGAGGTTCGCGCCACGGTCAACCGCGCGGGTCACGCCCAAGACATCATCACGGTCGAGCGCCTCGGGTTGCTCGAACAGTCGATTATCTGTGGCGAGGGGACCGACCCACCGGGGCTGTTGGCCGCGATTGGTGAGTATCTTCCCGCAGAGTTGCGGTGTGTCATTGGCGACCAGTAACACGCAGAATTCATTATGAACCGACGACTTGGGATGGCGGTTGTCGCACTCGTCTTGTTGACCGTGACGGCTGGCTGTCTCGCGTTCGTCACCGGCGGCGGCGAACCTGACGACGCCACCCTTGACCGCGAACCCGCCGAGCCCTACGAGTTCGACAGCGACCGCGACGCGCTTCTGACGCTGCACACCGCCTCCGAGGTACAGGTCGTCTACCGAGTTGAGGCCAACGACACGTTCCGGTTTGCAACTTCGAGCGGGCTCGGCACTGAGGAGCCGTTGGACATCGCGGCCGTTCGGTTTCAGTACCAAAACGGCACGGTGATCAACGGCACGACGCTTCGCGATAGCGCCGACGGCGACATCGACCAGACGCCAGACGAGGTGTTCGTCACGGTGCCTGCAGACGGTAAACTGGCGTTTTCGGCGAGCGCCACGCCACGACGCTTCTCGATGCCGGCCCACGTGGAGGGGTCGTATGCGGTGATTCTGCCGCCGAGCAACCGGATCGACTTCTTTTTGTTCAGTAACACCGCACCCGGCGGTGCCCAAAGCGAAGTCATCGACGACCGCGTGCACGTCACGTGGGACGAGGTGAGCGGCGGGACGATTGTCGTCCAGTACTACCAACAGCGCGACCTGTTCATTTTCGGTGGCGCAGTGGTTATTCTCTCGGTCGTTGCCCTCGGGGGGCTCTACTACTACCGGAAAAAAATCGATGCGCTGTATGAGGCGCGCATCGAGATGGGGCTCGACACCGAGGTCGACGAGGAACGCGAAGACGAGCGTCGGAAGCCATGAAGGTCGCCATCGTCACCGTCGGCGACGAACTGCTGGCCGGTGAAACCACAAACACGAACGCGACGTGGTTGTCCGAGCAACTCACCGCCTGTGGCTGTCGGGTCGAACGCGTGACCACCGTGCCCGACCGCGTGAAAGCCATCGCCCGCGTTGTCAACGAGTACCACGCCGAGTACGATGCGGTCGTCGTCACCGGCGGACTGGGTCCGACGCTCGACGACGTGACCGTTGCGGGCGTTGCCGCCGCGGTGGGCCGGTCGGTCGAACACCACGACGTGGCGTTCGAGTGGCTCACCGAACACGGCGGCTACCACGCCGACGACCTCGACGTGGGAACCGCGGACCTCCCGGCTGGCGCGCGAATGCTGCCGAATACGGTTGGGGTTGCTCCCGGCTGTGTGATCGAGTCAATCTACGTGCTGCCCGGCGTGCCGCGAGAAATGAAGGCGATGTTTGACAACGTTGCCGACGAGTTCAGCGGCGAGCCCGTCCACACGCGTATCGTCGTTGTCGATGAGCCCGAAAGCGCACTACTCGACCGACTGGCGACCGTCGACGAGCGGTTTCCGGTGACCGTCGGCAGCTATCCCGGCGAGTTCGTCCGCGTCAAATTCAGCGCAAACGACCCCACGGTCGTCGCCACGGCCGCCGACTGGTTTGCCGACCGGGTTGTGCTCGCTGAAGAATAATTTCCGCACGAAACCGCTTCGACACCACCGCGAACTTAGCGGAACACATAGACGAGCCAGCCAACGACGAGCACGAGACTGACGACGAGTACAGCGGCGGCGGTCGCTTCGATCGGGAGTGGTGCGGGCTCGACAGCGGCTTCGAGTAGGCTCATTGCCTTGCGATAGCAGGCCGATTGATTTAATCCTTTGAGTTTACCGTTTGCCTGCGATACTCATCGGTCGGCGTGTTTTTGCGTTGGCGGCGCCCACTGGCTGTATGCGACTCGGTGTGTTGGTGAATCCAATTGCGGGCATGGGCGGCCGTGTCGGGCTCAAAGGAACCGACGGGAAGGCCGCAGAGGCCCGCAAACTCGGCGCTGAGCCACGCGCCCCCGACCGCGCCACGCGAGCGCTGTCACGTTTGTTCGACCGCGCACCGGAAACCGAGATTCTCACCGCGGCCGACCCGATGGGTGCCTCGCTCGCCCGCGGTGTCGGCTTCGACCCACGCGTTGTGTACGAACCGGAACAAATCGGTGGTGAGACGACCGCTGTCGACACGGCTGCCGCCGTTTCGGCGTTCGTCGACCACGACGCCGACCTCGTGTTGTTCGTCGGCGGCGACGGCACGGCGGCGGATGTCGCCGACGCACTGGCGGGCCACGACATTCCGATGCTCGGTGTTCCCGCCGGCGTCAAAGTCTACTCGTCGGTGTTTGCCGTCTCGCCCGAAGATGCCGCCGAAATCGCCGTTTCGTTCGAACGAACCGAACCGCGCGAGGTCATGGATATCGACGAGGATGGCTACCGCGCGGGCGCGGTTAGCCCACAACTCCGCGCGATTGCGCACGTCCCCGTCGCCGACGACCTGCAGGCTGCCAAACAACGGGGTGGGGGCACCGTCGACACGCTCGCGGCGGGCGTTGCCGCCGCCGTCGACCCCGAGACGACGTACGTGTTTGGCCCCGGCTCAACGCTTGGGGCGATCAAAAAAGCGCTCGAAATCGAGGGCACGCCGCTTGGCGTCGACGTCTGGCGCAACGGGACGGTGCTTGTGCGTGATGCCACCGAAGGGGAAATTCTCTCGGCGCTCGGCGAGCGCAACGTCATCATCGTGTCGCCAATCGGCGGACAGGGCTTCGTGTTCGGCCGCGGAAATCCGCAGTTGTCGCCGGCGGTCATTCGGCGCTGTGAGATCGAAATCGTTGCCTCCCGAAACAAACTCGATGGGTTGCGGGTGCTGCGCGTCGACACCGACGATCCTGCGCTCGACGACGAGCTTCGCGGCTGGATCGACGTTCGGGTTGGCCGCTTCGAGCGCCGTATGATGCAGCTCGTCTGAGGAACGCTGCGCACAATCGGAGCAGTGGTACCGAGCTGTCCACGCCACCGTCGATTTGTCGTACATCCCCTGTCATATGTTCACGTCATCAATTGTATAGACACAATTAAGGACATACAAAGCCCAGAGCCGATATGGAAACGCGGAAAGTTCAGCGGCTCGGCCCCTCAACGCTGGCGATGACGCTGCCGGCCGAATGGGCCCGCGAACACAACGTCAAAAAGGGTGATGAGGTCTCGATTCGGATGGGTGGCAAAGGCACGCTCACCGTTCTTCCGGAGTCAGCCAACACCGAAGAGAGCGAGGCGATTATTCACGCCGACAACCTCGATGCGGGCGCGGTCGAACGCGCGATCGTCGCCCAGTACGTGTTGGGTCGACGCGTTATTCACGTCAGAAAAGCCGAGGGTGCACTCGAATCCGAACACATCAACGCCGTTTACAAGGCCGAAACTCAACTCATGGGGCTCGGCGTCATCGAGGAAACGCCCGAAAACATCGCCATTCGGTGTTCGGTCGATCCGGAGGATTTCACGCTCGACAATCTGCTCGAACGGCTCGAAAGCACCGGCAGTACGATGCGCGGCGAGGCGATCAAGGCGCTGGCGCATGGGAACGCTGACCTCGCCGAACGCGCGCTCAACCGCGAGCGACAGGCCAACAAAATCTTCGTTCTTCTCCTGCGACTCATCTTTACGGCCTACCAGAACCCCAACCTCTGTCGAGCGGTCGGACTGGATTCGAGTTTTCCGTTGATCGGCTACCGCTCGGTCGCGAAAAACCTCGAACTCACCGCCGACAACGCCGAGGACATCGCCGAAATCGCACTCGAGGCCGAAGACAACGCGCTGCACGTCGACAAGGCCACCATGCGACAGATCCGCGAGTTCACCGATCAGGTTGACGAACTCACCGCGCTCGGTGTCCGTGCAGTTGTCGAGCGCGACTACGATCTGACGATTCAGTGCCGGTCGTTGTTTGCCCAGATTGCCGACCGCGAACAGGAGTTGCTCGACGACCTCCCGGAGCTTTCGAACACCGACCTGTTGCAAGTGCGCGAGGTGCTCGTCAGTCTGCATGAAACCGCACAGTATGCGATGCGAAACGCCGAAATTGCGGCCAACCTCGCGCTCAACGAGGAATCCGAACACGTCACGATCAGCTAATCGCGACGCGGGTGGGTTGTAATCAGTCGTTGGTGTCGCAGTCGGTCGAATAAGCTAAGTGTGCCGCTCCCGGCGTGTTGGGTATGACCACTCACGCAGGTGGAACCGACAAGGCCATTGGGATTACCATGGCGCTCGGGTTCATCGCGATCGTCGGTGCGGGAATCATGTTTGCAGGCGAAACGCAGTTGCTGCGCGCGTGGGGCTTTGCGGCCGCACTCACTGCGGCAGGGCTCTCAGTCGTAGCCGCCCAGCTCTACGGCTGACGCGCTCGGACGACGGCCCACCGACCTGTCTGACCACCTCCGGCTGTGGTCGCGGCCGACGCAATTGTTAAGCCGTACACAACCCTGAGAGAAACTGATGACTGAGTACACCGAGGAGGAAAAACGAATCGTCGCCTACCTCCACGACAGCGTCGCCCGGGGGGAGCGATACTTCCGCGCGAAAACGATCGCCGAGGCGATCGGGCTGTCGGCCAAACAGGTCGGTGTACGACTCCCGCGGCTGGCCGAAAAATCCGACGACGTCGAGATCGAAAAGTGGAGCCGTGCGCGCTCGACTACCTGGCGAGTCACGCCACGGTAAAAACAGCGATTGGTGCGGGCCGCTTTCTCGCTCTACGTGTCACTGCGTTGTCAACACCACCGTATTGTCGCTCAAGAATGTCGGTTCCGCGTGCTTTTTTACCACGCCGTTCGTCCATTGAGTAATGACCGTCCGTGTCTCGCGGACCTTCGAGTTCGACGTTGCTGGCGAGCGAATTTGGGAGTTCATCGCGGATCCACACAAACGCGCCGGCGCGATCAGCGTCGTCGACGAGTTTACCGTCCACGACGACCGCCGGGCCACGTGGCAGGTGTCGCTCCCGATTCCGCTCATCCGGTCGACCGTCCGCGTCGAAACCGAGGAGGTGCTCCGCGACCCACCAACTCGCGTCAAATTCACGGGTCGCTCGAAAGCACTCCGGGTGACTGGCGAACACACGATTACGCCGACCGAAACCGGCTGTACGCTCCGAAACGAGTTCGTTGTCGACGGCAAACTCCCCGGTGTTGAGACCTTTTTCAAACGGAACCTCGACACCGAACTCGACAATCTCGAAAACGCGCTTCGCGCGGATATCGAGGCGGATCCCTGAGACGCCCCGGCATCAACGCCCATTTCATTCATGCAACTCGCCTGCACTCAACTTGCCATCGAACCCGGTGACGCTGCGGCCAATCTGCGTCGGGCAAAAGCCGCTGTTCGCGACGCCGCAAGCGATGGTGCAGACCTCGTCGTCCTGCCCGAACAGTTCCTTGTGGGCTTTTTTGCGTTTGATGCCTACGAACGTCACGCGGTCGGTCTGGACGGATCGCTCGTCGGTGAACTGGCCGACCTTGCGGCCGACGCCGACGTTGGGCTCGTTGCGGGCAGTCTCGTCGAAGACCTCGCAGCCAGTGTCGACGCCGGCTTCGAGACGCCCGCTGAAACGGGCTATGCAAACACCGCACTGTTTTTCGATCGGGCGGGCGAGATCCGTGGCGTCTACCGAAAACAGCATCTGTTCGGCTATGATTCGGCCGAAAGCGAGCGGTTGGTTCCCGGCGATTCGGCTGCTGTCGTCGACTTTGCCGGCTTCACCGTCGCACCGACGACCTGTTACGACCTTCGGTTTCCCGAACTGTATCGTCGGTTGGTCGACCGCGGTGTCGACCTGTTCGTCGTGCCGAGTGCGTGGCCCTATCCGCGCGTCGAACACTGGAAAACGCTTGGTCGCGCGCGCGCCATCGAGAATTTGGCGTTTGTTGCCACGGTCAACGGCTCGGGGTCGTTTCCGGCGGCTGACGCGACACTCTGTGGACGCTCCACCGTGTACGACCCGTGGGGAACAACCGTTGCCAGCAGCGGTGACACGCCGACGACGATCACCGCCGACATCGACCCCGAAACCGTTCGAGAGGTTCGCACGTCGTTTCCCGCGTTGGACGACAGCGAACTACAAACGCGATAGGTTGTCCGCAGTGTGGTTCGGCTCGCCCGCACTCTCCGGCGGGGGTCTGACGGAGGGTTTATACTTGTGAACAGCCAAGCACGAGTGCCGACGTACTGACGCTTTTCTCGTCACTGTCGGCAGACCTACTCATCCCGGATCGCCGCCACCGCCCGCTCGGGACTCCGATGGTGGGCTGAGGTTTCGGGGGCTCCCTCGGCCTACGTGTCGGCCGTCTCGACACCTGCTTTCATTCGATTATTCGGTCCGAGACAGTCACGACGAAGTTCGCGAGTCTCCGATGTCACCGACCAGTAGTGACCCCGATTTTTGGCAGTCGTACACTCCCGTCTCGCCGTCGAAGAATATATTTACAAAACGAACATATTATTCCGTACTTCTTTGTGTAATNTACAACTTTTTTCTTCTAACCACATAGTATATAACCATAGCGTGCTGAACGAGTAGTAATGTCAAAAATGGAGGTGCCACGTCAAAGTCGGTGCTGAGCGGGGAGCGGAGGGCGGCTTGGCTGCCGTCGCTCCGTTCAACTGTCACGAGCGTACGTCCCACTGGCTTTCGGTCTGTTCGTTGGCTTGGCTACTCCCGCACGGTCTGCAGGGGCGTGAGGATGCGGCGTGACATCCCCCAAATCGTCGACCATCACACTCCTCATGCCTCCCGCATCCAGGCTACTGCAGCCCTCCTTCCTGTTGTCCTGTTCGTTCCCCGGTGAGCTACAACGCTCCCAGTTATGTGTCGGCCTGTGTCGACAGTGAAATCTCTCGCAGTGGACGCTGTGCGTGGGAAAATCACCGCTTGCACCGGGCAAGGCGGGAGATTTTTACCACGGGGCACGTAACAACGGCCGATGAAATCAACCCGCAAAGGGCTCCGTGACGGGGAACTCTACAAAGACAACTACGGACGGATTGCCTGTTCGGCGTGTGAAATCACGCTCAAAAAGGAGAGCGATCCAGACGAGGTGTTTTCCATTCGGACCTGCCCGGACTGTGGCGAGCGGTGGAAGGAACTCAGATAACGGCTATCGGAAGCGGAAGGTTTCGAGATTCTTTGGGGCGAACGTTCGCATGTTGAACTCGTGGTAGAGCGCCGACGAGAGGTCCTGTACGGATCGTTCGTCGCCGTGGACGCAGAGGACTTTTTCGGGGCGTGGATTCATTGTTCGAACGAAATCCATTAGCCCCTTGCGGTCTGCGTGTCCCGAGAAGCCATCGACGGTCGCAACGTCCATGTTGAGCTGAAGCGTGTTCGAGCGGCCACCGCCATAGCTGTCATTGACGGGAATCTCGTCCCAGCCGTTTTGGATTCTGCGCCCGAGTGTTCCCTGCGCCTGATAGCCGACAAACACGAGCCGCGAGTCCGGGTCGGGGCCGATGTGGCGAAGCCACGACATAATCGGGCCGCCGGTGACCATGCCGGAGGTCGACAGAATGATACACTGGTCGCCGTCGGCGACCTCCTGTCGTTCCTCCTCGCCGGCATCGATATGGTTGAACTGGTCGGCGAGGAACGGATTTTTGTCCTCGTGGAAAATCCGGTCGCGAAGGTCATCACGGAGATACTCGGGATAGGTCGTGTGGATGGCGGTCGCCTCCCAGATCATTCCGTCAAGGTGAATCGGCATTTCGGGAATCTTGCCGCTTCGCATTGCCTCTTCGAGAACGAGCATGATCTCCTGTGATCGGCCGACGGCGAACGCTGGGATCAGGATCTTGCCTTCGTTGTCGTAGGTTTCGTTGATGACCTCGATGAGCTTCTCCTCGGAGTCGGCCTGGTCGGTCTGGTAGTCGTTACGGCCGCCGTACGTCGACTCCATGACGAGCGTTTCGACCCGTGGGAAGTCGTTGACTGCGCCGTTGAACAGCCGTGTGTCGTCGTAGTGAATGTCGCCAGAAAACGCCACGTTGTAGAGGCCGTCGCCGATGTGGAAGTGCGTGACCGCCGAGCCGAGAATGTGGCCCGCGTTGTGGAACGTGATTTTCACGTCGGGTGCGATGTCGGTCACATCGCCGTACTCCAGCGGGATGGTGTGTTTGATCGTTTCGCGAACCATCTCCGATTCGTACGGCGGGGCTCGTCCCTCTTTGGCTGCCACATCGAGATAATCGAGTTGGAGTAGGCCCATCAGATCGCGCGTTGGCTCCGTACAGTAGATCGGGCCGTCGTAACCGTATTTGAACAACAGCGGCAACAACGCGGAGTGATCGAGGTGGGCGTGGGTCAACACGACCGCGTCGATCGAGTTCGCGCCCGATCCCAGCGCCTCTGGAACCTGGAGATACGGTACTTCGCCGTCCGCGCCGGGTTTGTCGCCACAGTCGATGAGAATGCGGGTTTCGGCCGTCGAGAGAATGAACGCGGCGCGGCCGACCTCACGACAGCAGCCAAGCGTCGTGATTCGGACCCACTGGTCGCGACCCATCTGCTCGCGGTGGATCTGCCGGCCAACCCGTTCGAGCACGTCGCGGCGCTCGTCGCGTTCCTGTTTGAGGAAGTTGCGAACGTTGGAGACGGTCGAGGATTCGATTGGCGGGGTGCGGACGACTTCAGGCGTCCAGCCGACCTCCTTCGTGATCTCCCGAAGCGTCGAACCGTGTCGGCCGATCACCATCCCCGGTTTGGCCGCCTCGATGACGACCTCGCCAGTATCCTGATGAAAGTCGAGATCCGTGACGTCCGCCTCGTCGGGGATCACCGAGCGAATCTTGGCGTCGGCGGTCGAGGGATCCGACAGCGCGCTCGGATCCGGTCGGATCGTGATCCGCTTGCGAAGCTTGCTAGCGAGTTTTCGAACGAGGTTGCCGTCGTCGGCGAACCGTTTGGGATGCGGCGTGTAGATGACCAGCTCGGGGCCCTCGTACTTGACGTCCGAAACCGTGATGTCGGCTGGTACTTCCGCGTCAATCTCTGCTTGTAACTCGTCGAGTTGCTTGTCTACTGAGCTCATACGTCGTCAAAATTCACGCGTCGACTTCCTCGGTGCGACCGGCCGCCGGGGACTGAACCGCGGTGGGTGGCCGGTCGAAACGGAAAGCCGCTCGTGTCGTGTCGGTCGGTAGGGAACATAATCGAAATACTCTCCGGAAGGTNCGAATGCGGGAACAGACCGCGAAAACCCGCTTACCGCATGGTAAACCATCCGCGTTATAAAACCCTTCGCAAAACCGAAACAGGAGCGGTGTGACATTCGGCTATGGAGTTCACCGCAGACCGTGTCGTCGCCGAATACGAGTGGATTCACCAGCGAACACCAGTGACCGTTTCACTGCTGAACGAAACGCGCGAGTATCTGGGGCGACAGTTCGACACGGTGGTCGATTTGGTTACCCAGGAAGCCTACCGACGTGAGGTTGACCGTGTTTTTGCCGACGGCGAGGTTGGGGTGAATGTTGCGGCATACGTCGGACTGCTCCGCGATCTCGACGTGGCCGACGACTATCCGGGCTTCGTCGTCGACGAGGTACTGGGCCGCGAACTCGCCGCAACCATTGCGGGCGGCCAGCCGCTTTCGGTGCTCGCTCAGGCAACGTTCCACATTGCGGACGTTCACACCCACGGCGCGGGCGACGACGCCGCCGGCCTCGACGACCTCGATGCCGCGTTGGCCGCGGGGTTTCAGACGCGGCTGCCGGGGTGGGACTGGCGAGCGGGTGAGAGTCCGTTTGCGGTCGACCCCGACGAGTTGTGAGCGCGGACACTCGCGACTCAAATACGTGTCTGATCGGTGACGGACTGTGGGGAGCGACACCCGAGCTGTGGGTGGAATATGCTGACCGAGAGCGCCGCTGCTGGAACGGCTGTGTCGCAAAAATGAAATGAGTGTGCAGTGTCGCCAGCGTGCGACAGTAGTAGAGAGCTCAGTTGCGGACGACGTTCGTCGCGCGTGGGCCCTTGGGGGACTGTTCGATATCGAATTCGATCTCCTCGCCTTCGGTGAGATCCTCGCCGCCGACGTCTTCCATGTGGAAGAATACGTCGTCGTCAGCATCGTCCGTCGAAATAAACCCGTAGCCGCCAGTGTCGTTAAAGAAATCAACTTTTCCGTGTGCCATTGCAATCATACGTACCGTCCACCCACGGTTAACCCTTCTGCGAGTCGTGATACCACGACGGCCGGGGGCGCTGTCCCATCGGGTTCGCTCGATTAGATGCACCGAAACCGGGCGAGCGGCTGTCGAAATCGCTTGATCGATGCCCGCGAGCCGAACATAAAAACGTGCGCTGTGGACGTCGATCACCGATTTGTGTGTGCGGTGTCTCCGGGATTCAGTGTGGCGCTTCCCAGCGCGACGATCGCTCGCCGGAGTCGTTCGGTGACAGCCTGGTCGGAGATTCCCAGTTCGGTGGCGAGCTCCTTTGTCGAACAGCCCCGCGGAATATCGTAGTAGCCCATCTGCATGGCCAGCGTCAGCGCCTCGCGCTGGCGTTCGGTGAGCCCGTACCACGGCCCGGTGTCGGGCGCGGTTGCGTTGTAGACGCGGGAGATCTCCAGCGACACCGACTCGGCCTCACAGCGATTCGAAAACCTGCTGAGTGCGTTGTGATCGATAAACCGCGCCTCGAACGTCCAACTCTCGGGTGTTCCGGTTGCACTCAGTAGGTGGCCGTCCGTTTCGGTGAGACTACGGAAAATCACGTCCTCGTCAGCGTCCCAGTCGAGTGTAAACAGTGTCCGATCCGCAAAGACATCGACCGCAGACGCACTCGTGACCGACGGATGTGTCTGGATCGCCTCGACGAATGATTCCCGTGACAGTTCGTACACCCAAAACAACGGAACCGTTTTGCTGCTGGTCGGCACCAGCCGTTCGAGTTCGATTGTCGAGAGCCCGTCGACGCTGAGGATGCGGCCAAGTTCGAACGACGACGACGGCACACGGAACTCGACAATCACACTCATTGGTTGGGAGGTCATCTGTGCTTTACCTTCTTGGGTTAAAACGGGGTGGCTTGGTGTACAATGTCCCTACCGAACATAATAGTTGGGACGCATTTTTCGGTTGATTCTGTCCGTCATCGACTGCGTGTTGTGCGCCGGTGATTCTGATCGCTCCTGTTCCCGCCGGCTTTCGGTGCCACCTTTGTTCGTTCAACTGACCGACGACAACGAGAGAGGAGGTAAAGCATGGTACACCATGTCAACCGATTATGGTGTCGACTGTCGAAGATCAGTTATGGCAACCGTGATGGAGTTTACCAGCCCTGCCGAGGAGTTCCCGCTCGGCACGGTGTTCGAAAACCTCCCCGACGTGACCGTCGAACTCGAGCGGCTGATTCCTGACGGCACACTCATTATTCCGTACTTCTGGGTTCGGGGGGCGAAAGCCACCGACATCGAGGCGGCATTCGAGACGCACGCCGGCGTCGTCAGCGTCGACCTCATCGACGAGGTCGGGTCGGAGTACCTCATGCGCGCCGAGTGGGACCGCGAGTACTTCGGCGTCCTCAACGCGCTTGGGGAGGCCAACATTGTCGTGCTCTCGGGCGTGGGAACGAAAAACGGGTGGCGGTTCGAGGTTCGCGGCGAGAACCGGCAGGTGATCAGCGACTTTCGGACGCTCTGTCACGAGCATGACATCCCGATTGAGATCACCGCGGTTCACGCACTCTTGCCGCTGGGCGGCGACAGCTACGAACTCACCGACACACAGCGAGAGGCGCTGGTGTTGGCGTACGAACGCGGTTATTTCGACTCGCCGCGAGCGGTGTCACTCGACACGATTGCGGACGAGCTGGGCATCACACAACAGTCACTCTCGTCGCGGCTCAGACGTGGTCATCGCCGGCTCATCGGCGGAACGCTCATTTCCCGATGAGAACGCGAGCACCCTGCTTGTTTATATAAACCTACTGTATAAACAGTAGTAACAATGAACCGTGCCACCCGGCTAGCATAGCCATGTCTGTAACAAATACTGCAAACAATGGGTACTCGATTTGGTTTGATCAAGAGCCCGGACGCTACCGCGCGGCGTTCGATCCCACAACACACTCGCCGAGCATGATTATCGTCGACGTTATGTCCGATATTCTCGACATTGCTGCGACCGAGATGGATCAACTATTTTATTCGGTTGACACCGACGCCCTTGACGAGTTGCTTGCTCCAGAGAAGGCCGGCCCGGTGCAGGTGTCGTTCGAGTTTGCGGGCCAGTCGGTGACCGTCTCGAGTGAGGGGTGGATCGCTGTCGACTACCCACGTGGTGAGAGCACGTTCGACAGGGGGAATGAATGAGCGACGACGAGCGAACCATTTCGTCGGAAGCGGAGTTCACCGAAAAAATTCATCAGCTCCTCAAAGAGGCGCACCGCGGCGGCGTCGACGTCGAAGGCGCTTACGAGTGTCGCAATGGGAGTGCCTATGCCGACTGGGACATCGTGATTACGGTCATGTCGAAGCCCGAAAAATCCGACTGAGCTACGCGGCCAGTCGGATCACCGACGGGTTCGGCGTTGCAGACTGTTTTTTGACGCTGTTGACGATTGGTTCAGCGTGATTTACGAATCGTCAGCGACGGGTTCGCCGTTGGTTTCGTTGCCGTTGCCATTGTCGTCGTCAAGGTCGTCGTCACCGTTCTCGAGGTCGCCGTTGTCGTCCTCGCCGTTGACGTCGTCATCGACCTCGTCTTCGACCTCATCGTCCTCCTCTTCGAGGTCATCTTCGTCTTCTTCCTCGTCGACGTCTTCGTCTTCCTCGTCGTCGAGGTCATCGTCGACATCTTCGTCCTCGTCATCGAGGTCATCGTCTTCATCGTCGTCAACGTCTTCCTCGTCATCGTCGAGGTCATCGTCGACATCATCATCGTCGTCGTCGAGGTCATCGTCCTCGTCGTCGAGGTCATCGTCGTCTTCAACCTCTTCTTCCTCGTCGATGTCTTCCTCTTCGGCCTCAGGTTCTTCTTCCTCGTCGACGTCTTCCTCTTCGGCCTCAGGTTCTTCTTCCTCGTCGACGTCTTCCTCTTCGGCCTCAGGGTCTTCTTCCTCCTCTTCGATATCGCCGACGATGAAGTCAGCGATGAGTTCCTCTACCTCGGGTCTGGTTCGTGGTTCGTCGATCACGTCCGGGAAGCTCGTCTCGTCGACGAGCGCCCGCAGGAACGCGGCGTGGCGCGCTTCGACACTGTGAATGCCGAGTGCGGCAACCA
>SL_4KL_010_BRINEDRAFT_10000063_pt1 | contig 40680 bp, 48 predicted proteins | sample SodLak_010_BRINE_2_FD_10664 | JGI IMG/M metagenome (IMG submission 10664) | reverse complement strand
TTATCTCCTACATCAACATTTTCGAAAAGATAAGCATTACTACCGTCTCCTAGATCTACCTCGCTAACGTCGTCGTAGGACTCCACATCGTCATCGTTTGTAAAGTCGTTTGTACCTGTTGTATCTCTATCGTGAGGTTCGTCACCTACTAGTAGTTCAGCTCCGTCTCCGTCTTCTGCGTCAAAGTCGGTTGCCCAGAAGTATTCTTGATCTGCATCACTTCCGTCGCTTGCATCAGCTGCTCTGAATCTACCGTAAGCCCATTCGTCTTCATCGTCGACGAAGATGTAGCTTAGTTCTGAAGGTTCTTCATAATCTACCCTATTCACAAATACATAATCTTCTCCAGTATCTGCGAAGTTATCTGCTTCAATGTCGCCGTTACTTACGGCTTCATCAGGTTCATCTACACTTACAGTGAAGAAATTTGCTGTATCGTAATTTTCAGCATCTCCTGTAGCAAACGGGTTTTCCTCAGGTGTAGATGCGTCTAGCCATACTCTTTCTATTGATGTTGACCCAGCATTCTCTATCTGAATTGACTCAAAGTCATTATCGCTGTCCTCCAGTCCTTCAGCTGTTTCTGTGAATTCTCCTGGCTGTAATTCGTCGAAGTCAAGCGTATCAGGTTGTAAATCGACTACTGTGTCTTCGGTTATTTCAACTTCTACATCTCTATCTTCATCACTTGTTCCATCTTCTGCTGTTGCCATTGCAACCATTCCTAAGGTTAGTAGTGCCGCTATTAGAATTGTGCTTGTTTTTCTAATTTTTAATTTCACCTCCGTTCAAAGATTTTGATTTGTTTTCTTGTGATTTTCATTTGTATAGTATTTTTAACCTCCGTTTAATTGAATTTTAGTCGGATGTTGCTAGTATTCTTAATTCTCCATCGATTGGATCTTCTGCTGGTACTCCGAATGGTACGAATACTCTGATGTCAAATGAGCTGAATTGACCGGGTTCAAGGTCTCCATCTAATGGTTCTTGTACGGCCTCGTCGCATGAACCGTCTACATTTTCATCCTGAACGTTCCAATCGATAAATCTTAGTGATCCTTCTACATCGTCATCTAAGTCAGGAACTACACAGTATTCTGCGTTTATTGGTTCTGCACCATCAGTTTCTGGATCACTATCTATTTCTAACGTGTCGCCATCGTTTTCTCCAAAATTTTCAAGTGTCACATAGTCGTTGCCATCGCTTGTTAGATCGGTTGTTCCTGTTTCTCCAGTTGCTTCTCCGTCATCTGATTCTACTACTCTTGGATCTTCTGCTACTCTAACCTCTAAGTCCTCTATTGTTTCTCCTGTTTCGTAGGACCAGAAGAATTCCTGATTTGCTACTCTGAATCTGCCTAGTGTCCAGCCATCATCAATATCCATAAAAATAAAGTCTTCAGCATCTTCCTCACTCATTGCATATTCTTTTCTATCGACAAATGTAGCGTCTAAATCATCTGATATATCTTCACCAAGTGTCACCATGTTAGATGCGTCGTAACTTCCCTCTCCTAAGAAAGGATCTTCATCATTATCTACTGAAGTTGTTTCAAACCATACATCGGTTATATCTACTGAACCCAGATTTTCTATAAAAATATTTCCATAGTCGTTCTGTTCTTCATCCATTCCTCCAACTGATCCAGGCGCAAGACCGACATCATCAGTACCCCATGCTAACTCATCGGGTTGAATGTCGATTATTGTTTCTTCCTCTATCTCTACAGTTACATCAGATTCTTGTTCTGCATCATCTTCTGCTACTGTAAAGCTAGATAGGATTAAAATTGTTAAGAAAAGTATTGTTGCTGATAGTATTTTTTTGTGGGATGAAAATTCAGGGATGTTTTTCATTAAGTATTTTGTCTCCTTTGCGTGGTTTGTTCTTTTTTCTTGGTAACATGGTTAAACCGTGATGGTTCTTGTTACCGACCCCCTTTCTATGATACTGAGAGCGTTTAAATCCGCTCCTATTGTTAAATGGACACTCAAAAAACATGTTGTTTTTCGGTGTCCGCCCCCTATTCAATTGAAACTTTCCTTAAGCTAGTATAAAAAAGATAGTGATTGTTTGCCACGGCCCGTCAAGATTGAGGAATGTAAGTGATAAAGGGTTTAAAGACTGAAAAGACAATTTATACATAGTGAAAAAACAAAAAATGAGGAAACTACTGATACTTCTAATATTATTGGTAGGGTTAACTTATTCTGCCGCTTCAACATCAGTAGGTACAGCACCAGGAACACAAAACTTAGGAGAATTTGAACCTGGCGAATCATACGAAGTATTTTTCTATGTAACAACTAGAGGGATTGACTCCACGTTCACTATAGAGCCAGAATTCAGGAGCGCCTCCACATCAGATTTTGAAAGAGAACCTGATGAAAACGGTTTCAACCCAGAAGAAGCTTCACAACAAGATATGAGCGACTGGATAGAATTCAGCCAAGATACATACAACGTAAATCCTAATCAAGAAAACGTAGCCTCGCTAGATAGCGGAAGTAGCGTAAGATATAATGAAGAAGTCAGCTATACCATACATGTTCCAGAAGATGCAGAACCCGGATACCATAGAGGTGCAGTAAATCTTAACCCTGACATTGATGCTGGTGGTGCAGGAGCATCAAGCGTCGCAAATATCGGTTTAACACAATATAATTTTTATTTTGAAGTACCCGGGCATGCTGAAAGAGATTTAAGAATCATGGATGTCCGTTCGGTAAGAACAGGAGATAACTCTGCTAGATTCGACTTTATTGTAGAAAATAATGGCACTGTAACAACCCAAGTACAAAGAAGCGATACAGAAGTTTTTGACGATGTAGGAGATGAAGCAGGAGAGTTATCAACCGGAGGTCAATTAATAGAACCAGGACAACAAGAAATAATATCCACAGATTGGACAAGCGATGAAGTAGGCGGAGGAGAATACCGTGTAAGAGGAGATATGAACTATATTACTGGTGACAGCATAGTAGATGAAACAGTAACAATCTCAGATCACATACAAGTAGAAGAAGACGATGAGGAGGAAGACACTGGATCTGTTTCGACATGGCTAGTGATAATGATTCTAGTAGTGCTGGGTGTACTGATGTATTCCTTTGAAATTGATCCTATAGTAATAGCTGCAGTTGTAGGTGTTGCTGGAATATCCGCATTAATACTTATGCTTGGACTACCTAATTATCTAATAGGAATATTAGTACTACTAACAGCAGCCATACTATATTATGGAATGTAAAAAATAAAGAGAAAAAACAAGATTTACCAGAAAAGGAGTTTGATCTAAAAAATGTCAAGCAAAGAATACAAAGAAAAAATAAGTTCAATCGGTCAAAAAATACAATTCAAATACGTGCTAATAGCTGCTATAATCTCTCTAATAGTCATAGTACCTGTATTAGGAGAGCAAGCATTAACACAATCGGATGAATTCAGCCTTGATGCTAATGCTACTGCAGTAAACGCTACATCAACTAATCAAACAGATCTTGGTGTTGTTACAGATCCAACATTAAACTTTGGTGAAATACCGGCTAATGCAGCAGTACAGAAAAGCATTAATATCGGATCAGAAGGTAAAACATTAGCACACTTAGATTCAACAGGAAATATCTCTGAAAAACTAGAATACAATAATAAAGAATTATTTGAAGAACAAACTGAAATCGAGACAAGATTCAACTCAACAGAACCAGGTTACTACAACGGAACTGTAGAATTAACTGCTCAAACACCACAAAGAACAGGCGGAGAACTATGGCTAGAAATAAGAAAAAGATTACCTTACTAGTACTTCTTACAACATTTCTCGTAAGTTCAGGTCTTGCCTTAAACATAGACGTTAATATAGGTGAAATTACCGATCATAATATTGTTGAAACAAACTACAAAGATGAAGTAGACACCTATCAACATCTCAATTTTACTCTGGAGAATACTGGAAGCACAGGATGTACATTCCAAGCAGGTCTAGAAACTGAAGTCAATGGCGAAGAAAGAACAGCATGGAGCGATCCAATACAATTATGGCCAGGAGACAGCTCATTTTTGGAAATAGATAAAGTTTACGAAAACTATACCGGAACAGTAAACGGCACATTATTCCTAGAGCACTGCTACCAGACGGAAGAGATAGAGGATGTAGAATTTGAAGTCACAGAAAACAGTTTAACACAGGAGGCAGATGAACTAGAACAAATAGAAACAGAAACACTATCCGCTACTGAAAGTAATGTTCACATATCATCTGAAGTAGAAGAAGCACAACTAATACCGAAAGAATCACCGTCTATGTGGAGAACAAGCTCTGGCATGATTAATGAAAGTGAATCAGTCCTTAATTATGATACCCAGATATTCAGATCTGATCAAATCCTCGACTACTATGTAATGCAAAACGGTGAAATAATCGGGCAAACCCAGATAGATCTAGAATCTGAAGAAACAATCCTAGATATATTGAAAAACAATGTCTTGGAACTAGTTTTACTGCTATCAATTATAGCAAATGTCGGTCTAGTGGTGAAAATGAAACAATTAGAACCAAAAAAGCTGGTAAATAAGATTAAATCTTTAAACAATAGAAAACTGTAATAATATTAGGTATGACGAAGAAAATCGTTAAGACATCTATTATATTAATATCTTTAATCTTGTTAGCTTCTACTGCCTTAGCCTCAACGAGTATAGAGGTCAGCGAAGTAGAAGAAAATGAAGTACTTTGGGAAGAAGCACCTTCAGATATCAATGTTGATCTAATTTGTAGTGAAGGAGAACCAGATACTTTAAGCCTAAACGATGAGCTTGTAAAAGAAGATTTTGACGGTGAAACTGAAGTAGAAATTCAATTAGAAGAACAACATTACGGAGACAATGAGTTAAAACTTGATTGCGATGGTGAACAAACCTCATCCGATTCATTTGATTTTGATTTTAACTATCTAGAAACTTTCAGCTTTGAAGAGTATACAGAAGATCCAGAATACTATAATGGTGAAAGATTAGAGATACAAACTGTTTTTGAATTCGCAGACTCAGATTACGAACTTGAAGAAGATAATATTGATTTAGAAGAAATGGATATTAGGGGAACAAGCCAAGAATTGGAAAACATAGAAAGTGTAGAGGTAAATGGGAATGATGTTGTCTTTGGCGGGGAAGTACCATCTTCTAGCGATATAGATCCAGGTACAGAAGACATAGTAACCGAAATAGAGTACAATGGAATATCACAATCAACAACAACATCAGAACCTTTTGAAATAAAGGATAGATGGGAATTCACAACACTTCAAACAAACGTAACAGAACAAAATACCATAGAGCTTCAAGAATTCGAGGAATTTCAACCATTCAAAGAAATTGAAGTAAGAGAAAAAGGAGAAATACAAGACGGTAACGATATCAGCTCAAATGATTTCTACATTGAAAGCGAAGACACTGACACAACAGGATCTCTAGACGTAATATACAGAGACAGCATAGACGGTTTTGAAATATCATTCAGTGCTGTACCGGATTTAGATATCGGAGAATACACCTTTGAAATCGGTATAGAAGACGGAGAAGAAAAAGAGAAAATAGAAGAATTCATAGTATTGAACTACATTTCCTTCGAAGGAAGGATTCTAGATCATCATGAAGACGGTGTAGACACAGAATTCGAAATCATCGGAGACTCAGATGCATGGAACGATATCCATGCAGGAACTAAAGAAATAGATGGAGAACACGGAAACTATCAAGGAAGCATACTACCAGATCATTACAATTTATCAATGACTTTTGAAGAAAATGTAAACTTTGAAATGTTTAACACTGATCTAACCGAAGACGGTCAACAAAACATCAATTATGATACAATACCGTCATCAAATCTCGAAGACGAAGTAGAAGGAGTTAACATAGTCAAGTCAGTAGGAATACTCTACGGATACAACTTTGACAACGGACAAGCAACAATAGACTACGAACACGGAGATGTGACCGAAGAAAACGCAAGAATAATGCAGTGTAAAGAGTGGTATATGAGCAGAGAATGTGAATCAGGCTGGGAAAGAATGGACAAAGAAGAAATAGAAGTAAACCCTACAGCACCTAACGTCAAATTCCCTGTAGAACCACAAACAAGAGAAAATGACTCATACTTAATGTCAGGCTATGCCTTAGTCGAAAACACAGACCTAGTATCAGACATAGAACTAAGTTCAGACAGAGTCCCTCTAGGAGAAGACGTACAGTTTGAAGGAGATGTAGAAACACCAGAAGGAGAATCAGTAAGTGAAGTAGAAGTCACAATACAAATTATTGACGGAGATGAAATCAAGTCTGAGCAGAATACTGAAACTAATGAAAACGGTGTTTTCGGTGTAACAGTACCAGCACCAGAGGAAGAAGGAACATTTGACGTAGCATTGCAAGCGGAAAAAGAACCATACAACACATTTACAATTAATGAAACAGGAATAATAGACACTTATGTTGAAAGAAGCGTAGACCTTTCTGGTACAGACCAAATTGAACTACCTGTAGGTCAAACCGTTGAAGAAGATATAACAATAATAAATGACGGTCAAGACGACTTAGAAGATGTAAGCATGTACCTAAACGGCTTAAGCAACGATTGGTATGATATTGAGGATTATGATGAAGAACTAGATGAAGGGTCAAGCACATCAGCTACATTAACGATTGAAGCTCCAGAAGACTACTTCTCAGAAGAAAATCTAGAAAACGAAAACTATGAAATAGAAGTTACTGCTAGATCAGGAGGAGAAGAAGTCAACCAGATTTTAGATGGTGTAGCCACAATCAGTAACGAACATATATACGAAGAAGGCGATGAACCAACAACATCAAGTACTCCTTCATTTGAGTCTCCAGAAATGCCAACAGGAGACTTTTTAGCAGCTCAAAGCAGCTTAAACATCTCTCTTGCACTAATAACTGTATTCACACTGGTTTTAGCAACAGCTGTTAAGAAGCGGAAAAACGAATCCGACAATGATAGAGACAATATGCCAAGAAAAACTGGCGGAGGATTAACATCATCCGGTACAGGAGTTAGTAGAGGAGCCTCAAACAGAGTTAGAAAACCAAACATTTCAACAGTTGAAGATCAGAAAGAAGAGGCTCAGAGTTCAACAAACGAACATGAAGAGGAAGAAGCCGGACAGGTTGAGGAAAGGCCTGATAATAATGAAGACTCTAAGAAAGAAAACATGGTAGAACAAGATGATAGTTCAGAATCAGAAGATAAGTTTAGTTGCGGTGTTTGCGGCGAGTCATTTGATACAGAATCCGCTAAAAATCTTCACAAGCAAGCGATGCATTAACCAAGTTTTCTTGATAAGATAGAGAAAGACTGTTTTTACTTTTCAGGGAAACGTCCTAAGCTTTTTATCCCATTATATTACTTTTAAAGTTGTTCAATTTTCTTTTGATTGGAGCAAACTTAGGTGGTTCGTATTCGCTTCCATCCATCTCTGCTGCAAGTTTCTTTATTTCTATACTTGCTTCAGATAATGGTTCGTAAGTTACTAGCGGTTCATTTCCAAATAGGCTTGATTTCATTTGCCTGTCAAAAGGTATTTCTCCTATTATATGTGTTTCAGTCATCATTTCAACTTCTTTACCTACTAATTCGATTTCTGGGTTACCGTCTACTTTATTGACTATTGTACCTAGAACTGGTTTGTGTAGTTGTTTGGCTTTATGTATTATTTGTGCTGCATTAGTTGATGCTGTTTGTGTGGGCATCGTCACTATTATTAGTTCGTCGCAAGCACTCATGATACTTTCTACAGTAGGGTTCAGTCCCGGAGGACAATCTACTAAAACGTAGTCTGAATCGTCTGCAGCGTGAAGTAGTATTTCACGCAGATTATCCGTGTTAGGGTCTACTTCATTTATCTCATTGGATGATGAAGCTACTTTGATACCGCTTGGATGCCTGAATATAGCCTTTTCAGGAGTATTCTCACCGTTTAGTACTTGCTGCATTTTTACAGGATGCTCATACCTACCTAGATATACTCCTAGGTTGGATGCATCAAAATCAGCATCTACAAGTGTAACCTCATTTCCAAATTGACGCAGTGAGATACCTAAATTTACGGTTAAGCTTGTTTTACCTACGCCTCCTTTTCCAGAAATAAGACCTATTATCCTACCATCAGTCATGGTTTAATACAATTAAAAAATGTGTTTTCAACATTTAATAAATTGAAGGGCGTTTGCTAAGTTCAGGTCAGCATTTTATCGAGTTTTTACCTTGTTTTCACAAGTTCTTATATTAAGAAGAAAACGTTATTTGGATAATATCCGTATTTGAAGATCATAAATTTTACAATTTAATATAAAGTACTTGGTTGTCAAAAGTATTATTGGATATGTCTAATTTTTGGCGTTTAGTTTTCTTGCTGATTTTAACAGCATTAGCATTGTTAATAATGGTTCCAACAGTAGTAACTGATGATATAACTGTTTATGATATGGAAACTGAATGCCGTGAGGATAGGGCAGAAAATTCGCAAATAACACAAAATCGAGATGGAACCTTTACTTTTGAAGGACAGTATCATGTAGGTAGTCCTTCAAGCCGCGTGGATTATGATTACACGGTACAAGGAAATGAAATTACTCTAGATATGGTAAATGTTCGTGATATTTCTGTAGAAAATTATCAAGGAGATTGTAACGGTTTAGCAGTTTATAATCTTCAAACAGGACAATTTGAAGAAGGAAGGTATACTGTTACGCTTAAACATAATGGAGAAGTACAGGAAAGAAATGTTTATAGGATAAAAGATTAGTCAAATTCAGCGATAAGAGTTCTTATATACTCTTTGCTAAAATTACCGTTTGAAACATTATCTCTTATTAAATGACTATCTCTGACTTCGAATTTTCCGTTATAACCTCCGTAAACAGTGTAATAATCATCTTCTTCGGTTAAAGTTACTAAAACCTCTTCGTTTTCAGAAAATTCAGGACTACCTTCAGCAATCATTGTTGTATTATCTACAGTACCACCACTAACTCTCACAGGAAGATCCTCATATTCCCCTGCTAATTCTTCAGTAACATTCAAATGAACATAATGATGTATGCTAGCATAAGGCTGAAACTTGGGCTGTTGACCGTCACTTGTATCCCACTCGGCTTTTTCAATTTCTTCAACACTTCCTAAAACTATTAAATCAGAATTGCTAACCAAATGGTTCGGTTCTGAAATTTCTTCAGGCCACATAGAACCTGCTTCTTTAGTTTCAGGATCCATTTGGAACATGTAAACTGCTGTGTAACCTGCGATTAAAACTATAACTAGGGTTACTATAGAAAGTGTAGATAAAAGTGGACGGTTGCGTGCCTTTTCTATAATTTTGTTTGGATTCTGCAAAAGGGAAAAAGAGAATAATAGTGTTTTATTTGAGTTTGTATTTCTTGTCGCCATGATCCATTACCAAATCTACTTTACCCTCCTTGGCTAGCCAGCCTAATGCCTGATGTACTCTCTCTTCGTCTAGTTCGTAAGAAGTATCTATCAGTTTGTTGGCTGTTGCTTTACCGTGGTCTTCTAGCTTATTGTAAACTTCCCCCGCTTTCTCACCTACTTCAACTTCGATATCGAGATCTAGTTCTGCACGTCCAATTTTTTCTTCAGTAGAATCTTCGGCTTCATAATCGGCTTCTTCTAGATCGTGTTCTTTAACTCCATGTTTTTGCTCTGCTTCTGCTACTTTCATTTTTGTTTCTAGTAGCACATCTGGACTGACACTGATTGCGTCGATTCCTTCTTTAACTAAGAATTCTGCATATCCTTCGTGTGTTGATGGTGCGTCTCCACAAATACCTACGTGCCTGTTCTTTTTGTGGGCTTTGTCTATAAGCATGGATACACTGCTTTTAACTGCTGGATCTCTTTCATCAAATAATTCTTTTAATTGATCGCTGTTACGGTCTACTCCTAGTGTCATCTGTGTTAGGTCGTTTGTACCTATTGAGAAACCGTCGAATACTTCTGCGTATTCTTCTGCTCTGATAATGTTTGTTGGTATTTCTGCCATGACGTAGACGTCAATGTCTCCTTGATCCAGTCCGTATTCTTTCATTTTTGCTCTTACTTGTTTTCCTTCTCCTACTGTTCGGCAGAATGGGACCATGATTGTTAGGTTATCTAATTCTAGTGTGTCTATAGCTTTTCTTAGTGCTCGGCATTCTAGTTCGAATGCTTTTTCGTATTTGTCGCTGTAATAACGTGATGCGCCTCTAAATCCAAGCATTGGGTTGGCTTCATCAGGTTCGTATTGTTCTCCGCCTTCTAGTTCTGCGTATTCGTCTGATTTGAAGTCTGAAAGTCTTACTACAACCTGATTAGGTGCGAATGCTGCGGCAATTTTTCCTAGTCCGCTGCTTAATGCGTTTATGTACTCTTCTTCGCGTCCTTCTTCGATTAATTTTAGTGGGTGTACACCGACGTGACTTGATACGATGAATTCTTCTCTTGCTAGTCCTACTCCGTCTACTGGTAGTTGTGCTATGTTGAATGCTTCGCTTGGTTCACCTATGTTTACCTGTACGTCAGTATGTGTTTCAGGTATTTCCTCTAGGTGGTTTTCGTTTACTTTGTAGTCTAATTCGCCTTCCCAGATTTTACCTGTTGAGCTTGTGCAGTCTACTGTTACTCTTTCACCGTCTGTTAGTTTGCTTGTTGCTGTTTCTGTCCCGATTACTGCAGGTACTCCTAGTTCTCTTGAGACGATTGCTGCGTGACTGGTTCTTCCTCCTTTGTTGGTGATTATTGCCCCGGCTTTTTTCATGATTGGTTCCCAGTCTGGATCGGTCATGTCTGTCACTAGAACTTCACCTTCTTCGAATTGGTCGATTTGTTTTGGACTTTCCAGTACATGTGCTTTTCCAGCTCCGATTTTTGATCCTATTGCGCTTCCTTCTAATAGTACTTCGGATTGTTCGTTTAGTTCGAAGTCTCTTATTACGTTTTCATCTTTTTCGCTTTGAACAGTTTCGGGTCTCGCTTGTACGATGTATAGTTCTTTTGTTTGCCCGTCTAAAACCCACTCAATATCCATTGGTTTGCCGTAGTGTTCTTCAATTTTTAGCGCATATTTGGCAAGCTCTTGAGCTTGATTATCTGTTATAGAGAATGTTTCTCTATCGCTTTGCGGTACTTTAACTTTTTTGTTCTCGTGACCGTCCCCTTGTTTGTGTTCGTCGTCTCTTACAAGTTTTATTTCCTTTTCTCCTAGAGTTTTTTCTATAATACCTAGATTTTCTTTATATACTGTGTATTCGTCAGGGTTTACTTCTCCTAGTACAACAAATTCTCCTAAACCGTATGAAGCGTTGATCGTAACTACTTCTTCAAATCCGCTGTCAGGATCGAGTGTAAACATTACTCCTGCACTTCCTATGTCGCTTCTACCCATTTTTTGTACTACTGCAGATAGTTTTACGTCGAAGTGGTTGAATCCTTTGTCTTCACGGTAGCTGATCGCACGGTTTGTGAAAAGTGATGCGTAACAATCTTTGATTCTTTTAATTAGGTCTTGTTTTCCTGTAACGTTTAGGTATGTTTCTTGTTGTCCTGCGAAGGATGCTCCTGGTAGATCTTCTGCGGTAGCGCTTGATCTAACTGCTACTTCGGGATTTTCTACGCCTAGTTTTTCTTCTAGCTCTTCGTATTGTTTTACAAAGCTTTCTCTTAGTTCTTTAGGCATGTCGGCCTCTTTAATGTGTCCTCGTATTTGTTTTCCTACTCTTTGTAGGTCTGACACGTCATCGGTGTCAAGCTCTTTTAGTAATGTTTCGATTTTATCTCGTAGTCCTGTTTCGTGGATGAATGTATCATAGGCTGTAGAGGTTGTTGCAAACCCTGGTAGTACGGGTACGTCTACTTCATTCTGTAGTTCTCCTAGATTTGCACTTTTTCCTCCTACTTTTGCAGTATCTTCTGCTGTAATGTTTTCAAACCATAGAACGTTTTTTGTCATATATATTGTAGAATGAGTTTCCCTCCCATTTAAAAAGCGCGTTACTAGGTTCAAGTGAATAAAAACCGTTGAAAAACTAGAATAAATTGGCAAAGCTCATTTTAACCAGTAAAAGAAAAAATCTAATAGGAAAGTGAAAAAACACGAAACAAATTTCTTGAAAGGACAATCTAGCATAGAATTCCTCACAATATTCGGCATAGCCATACTTATGGCAACACCATTTATAATAAGTGCTGATACATCAATAAACGAACTAAGAACAGGTACAGAAACAGCAGAACTAGAAAACACAATGAATAAATTAGAAGAAACTATTAGAGTTGTTGAAAGTCAAGGCGAACCAGCTAAACGAACAATAACTATGGATATACCTTCTAGCGTAGATGAAGCAAGTGTAGTAGAAGAAAATGCAGTTGTATACACCTACACAATACAAGGACAACAAGTAAACACTTCAAGAATCTTCGAAAATCAGATAATAGAATCGGGACAAGGATTACCTACAGAAACAGGAAGACATCATGTTGAAGTACAAGCAGAAGATGATGCTGTTAGGATAGGTGAAGAATAGATGACTCTGAAAGGCCAGTCAGCAGTTGAGTTTATTATGCTAGTAAGTATGTCACTATTCTTACTACTATCACTAGTAACAATATCCACACAACACCAAGAACAACTACAAATACACTCAAGCCTTGTAGAAGCCCAAAAAGTAGCACAAGACATAAGCTTCCAAGCAGAAATGGCCCTAGTACAAGGAGACTACTACCACAGAGAATTCGTAGTACCTAATAGAATTGGGAGCCAAAACTACACCTTGTATATTGTACCGAGCACAGTAGTTGTAGAGCTTGAAAGAGACGGTAATGTAACAATGCCAAGCCTATACGCTGGAAATACCATTTCTCACCAAGTAGAAACAGATCAAAACGATCTTAAAATCGTGCATAACGACACAGGGATACATCTTCATGAGCAATAAAGGACAAACCTTCACAACAGACTTTATGGCAAGCATAGTAATATTCGGCTTTATAATCACCATATTCCTAACAATGTGGAATTTAGGGCTAGGAACACAAGAAGAACTTACTAACGAAGAAATAATGGATCAACAAGCTACAAGAACCATGGCAATAATGACAACAACGCAAGGTTATCCCGAAAACTGGCCTAGCAATATCGGAACAAGAGAAGACTACATACCAGGATTTATGGGAGAAAACCACAACCTAGAACAGCAAAGAATCGAAGACTATGGTAACAAAGACTACGAAGACAAAAGAGATATACTAAGAGTGCCAGAGTTCCAAATAACTTTTGAAAACGAAGAAGCAGAGAATCTAGAAATGGGCAGAGAACCAGAAGATGCTTCATACATAATCGTGAAAGAGAGAGAAGTTACAATCAAAGACGAAGATGACGTACAAACACCCACAAAAATGAGGTACATAGTATGGGGATAGATATAACAAAAAACAAGGCTAAAAAAGGAATGTACTTCTCATTCGATGCAGTAATAGCACTAGGAATAATGTTAGCAGCATTAATGGCAATAATACAGATTATCGATATTCAAGCTGATGATTTTGATACACAAACAAGAGAAATGCATCAAACACAAGAACAATCAAGAGACGTTCTTAATGCAGCATCAGCACAAGAAATGTCAGTACTTGACGAGTCAACACAACAAGAATTACTACAAGAAACGGTATTAGAACCAGATGATATGGAAAGAACAATAATAGAAGGAAGCACATACCTATGGGCCGCAGGAAACAGAACACACGCAGCACAAGTAGTAGACGAATTCCTAGAAGATAAACTTACAGACCAAGGTTTACGAGTTGAAGTAATGGAGAAAGGAGAAGAAGTCAGATTAGAAGAAGGTGAAGCACTAACAATATATGAAACAGGAGAAATGCCGGATCAAACAGAAGATATTATATCCTCATCAACAATAGTCTCTGGATTTGAACTAAATGAAACAACCGAAGGTTACAGATCAAGAGCAAGAGTACTAGACGCAACGGCACAGGTAGCAGAAGTAATACCGATATCACCGGCAGGTACACTACTATCAGGACCTCCAGGAAACACAGACTTTGATGTATCACAAACAATAGACATAACAGGAGACACAGTAGAAGAAGCTCAACTAGACATCGCAATCTCTGACGGACCCGCAGACGGACAAAGAGAACTATTTGTAGATGGAGAAGAAGTAGGCTTTGGAGAAGAACTATACAGCGAAGGAGACGTAACATACTACAGAAACGATCTTTCTGATGTAATAGACGAACCGGGAGAATACGAACTAATAATTTCTTTAGCATCACACCCGCAGATTGAAGATGGGACAAGACTCTACCCCGGAACACGATTAGAAGTAGAAACACGAGAAGAACCTGAAGAAATAGAACCCGGAACAACTACAGAAGAAGTAAACATGAAAGATATACTGACAGACGGGGAAGAAGACGTAGGGATCTTCTCAGTTGAAGACTTTAACATACCAGAAAACGCTGAAGATATAGAAGGAGAACTGAACTTAGTTGCAGACGGTTTCGAGGAAGGATGCCAAGATCATGGAGCAGGAGAAGAATGGGATGTAAGAATACTTCTAAACGGGCAAGAAGAATACACAAACTGTGTTGAAGATGAAGATGTACTAAACGAAGAAATCACTTTAGAAAACATCCAATCAGGTAACAACGTATTAACAATATACGCCAATCACGATGGAGAAGACGAATTCTGGGGAGGAACCGAGACAAGAATCGCGGCAAATCCTAACGAACCATTAAACGGAGAATATTCTCATATAGATATAGAATACGAGGAACAAACAATATTTCAAGCAGGATCCTTCAGAGCTAGTCTGGCAGAAGAAATAGGTGAGGAAGGAGACGCAGCAAATCCCTTTGAATACACTCACGACTTTGAATATTCAGAGATAGCAGAAACTAATATTTACCTATCACAAGCCATGGGAGAAGAAACCCAAGTTCAACTAGACTCAGGTGAAGGATTTGAACAAATTTACTCCACAGAACAGTTTGGTGAAGTACCAACATTACTCGCACTAAACCCTGGCGACTTCGAAACATCAACATCTAATGATCTCAGAATAGAAGATGAAAATCAAAACGCTGAAATACTGCCATACACACTATTTGAATCAATAATAGAAGCTCCAACAAGTGTAGGATACGGAGGAATATTTGATACACCAGAAGAAGCACAAGAAGACGCAGAAGAAAGACTGGAAGAACAGTTAGGAGCATTAATAGATGCAGAAGAAATCGAAATCGATGAAGAAGACGACGTAGAGACAATAGGAGGACAACCACGACTGTGGGGTCCAGCAAACATCAGGGTAATAACCTGGGAGGACGAAGAATGAAACAAAAAGGAATGGCATACACATCATTTGCAATACTTGCTTCAGGAATAATACTATCAGTCATATTCCTATCATTCACAACATACCAACCCAGCACCCCAGGAGATGAAACCCTTATTTCACAAGCATCATTCAATGTAGAAAGCATCAGAAACGACGTAGAAAGAGCACACAACATAGGCTTTGAAAACTCTCTAGCAGAAGTACAAGGAGAAATACTACAAGCACAAACCCCAGTAGAAAACCCTGAAGAACGAATTACAGAAGTCAAAGTAGAAGGCGAATTCCACGGAGAGGAAATAGAATTTATGGAAAACTCCTCAGTTGAAGGATGGTTTGAAAGAGTAGAAACCGCAGCAATAGATGCAGGACATCAAGTAGACTACACACTTGTAGATGCAGAATATGAAGAAGATCCATCACAAATGCTGATATACTCTACTCTAACAATCGACGTAGAACTAATAGATGATGCTACCAGCACGAAATTTGAAAGACAGCAAACAGTAGAAAACAATGCCACATATGAAAACCTAGAAGACACGATGCACAGACTGCAAACAGGCGACTTCTATGGTCATATAATGACACAATGCGGGTTTAATAATTTAGCAGAAGAACTTGAAGAACCAGAAATACATGAAAGCAGTGGCACTGAGGTACACGGTTACGCCGTGATTGATGAGTTTGATGAAGAAGAGGATTACAGCGAAAACATACTTGTCACAGAAGATCCTGAAGCATATGAAGACGAGGAGAGAGAAGAGTTTGCCGCGGTAATAACCGTCCAAAATACAGCAGATTATGAAGAACAACAATCCATTGTAATCAATGACGACCAAATATGGCACACCAACTTTAGAGAAATGATAGAAGAAAGATGCTACCTACATGCCACAAACGAACACAACGGGCCAACATTCATGGAAAGGCTACAAGGAATGGTAAACAGTGAAGAAAATGAAGGACTAATGACATTAGTAGATAAAAGCGATGAATACTTCGGAACCAATGAATACTCTAACGTAGACCATGTACAATTCTGGGAAGATGAAGAAGGCAGAGATGAAATATTCAATCCTGACGGAGAAGGACCATACGAAATATCAGGAGTATCAAATACAGATGCAGGTACCGAACCTGTAGAAGACTTTCTAATAGACGAACATCACACAGAATACTTCGAAATACAAGAACTAACCAACTAAATTTTCATCAAAAAAACATATCAAAAATAAAAAGAGAGAAAAATAGGTTTAGGAGGCTAGCTCCCGATTAAATAACTTTTCTACAATTTATGCAAGTTCAAATTCGTCTGTAAGAGTTCCTTCAGATGCTTGATTGTCTAGTGTGTCTGTATTGTACTCTGCTCTAAGATCAAGGTTGTTACAGTCTCCGTCTGAGTCAGTTACGTCAGCTAAATCAATTGTGGCAGTACTTGCTACACCTATTCGGAGTGTTTCTCCATCGCTAATTTCTTCTTCTTGTGTTTCTCCATCTTCATCAGTGATGTTATATTCTACAGTTGTATCTGTTCCTTCTTCATGAAGTTCTACTCCGTGTACGTATACTGATTCGGATCCTGTGTTTCTAAGTTCTACTTGTAAATCGTCTCCTTCTGTCACTCCGAATTCGTTGACTTCAATGTCTCCTGCGAATCCTGATGCGCTTTGTTGGCATTGTCCTTGGACTGTTGCGAAAATTGCTCCTCCAACGATTGCTACTACTAGAAGCATCCATCCATATGTCATCAGGTATTCAATTGCTGACTGTCCTTTACGTTCCTTGTAGAAAAGGTTTTCTTCTGTGTCTGTTTTCATAATAAGGGTTTTTGTCACCCAATCTATATTATCAGTTTAAGGTTTGTTGGTATAAAAAACCTTTTACCTATTGCTTGTTTTTAGCCGCATATGTCTTGTTTTAGGATAATTTTATTCTAGAAACCTCCCATTAAACTTTCTACTCCTCTTCTTACTATTATGAATAATGTGAGTGAAACTGCTAGGAAAATAGGGATATATTTAGCTCCGTATTTTAGATTACCGTTACTTATTTGGCTTATTAGCAAAGCGGCAAATATGTTAGTGATGGCTATGGCCATCATTGCGAATTGAGTGAAAAATTCTGTATCAAGATCTGGTGCTTCAAATTCCATGTCGAAGCCTATTTCGCTTCCTACGTCCATTCCTTCTTGATCTATGTCTTCTATACCGGAGTCTTCCCACATTTCTGTGGTCTCGTGTGCCATGTGTACACTGATTGCAAAAAGTAGTGGTGCGCCTACTACTGCTGCCATCATTATGAAGACTGTGTACATACGAATACTGCTTTTTATTTCATCTCTTAGTTCAAGGCTTTTACGTACGTCTTCTGCACTACTTTCTAGTAGGTCTGCTGTATTAGCTCCTGCATCTATAGCATCTGCTAGAAGTTTAATTGTTTCGCTGAATAATGGTGATTTAACCCTTTTTTCCATATTTTTCAGTGATTTGTTGATTGGTTCGCCTGCGTATACTTCCATGGCGGTGTGACGGAATTCTTCGGCTAAAGGCCCGAACTCATCACGTGCGCTCAACATTAGTGCCTTTTCTGTTGTGTTACCTGCCTTTATGTTTGCGCTTGTAAGTCTTAATGCATCTGCTAAGACATTTTCCATTTTCTTTTTTCTTTTCTCTGCTTTAATTGATATTAGAAGGTATGCTGCCGGTAATGGCCCTCCGATAGCTCCTACAACAGCTAATGCTATCTGGATGTTCCTATCGAAAGGTGATAGGAACGCACCTACTAATGATAGTATTATTGTTGCTAGACCTGCTATTACTACTAATTTTTCGTATTGTTCTATTTTTGCGTATCCTGCTTCTTTCTCTACCAAATCTTTGTAGCGTTGTGGTAGATGGTCAAATATTGTTTTGTATAGTTGGTTTCTATCCATTTTTATGCAGCTTTCACCTCAGGTCTCTTTGTTTTTACGAAGTTTAGGAAGAATACCTGGAATATTATTAGTATGCCTAGCATTCCTAGGAACACGTTGTTGGATAGTGAGAATCCTGTGAATGATGACATTACGATCATCAGTGTCGCTCCTAGGCTAGGGAAGATTACTGCAAGCATTAAGTACATTAGTATTAATGGGTTCAGGTCTTCTCCGTAGTTTTGGACCTTGAGCTTTTGTTCCTCTACCATTGCGTCGACCATTGTTTCCAGTGTTTTAGATAAATCTGCTCCACTTTTTAGCGAGTTGATCATCTGCCACATTGTTCTACGGTACATCATGCTTTTATTACGTTCGATTGAGTCTTCTAGTGCTTCTACTTGGCTTTTACCGCCTTTTACATCACTGACTATTCGATTAAATTCTTTGCTTGCTTCTCCATAGTCGGTAGTTACTGCCGCCATTGCATCGTAAAGAGATATTCCTGAGCGTACTTCTATCAGCACGTGACGTATGGCATAGGGTAGATCTCTTTCGAGCTCTCTCGCCTTTCTATTGGCTTTTACTCGAGGCTGATAGGAAAAGGTAAGAAACAAAAGGAACCAAAGAGGTGCTATACCTAAGAAACCCATACGCAGTATAAAACTGTTATCAAGAATGAAACCTGCAGCTATTATTGAAACTCCAAGTGCAAGCCCTATTTGGGTCGCTTTAGCAATAGATTCTGCTAAAAAGTATTCTGGCTCGGTATCATCCATTCGGGCTCCAGCAAGATCATTTTCCAGATCAGAAACTAAAGGTCTTAGTTTCTGTGCTACAGGTAAGAAATACTGCACATACTGAGTCGAAGTATCCGAGCCCATTACAGTAAATTAAATCCTATTTGATTAAATAAAAAACAAGCATAAAAGCCAGAGATAATTCTTTCAAAGGTAGTAAAAAAAGGGTTCTAATTTGATTCAGATTCTATTCTTTAGGAACCAATGTCTGATCTATACGCCCTATTTCAGGTCCTGTACAATCTTCCCCTACAATAATTACTTGGTCGTTGGTAAGAGCTCCGGAACCTATGAAAGGCGATCCCATATTAACTGTTCCAATATCTACTTTATCAACTTTTAGAATGTTCTTCACCTTTTCTGCTTCTTCTTCGTCAGCTGCTCTGTGAAGTAAGGCTCCGTGATTGTTTGCAACTCCACATACTCCAGGATTCTCGATACCAGCCACCTTTCCTGTCTCAACAGGAACTTCTAAAGCGTTCTCAATTTTTTCTTTGTGTTCTTCTATTTTAGGACTAATTAACGCACCTTTATCGTTGCAAAGAATAAGATTTCCCAAAGCATTATCTTTGGATTCAATAACGGTATAGTCAACATTATTTTCTTCCAGCTTTTGTCTCTCTACTCTTGTGATATTATCGGGAACAAGTATTTGATTTTTATTTCCTGCTGTAAAAAGCCCAACTAATCTTGTTTTAGCTATAAACGTTTCTACTATGTTTTCATCTTCAAATTGTTTTTTTCTTTTGAATTCGGGAGCAGCTAAAATTTTCTTATTTGTAATTGTGGCATGAAAACCTACTGTGGTATTTCCTCTGTAGTTGTATTTTAGTATGTCCATCTTACATTCCTTTCCTCTTTTTTGCGTGTTTTTATAGAAAAAATAGGTTATTTCAAGTTAGTTTAGAAAAAACAAAAGTTCTTTCTCTTCTCTCTATTCCTTTAGGCTCTCTATGTGTTCCTTTAGGGTTTTTCTGTCTTTGTTGCTTTCTTCTGCTTCCAGAAGTTTTTCGTAGTCTGGTTGGTCTAATTCCTCAATTGCTTCTTTGGCTTCTCCAATCGTGCCTGAAACTATTTTTTCGTAATCTACTTCGCTCTTATCTTCTTTTTCTGTTCTTTGAGTCTCTGTCTTTGTTGTTTTCTCTTCCACTAGCGTTGCTTTCAGGCCATCGTTAGCAGCTTCTGTTTCTACCTGGATTTTTGCCGGTGGTTGTCTGGCGCCGTTTTCCCAGATTTTCTGGTTTATTTCGCTACTTAGTTTTACTTCTTCTTTTTCTCTTCGTTTTAGTTCTTCTCTTAGTACTGCTACTGCTTTTTTCGCTCTTTTGTTNCTTCCTGCTATTCTTGCTTTCCCAAGATTTATTGTGTGTCGCGCCATTTTTTGTTGTTCATCTCCTTATTCTTTTTATTCGTCTAGATCGCTTCTTCGCCAGTTACGTGTTCTTCTAGGCTTTAAACTCTTCTTTTTAGCACGGTCTAGTCCGAATGCCTTGATTGATACCCATCTTGGGGCTGATTTTGCTTTTTTGTAAGCCTTTCCTAATCTTTTCTTTTTTCCTTTTGACTTGTTTCGACTCATAGTATATTTTTTACCTCTTGTTTATTTGTATCTGTGTTTTATGTCGGAACTGTTTTGTTCTTTATCGTTTTGAAGTTCTTTTAGCATTTGTTTAAGCTTGCTGTCTGTTATTTCGCCCTTGCTTATTTGACCCATTTGACCGAGTCTGGCGATTTGTGTCTCTATCTGCGAGGTCATTTCTGGTTTGGCGGCTCTTATGTTGCCTAACCTACTCTTAGCTTCTTTGGTTAAGTAGGGTGCTGCCATGCTCTTTATTTGCTGTCTCTGGTTCTCTGCGTCGGTTTCTGCATCTTCTTCCTGCTCCTGCATTTCTTTCAGTTTTTTCTCTCTGATTTTTTCTAATTCATCTTCGTCCATTTTCGTTTTTCCACCTCTTAATTTTTGTTTAAAGAGGTTTTGCAGGAAAAAAGAGTTTTGTTTATTGTAGGATTTTTGCTGATTCTTTGTCTAGTAGTGATTGCCCTTCTTCTGTTATTTTTCTTCCTTCTCCTTCCTCTGTTTCTACATATCCTTGTTCTTCTAGGTCTTGTAGGATTGTTCTGATTACTTTGCCTGATGCTTTAGCGTGGTGCTCGGGAGCGTGTCCGTTGTTTCTCCGATCTCCGTATCGTGTTCTGAGCCGTGATACTCCTACAGGTCCGTCTGTGTAGATTTGTCGTAGGATTGCGGCTGCTCTTAGGTAGTACCAGTTTTCTTGTTGTGGTGGTTTCTCGTTGTTGACTCCTGTTTTTGTATAGGCTGCCCATTCAGGCATTTCGATTTCTTCTTCTAGTCGGTCAGCAATTTTTTCTATTAATGGTTGTGCTTTTACATCGTATACTGTAGCCATACACGATAAAAATATGTTGAAACTTTTAAATACACTCATTGGGTGAGGCGGTGTTTTGGGTTAAGACAAAAAATTTATATGTGTTCATTAACAAGTAATAACATATGAGAGGGTATGGTTTTAATTCTTCTTCAAGAGAACTCATCCAAAGAGAACTAGGATTCAACCCAACAGAACTCACAGAAATCGAAGAAAAACTCGGATTCACCCTAGAAAACACATTTACCGAAATCAGACAAACAGAATTCGATATTGAAGAAACAAAAGACACAATTTCTCAAAGCAAAGCAGTAACCAAGCCCGAACCAGGAATAAACGGTACAGAAATAGTAATAGAATATGAAAACGAACTAACACCTGAAACACTAGCACATGAAGCAACACATGCAAAAATGATGGCGCCGGACGGAGACATGTACAACGAACTTCCTGATAAACCAATCACAGAACAAAGAATGTACTCAGAATTTGTAGCATACCTAGCAGAAGACCAAATAGAACCTCTACAAACACAATCTTCCGAACTAGCAGCAGTAGGAGGAACCGACTTCATGTACAAAATCCTCTCTAAAGAAAAATCTGGACTTACAGGAGACTTAGAAACAGATTATCTAAACGCAAAAGAGAAAAAAGATCCCGCATACAAACTTCAAAGCACAAGAGAAGATGTTATAGCTCAAAAAGCTGCTGAAGAATACGAACTAGACCAAGAAGAAACACTGAAAGACTATCTATCACCTGATGAAAACCTTTATGATGAAGTTACAGAACATATTGAAAATGTGGAATCAAATGTCCTCCAAAATTACAGAACTAAGTGAAAACGAGAAAAAATTCCTTAACGAAATGATAGAAATCATAGAAGTAGGTTTAGAAGAGGAAGATGCAAAAAACCCAGAAGAAATAAAGAGAAAACTACTCGTAGAAACAGGCTTCACATATGAACCTGATAAATGGGGAAACGAAGCAAAATCACTCGCAGACAAAAATCTGGCGGAATTAGATGAAATAGATGTAGGAACATCACATAAAACAGTTGCAGTAAAAGATGGAGAAAAAACAGGAGAATTTGGAGGACCTAATATACACAAAATGATTAAAATAGATGAAGAACTCTACAAAGAACTTACAAAGTAGGGAAAAAGAAAGATAGAATAAATCCTCTCTTCTTTTACCGAAGGAAATCTGCTTCAATACTTTTCTGCCCAACTTGATCTCTTAAATGCTGCTTAAACTCTTCTACAGAAATATCTCTTTCCTCATTTTCTTCACGATCTCTTACAGAAATATTTTCTGCTTCCTGTTCGTCATCGCCAAGTATAAGCATGTAAGGAACCTTGTCGTCGTGAGCGGCCTGTATTTTCTTACCTACAGTCCAGCTACGAGTTTCAATCTCTACACGGAACTCACTAAGCTTTTCCTGAATCTTCTCTGCATACTCTAAGTTATCATCGCTTACAGGCAAGATTCGTACTTGTTCTGGTGCTAGCCATACAGGGAAGTCTCCTGCAAAGTGTTCGATCATAACACCCATGAAACGTTCAATACTTCCTAAAATTGCTCTGTGAACCATAACAGGGTGGTGTTCGTCATTATCCTTTCCTTTATATGTTAGACCATAATTTCTAGGAATTACAAAATCAAGCTGTACTGTTCCTAGCTGCCATTCACGTCCAATAGCATCCTCGACTATTACGCCAATTTTCGGACCGTAAAATGCTCCTTCACCTTCATTAATTTTGAATTCATCGGTTTTTTCTTCTAATGCATTTTTCAGAGATTCTTCTGCTTTTTCCCATAACTTATCAGGTCCTTGTGCTTTCTCAGGTTTGGTTTCAAGCATGAATTCAATATCAAAACCTAGTTCATCATACATCTCGATTACTATCTCTAATGTTTGTTCAATTTCTTGTTGAATCTGATCTTCTCTGATGTATGCGTGTCCGTCGTCCTGGGTCATACCACGAACTCTGAGCAGTCCTGAAAGCTCTCCAGATTGCTCGTTCCTATAAACTGTTCCAAACTCTGAGAAACGTAGAGGTAGATCTCTATAACTACGTTCTTTTGAATTAAAGATGTGACTATGGTTTGCGCAGTTCATCGGTTTCAGACCGTATTCTGTTTCATCTTGTTCCCATGCAAACATTTCTCCTTCTTCTTTGAAAGCTTCGTAGTGTCCTGTCTTCTTCCAGAGATTCGCTTTGTTTAATTCTGGTGTCCAGACCTCTGTATAACCTAATTTATCATTTTTACCACGTATGTAATCTTCTAATTCTCTTCTTATACTCATTCCTGATGGGTGGAAGTGAGCACATCCGGGGCTATGATCTGGTATCGAGAAAAGATCCATTTCTTTCCCTATTTTACGGTGATCTCTCTTTTCAGCCTCTTTCTTCTGCTTGATGAACTCATCTAATTCTTTTTCACTTGAGAAGGCTGTCCCGTAAACACGGGTTAGCATTTCATTATCTTCGCTACCTCTCCAGTAAGCTCCAGCAATTTCCAATAGCTTAAACCCTCCGATTTCGCCTGTGCTTTTTACGTGCGGTCCTTTACACAGATCTTTAAAGTCTCCTTGCTTGTAGAATGTTACTGTGTCGCCGCTAGCTTCTTCCTCCAAAATTTCTTGTTTGAACCTGTTGTCGTCGTAATAGTTAACTGCTTCGCTGTGTGAGGATTCTTCACGAGTTATTTCTAGGTCTTCTTCTATTATTTTATGAGCTTCAGTTTCTATCTTTTCTAGGTCTTCCTGATCAAGATCTACTTCTGTTATGTCGTAATAAAATCCTTGATCTGTCCATGGACCGATTGTTAGCTTAGCTTCCGGGAATAATCGCTGTAGTGCTTGTGCGAAAACGTGTGCTGCACTATGTCTTAATACATCAGTGTATTCTTCGCTTTGATCTGTTATTATTTCTATTTGATCTCCATCAGAGACTTTTTCCTCTTTTGCTACTAGATTATTGTTTAATTTTCCTGCAACAGTGTCCTTTCCGAGACCGGTTCCTATTTCATAGGCTACGTCTTCTACTGTTGCATTTTCTTCTACTTCTAATTTTGATCCGTCAGGAAGTTCTACATTGATGCTCATAGAAACTCACTTTTGTAGAGAAGCTTTAATTTTGAAAGGGTTTGATCACAGCTCAGGCTGTGGTGTTCTTCAGAAATTTTGTTGTCGGGGTGTAAAACATCCACCTTTCATTGCAATAATGTTTCAGAACTGAATTGTTAATAATATTACTTATCCTGTAGAAAAAACTTTAGACTCTTTAACCTGTTAAAGCAGTTATACTTCCTAAAAATACGATTAATCCAATAGCAATTAATATTAGGCCAATAATTACGGGAAATAGTGCTGCTATAACTGCCTTACCAGTACTTAAACTATGGAACTTCTTTAATGCTTTAACTTCTATAAATAAAATTGCAAAAAGAGCTAATAATGGTCCAATAACAGGTATCCAGCCTAGTATAGCATTGGCTGGAGTAGCATACGTTAAAGCTTCTGTAGTTCGTGTAAAACCTCTTTCGCCAAATGAGTATACGATTAAGTGTACAAAGACAGCATTTACCAGTAAACCTAAAACTCCGCCAACAAGTCCTATTAAAGGTGATAGCAGCACTAAGGATAAAGCTAATGGTTCGCCGAAAAGACCTGTTGAAGCAACTACGCTTGAAAGTAATGCTCCGATTGCACCAGAAATCGCTGCAAATGAAATTGCAAAATTAAAATTCTGGCGTTCTCCAACGTTTTCAAAAAAACTTGTAGGTTCTGTGAATATTTTTTTCGTTGATTTAAGCCAATAATTAACTATGCTCAATTTAGTCAATCCTCTAAGTAGATATTTTTTTATTATCTTCTTTATAATAAATAGGCTATTTAGTAGAGTATTTTATTGTCATTCTATTAAAATTTCCCATATACATTACTGTTTCATGATACAAGTTCTACGGCTCGGTCACCGTGCAGGTAGAGATGATCGTATTTCTACTCATGTGGGTCTAACTGCGCGCCAGTGGGGTGCAGAGAAGGTGTTTTTTGCTGGTGAACGAGATAAAAATATGATGCAAAGTATAGAAGATATAGTTGAAAGATGGGGCGGAGAATTAGAAATTAAATATACTGAAACACCGGTAAAAGTAATTAACAATTTTGAGGGTCTAAAAGTACATTTAACTATGTATGGTGAAAGAATTTCAGAGAAAATGCCTGATATAAAGCAGGAAGAAGATATTTTGGTAGTAGTAGGTTCGGAAAAAGTTGATAGAAAAATCTACAAGACTGTTGACTATAATATATCTGTTGGAAATCAGCCTCACAGTGAAATAGCAGCTCTTGCAGTATTTCTCGATCGTTTAGAAGAACAAAATATTAAGGAAGATTTTGAAGGTGCAGATATTCGAGTTTTTCCTAGTGAGCAGGACAAACTTACGGAATCGCTAGATTAGCTGTTTTGAACTATATCTTTATTAACAAACTCGATTTATTCATTATTGATGGCTGAGTTAGAAGATTCTACCAATGAGAGAGAGTTCTATCAGGAATTAATTCAAGAGATCCTTAACCAGCAAATTAATTCGCTAGGGGAAAAGGCTGCTTTAACCAAGGCAAGAAGAGCGCCTGTTACTATAGGAACTAAAGGCCAAGTTATGAATTTTTATGGACAAGGAGATGATGTTCTGTTAATGCTGGCATCAGAGTATGAAGAAGTATGGGGTAAATCAATTGCAAGGATGAAGCTAAAAAACATATTTAAAAAGAAAGTTTCTCAAGACAAAAGAGAACTTTTACCTGAAGAATTACGGCCATGAATAACTATTACAAAATAAGAAAATACTTTACTAGGTGAAAAAACCACATGCCACTAGAACTTGAGAAAAAAGAATATGGCCTCATTTTTGGGGGTCTAGCCGTAGCAGCTGTCTTAGGATTTATAGGACACTTAGCTGAAGCACCACCACAAGTAGAACAATACATCGACTTTTTAACGGGAGCTATTATTATTGGTTCTCTGGCAGTCATGTATAAGGCAAGTAATTTGCTTGGTGGAGAGATCGCTAAGAATCTACAGGTCATGGGTGCGGGTGTGTTGATTTACATTTTGACTTATTATCCACACATTTTCTGGCACGCAGGACTGGTTCCGGCACCGTTAAGCGATCACTTTGGATATGTATTTTACCATGCTGCAACCGCACTAGCATTCTTCCTAGTCGGTTATGGATTTTACGGCTTTTACAAAATGGGTAAGGAATAATTCCTTGCTCTAAATTTCTTTTCTTTTTTATTGCTCCGGTCTATGAGGACTGATACTAAATTTTTTACCGTCTTCTGCTAATTCAACATTTTCAAAAACTTCTTCGGCTTCCGCAATTAATTTTTGTTCATTCTGTAGATATCGGCGTGAAATATGTGTGAGTGCTAGCTTGCTTACATTTGCTTGTTTAGCAACTTCTGCAGCTTCTTTAGCAGAACTATGATTCTTTCGCTGATCCACTTTATCATGTGTACAAGTGGACTCGTGTATTAAAAGATCCGCATCTTTGGAGTGTTTTATTGTATTTGAACATTTAGAAGTGTCTCCTGTATAGACTATTTTCCTTCCTGATACTATTTCTATTACTTCTTCGGGCTTTATTTGCTGGTTATTCCACTCTATTGCTTTTCCTTCTTTGAGATCACCAATTTTAGGACTGCTTTCAAGTTTTAGTTCTTTCATTTTGTTTTTGTTTGCTTTCTTTTGTTCGTCTTCTTGGAAAACATAGCCTAGAGCATTTATGCCGTGTTCTACTTCAAATGGTTTTATATGGTATCCTTCTCCTACTATTACGTCTTCTTCGGTTATGTCTTCAACGAAAATGTCGTAGCTTCTTTGGAAGTATCCTGTATCTAATATGTTGTGGGTGAATTCTTCTGTTCTGGGAGGTCCGTATATGTATAGAGGTCTTTCTCGACCTTCCATTTCCATTGTTTGTATTAAGCCTAGTAGTCCTGAGAAATGGTCTGCGTGCCAGTGTGTGATGAAGATTTTGTTTATTTTCATTATTCCTAGTTTTTCCTTCATCAGTGTTCTTTGTGTTCCTTCTCCGCAGTCTAAGAGAATGCGCTCTCCTTTGTAGTTTATTAAGTTGGCAGGGAGCCCTCTTTTTCTGGTAGGTACAGCACTTGATGTTCCGATTGTCCAGATATCCATGTTAGGAATAAGAGATATCTATTGTTTTAAGTTACGTGATGAGAGACTCTCAGCATTACACTAAATTATATATGTACTGACAAGTAACAAATAAACATGGAACATCAAAGAATGGGTGAGTGGATATTCACCTACGAGATTGAATCTCCAAACCAAGAAAACCCTTCTGCAGCAACTTACTTAGGAAATGACCGAATTCAAATCAATTATCAAGATCTACACATTGAGAGCGAAGGACCTGTTTATATGGCCGTAGACGACTTTCTAGAATCCAAAGATTTAACAGAAAAAGATATTCTAGCATGCCAGCTAAGATCAAAATATGCTCCAAATAATTCAATGGATGACTTAAAAGAATTTGAAAGGTATGCAGCGACTNATNANGACTTGAAAGCTTTAGAAATTGACGTAAGAAAGGAAAGATCAACAGACCTTGTTAGAACTGACGGACACGGATTTGAAATCTATGACATTGATGTACCCATAATCGACATGGACGGAAATGTACAAGCTATAGACGATTTAGAACGAGCAGAAGAAAAAGTAGATATAGAAGGCAAAATGGACGCTTACTATTGAACAAAAATATATCGGGTCAGATTTTTGTGGACATAAACTTCAAAATCTGCTTCAAAATCATCTAAACTTTTTTTATCATACATAAAAACTATCTTGGAATCTGAGTACTCATTTAAAATTCTTAAAAATACTTTAATAGGTTCTCCCTCTTTCTTTGATGCATTACCATAAGGTAAATCTGTGATAATGGCTTCGAAATCCTGATCAAAAATCTCGGAACAATCCTCAATTCGCCCCTCTCTTATGTTATGAGCGATAATCCCGTATTCCTCAAGATTTTTTCTTGTTCCTTTAACCATTTCCTTTTGAAAGTCTAGTCCATGTACACCTATTCCACATAGTCCTGCTTCGATCAGTAAACCTCCGGTTCCACAAAAAGGATCTAGTATGTTTTTACCCGGACGCGCTTCTGACAGGTTTACCAATACTCTTGCAAGAACAGGATTTAAAGAAACTGGTGAGGAGTAAGGACGTTCTTGATTAACTCTTTTTTCATAAAGGTGTCGTGGAATATCTTCGATAAGTTTTCCTAAAATTAATTTTTCTTCTTTAACATAAACTCTGATTAAGGTGTCTGGTCTCTCTAAATCGACACTATTGTCTTCAGTCTCAAGAGTTCTACCTATTTCGCTTTCGATAACCTGCGTATCAACTTCTTTATCTGTCAGGTTCTCGGCTCTCACAGCAAAACTATCTTGAATCTCATAGTCGATCTCATACTGTTCTCTTTCTATTTCTTCGATTTTTTTAACTACTTCGTGTGTAAGAGCAAGCCTCTTTAGTTGTTGAGGTTCTGAATCTGTTTCAGCAATTCTTCCTGCTCGTTGAGGCGTTTCATCTATTTCTTGTGATCTTAAAAATCCTTTAAGTTCGGCTTCTGCTAGTTCTAAATTTTCTCCTGCCAGTTTGTAAATATATGTCATCTTTTATACTCTCGAGTTTTCTTCAATTTTGTAGGTGTTTTTGTAGCCGCATTCTTCGCATATTTTAACTATATTTTCTTTACTGATTCTTATTTTGCAGTTTTTACCGTCTATAAGTATTTGTTTACAGTTATCACAGTACTTTTTCTTTAACGGTGTAGGTAAAGGCGTTTCAATTTTTTGACCTATCTTTTCCGCTAGTCGAACGTATCTTTTGCTTAGCTCTGGTTTATCTTCCCAAACTTCTTCAGCTTCTTTAAGCAGAATCTTTATTCGTTCTCTGCCAATTTTCTTATCTTTTTCACGTGTCATAACCTATTTTTTTCTTTGGAAAGAGTATTTCAGATTGAAGGTTAAATAAATTCGTTGATTAATTAGCTTGCATGGTTGATGAGAATAAAATCTGGAATCAATTAGAGAATGTGATTGATCCCGAGCTAGATATTAATATAGTTGATCTTGGTCTAATCTACGAAGTTGATGTAGAAGATGATAAGGATGTCTATATTTTAATGACATTAACTACACCGGGGTGTCCTTTACATGGTGTTTTCGATGAACTTGTAAAGAGAGAGGTAAGAAAGGTTGAGGGAGTCGGTGACATAGAAGTAGAACTGACCTTTGAACCTCGCTGGAGTCCGGATGAGATGAGTGACGAGGCGAGAGATGAACTAGGAAATGTCCCGGGTATGCAGGTTTTTTGAATGAGCTGATCTTGTTCTCAACTCCTATTGACAATATTACTATTTGAAAGACTTCCCATTCCTAAAACTCTTCTTTGAGTAAGGATTTATTGATAAAAATTTGATTCTTATCATTTCTTACAGATAGAATTCACTTGTAACAAATGTCCTTAAAAGAGTTTGAAAATTTACAAGAGGGAGATAGAATTCTCTTTAACAATCGTAAAACGCCTTTAACAGTCGCCGAGGTTAATAAAAACTCAAAAATAATAGAGGGTCCTAAAAAAGGAGTCTATGAACTTTATTTATCTGATGAAGAGGATTTACTAGTCTGTCGAAAAGGTAACAGGAAATATTCTAGCTATGTAGAGGAATTAAGAAAAGTTGGTGTATGGGAAAAAGATGAAAAACAATTGTTATGGACACATTCTAGAACAGATGCTAAACTTGAGCTTTCTCAGAATAAAGCAGGATACTGGTCAATCAAATCAAATAAATTTTCTGTAGATCAGCCATTATACGGTTTCAATGACTTAGAAGTAGCTAAAAAGGAATTAAAGGAATTTTTAAGCAATCATCCTGAGGGCTAGAGTATTTAAGATCTAAAATTTTTAGCTGTTTTCTTTCCATCTTCTACAAACTGCTCCATATTATCCTCGATATTTGGATAATAAGCTTCTACTCTGCGCCATGTTGGATTTTCTGGGTCCTCGGTTATACTGTCTATATCTAAAGTTTCCAGACCTGCTAAATCTCTCATGACATTATATAAATTGAGAGCTGAAATTTGCTCTGGATTACCTGTTATTCTTGCTAATGCATCTATAGTTGTTCCTGGTTGATGTTTTAACTCTGTTATGACATAGGCTTGATTTCCATCAGTAAATTCTCTTATATCGTCTATGTATTCTTGTGGTAAACTTTCAAGTTCTTCTAAATCTGTTTCTAAAACATCTATGCCCATGAATAAAGGAGTTTGAGACAAATCGGAGTCGTAGTTAAATTCTTCAGGGTTAAATGAATAAATTGTCTCTTCTGCCAGTTCTAGTGTGCTATTGCTCATTAAATCTTCTCTTTCCAAAATTTCCTTTACCTCCTCGCTTATTCTTTCAGATTTCTTAACATCTATTGGTTGAAGTCTGCCTTGTTTTAATCCGTTCAGTGCTTTTCCATGCACACTTAGGTCTTGACCATTAATTTCTGATGATATGTCTGAAATATTTGTTTTAAAATCGCTCTCTGGAGGGATTCTTCTAGCAGCATTAATAATATTGTCTCCTGCAGTTATCAATCTTAGATCGGAGTTGTGTGGTATTTTAGGCTGGATTAAATAGTCTTCTAAGTATTCTTCTCTGGCTACATCTTTCCCTGCCATTTGCGTTGTCAGAGTTCTATTGTCTAAGAATTCATTTAAGTCTTTAAGAGAATCAAATTCCTTTATTCCTTCTCCTCCTCTCCCTTTTTTTGGCTTTAGTATTATTTCTTGGTCGGCGTATCCTATTTTATCTTCAATGTATTCTTGATCTTCATAGAGTATTTCGGTTGCGTTTATGCTAGGTATTGTTGGCAGGTTGTTATTTCTTAGGTGTTTTCCAGTTTGTTCCTTATCTATTATGGTGTCAATGATGGATGGTTGATTGATTGTGATGGTATCGTTGTTGTGCTCTAAATATTCTCTGAACGAGTTTTTCATGTTGTATCTTGCTTTTTCTGTCAAAAATAGTACTGATTTTTCTGAGCCAGGGAAGGCTTCCTGTTGTAGTGTCTCCCAGGTTTCTGGAGTGTGCCAGTGTGAGGCGTAGTTCGCCAGAGGGTCTTCTATTTCATCGTCGTAGGTGGGAGTGGCCATAACGTCGTTTCTTGTTATTCCGTAAGCTCGGTTAGACTCTGTAGTGGGTTCGGCTTTTGACATCAAGAATATTGGTTCTTCTGTGTGTATGTAAGCCGGTCTTTTTTTGTTTCCGTGCCATTGGGGTAGGTATTCTTCCTTCTGTAAATCAGCAATTTTGTCAAAACGGTTTTTAGTCATTGTGAGGCAATATTCGAAGACTAATTCTTATATAATTTGCCGATAGTTGTTCCTAAGTTGTGGTAAGAGCTTCTAACGCCGGGGAAAAAGTCGAATAAAAACAGGACTAAAAATGCTCTAAATTATGTTAAATGCTTTACAACATTTTTATCAAACACTTGTAAACTAAAACTGTTAATGAAACGGTTTATCTGTTTCAATATATCTAATATAGATATACATATGTGTACATATAATAAAAAAGTGGATTTGTTTACTTACATGTATGGCAAAGGATAATTCCGGTTTCATTTATAGGAGGACATCGTCAGAATACTTCCAAAATCCCGCACATATATTCTCTCTGGATTATTACAAAAAATCTTCAGCGGGAGAACACGAGTTTTCGCGCAAACAGGTATGGTTTTACATATACGGAGATGAAGATATCAAAAACGAATTCTCAGAACAACTAAAACAGCTCTTCGATACGGTATTTGACAAAGACTCTAAGGAATGGGATATCCTAACAGTATATCCTAGTTTTGCTGAAGGAGGAATGAACTCGAATCTGGTTTCATTAGCCAAACAAGTTAATGAGGGAAACCGAGATTATCAGGAAGTTCTTAGAAGAACACATACTATTAGAGGTAATCATGAATTGGAAACATTGAAAGAAAAAGTAATTAATCTAGAAGGATCTATTAATGTTGAAAAAGATGTTAGAGATAAAAACATTATATTGTTAAACAATATTTCGCTCACTGGCACTTCATTAATGCATGCTACAGATATGCTTAAAGAAGCCGGTGCGGCAGAAGTAGCTTGTGTTTGTTTAGGAATTGAAAATGATGTTAAAGAAAAAGATTATCAAATTACTGATGAAACAGCATATGAACTGTTCCAAAAATCTTTAGAACCTATAACTATAGATAAAGGTGAATAAATAAAAATGAATCAAAGAAAAGCATTTTTCCTTAAAGAAAAACCGGTAAAAGCTTTAATTACTATCAGAAGAAATAGGGAAGAAATTTATGGTAGCATTATATCTAAGAAAATTGATACAACATACGCACATACTATCAAAATTTTAGGAGAGATGGAAAACGAAGGACTAATCAAAAGCGAAAAAGATGGAAGAAAGAAAGTTCTAAAATTGACTAACGAAGGTAAAGATTGTGCTGATAAATTTTTAGAACTACTAGATTGCTTAGAGCAATCTAAAAAGCTACAACAATAATTTAATACTTTTTTAATTTTTTATTTCTTTTTCAAATCGTATTTAATTATTCTTAAGTATATTATATTCTGTAATAATTGATTATTAATTAAGAAACGCACTTATTTCATACATGAGTTACTTTCAAAATAAAATAACTGGTGATCAAAATTAAACCTAATTTTAAAGACTTCGAAACAGAGCTAGACGCCCAGATACAGAGACACATAGAATACGGCTATAAAAAAGAGTGATAAACAGATAAGAGATGTTAAAAACATATAATTCTTACTTATTTTTTAATCTTTTCCTGGAAATTGTTCTGTTGTAGTATAATAGGTACTAACAGAATCGAGATAACGGTATTGTTTTAGCACTAAACTAAAATCCACTAGTTCGTTAACACTATCTATCACGTATTGTGAAGTGACTGGCACTGCAACAGAAATTTGACGGACATTACTCTTTAAAAGAAAGCCTATAGCTGCTAAGAGTTTTGAACGATTTTTCACGTAATCGTCAACAAGCATTACGTGTTTGCCACTGTAATCACTTTTTTTAGAGATTTCATATCTGTTATGCTGTTTTCGAGCATTATTTGTACCTGCTATTATAGATTTTTCTATCAAATCTTTATCTAAGTCTAAACTTTCAACCTTTTGAGTTTCCAGCCATATTGTGCCGTCGTTTGCTACAGAACCTATGCTCTGATTAGTATTCTTAGGGTTTTTTAAGTCACTTACTGTTATCGTGTTCATAGAGGCATTGTAATGCTTCTTGAGTTGTTCTCCAACAATTATGCCTCCTTTAGGTATCACAGCAATAGTATCAACAGCTAAATCTGACTCTGATAGTTTGTTTTTCAAAAGTTTTCCGGCCTCTGTTCGACTTTCAAATGACATAACTATGGTTTAAGTCTGCCTAATAAACGATTAGTTATAGAACTAAAATTAGGTATCATAAAACAGTACGAATAGATATCAAAAATCTAAACAAAATAATAAAAAATGTAATTGAGACTTCGTAATGGATATAGTATAATTGTGTTAATGTGCTTATGAAAGGAGTTAATGCTTAAATCATAGAATCGGTTGTCAATAACGATTTAAAAACTTTGTTCGCACATGGATTAAGAAATTAACGTATCCACGCTAGATATAAAACAATTATAAGTCTTGTCTTAGAAAAACGCCATAGGCCAATGCTAAAACTAAAGCTACTTGACTAATCAAATATATTAAAGGATCTAAACTCTCTCTAATACTTTCTGTAAGCGTAGGCTCAAAACCTTCTTCTGTTTCATGTTGTGTGCCCATTATTATTTCATTAAAATTGCTGTAGCTTACGGAAGGTGAAAACCTTGAAACTGCAGATATAAAACGCTCTCAATTTCGTCTTCAACCAATTGATCTATGATTCTAGTGGTGTCACCAGTTTTGTTAGCGAAAGTAAAAACCTCAGTTTGATTGAAACTCCCGGCACTATATCTAAACTCATAACTTCCTAACTCAATTATTTCCCCATCTTCAAGTTTAAAGCTCTCTACGTATTCTCCTGATCCTGAAACAAAACCAATGCTTACCAGAAAAACGGTTAAAATGATTAAAATCTTATTCATATTAAACGGTAAGTTAAGAATTCTTTAAAAAATCAATCTAGATTATTCGAAAGACATCGAACACTTCCAGGTCTGACACAGGAACTACTTTCGTTCATGTATTATAGTAATAATAAGGTTGCGGCGTCCGGGATTTGAACCCGGGTCACCGGCTTGGAAGGCCGGGGTCTTAGGCCACTGGACCAACACCGCAATTTCTGTTTTAATTCTTGTGTTAAAGGGTTTGTATGATTATTTTCTTAAATAGCACGGCTTTGGATTTACATGGTTTTTTTGAATGTTACAATTCTATTTTGTTTATGAAGATGAACTCCGAAGATTTTGATGAACGAGAGAAAAAGATGCTAGAGAATAAAGCGAAAGAGGTTGTTGAAACTATAACTGAAGGGGTTGATACAAAGGGAAACCCGAGAGAAAAATTTATTGAAGAGAAGAAGGAGGGTGAAGATCCTGCGTCTAAGATTCCTCGTGTTTGGGATCCGTTAGAAACCGATTTTCTTGTAAATAATAGAAAAAATTTGAGTAACAAAGAAATGAAGGAGTTTTTGGAAGGAGATTCTGAACTTCATCAGTATAAAGAGGAGCTGAAACAATTCAGCAAGACAGAAGAACGTTTCTTACAAGAGAACTTTTCTCATTTAGATACTGGACAAATTGCGGAAAAGTTAGATAAGAAAGAGAAGGTTGTTTCTCTAAAAGCTAAGCTAATGGGTCTTAGAACCTATTAAAATTTTTAAGAGTGGTATTTTTGAATCAAGAAGATGAAATAAGAAAAAAGGCTTTAGAACAAGCAAAAGAAGAACTTACTTCTGAAGCAGATCAAGAAGAACTGATGGTTAAAGCAGTTAAATATCTAGAAACTCTGGATCAGGAAATGGCATCACGAATAGATAAGTACAGGGACTGGTATTCTCTACATTTTCCAGAATTAGAAGACGAAATACTAGAGAATAAGGAGTTTATTAAAATCCTATCCAAAGAAACTAATAAAAAACAGATAAAAGGGTTTGAAGAACTGGCTAAAGACTCCAAAGGAAAGCAGTTAAGAGAAAAAGATCATGAAATCTTAATGAATATAGCAAAAGATATTAAAAACAATATTGAGGCTTCTGAACAATTAGAAGAGTACATTGGAAACATTGCTGAAGAAGAGATGCCTAATCTATCCGGCATACTAGGTAATGTACTGGCTGCTAAAATAGTTTATTTAGCAGGCGGACTGGATAATCTAGCTAAAAAACCATCTTCAACAGTACAAATGCTTGGAGCAGAAAAAGCTTTATTTAGGCATCTCAGAGAAGGAGGTAAACCTCCTAAGCACGGAATCCTGTTTGAACATGAGTTTGTAAAAGAACTCCCGGATAGCAAGAGAGGTAAAATGGCTCGATTTATTGCAAATAAAACTGTGATGGCAGCCAGATTAGATAACTTTGGTGATAAGAATAAGGTTGATGAATATAGTAAAGAAATAAGTGAAAAATACTTAGAACTTAAAGAAGAGTGAACGATTAATGGATCAAATACAACCAGGAATATTCCTTAAAGGCAAAAAATTATACACTAAAAATGCAGATCCTGGAAAAAAAGCATATAATGAAGAATTAATCCAGCTAAATGATGCAGAGTATCGTGAATGGAATCCTTACCGTTCTAAAATAGCAGCAGCAGTTAAAAATGATATAGATCTCGGAATAAACTCTGATGATAATGTTTTATACCTAGGAGCGTCATCAGGGACAACTGTTTCACATATATCAGATATTTTAAACAACGGTTATGTCTTTGCTGTTGAATACTCACAAACTGTAGCGAGAGATCTAGTTAATTTGGCAGAAAACAGAGATAACATAGTGCCTATTATTGGAGATGCAAGGACTCCTGATGAATATTCAGACCTTGTCAAAAATGTGGATGTTGTTTTTCAAGATATATCTCAGAAAGATCAGGCAGAAATATTTGTTAGGAACTGCGAGAAATACCTAGAGAAAGGTGATATAGCATTACTGTGTCTCAAGGCGCATTCCATATCTACTACAAGGGATGAGAATAAGGTGTTCGAAGAGGTAAAAAAGAAACTTACAAAGAATTTCGAACTGATTTCAGAGACTCGTTTAGAGCCATATGAGAAAAAACACCTGTTTTTGAAACTAGAACCAAAATAGCAAGAAAAAGTCCTGCCCAATTTTCTAAAAATATAAGATTGATATTCTAAAAAGAATCCAGTATGGCTCAAGCCCGTGAACAAACACTTACAAGGGAAAAAGAGATAGAAGATGTAGTCTTAAACTGGGAGCTCTTGAAAGCTTCAGGACCTACAGATCCTTATACGTTGAAGCAGAAGTACGATGAACTTCCTGGTAATGACCGATTATCTATTGAAGATCAAGTAAGAGTCTTACATACTTTAAATAGTCTCGATTTAATTGAAACCTCTGATGAACTGGGTTTCACACTTAAGCCTGTACAAAATCCTCCGTTAGACACTGAAGATCTGATTGACAACAATATTCCTGAATGGAGTGAGCTTAAGGAGGACTTAGTACATGAAAAAGTTTTTACATCAAAACAAGATCATAATTTCTACCAAGCTAAGGGGAAATCACACCATATTAATCTTGAGTTAATGCCTTCAGAGTATGCCTTAGAACATTTCAGCCGTTATGAAGATAATGTGGCTAGAGAGGAAGATAAGGATTATGAAGTAATTTCTGCAGTTCGTTCTGGAAAGCAGGGTGTAATGGATGAGGTAATGACTTTCGAAAATGATTATGAAAATCAGAAAACCACGGTACAATTAGGAGCAAAAATAAAACTACCGCGGGAACTGGAAGCAATGTTCTCCAGCCAAAATATGAATAATTATTTAGCAAGCATAAAGAACAAAAGGTTGGAAACACTTGTAAGCGATGTTGAAAATATCTATAATCTGGCTGAAGAAACTGTAAATAACGGTGTAGAAAGGGAAGATGGTTATGCAGAGATTGAAGACATTGTTGATGATTTAAATCATAAAAGACGTAACCTTGAAAATGTGGAGGAATTTGAAACCGTTGAAGAAGCATTGGATTGGGCCCACCAAAATTCTCTTAATTATTATTGCAGAAATGGGCAGAAAATGAGTGCAACACCGTTTATACAACCAATAGCACGTTTTCTACAAGAAGGTCGTGAAAGAGGTACTGATATGGCACACTACAGCAATAAGTATTCGAAAAGTGAATTAAAAAGAAAAAGGCAAGATAAAGGCGAAGCTGCGATAGACCTATACTTTGAAACAATAAAAAAACTTGTTTAAGCTTCTATTTCTTTCGCCCAGTCGTATCCTTCGTCTTCTAATTTATGTGCAAGTTCTGGTCCACCACTTTCCACTATTTTACCGTCGATCATGACATGGACGTGATCTGGTTTCACGTAGTCTAATATCCTTTGATAGTGTGTAATCATTAGAAGTCCTTGTTTATCGCTTAAAGTGTTTATACCTTTTGCCACTACCTGTAATGCGTCTATGTCAAGTCCTGAATCGATTTCGTCTAATATAGCGTATTTTGGCTCTAGTACAGACATCTGAAGGATTTCATTTCTCTTTTTCTCTCCGCCTGAGAACCCTTCATTAAGGTATCTTCTAACATATTCTTCATCCATTTCTAGGAGTTCCAGTTTTTCTTTAATTAAGCTTCGAAATTCGCTGTGTTTTATCGGGTCTTTTCCTTTTTCTTCTCTTTGTGCGTTAATTGCTTCTTTTAGGAACTCTGCAACACTTATTCCTGATATTTCCGCAGGGTATTGAAATCCTAAAAATAGTCCTTCTCGTGCTCTTTCATCTGTTTCTTCATCTGTGATGTCTTTTCCGTCAACTAGTATCTTACCCTCGTCTATGCTATATACGGGATTCCCCATTAGACTTTTGCATAGTGTTGATTTTCCAGAGCCGTTGGGACCCATTACTACGTGTTTTTCGCCAGGTTTTATTTCTAAGTCAACGCCTTTTACGATTTTTTCTTCTTCAACTGATATGTGAAGGTTTTCTATTTTTAGACTCATATCTTACAGAAATATTTTTTCAGTCTAATCTTTATTTACTCTTTTGATTTGTTTATTAGGTCGATTGCTTTTTCCGCTGCATGAATTATCTTTTCGGATTCAAGCTCGTTTCTTCTTTTCCTCATCTCTCTTATTGACCAGAAGCTTGCGTCGTCCGCGTCGCTACCTGCTTTTACATTGCCCTCTGTTTTTTCAAATGCTGTGGCATAAGCGTTACCTACTACGTATTTATCTGGGTGTTCTAGTTGTATTGTAGCTACTAATTTCAGATTTTCTTCTTTTGTAGATATATTAGTTTCTTCTAGTAGTTCTCGGATAGCACCTGTTTCGGGTTTTTCGTCATACTCGAGATATCCTGCGGGATAGCTCCAGTCACCTTTGTTAGGCTCTCCTCCTCTTTTGATCATCAATACTTTATCGTCTTTAACTACAAATACTCCGGCAACAGGAGTAGCATTCCGGTATACGAAGGCGTTACAACTATTACAATAATATCTTTCACGTCCTTCATCTTCTTTTGTTGTCAACTTGGTTCCGCAACGCCAGCAGTAATTTAGTTCTTTCATTATACGCCCGTTTTTGATGGTTCAGTGTTGTTTTGTGTTTAAATTCTATCGTTAACTAGATTGCTTTATTCCAGTTTGAACTGTATTCAAGGCAAGTAAAGCACATTTTATCCTCATAGGAGATATATCTATCCCCATTTTATCTAAAATCCATTTTTCGTCTAGGTCTAACACTTCTTCTACTGTTTTGTGTTTAATTTGTTCTGTCGTTATCGATGTTGCAGCAGTACATATTGCACAAGCTTCTGTCTCGTGACTTATTTCAGAGATTTTCCCATCTTTTTTGTTTAAGTAAATGGTAATTTGGTCTCCACAACTTGGATTCTGTCCTTCCTGCTTGATATCTGGTTCCTCTAAAATACCTTCGTTATATGGATTTCTATAAAGATCTAGTATTTCGTCCTTATACATTGAAAATTTGTAACACCTTGTCAAGACTCTTTGATAGCTTTTTTACGTCTTCTTCTGAGTTGTAAATATACGGTGATATTCTTGTGGTACTAGTAAGACCTAATTCCGCATGCTGGGGCTGCGCACAATGATTACCTGCCCTGACAGCTATGTTGTCCTGTCCTAATATCTCTGCTACATCGTGAGCGTGTATGTCGTCTATTTTGAAAGATACCATTGTTGCCTCTTCAGGTGAAATAATTTCTATATCATTCTTACTTCTTAAACTTCTTCTAATCTGGTTTGAAATCTTCTTAGTGTGCTGATAAACTTCATCCATGTCTTGTTGCTGTAAATAATTTATTGCTGCTTTCAAACCTATAGCACCTGCAATATTAGGGGTTCCTGCTTCAAATTTATGGGGTGGTTCTTTATAGTCTATTCTACTCTTTTTTACGGTTGAAACCATGCCTCCTCCAACCTGGTATGGTTTTAAATCAGCTAAATGATCTTTTCTGCCGTATAATACACCTATTCCTGTAGGTCCTAACATTTTATGTCCTGAAAATGTCAAAAAATCGATATCTAATCTATTAATGTCTATCTTTCTATGTGGTACTGATTGTGCGCAGTCTAAAACAACTAATGCATCATTTTCTCTAGCAATTTTAGCAATTTCATTTACGGGGTTTTCTACACCAAATATGTTCGAAATATGAGATATAGCCACGACTCCGGTATTAGAATCTATCTTATCTTCTGCATCTTTGACCGAAATTTTGCCTTTTTCTGTTTCTAAATATTTTATGGCCCTATTTGTTTCTCGCCAAGGAAGTTGTTCGCTGTGATGAGCCATTTCACTAAGAACTACATCTCCTTCAAATTCTAGACTTGATGCTAG